>Ga0208195_1003175_pt1 | contig 14291 bp, 10 predicted proteins | sample AD_UKC077_MetaG_FD_184441 | JGI IMG/M metagenome (GOLD analysis project Ga0208195, IMG submission 184441) | Active sludge microbial communities of municipal wastewater-treating anaerobic digesters from USA - AD_UKC077_MetaG (SPAdes) (version 2) | ecosystem: Engineered > Bioreactor > Anaerobic >...
CTCAAGACCGCGCCCCGCTTCACTCCCGTGATGCTCTGCCTTGGCGTGGTGAGCGATCTGCAGCGTATCCAGCTCTACCATCTGGACCAGTATCTGATGCAGGGCGGGCAGATCGTGATGACCCAGGACCGCGCCTATGTCTATTCCAACAACTACGGCACCGCCGTGGTGGAGACCGAGAGCAACCTCTTTAAGCTGCTGGACCACTATGGCATCCACATCCATAACAACCTGGTGCTGGACCGTGAGTGCGAGATACGTAAGGGAGCGGGATTGGGCACCCAGGCGCCTTATCCCTTCATCCCCATGATCCGCGGTAACCCGAAGCTGGATTATACCCGCGGCTTTGACAGCATCTATCACTTCCTGGCTTCGGAGGTCACGCTGCTGCCGGGCGCCAGGCTCAAATACAGCCCCGTGCTGCAGACCTCGGATCACTCCAACCGCTTGCTGGGCCCCGTGTTTCAGGTGGAGGAATCCATCAACCGCGGACTGGAGCCGGGATATCTGAACCAGCCTCCCATCACCGTGGCGGCGGAGTTTTCCGGCCAGTTCAACAGCTTTTTCACCGAGGCCCTCACCGATTCCACCTTCCATGCCTCGACGGACAAGGCGCGCGTCATCCTCTTCGGCGACAGCGAACTGCCTCTGGATTTCGGAGCGGGCGCTTATGTGGTGCTGAACGCAGTGGATCACCTGCTCGGCAGGAAGGAGGCCATCGAGCTGCGCTCCCGCAACCTCCGTCCCTCGCTGCTGAGTACGGGCGTCTTCATGGAACGCTTCAAGATCAATCCCTCCGATCCGGACAGGACTTCCGCCATGCTCAAAACCTGGTTCAAACTGGGTTCCATCCTTGGCCCGCTGGCGCTGCTGCTCCTGATTGGCGCGGGGGTGGCCATCCATCGCAAGGTCAGGAAGGTGGAGGCATGAAGCGCAACCAACTGATCCTGCTGCTCATCCTGCTGCTCCTGGTAGTGGGCTACATCTGGCTGCGTTCGCGTTCCCCGCGGGAAAGCCTCAAGCCGGTGTTTGCGGTGGATTCGCTGCGTGTAGGGCGGATCGAGATTTCCCAGGGGGAAAGAAAGATCGTCTTCTCCAAAACCACGCAAGGCTGGAAGATAAGCCAGCCCATTGACTGGGATGTGGAGCCCGACCGCTTTGGCCTCTTCTTCCGTGACGTGATCAAGGGCAAATATGCCACCACCGTCATCGGAGAAGGCAGCGAAGCCGTCGCCAGCTATCAGTTGCAGGACTCCCTGGCCTTCTGGGTGAAGGTGTGGGATAGCAAGGACAGATTGCGGACGCAGGCGCTCTTTGCCAATCTGGGGCATCCTTTCGACTATTTCCGCTACGCGGGGCAGGACAAGGTCTATCAGATTCGCCAGAAAGTGGCCTCCGAATATCAGCCCGACCTGGCCTACTGGCGTAAGCCCAATGTGCTCAGCATTAGCCCCGACCGGCTTTTCCGGATCTCGGTGCGGCATCCCAAAAACAGCTACGTGCTCAGCCGCAACGCCGATCTCTGGCATTTCAAGGACAAAGTTGCGGAGTTTGACGTGCCGCCCGGCAACGTGACCATGGCCAAAATCCAGAACATCCTCGCCAAACTGGATGCCTACAACGTCATGCAGGGAGAGGAAGCTCCCGCGCTCCAGGATTTGGGCGATCCGGTCTGTGAGGTGGACATCCTGCTCACCGACAAAAGCCAGCGCCAGATCAGGTTTTACAAGTATGGCGACAACTACCTGATGACCGTGGACAACCATCCGGATATGTATTTTGAGGTGATCTTCGACACCGTGTTCCGCTTCACCCGGCACGCCCCGCTCTTCAATGCCAGGGTGGGGGAGCTGCCCCCGGAAGGCGCCATTTGACCACCATCACCCGCGCCCGGGCGCTGGATGAGCCTCTCTTTGAGAGTATTACCCGCATCTGGGTGAATACCGGCATCAGCAATCCTGCCCGCATGGACGACCTGGCCTCGGTGCGCTACAATCTGGACAACGGCGGCATCATGCTGCTGGCCTGGGAAGATGAAAAACTGGTCGGAACAGCCTGGCTGAGCCACGACTTCCGCCGCCTATACATCCACCACATGGCGGTGGAACCAGCCCTGCAAAACCGCGGCATTGGCAGGCTGCTGCTGCAGGAGGCCCTGCAGATCGCCCGCGAGAAAGGCTTTCAACCCAAACTGGAAGTACACCGCGACAACCCCGCCGCCCGCCATCTCTACCACAGTTGCGGCTTCACCGACCTTGATGGCTACATCACCATGATCCGCCGCGGCTGAAAAGCCCCCACCTGACCCCAAAACCGTGTCATCCCGGGCAAGCGTGCTTGACCCGGGATCCAGTGTCCAGGGGTGGCAAAGTCCGTTTGCCACAGAGACCGGAGGTCTCTCCCAAACAGGCAATTCCGTTGCCTCTGCCGAACAGACTTCGGCAGCCCTATAATAATTCGGCTTTTTTGATTTGCCCGTTATAATAGATAACGCAGCACAATCAATGAGAAATCAAGACATTCAGCATATACGTTTAGTAGGTATAATATCATAAGTTAAGGCAAAAAAACTGTCTTCAATCGAAAGATTTTTTTCACAACATATTATTTTATGAATACAGTGGGTGTTTTGATGTGTGTAAACACGCCCGGCAAATCAGCCAACCTATCACCAAATTAATGATAAGGAGTTAAGATGCCAAAAACACTCAGCCAACCAGCCAATTTATTGCACACGATCATGTTGTACAAGTCCAAACTGGACATGTATGGCTGCCCGGAAGATTTTAACGATGAGGACAACACCGAGGAAGAGATTGAAGACCTCGACTTATTGCTTGAGGAATACTCCAGATCAAATAACAGCTCCAGAAAGGGAGGCAAGCCCGCTGCCAAAGCCGTGCCCAAGTTAAAAGAACGCCTTGACGCCTGCATCTCCAGCCTGCGGCAGCATAAAAATCTGGCATCCTACCAATTGAGCGAAAATGACGTGATGGTGGCAGCCTTCCTCTGGGGCCAATCAGAAAAACCCTTTGGCCATGATTGGGATGACATCCTGTCCTGGTGCAAGATCAACGATCATGATTTGATAGGCAATCTTGAGTATCTGGGCTCTCTCCTGGAGCGCAGTATCATCGTCAATGTGGAAACGAATGCCGCTGGTCATCAGCTTGACCCTTACAATCTGATGCAGGGCAGCTTTAAACTGCATAGCAAGTTCCGCCAGGACCTTCAGCATGAGGATCCCCGCCAACAGATCGAGGCCTCCCTCCATCCAACCTGGAATACTAAAAGGGAAATGGATCGAGACCTGATCCTGTTCCGCAATCTGCTGACACTCAGCTATCCCGAATTCAATGAACGACTTAACAAAAATACGCACCGCTGCCACCGCGCGCTGATTGACAAACTAATGAAGCCGTTGCAAAAGCGGATCAAAACCGCCGACCGGAACATCCCCCTGATCGGGTATATTGACGCTCATCAGCCAACCGACACAGATTTGATCGTTCTGCTATGGACCTATACGGATCACCTGGTGCAGGACAACAGCCCTATCTGCCTGCTCGCCAACCTGCTCAGCAGAGACTATGATGAAAGACTGCAGATGGAGGCCAACCTCATGTTCAGCGCCAGTCTGCATGAACTGGGCTTGCGCTATAATATGCGTGGACCTTTTTGGGATATGAGAGAGATGAACTATATGGTACTGTGCAAGCGGGTTCTTTCCGATTTGCACTTGCATGACGAAGAATCTGATGAAGACCTGCCCGACATTAGCGGCAACCTCATCGAGCTTAAAGCCACCCAAAGCTTTGACGACCTGATTCTGCCAGCCGGGGACAAGAACCTGATGGCCGCTACCATCAGGCGTTACAAGCAGGGGGAGAAGGCCGATCTTTCCGACTGGGGCTTGGTGGCAGCATCTTCCGGCGATTCCGGCAAAAAGGGTAAGGGAACCTGTTTCCTGCTCTATGGTGCGCCAGGAACGGGGAAGACCTTTGCCGCCGGCGCCATCGCCAACGCTTTGGGCAAGAAGCTCATGGCCATCGACGCCAGCAGCCTGAGAGACAAATACTACGGCAATTCCCAAAAGATCATCCGCCGCACCTTTGCCGCTATGCGCAAGTTAGTGGAAGGTTCTGACAACCCTCCCGTTTTCCTGTTGAATGAGGCTGACCAGATCATCCATCGGCGCAGCATTATCGAAAAATCCTGTGGAGAGGTGGAAAACGCCATCCAGAACATCTTTCTGGAGGAACTGGAGGACTTCCCCGGAATCATCATCCTCACCACCAATCTGGTGGATAATATCGATGACGCCTATTTCCGCCGCTTCGACGTGAAGCTGGAATTTCACCGCCCCGATTATGAGTGCCGCCTGAAGCTCTGGAAGCTGCACCTGCCCGAAAGCATCCCCGGTGCCGCGGAGATCGACTGTGAGTACATGGCGCGCGCTTTCGATCTCAGCGGCGGGCAGATCAGCCTGGTGGTGCGCAACGCCTGCAGCGAGGCCATCACCCGTTCCGGCAACGAGCGCCGGCTCACTCAGGACGATCTGGTGCGCTATGCCAGGGAGGAAGACCCCTGGAGCTGTCCCGGTGGATGCAAAAGAAGAATAGGCTTTTGCGCTTAAAACAGGATACTGTTAGGCTAAAACCGCCAGCTCTCTTCCGGAAGGGGAGAGCTGGCATTGATAAGAGACACTCCGAACGTATTCGATGACAGATTATCCTGTTCTTTTAATTCCTGTTAAATTGTGTAATTTAAGGGCTGCCGAAGCCTGTTCTGCAGAGGCAATGGAGTTGCCTGTTTGGGAAAGACCTCCGGTCTCTGTGGCAAACAGATTTTGCCACCCCCCAGGGCTGCCGTGTATTGGGCTGCCGAAGTCTGTTCGGCAGAGGCAACGGAGTTGCCTGTTTGGAAGAGACCTCCGGTCTCTGTGGCAAACGGACTTTGCCACCCCTGGGCACTGGATCACGGCTCAAATCACCCCACCAAACCGCTTCGCGCTTTGGCGGGGACCCCGACAGCCCGGGATGACACGGCATTGTAGTCTGGGTGGGCTTGTTCTGGCTACGTCCAACATCACCACGACACCACGTCACCACGACACCACGTGATTCACGGTTTTATCGTAGCACCTATATATTATGAGGGGGATCGGCGTCATTTGCATCACTCTCTCTGGAGTGGGTCTTCCTGGGGTCAACCTTATAATTTATAAGGATGACCTAAGGATGATGGGCTAACGCTTTGCGGGGCAAAATGATAGCGATATGGGAGAGAGGAGGGGAATCCGGCTTTTGGCTCCTGTGTGAGGCAGATGTATCGCCTCTCTGGGATAATACTGTTTAGCTCGCATTATTGCAACTGGATTTCGCCGGCTTGGACTCCAAACTCACAGCCTACATGGAGTTCATAGAGCCTTTCCCGACTGCAAATTACCACCAGACGCCTGGGCTCCCATGGACTTCACGCGGGGACGCGGAAAAAGAGCAACTTGCGAAAACGAAAGCGAAAAATATTCATCCAAGAATCCGAAACGGAACAAAAAAGTGAGCGGTGACCGGCAGGCGCCGTCAGTTCATCAGCTTTTTCCTCAAGCGGGCTATCCGCTTCTCCAAATCCCGCACCTTATTGTCTTTCACCACCTCTCTGCTCAAGTGCCAGTCCAGCAATTTCTGGCTGAAAAACAGGGCTTGGCCGAACTCCTTCGCCTTCTCCAGCGCCATGCAGTATTCGAGTGTCCCCTCCGGGTGGTCCAGGGACGCAGCGATGGCAAAATAGCGGTTCGCGTCCTCGCGCTCACCTTCTTTTTTGCAGATCATCCCCAGTTCATAGGCGATGTCAGGGTTCATCAGGCCCGCGGCTTCGAGTTCCAGCAGGATGTCTTTGGCGTGTTCCCGCTCGCCCTGGCTTTGATAGAGGCGCGCCAGGGCCACATAGTCGATCCGGTGGTCAAGCGGCCGGGGCAGGGGATAGCGCGTGCTGTTGCAGATGAGGGCGAAAAGCGCCGCGGTGTGCAGGATGTCGAACTGGTTGTGGATAAAGACGCGCCGCAGCGGCTCCGGATCGCCATTGACCAGGTATTGGTAATAGGTCTGGGGAATCATGCCGCCATCGATGTCCAGTTCCTTGTCCCGGATGTAGTCCATGATGTAAAACTCGATTGTTTCCAGGGCGCAGGAGGGGATTTTCTTTTTCCACAGGCGGCGGGCGATGTGCAGCAGGTCGATATGCCCGGGGGAACGCAGGTCGATCCAGAGATGGTTGTAGAGGTTGCGCGATTCCAGCACCGGGATGTCGAAGGTCTTGCCGTTGAAGGTGATGAACACCGACCTTGTTTTCAGCAGCTCGATCAGGCGGTCGAAAGAATTGGCTTCCGCCTCCGGTTCCGGCAGGAAAATCTGCTCCACCGTAAAACGTCCCCGCTCCCAATAGCCCAGGCCGATCAGGAAGGCGATTGTTTGGCCGCGGCCCAGCCCCGTGGTCTCCAGATCGAGCACCAGAAAGTCTTCCGGCTCCCATTGGGCACCGCTCTCCAGGCCAGCCCAGCGCAGAAAAACAGCCGGCAGCTCGTCCGGATAGAGGGGCAATCCGCCCTCCCCGGTGAATCCGTCATATTGCGTCTTCACATGCAGGCAGGGAAACTCCCTGTGGGCGGAGAATTCTCCCCCGACCGCCGCCCGCAGGACGTCGCGGAGCAGTTGCCGTATTTCCAGGCTGTAGTCTTCCCGTTCGCTGTTCATGTCCATGCTTGCATCAGCTCACGCGGGGCTTTCGTTGTCAATATAAATAGCGGAATCCGCGTCTGTCCGGCGCAAGATGGTCGTGCGACGCGAATCCGGCGCGGGCACAAAAAACCGCCCCGAAGGGCGGCTTCAGAACTTATTTCTTTTTATGACGATTCTTGCGCAGACGTTTTTTGCGCTTGTGGGTGGCGATTTTATGTCTCTTTCTCTTTCTTCCGCAGGGCATAATATTCCGACCTTAGGGTTCGATCTTCAGATCCATCACTGAAGTCTTGAATTCGCGGGAAAACTTAAAGGTGGGAACTGTCCTGGCGGGAACGGGTACTTTCTCGTCGGTTTTGGGATTACGGCCCACACGCGGTTTTCTGGTTTTGAGCTTGAAGGTGCCAAAGCCGCGTATTTCGATGTGGTGGCCACTGCCCAGGCTGTCCTTGATGGATTGCAGCAGGGCGTCCACGACAACAGCAACGTCTTTGCGGATGATTCCGGTATTCTCGGATACGATTTTTACCAGATCTGCTTTAGTCATGTTTTCTCCTTAGTGTTTATACATCTGAATAGCTTAAACTCAGTGTGTTTTGAATAACTAACTCAAAACTATGCGCTTAGGTTTTGTGTCAAGCAAAAAATCCCTCTGGCCTTAACATAAGTGCTTGAGAGGCTCTGCAATACTGAAAATGGCAGGGGCAAAAGAGGATCACGCAGATGTGATATTGCACCTGAAATATCAAATCGTGGCAATCCTATTGAATGCAAAGATAGTAATATCCTTCATGTGGTATATGATTGGAAGCACCTCACGGACTATTCCGACAATTATGTGATTGAGGTTCTTTTCAACTGAGATACAGGGTTAGCCAGTCCTCGGACTTTAGGATGTGTTAGTATCGAATTCAACAATGTTAACACCATTGAAAAACTACTTGTTCTCTCCTACAGAGAGGCTTTCGATATATTCATCATGAGATATTGTGCCTGCTTTCACAAGGGCAAGGATCATTTCTGCCGACTTTGATATCTATCGTGACCGTTTATTTTTTCAGATAGTTAATGGCAGTTATACATCATTGTCCAGATTAAAATAGAAACATCATATCTCTTTTGCTATAGCTTTCAATATTTTCTTTCTAGATATAGCCCTTTTAGTAATCCATTCCGACTCTTGAGATTGTTTGATCCATTCAATAAATCTTAATAGCCCATGTCTCGTAGTTGTTTGATCTCTACAGTTAATGATAAAAGCAATCTGTACTTTGTAAATTTCTTCCGCTGCAAAAATTCCAAATGGAGCTTTCACAACTTCAATATCGGGATACCCAATGATAGATCTAACCTGATTTTCAGTTATCGTTTTATAGCAAAGAATGATGTGAAGAGGGCCAAACACTTTTTCTTTCATATCTCTTAGTCTTTCGTGATCATTGAGGAAAGACTGGCCAACAGATTCTCTTGCTTTAGAGATACTTAATGCGTCTGGGATAGCTTGCATGTGAACAAGAACATGATTAGTTCCAATTTTGGTATCATACATGTTATCACCCAATGATAATGATTCTTGTTTTTCCATGAATGTATGACCAGCATCAGTCATAGCTTTTATCCTATCTCCATAACTCATTCTTGTCCAGTCAAGAGCTTCTCCTAAGTGGTATCTCCCTTTACTAGCCTCTCTAACTCCAGCATGTGACAAAGCTACAACTGAATCGAATAATGCTTCAACAATGGCGTTAAACAATGAATTATAAGCTTCCTCAAAACTGGCTTTTTCTAGTCTCTCTTTGTCTCCATCAAGAAGTTTTTTTTGAAATAGGTTTAGTCTCTCTATGTACCTACGAAAATGCTCTGATTCCTCTTTCTTAAATGGAAGTTCTATCAATCTGACCTTTCCCGGTGTTATATTCATGGCTGTTTCCAATTCAGCATGACAGATCCCTAAACCATATTCTTCACATTTCCATCCTGCATTACCATTGTAAAGGCAGATGAATATGTTGCAATCTCGAGCTTGCTTCATGCAATGTTCCCAACTGTCTTTATCACCTGGCAAAGGTGGGCTGTCTTCATTTATCCAAACATCAAATAGCTGATGTCCGAAGAGAATGGTTTCCTCAATCTGCTTCTTCAATTCTTTTCTAACACTTGATAATTTTGAATCCCTATCATTTTTTACGAAGGTGTCGTCACATCTACTGGATATCATAACAGATATTCTCTTATTTGACATGTTGTTACTCCTTATGTATATGCTTTTACCATTTGTTTTACCCCACTTCTCCATGGTGATGTAGTTATCTTATACATCGCACGGCGGACCGGGTGGGTAGGGTGAGCGATAAGTTGTAAGTATCGCATCTTAGTTTCGACCTGATTGTTTAGAATATGACTTGTATTAGATTGATCGGAGTCAACAGAGATTATAACGGTTTGTGGTGAAGATTGATCCTGCTCGCCTTCCGAAACTTTAGACATAATTAAAAACAGTGAGTGAAAGCTCACGCAGATTCCTCCAGCTTGTCCTCATCTCTGCCAATCGCGGGAACCGTCCGCAGCTCCTTGCGCACCTTGCGGTAATCCCGGTAACTGACCAGGGAGGCCACCAAAAAGAAACCCGCCGCCACAACGAACACTGCCGTGATGCTGAAGATCTTGAGCATCGCGTAGCCCAGAACCGGGGCGATCAGACCGCGCACACCGGTGAGGGTCACATGCAGGCTCTGGTAGATGGAGGCATCCCTCTCCCCGGCAAAGAAGATCGAGCCCATGCTCCAGGAGATGTTCACCCCCGCCATCGCTATCCCAAAGATCAGGTATGCCAAAAACACCAGCAAAACCGGCATCAGGGATTGTCCCTGCCAAAGCGACGACACCACAAAGAGCAGGGGAAAGACCACCAGCAAGCCAAAGAAGAACGCAATGAAGCGGAAGGGATGGGTGCGGTCATGCAATTTGCCCAACATCGGAGCCAGCAAGAGCAGCCCCATCTGGGAAAGGATGCCCTTGGCCAGGAAGTTGTTGGTATAGCTGAGTTGCAGCTTATCCACCAGATAGATGGGGATGATGGGCTGCATCATGATAAAGCCCATGCCATACAAAGAAAAGCTGCGCTCGAAGGCGGCAAAGGCCTTGTCCTCCTTCAGCAGCCGGAAAGCCCCGGTGATGGGTTCCAGCAAAGCCTCTTTCCACGAACCCTGCCCGCCAATCTTTTCCCTGATGGTGTGCTGGATGCGCACATTGGCAAGCAGCGCCGAACTGATGAAGCCGCAGATGCCCGTGGCCACCAGAATCCAACGGAAGCTCTGCTCGCGGATGTCGAGCAGGCGCCCCGCCGCGAAGGTAACCAGTATCGATACCAGCATGCTCAGACTGAGCGTGATGCCAAAGACCCTGGCCCGCCTGTGGGGATCGATGTTGCGCTGATAGATGCTGTTTTGGGCGGGCTCCAGCAGGGAGTTGGAAGCAAAGAGCAGCGCCAGCAGCACCAGGTATTCGCTCATCGTGGTCAGCCAGACCGCGTAAACCAGGGTCAGGCGCCCGATTATCCCGGTGATCAGGAAATAGCGTGACTTGTGGGAACTGCGCTCGAAAAGGCGTCCCCACCAGATGGAAAAGAAGTTGGCCACCGGCCAGATCATGGTCATCAGCATCAACTGCCAGTCAGCCGCGTGCAGCGCTTTGCGGGCAATGATGTCCTGGGTCTGGTTCAGACTCTGCACCACACCATTGAACAGCGCCGCAAACAGCAACAATAATGTGGTCTGCCTCTCGAGAGGATTAAGGTTTTTTAGGCGCATATCTTGAATGGATTAAGTGGGCGGGGTCACTCGAGCCTGAACAGCTTGCGTTGCATAATCTGCATGGTCACCCGGTATGGCTTTTCTCCCGGCGCCATAGCCCTGTTCAACTCATCCAGATACTTGGTCTGATACTCCCGCGATTTTGCCGGGATGTCCGCCAGGAACAGCGCGCTGGCAATTTCTCCGCCCTCGCTGTCATAGATCCTGGCCAGCAGCTTTACGCTCTGAAACTTTTTTCCCTTGTTTTCGATGTCGTAGCCCAGCCGGATATACTGCCGGTCATACTCCACGATTTTGAAACTGTGGATAACGATCTTTTTGAGCTGCTGTTTGTTGTTCCACGAGCTGATGAGTATTCCCAGCCCCGCCGCCAGGATCGCCAGCAGGAGCATGGTCTGCTTCATTTTGTATTTTTTCGGGTATTCGAGCCGGTCAACTATCGGCATGTCAGTCTCCTTAAAATTTGAATTGCCAGCTTCCCACCCACTGATAGCGGGGAGAAGCTCCGAACTGGGTGGTGTGAGCGAGCAGCAAGCTATGATGCGCCAGCAGGTCAAATCTCAGGCTGCCCTGCAACTTGCTGATCCGGCTCAGATCGCCTTCCAGCCATGAACATGTGGCGTTGTCCACCTGGGATCCCTGAAAGTAATCGGAATAATCCAAAGCCCAGATGTTGCCCTCGCTTCCCTGCCAGGTATGGGAATACTGTGCGCAGAAAGTAAGCCATTCCCTCAGAGGAAGGTCAAGCTCCGCGGTGAGATCCAGCAGATTGGAGCCTTTGGCATAGCCAAGTCCAATGCCGTCATGGGAATACATGGTCTGGTTTGAATAATGCGTGTAAGTCCAGGGGCGGACGGCGGTGAATTCCAGCAGGAAGCGGGGCGGAGCCTGGGAGGTGAGGCTCAGGGAGGGCAGGGCAAGCGCCGCGCCGGTCTGCAGGGCATATTTGTTTCCCCACCAACTGGTAAAGAGCCTGGAGTAGGTCAGTTCGTCCAGGACGCCGTTCAGATACAGGCTCAGGTTCCGGGTGGGCTGAAGGTCAAGTCCGGCAAAGATCAGCACGTTGTCCCTGTCGCCCTGGTTATGTTCGGTGACCCGCCAAAAGGTGTGCGGCAGCAGATAATTGAGGTCGATTCCGCGGTTTCCGTAGATGATGGTCTCTCCGCCAAAGAGTTTCAGGCATTCCGAGGGGCTGTAGCTCACCTGATGCAGCGCCACATATTTATCCGGGATGATGTCAGTCGCGCCGCGCGCCGGTTCCGGTTCCCGGGCGGCCATGAGGGAGCCATGCAAAAACGAGAGCTGAAAGTCACCCACGCGTCCCTCAGCCAGGAAGTATCCATAGTCATTGACGCGGTCTGAGAGGATTAAAGAGCCCGAAACCGAGCTTCCCAACTGGAATTTGCCCCTTCCCAGGGCGGCGGTGAACCAGGAGTTGCGATAGCTGATATCCGCGTTGAGATTGTCCAGGCGCAGAGCGTCTTCCCGGCTGGTGTAAAAGCTATCCAGCAGGGGAGAGGCCTCGGCCGCCTGCCTGTCGCCCAGATAGGCGCCGTTCCACCACAGGGCGCGCAGCCTGAACCTGCCGTTGAGTACGGAATTGAAACCTACTCCCTTGTAGAGGAAGCCATAAGCGCCGGGATCGTCGTAGCGCTGTTCATAGCCCGCCACAAAGTTCAGTTCGCCCAAAAAATCCACCGGCCTGTCCCGCTGGGCATATTGCAGCAGGGCACGCTCCGGCTGGCCAGGGCTGAACGCTTCCAGCAGGCTGTCCTTCAGGTCGTCCCAGGCGCGAAAGGGATGCCAGAGTCCCGGTCGGGCTGGCAGAGGCTCGCTGCAGCCCTGCACGCTGTTGACCTGTAACAGACTGGTTTCCAGTCCACTACTGATCCGCGGGTAAAACGCGGAATCCTCATCCAGAAACGCCGGGCAGTCCACCCAAATCAGAAGCAGCGCGACCGCCAGGATCCAGGCGGGTCGGTTGATCAAGCGTTTAAGACCCATCATTACTTCTGTTCTGCTCCCTCAAGGCGGCACGGACTGTCTGCTCGTCCCGCTTGATTTCGCGGGCGATCTCGGCCTCAGTCCAGCCCTGGGCATGCAGTTTGGCCACGATGCGCGCCAGCACGGGAGAAAGCTCTTCCCTCACCTCCCGCACAGGTTCCTGATACTCTGGGACATACGTGGGCTTGCGGCGTCTGAGGGAAAAATAGAGGACCACCCCCAAGCCCAAGAGCAGGAATACCGCAAGCCCCAGCAAATAGTAGAAATACGGGCTGCGCCGCTGCTCCACGGGCAATGGCTCCGGTTCCGGCTCGGAGGTGGCGAACAAGGTGTCCGTGCCCAACACGGCAATCAGGGAGTCCACCGGTTCCGGCGCTTTGGCCGTGGCCTTGTGGGATGGCGGCGTCCTCCGCTTGCGGGACGGTGTTTTCCTCACCTGTTCCTTGCTTGGGGCGCTGAGCTGCCTGTCCTCCCCCGGGGGATAATTGATCGCCAGGATGATCTGTTCGCAATTATCGGTAACCATGTGGGATATAGGCAGTTGCATCCTGGTGCGAACCTCGATTATGCCGCTTGCCCCATCGCTGTAGGCCTTGATGCTCTCGATGGTCTGGCTGCTGTCGCTAAAACGGGGCTCCGCCCGCATCCCGGTCACTCCGGGCAATACTATCCTGATTCCCTTGCCTCCCGGCAAAGGCTGCGCCCGGTAGGAAGAACACTCGGACAGCATTATGCTGACCCGGCTGCAATTATCTTCCAGATCGGTCGCCGTCACGGACAACACCTCTCCCTTCAGGGCACACAGGCCCGCACTCAGCATCAGCAGCAAGTTCAGCAAGCGGCGCATATTTCCTTTCTGGTTACTCCTTGGGTTCATACGAATATTTATCAACAAAACAGTATCTGCCCAAAGCAGGATTTAGTCAAGCTGTTTTGTCCCCGCGCCGCCCCACAGGCCTTCTTACGCGCCCGGGAGCGCCGCGACGGGCTATTTGTTGATCAGGTCATAAGCGTCGATGGCGATCTGCAGTTCCTCGTTGGTGGGAATCACCAGGATCGTTATGGGCGAATAGGGCTGGGAGATGATGCCGGCCTTGCTGCCCACGTCGATGTTTTTCTGGGGATCGATATGGATGCCCAGATTCTCCAGCCTGTTACAGATCCGGTGGCGCATCTTCACGCCATTCTGCCCGATGCCTCCGGTAAAGACGATGAAATCCACCTTGATGAGATTGGCGACATAGGCTCCGATGTATCTGCGGATGCGGTAAGCGTAGGTATCCAAAGCCATGATGGCGCGCTCATTGCCTTCCGCCGCCGAGGCTTCCAGGTCACGCAGGTCGCTGGAAATGCCGGAAAGCCCCAGCAGCCCGCTTTTCTTGTTCAGAATGACGTTCAGCTCATGAATGTCAAATCCCCGTTCCAACAGGTAGAAGATGATGGAGGGGTCCAAATCCCCGCAGCGCGTGCCCATCATCAGCCCCTCCAGGGGAGTGAAGCCCATCGAGGTGTCGATGGAACGCCCCCGCTGGATGGCGGTGATCGAGGCTCCGTTGCCCAGATGGCAGGTGATCATGTTGGTATTTTCAACGCTGCGCTTCATCATCTGCAAAGCCACATTGCTCACATAGCGGTGGCTGGTGCCGTGAAAACCGTAGCGGCGGATGCGGTATTTGCCATACATTTCGTAAGGAATGCCATATAAAAAGGCGCTGGGCGGCAGGGTCTGATGAAAGGC
>Ga0208195_1003183_pt1 | contig 14265 bp, 6 predicted proteins | sample AD_UKC077_MetaG_FD_184441 | JGI IMG/M metagenome (GOLD analysis project Ga0208195, IMG submission 184441) | Active sludge microbial communities of municipal wastewater-treating anaerobic digesters from USA - AD_UKC077_MetaG (SPAdes) (version 2) | ecosystem: Engineered > Bioreactor > Anaerobic >...
CTCAGTTGGTAGAGCACGACCTTGCCAAGGTCGGGGTCGCGGGTTCGAGTCCCGTCTCCCGCTCAAAAAAAGGCTGTATCAACAGCCTTTTTTGTTTCAAGCCCTTCGTTGAAAAGAACGGCACGCGGCGTCCGGCGCGGGGCTAGCCGCTAACGGTCCGAGGTTTGAGATTAAGCGTTTAGCATACAACGTATTTCAGGCATCGACAAAACCAAAAAAGGCAAAGCTGCTGCTTTCAGCTAAAGCCTCTTTATAAGAGACTTGCAAGACCTGCACGACTTGCAGGACCTGCAAGACCTGTCACTGCCCCCTGTAACCTGTGTCCTGTGCTTTGCCGCATGCCGCTAGCCGCTAGCCGTTCTTCCGCCCTGTGCCCTGTGCCCTGTGCTCTGCGCCCTGTGCTCTGTGCCCTACATCCACGGATCAAAATCAGCCTTCACTTTCACCAGCCTTGGCGAATTCTTTTCCCCGAAAACCAGGTAAGGTTTGTCTCCTTCATAGTTAAGATAAATCCGGTCGCTTGTCAGGGTGGGTTTCCTTATCTGGACAAAAGATTCTGTTTTGAGATTCCTGTTGATATTGCTTTTGTACACCAGCCTCACTTCCCTGAGTTTGTGGACTGATTCTGCAATAAATTTTCCTGATTCGGGATAAGCGGCATATCCTTTCAGGGTGTGTCCTTCGATGACGACTTTCATCCAGAGTTCCGCGCCCGGTTCGGTATAGGCCCATGTCCCCTGAAGTGATTCCATGAAGGAAACATCGTCTGAATGTCCCTGGGAATAAACATAATAACCCGGGAAGGATAAAAACACGGCAAACAGGAAAAGTACTCTTTTCACAACATTGGTTTTTAAGTAGTTGGCAATGCCTTATACCGGTTGAAGTTTTATTCTTTTCAGGAAACAAATTTCCGGTACCAGGGCAGGTAAATATATTGTCATATTTATAAGAAAACCCGGTTTCCCGGGTCCGAATTATTGACATACAGTTTAAGTTTTCCACATATGAATGATTCTTTGTTTAGCTAAAAAATAATCTTTCTGAAACGGACTGAAAAGATAAATAAGGATAAATATTTTGAAAATCCTTTATTTGATAGCTGTTATCACGGATTTTTCTTAATTTCGTTACCCAAAAATCCAAAACAAAACAATACTCCATCAATGAAGAAATCATTTTACATTTTCATGCTTATGGCATCAATCGTTATATCTTCCTGTTCGGGGAAGAAAAGTGATGCAGGATTTACCGTGCCATTTGAAAAATACAAACTGTCAAACGGACTTACCGTCATCCTTCATGAAGATAAGTCTGACCCGATAGCTGCTGTGGCAGTTGTCTATCATGTGGGCTCAAGCCGTGAAGTCCCGGGCAAAACCGGATTTGCACATCTTTTCGAACATATGATGTTTCAGAAGTCGGAGAACGTGGGAGAGGATGAGTTGTTCAGACTTATTCAGGGAGCAGGAGGAGAGCTCAATGGCGGGACGAGTTATGACAACACGGTCTATTATGAGGTGGTACCCAAAAATGCACTTGAAATGGCCCTGTGGCTTGAATCTGACAGGATGGGCTACCTGGAAAACACTGTTACGAAGGCTGCATTTGCCAATCAGCAGAATGTTGTTATGAACGAAAAACGACAAAGTGTCGACAACGCGCCTTACGGACACAATAATGCTCTGATTCTGGCAAATGCATTTCCCGAGGGTCATCCATACAGCTGGACCGTAATCGGTGAGATGGAGGATCTGATGAATGCCACCGTTGATGATGTAAAGGCTTTCCACCGTAAATTCTACGCGCCAAACAACGCGACCCTGGTGATTGCCGGAGATATCAACAAGGATGAGGTAAAGGCGATGGTCGAGAAGTATTTCGGCGAGATCCCTGCCGGTGAACCTGTTGAGAAGAGAAGCCCGATCCCTGCATCGGTATCATCGACTGTTAAGCTTTATCATGAGGATAATTTTGCAAGGGCTCCCAGGCTTACCATGGTTTTCCCGACAGTTGAGCAATTCACAAAGGATGCCTATGCGCTGGACTACCTTTCACAGCTCCTTTCAGGCGGCAAGAAGACCCCCATGTACAAGATACTTGTTAAGGACAAGAAACTGACTTCCGGAGTAGGAGCCTACAACATGGCTCTGGAACTTGCCGGCGTTTTCCAGATATCGGTGACGGCAAATCCGGGTGTCAGCCTTACTGAAGTTGAAAAGGCCATATTTGAATCCTTTGATCTTTTCGAAAAGGAAGGTTTCACCGAGGACGACCTTACAGCCCTCAAGGCCAGGAACGAAACGGGATTTTACAACAACTTCAGCAGCATCCTCGGCAAATCGTTTACCCTTGGCGAATATCAGATGTTTAAGGATGATCCCTCATTTTACGCGGACGACTTCGCGGGTCAGCAGGCAGTTACTGCTGAGGATATTAAGAACGTTTTTCAGAAGTACATCAAGGGTAAGAACTATGTCATGACAAGTTTTGTCCCGAAAGGTGAAGTACATCTTGTTGCCGAAGGATCGGTCAATGCTGGCATCGTAGAAGAAGATCTGGCTTCTGCTGCCGAGGTTGATCAGATGGTAGTGGAAGAGGAGCCGATAATAAAGACACCCACAAAGATCGACAGGTCGGTTCGGCCGCCTCTCGGACCCGATCCTGAAGTGACACTTCCATCAGTATGGACCGGTTCACTGGATAACGGCATGAAGCTTTACGGTATCATATACAATGAATTGCCTCTGGTTCAGTACTCAATCATAATGCAGGGCGGTCACTTGCTTGATCCCGTTGAAAAGGCAGGATTGGCAAGTCTGACAGCTTCCCTGATGAATGAAGGAACGGCAAACAAGACACCCGAAGAACTTGAGGATGCCATACGTCTTCTTGGCGCCAGCATATCATTTTCGGGAGGAAGTGAAAATATTACAATAAGGGTAAGTGCCCTGGCACGAAATTTTGAAAAGACACTGGCGCTTGTGGAAGAGATGCTGTTTGAACCCCGCTGGGACATGGAACAGTTTGAGCTTGCAAAAAGCAGGGTCATCAATAACCTGAAGAGAAATAAGGCCAATCCCAGCTATCTTGCTTCCAACACCCTTAACAGTCTTATATTCGGTGAAGGCAATATTCTTGCAATTGAAACGGCAGGTACCGAAGAATCGGTAAGCTCAATAACTATCGATGACCTTAAGGATTTTTACAGCAGGACTTTCTCCCCTTCGTTAGCCAGCTTTATTATTGCCGGCGATGTTGATCAGAAGCGGGTGGAGACTGCCCTGGCAGGATTGAATGAAAAATGGCATCCCAGGGAAGTTGATTTTCCCCAGATAAATATCCCTGAAGTTCCCGAAAAATCGCGGATTTATTTTGTCGACGTACCCGGAGCCAAGCAGTCGGTTATTTATATCGGCGCTCCTTCGATACCCAGGACAGATCCCGACTTCTACCCTGCAACTGTCACCAACTATAAGCTTGGCGGGTCCTTTAACGGGATCTTCAATCTTATCCTTCGTGAAGAAAAGGGATTCACCTATGGCGCCAGGTCAGGTTTCAGCGGTGCAAGGAACTATGGAACTTTTTTGGCAAGCTCCATGGTAAGCACTAACTCGACACTGGAGTCTGTCAGCATCTTCAAGACCGAGATGGAGAAGTATCGCGGGGAAATACCGCAGGAGTATGTCGATTTCACGAAATCGGCCCTTCTGAAAGGGAATGCAAGGAGTTTTGAAACACTTGGCGGATTGCTGAATATGCTTAACAACATGGCGTCTTATGATCTGCCTGCCGATTATATCAAGAAGGAAGAAGCATTTGTCAGGGATTTGACAAGCGACAAGGTTATTGAACTGGCCAACAAGTATATCGATCCTTCCAGGATGTATTACGTAGTTGTAGGTGATGCAAAGACACAGCTCGGGCCGCTTGAAAAGGCAGGACTTGGCAAGCCGGTGCTTGTAAAGAATTAATTGCTAATTTTGCACCGACCAACCCTTTCAGTAAGTCTTGCACGACTTATTAAAGGAGCCCGGATGGTGGAATGGTAGACACGCAGGACTTAAAATCCTGTGGCCATAAAGGCTGTGCGGGTTCAAGTCCCGCTCCGGGTACTGAAAAAAGAGTGAGAGTGAGAGTGAGAGCGAGCACTCTCATTCTTTTTCCCCGTTCCCGCTCTCACACTTCAAACTGACTCAGGGCACAGGGCACAGAGCACAGGGCACAGGGCACAGGGCACAGGGCAAGACAGAGGGATCTTCTACCGTACTAATTGTCACAAGTCAGGATTCAATGAGCGTCAAAGCTGCGTTCTGCCGGAGGATTACTCTTTCATGTCTTTGGCAGAATTGCAGCTGTTTTTGTTTTTACTGATTTTTAACTCTTAATTCGTGCAATAATTCAGGCCGACGATTATTTTTGCCGAAAACCAATGAAAGATGAATTAATTAAAACAGTGTCCCGAACAATTGGATTATTTTATTAGTTAACCAAAAGTTCTCAGGGATTTTTAAAAGTTACCAACGAATATTTTATGCTGCGAAAAATCAGAGTTTATCTGGCACTTTTATGCTTCTCGTTTATCACATTGCTTTTCCTCGACTTTACGGGAACGCTTCACCTGTGGTTAGGATGGTTGGCAAAAATGCAGGTTGTTCCTGCAATTCTTGCCGGAAATCTAGTTTTGATTACTGTTCTGTTTGTATTAACAGTTTTGTTCGGACGTATCTATTGTTCGGTGATATGTCCGCTGGGAGTTCTTCAGGACTGTGTTTCCAATGTATCGGCACGACGCAAAGGAAAGAAAAACCGTTTCAACTATTCCAAAGCTATGTCGTGGATACGTTACGGCATTTTCGGTTTGTATGTAGTAGGAATTATCGTGGGAATCAGCGTTATAGTAACCTTGCTTGACCCTTACGCGATTTTTGGACGAATAGCTGAAAACCTCCTGGCACCGCTGTACAGACTGGGAAATGCTTTTCTCGCCACCCTTGCTGAATCGGTGAACAGCTATAGATTTTATACTACGGATGTATGGATAAAGAACGGCCTTGTATTTGGTATAGCGATTGCAATGTTGATCATTGTAAGTGTGATGGCGTGGTATAACGGCCGTATCTATTGCAACTCGGTTTGTCCGGTTGGAACTACCCTTGGATTCATCTCCCGTTTTTCGATCTACAGAATTAGATTCAACGAAGACAAGTGTACCGGGTGCGGGCTCTGTGAGAAAAGATGTAAAGCCTCATGTATCGATTCCAGGAACAAGTTAATTGATTACAGCCGATGTGTAACTTGCTTCAATTGCATTGATAACTGTAAGTCTGGTGCTATTACCTATACTCCTTCTTTTTCTTTTGGCACCCGGAAAGTTAAAGTCTCTGATCCCTTATTAAAGAAAGAACATGCAATGGTCAGGGAAAACACTAAGGGAATAGAACGTGCAAGTTTTCTGGCTATATTGGGTTCGCTTACCCTTGCCAATACCATAAAAGCCCAACAACTACAGGTAGATGGCGGTCTTGCTGACATAATTGACAAGAAGGTGCCGGATCGTCAAACCCCTGTCGTTCCTCCAGGTGCAGAAAGTTTGAGCAACATGAAGAGACGTTGCGTTGCCTGTCAGCTTTGCGTTTCGGCCTGTCCTAATAACATACTTCGGCCGTCGGGTAAACTGTCAACTTTTATGCAGCCGGAAATGTCGTTCGAACGTGGCTATTGCCGCCCTGAATGTGTAGAATGTTCCAGGGTATGCCCTTCCGGAGCTATTAAAGAGATAACTGCTGCCGATAAATCCGCTATTTCAATCGGTCATGCGGTATGGATCAAAGATAATTGTGTGGTATATACTGAAGAGTTGGTATGTACTACCTGTGAGCGTCATTGTCCTACAAAAGCCATAACCCTTGTACCGGTCAATCCTGAATCCGAACAACCACAGGGCCCCTCGATGGGTTTTCCCGGAATGAATCGTCGACCGGTACTTAAGTACCCCCGTGGTGGATAAAGAGTTGTGTATAGGATGCGGAGCCTGCGAATATCTTTGTCCGGCACGGCCGTTCAGCGCTATGTATGTAGAGGGAAATGTAAGACATCACACTGTTTAATGCTTTATGAATTTATGAAACGAGATATTAACAAAAAGATTAATCGCCGTAATTTCCTGAAAGTAACAGGAATAGGAGCGACTGTTACAGCAGCGGGCCTTATGGGCTGCAAGCGGGATAACAGGGTATCGGCAGCCGGAAATATTCTGGGTGAGATACCAACGGATAAAATGACCTACCGTACCGGTCCTAAGGGTGACAGGGTGTCCCTGTTAGGATACGGATGCATGCGCTGGCCTACACGTCGGAAACCAGACGGCAGCGGCATGGAAATTGATCAGGAGACCGTTAACTCTTTGGTGGATTACGCCATCAGTCACGGTGTTAATTATTTTGATACTGCACCTGTCTATGTACAGGGATGGTCGGAAGCGTCGACAGGTATAGCGTTGAGCAGACATCCCCGCGAATCTTACTACATCGCGACAAAATCATCGGGCAGAAACACGTTGGAAAGCGGCATTGCTATGTATCACAAATCGTTACAGGACTTGCAGGTCGATTATCTCGATTATTACCTTTTGCACAATATTGGCCGAAGTATGGACGATTACAATAGCAGATTTATAGATAATGGTCTTCTTGATTTTTTCCTGAAAGAACGTGAAGCCGGAAGAATCCGTAATCTGGGTTGGTCATTCCACGGTAATGTTGAGGTATTTGATGAGATTCTTAACAGTCGAAATGACTGGGACTTTGTACAAATCCAGTTAAACTACCAGGATTGGGAACATGCTGTAGAAGGAAGGAATGTAAACGCCAAATATCTATACGAAGAGCTGACAAAAAGGAATATTCCTGTTGTTGTAATGGAACCCCTGTTGGGTGGACTTTTGGCACGCGTGCAGCAACAGGTGTTGATAGAGTTTAAAAAGGATCGACCCAATGATTCCGCGGCACAATGGGCTTTCCGTTTTGCCGGAACACCTGAAAACATATTAACTGTCTTAAGTGGTATGGTTTACATGGAGCATTTACAGGAAAATGTCTATACCTACTCACCTTTACAGCCGATGTCCGATCAGGAATACTCGATACTCGGGGAGGTGGTGGAAATCCTTACGAACACTGATTACATTCAATGTACAACCTGCGAATACTGTATGCCCTGCAAATACGGACTGGATATACCTGGCATTTTCGCTCATTACAACAACTGTGTCAGCAGCGGGAGCTTGCTTAAAAGCTCCAGTGACGAGAACTATAAAAAGGCACGAAGGGAATTTCTAGTCGGCTACGATCGTAGTGTTCCTAAACTCCGTCAGGCCGCGCATTGTACGGAATGTGAAGAATGCTTGTCCAAATGTCCCCAGAGAATACAAATTACTCGGGAATTACAACGAGTGAACGCTTACGCTGAATTGTTAAAAACACGATCTGAATTTTAACGCGGGGATATCAAAGAGGGTATCGCTGTATACCCTGATACATTCTCTTGCAGCTTCTTTTGCCCCTGACCATAAACAACATTTCTCCGGCAGGGTTGGCAAGCCTGAAGACATTGCCAGGGCTTGTTTATACCTGACAACACCCGGGAATGATTTTATTACTGGCACCAACATTATTATAGATGGAGGTATGACCAGGAAAATGATTTATGAACCATAATGAGATTGATGCCATTTCTGTCGCCAACTTTCTTTAAGCTTGAAGTTGATTACAACTTTCATCTGCTCCGGGTACACTGAAAAAAGCACGAGAGAGGGAAAGTGTAAAACATCATCCCTTCACCAGCACAAAGCTCAACATAAAACTGTTTTTCATTGGAAAACTGTCACAACGGTTAATTTTATTATATTGCTCGGTAACCGACCGACCACTTTATGTTGAAACCAGTTATCATCACGCTTGTAATAAGCTTTCTGACATCAGGTTCTGTTCTTTTTGCTCAGGAGAACAGTGTGATTGAAGCCACCACTACTGATTCTGCAATTATAATTGACGGAATTTTAAATGAAGAATTCTGGAAGGAAGCCGGGGAAATATCCGATTTTATCCAATATGAACCTGTCGAAGGTAAAGAATCGGACCATAAAACCATTGTCAGGATTCTTTTCGGGAAGGATGATCTGTATGTTGGCGCCTTGCTGTATGATACAAGGAGCAATATCGAGAATAATCTGGGCAGAAGAGACGAGTATAACAGGGCTGACTGGTTCATGGTATCCCTGGATTCTTACTACAGCGGCAGAACAGCCTTCACTTTTGCCGTCAATGCTGCAGGAGTACAGCTCGACGGGCAACAGGATGATAACCGAAGGGTCAGTTCCGGGGAAATCAACCCTTTGCTGCCGGCCGGGCTTGACGTCTCCTGGGACGCGATATGGTATTCAGCGGTAAACATTACAGATGAGGGCTGGTCCGTGGAAATGCGGATACCCTACAACATGCTCAGATATTCAAGAAAGGAGATACAAACCTGGGGTGTTTATTTCTCACGGCGTATCCCGAAATCCGGTGAGTTTTCCGAATGGCCGTATATCCCGCGGAACCAAAGGAATAACCTTGTCTCCGGGTACGGGAAGATCACGGGTATAAAGGGAATTGACCCCCGGCCCAATATTCAGGTGCGCCCATACGTCCTGGGAGCTCTTAATGTGTTTGAAAATGAAAACATTCCCGGAAAGGCTGACCATAGTTTCAGAGTCAATGCCGGAGGAGATATTAAACTGGGAATCGGACCCAATGTCATTCTTGATGCAACTATTAGACCCGATTTCGGACAGGTTGAAGCCGATCCTGCCGTCCTGAATCTCACGGCTTTCCAGACCCTCTTCCCCGAAAAGCGCCCGTTTTTTCTGGAAGGCGCCGATATTTTTAAATTCGGTATCGGATACAGCAGACTCTATTATTCAAGACGTTTTGGCGCTGATGAACCGATCATCGCTGCCATGAAACTCTCGGGCAGAACCAATAAGGATCTTTCATTCGGACTTATGGGTGTAACAGCCGGAGATGACTTTAATCCCACAAATAATTATGCTGTATTCCGTGCAAGTCAGAGAATTAAAGAATTCTCATCAGCCGGAGGAATCCTTACATATTATTTCAGTCCTGCCGGAAAGGGAAGCGGCTGGCAAAGTCTTACCGGAGGTGTCGACTGGGACATTAGGTTTAATGATAACAAATACGGTTTTGAGGGAATTCTGGCATTTTCCGACAGATTTTCAACCGATCCGGATGCAGAAGAACAAAAAGGTATGATGAGCAGTCTGGTGTTAAGGAAAAGACAGGGTGTCGTTGACGGACACCTGGCTTTTCTTATGTTTACCGACCAGTACAATCCTAATGATATCGGCTGGATCACCTCTGAGCAGAACTGGTACCAGATATGGGCCATTGTCAAGTATAAGCTTGCCAAAGGAAAGGAATTCGGCAGCTTTCAGCGGGGGGAGCTTGGCATGAGTTATGAAAGATGGCTTTCTATTCTGGAACATTATGACATGGGGAGCAAAACAAACCTGAAGATAACCCTTACAACAAAGGAATTCAGACAGATCATGGCTTCTGCAACACTGTTTGATCCCCTGGGAGGATATGATCTTTGGGAGACAAGGGGCCTGTGGGTGTGGGCAAAACCCAGGGGAGCTGAAATATCAGCGGAGTTTTCAAATGATGCCAGAAAAAAATGGACAACAACTCCCAAAGCGTCTGTCAGAAAATATGATGACAAAGGTTCAGAATTCCTGATGGATTTTCAGGGTACACTAAATCCGGGTACAAAAGTTTCATTAAGAGCGAATATAAAGGGTTCACTGGAAAATGATAAGACCGCGTGGGCATCAAATGAAACATTCCTGACAGATTACTCCGGGTGGAAAATAGGCAGCAGATCAGTTTCGCCGGAGTACCTCGCTGAGGCGGATTTCACATCTTTCGATGACAAGGGAAAACTTAGCGGTATTCTTAATGAAGTTCAGGAATATCAACCGGGACAGTATTATGTGCCTGTATTCGGGACCCGCGATACAAGATCGCTCGACTTTACTTTAAGAGGTTCACTGACCTTGACAAGCAAATTCTCGATGCAGTTGTATTCGCAGCTTTTTGTAGCCAAAGGAAGATACTCAAATTTCAGCATCCTCACTAATCCGGATAACATGGCACCTTTCCCGGAGTATCCCAAAAAGAGAGACTTTAACTATAAAAACCTGCAGCTGAATTATGTAACACGGTGGGAGTACAGGCCCGGATCTGCTCTTTATGTGGTTTGGAGCCATTCGCGTAGTAAGGATGAAGAACTGAATCCTCTCGCTCCCTGGGGCGATTCAATATATGACCAATCCTTCAGAGGACAAGTCACGGAGCTTTTCAGGACCTTTCCGCGAAATAGTTTTATGCTCAAACTGGATTACGCCTTTCACTAAAACCGGTTCCCGAAACCGCTTTATAAATGATCCTGCTTTTGAAAAGCATCTCAGGGCGCTGTTTCCTTCAGATCAGTCATGATGATATAAAGAAGGGCGGCAGGCTCACCTTATATGTTCTATAGCACCTGATGGCAGCATAAATTCTGTTTGACCTAAGGAGTTTGTTGTTATCTTTATAATGAAAAAAACGGAATTAAAATAAAACGGTACGCGGTACGTGGAAAGAACAGTACGAGGTTAGAAGTTCGAGGCCATTGCTCATTGTTAATTGTTCATTGCTCATTGTTAATTGTTCATTGCTCATTGCTCATTGTTCATTGCTAATTGTTAATTGCTCATTGTATTATGACAAAAAAGTACAAATCAGTTATCAGGCCTTTATACGGAATATTTTTGTTCATTTTTCTGGCAGCCGGAACAGTTTTAAATGCACAGGATTTTGGCAGAAAGGAAAAACTGAACGACGACTGGTATTTCAATCTGAGAGACATCCGCTATGGAGGGATTGAAAATATGGATTGCAGCAAGTGGGCTGTCGTTGATCTTCCTCACGACTGGACGGTGAAACAAAACGCGAGTCCGGAGCTTGCAAGCTGCACGGGTTATCTGCCGGGAGGCATTGCCTGGTACAGGAAAGAAATCGTTATTCCTGCCACTGAGAAAGGAAACAAGGTTTATATCTTCTTTGAAGGGGTTTATAATAACAGTGAAGTCTTTATAAACGGGAAATGGGTTGGAAAAAGACCGAATGGGTATATCTCATTTATGTATGACCTCACTTCGTATATAAAATGGGGAGAGAAAAACTCGATAGCCGTACGAGTGGATCACAGCAACGATGCAGATTCGCGATGGTACACGGGATCAGGCATCTACCGGGACGTATACCTTATTTATGCCAACCCGATTCATATTGATCTCTGGGGTGTGGCCTACAAGGCAGATATTAAAAATAATCTGGCAGAGATCACCATTAGCTCAACAATCAAAAATTCCACCGGATCTGCAACGATAAAAGTGGTTCATGAACTATTTGATGTTGAAGGCCGAAAGCTTGTATCCACTTCAAAAAGCGGACAGGCTTCCGCGAAAGCGCTTACGGAATTCAGCCAGGTTATGAAACTGAGATCTCCGGCTTTGTGGAGCATCGATTCGCCTTATCTGTATTCGCTGAAAACATCTGTATATAAGGGGTCTGATCTTATTGACGAAAACATTGTCAAAGCCGGCTTCCGCGATATTAAGTTCGATCCGGATAAAGGCTTTTATCTCAATGGGGTAAACACCAAGTTAAAAGGAGTATGCATTCATCATGATGCAGGTGTTCTGGGTGCCGCGGTTACAAAATCAGTATGGAGGACACGGCTTGAAACTTTGAAAAGCCTTGGGGTAAATGCTATCCGGACAAGCCATAATCCTCAGGCTCCTCATTTATATGAATTATGCGATGAACTCGGCTTTGTTGTAATGGATGAAGCATTCGATGAATGGGAATATCCGAAGAACAAGTGGATCACAGGCTGGAACAGGGGTGTCCCGGGGCATCAGGGGACTTCGCAGTATTTCAGGGAGTGGAGCGCGCGCGATTTAAGGGATCAGATCCTGCAGCACCGGAAACACCCTTCCATTATCATGTGGAGTATAGGCAATGAAGTGGATTATCCTAATGATCCCTATACTCATCCCGTTCTTGCAGATGAGGGTATCAGTCAGCAGTCTGTAAGGGCATTCCTGGAAGATCATCCGCGGGCAGAAACCCTTGGTCAGATCGCGAGGGAACTCGTGGCAGTTGTCAAGGAGGCCGATAATACCAGGCCTGTAACAGCTGCTCTTGCCGGCGCGGTAATGTCGAACTATACCGATTATCCGTTTGTGCTTGACCTTGTTGGATATAATTACACCGAGAACAAATATGACAGTGACCATAAACTGTATCCGGAAAGAATTCTTTACGGAAGTGAAAACAGACATGATCTGCCGGCGTGGTATGCCGTGAAAGACAAGGAATTTATTTTTGGACAATTTCTCTGGACAGGTATCGATTATCTGGGAGAATCAGGTCCATGGCCCGCCCGGGGTTCGACCGCGGGTTTGCTCGATCTTGCCGGGAATGTCAAACCCAGGGGCTATTTCCGGAAAGCCTTGTGGAGCGGGGAACCGATGGCTTACATAGGAACTTACAAACTGGTTGAGAGAAGCGGTTCACGCCGGGTAAACAGATTGTCATCCGATGCACCGCCGCTGTGGAATTACGATAAGGATAGCAGGGTTCAGGTAGTCTGCTACACGAATTGCAGCGAGGCGGAATTGCAGCTTAACGGGAAAACAGTCGGTGAACGCAAACCCTATGACCCTGAAACCGGGATAATCTCATGGATAGTAGACTACGACCCGGGCGAACTCAAAGTGCTGGCATTCAATAATGGAAATGAGGCCGCGTCGTACAGGATTGTGACCAATACTATGCCGGCAAAGATTGATGCTGAGGTTCTTAAATTGAAAGATGATGAGCTTGTGAGGCAGGTAAGGGTAAATATTCTTGATACAAACGGCAACCACTCAATCCTGGCTGACAATGAAATCAGCTGTGAAATATCCGGAGGGACCCTGCTTGGAATGGAAAATGCCTCATCCAACGCGGCGGATAACTATCAGGACAACAGGCAACGATGCATTAACGGCAGGCTGTTGATTTTTGTAAAGAAAGATGCAGCGGAGACCCCGGTTTCCCTGAAGCTGTCATCACCGCTGCTTGAATCGGTAGAGCTGGAGATTGAATAGTCAGTACTGCCTGAATCACATCAGTACAACCGGGATTCAGGCGAAAGGAATTATATTATGATAAACATATAAAATATAAAGCGTTTAGCGATGGAAAGAAAAGTTTGTTGTTTATTGATTTTATTGACGGTCAGCTGGCCCTTCCGGGCTCAGACCGTTGAGAAAGGACCTTACACGGTTTATACGATAGGAGAGGGGGTATATCGCATCGAAGATGCCAACAGCAGCTTTCCGGCCGGTCTCAAGACCGATAAGGACGGCAAGGTAATGAGCATGAACAATTGCTCCGACATGTACCTGGTTACAGGACAGGAAAAGGCGCTGCTTATCGATCTGTCGAATTTTATAAAGTGGGATGATACAGCCATTGAATCGCTTCGTTCATTAATCTCGGAACGAATCGGGAACAAAGAGCTTTATATTACCGTCACCCATAAGCATGGAGATCATTTAGGAATGCTTCCGGCTTTCAGGGACGATAAGAAGGTGAAATTCTGGATTCCTGAAGCGGAATTCAGGGGTATGGATATTTTCCCGAAGGAGAGAACGACTTTTTTCCCGGAGAATGCATCCCTGGATCTGGGCGGTGGATATCTGATCACCACGATTGAAGTTCCGGGCCATACGGAACATGGGACATTGTTCTTCATAAAAGGCAGGGATATGGTTTTTACAGGTGATGCTTTGGGTTCAGGCAGCGGAGTATGGCTGTTTAATTATGAAAGTTTCATCACATATACTAAATCTATTGACGATCTGATCAGGTATATCGAAGACCCGGCAAACCATATCAACCCGGGAAAACTTGTTCTTTACGGCGGACATTACTGGCAGCGCGGTTCCCGGGAGAAAATAGGCTCTGAATATATCTATAACATGAAAACCCTGATTGAAAAGATCAGAAAAGGTACATCTGAAGAAATTCCTGTTTCCAATCAGTTTAAATACCTGGATACAAATTTCAGATACGGAACGGCAACAATTACCTGGAATAAGGCGGATGC
>Ga0208195_1003201_pt1 | contig 14208 bp, 9 predicted proteins | sample AD_UKC077_MetaG_FD_184441 | JGI IMG/M metagenome (GOLD analysis project Ga0208195, IMG submission 184441) | Active sludge microbial communities of municipal wastewater-treating anaerobic digesters from USA - AD_UKC077_MetaG (SPAdes) (version 2) | ecosystem: Engineered > Bioreactor > Anaerobic >...
ACATATTTTCCTGTGTAACATTTGACTTAAATGTAGCCTTTTCTCTTATCCAATCCGCACATTCTTTTGCTATTGCTTTTTGAGTTAGTTCATTTCTCAGCCTTATTTCAAATTCAGTTCCATATAGACTTTTTTCTCGGTTTAGTCTTGGTATATAGAACTCTCTTTTTTCTTTTTTAAATTTTTCAGTAATAAAAGATGGAGATGTAAATATAAACTTTAATTCATTTATATTAGTTAGCTGTTTTTTTAATTCTTGATAAGCATAAATTGAAAAATATGAAGCAGCAATTGAAACTTTACTGTCTTTATGAATAACTTCAATAAGGTCATCCTTTAACAATTCTTGAACATTGTCTATAATTTTCATAGAATACCCCGCAATTGACGATTTATTATAAACTATTTCATAAGATTACTGTTAGCATCCTGAAAATGTATATTACTAATTATATAACATAATACGACATTTTTCAAACAACAAACCAAATGTAGATCTTTCTTTCTATAAGTTTATAAATCAAAAATATCCTTTACCATTTTGTCTATTATAGATGAATCTAATCCACCTTTTTCATCGTCATAAGTGACAATCAGATTTTTACCTTCTTTTGTTCCGTTCCTTTCATAAAACTTTTTCTTATCCTCCCAACGTTTTACATATTTAGGATCCATCATCATGCCACAGTGCTCCCAATACCATTTTTCTCCTGTATCATCATCTATAATCATAAAGTCTGGGCGTTTAATTTTACCCTCTAATACTACCTCCGGTTCATATACATATTCTAAATTGTTATAATAAAGGCAATTTGCTATTATTACTTCAGATTTTGAACGTACCATTTCTCCTTTTGCAGTTCTATGTATTAACCTGTCTTCATAGAAATGTTCCCCTACTTTTACTATTTGAGGTTTATAATCAGTCCCTTCTTCTGTAAAGACATCAGCAAATAAATCAGTGAATCGTTTTGCGATTTCAGAATAAGATTCTGATGTATATTTCAAAAGATGATATGAATCTTTGTTGTAAAGTATAATAATCTTTTGTGTTTGGCGTGTTAAAGCTGTATACAGCATTTCTCTTGATATAATTCGACATGGCTCTGCCAATACTAAAATTACAGTATCAAACTGGCTTCCTTGCGACTTATGTACAGTCAATGCATATGCCAGTTCCAAATTTGCAGTTCCCTTTTCCTCGCTGAAATCTCGTTCGTCATAGGAATAGGTATATCCTTTTTGTGAAGAAAACTCAACATGCAAATAATTATTTGGTTTTTTTGAACTGAAAGAATTGCATGCAATTCCTATCTCACCATTTGCAACATAGTTAAATGCATTTTCTTTCGGGTAGGCATCTTTATTAGTATTAATTACATTAATTACTTTATCCCCATATACAATACTCTCAGGTCCCAACGCTATTGGAATTCTCTTGTATTTTCCCCAACGTTTAGATAAATTTATATAATATTCACGGTATTTTAAATGCAACAGTCTGTTAAGATTCATTACTCCTTGTGGCATATTCCGTACCGGCGCAAGTATCTGCCACTTATCAGCAAATTCTGCACATCCGACATTAAAAAATATTCCATATTCTGTTTTATGTCCACCCAAAGACAAATCAAATCTCTCTTGGTCATTAACATCATACATACCAATTTCTTTGGTCAATATGCACAACAGCTTACTTTCTAATTCTTCTCTGCTTTCCCACTTTTCAAAGTATATATTATCATTTATTCTATTTATTTCTGATAATATATCCTCGTCATGATAATCATCTGTAGCTGTAAATAATTTTGATAATTGAACATCCAATCTTTCTTTTTCAGTATTCTGTCTTCTATTAACAGTAAGTTCACCGTAGCAATCACATACTTTAGGGAATGAATTTTTTGGCAGATTTTCTTTTAACAAATATACTAAATCAACAAAGGGTCTTCCTGCACCGATTGGCGGCAGTTGGTTGGGGTCACCAACAAAAATTATCCTTTTAGCAGGCTTTAATGCCTGCATTAATGCACCAAACATTTCTTCAGTTAGCATAGATGACTCATCAATAATTACCGTCTCCGGTACATCACGATAATTAAAATCGGAAAGTTTATATCTAAAATCATGTTTATCAAATCTTTTACTTTTCAGTAAAAATTGAGCTATATTCATAGCCTCAAAACTCCTACCGATTACACCCATACTCTCCTTTAGACGAACCGTTGCTTTACCTGTTGGAGCTAATAATAAAACTCCTCCTGCCTTAATGCTTGGCTCACTGCAAAGAACAGATAAAACAGTTGTTTTACCTGTACCGGCATCTCCTACAAGCACTGATATCCTTGATTGTGCTAATTCTTTTAGTACAGCAGCCTTTTCTACTCTTGCTCTATTTTCATCTTCGGATATTACAGTTTCATTTCCTTCATCAAATTTATCATCAAGTAGCTTTCGCCAATCAGCTTCAACTTTTAATTTTTCAGCTTTCAAACGCTTTTTAATACGTTTTTCTATTATTTCATCAAATTTGTTTAAGCGAACTAACTTGTAATAATCTGTACCATCCTTCATTTTGCGTTGTATGATTTCTGTACTCAAAAACTCTTGTATAGCAAACAGGATATCCATTGTGACTTTACATTCAGGTTCTAATATCAATTCTTTGATTTTATTAACAAGCATTGTACTAGGTAGAATTGTATTACCGTATTCTGCCTCGTTTTCTAACACAGCAATGGCTATAGCTCTAACCCTTCGTTCATCGTTATCCGATGTAAGTTTTGACGGTTCTGACAAAGGATATTTTTCTCTGATTGATTGAACAGGAAAGATTGCTCTATCCACTTTTTTGACTGAAATGTACAAGTTGTCCGATTTCAATCTTGTTTGCTCATATATTATATAAGGATTCTCAATAATCTCTATATCAGTACAAAGAATTCCAAACTTTTGACGTTCATTTTGATTAAAGAGAACATAAGCCTGTTCTATGGATAATGAAAACCTGGAAAGAAGCTTAAAAAGAGTTTTCCTTTCTTCGGATAATCCCTTCCATGTTTTCTGGACTATAGGTGATATTTTAGATGCCAGCTCAAGAGATAGATAATCCTTTGGTTTTAGCATAACAGAATCTAAATAACTCCATAATTCATTATCTGTACCATCAATTTTATCCTTGATTTCTTTTGCTATTAATATACCTAAAGGTATTTCAATAGCGCATAGCATAGCTCCTAATCCCGGGAAGGCGCCTCTATCTTCCCAAGTTTCGGCCAATCGCTCATTTAACCATGATATAACATTGCTATAATCCTCATCCAAACAATTATTGATTATTTGAAAAGCTTTAATACAGGACATTATAACCTCAATTACCGCATCATGTCCCACATGTTCTGTTGCATATGAAAATTCCTCAAATGCATCATCGGGTGCAAATACAGTTATATCTTTCATGTCGAATTCCAGATGTTTTTCAGCATATTCCATCATTTGTTGATAAGGAATTACAAATCCGTCTTCATGATTATCTCTGATAGAGTGGCAAATCATTGTTTCCCATGTAAGTGATCTCAATGGCTTTTCATCTGTGTGAGCATGTTCTATTGCAGGAACAATGCTCTTTATGTGGCCCATGCCTATTACTACCCTACGTGAATCTTCAACAAAAGGGACTTGTTTCGAATATACAATGCATAGTGACTCATTTGGTATTATGTTTTGATAAAAATAATCAAAAATTGCTCTATGATTATTTGCATCTTGAACCCAAATAGTCTCCCAATTCAATATTGGTTCATTTGCCGGGTTATATTGAATATTATATATTTCCGAATAATACTCAATATTAGTTTTCATAAGCCATGCAAACGGCCTTGCCGTAAGTGAATATGGCGGATAAGTTATATCTGTTTCCATAAAATGACCATGAGTTTTAGGATTCGATTTTTTGTATGGATGGATAACTGTTTTACACAATTCAACATGGGACATAAAAACAGCACCTTCACTTATACACGGCACTTTATCTTCTAATCCTGCCATGCATTTACCGCAAATTTCGTCCTCCACCATATCATTCTTATTCTCATGAATATTTTTCAACCTTAAACAAGAGTTATTATTGCTTGGTTCTTTACAAACTTCACCATTCCAACCATTATCATGCCAAGGCACTCTTATTGTAATATGTTGCGCCATTTGAAACCTCCATTACCTTTTTCTCCTGAACAAAAGCTTTTCAAGTTAATAAATAAATCTTTATTTTTCTATTTTTTCAATTTTCCTTGAAATGATGACAATGACCTGCATGAAAGTTGTCATGTATTTATTCTCTTAATAAAATAAATTGTTTTTTTCAACTGAACACCAGACATATCAAATTTTTGCATTAATAAGTTTTTATGTATTATAAAAAACTTCCTATATTGTAAATATATTATATTAGCGTTCTTAGATTGATAACTTGATACAAACTATTTTCTTCTAAAACAACAACTACTAATATGTCACCAGCATTAATTCTTAATTTATCTCTAAATAATTCTGCTCCTATATTTAATCTTCCGCTTTTATATCGGTAATATATATACTGTCTATCATATATCTCAGAGCCTACTTTTACCATTATATCGTAGGTCTGTTGAATTTCATCATCTGGCATTGGAAAGTAAGATTTATTTTCTACAAGAATTCGCAAATTGTTAGTCCTTGTATCATTCTCAGTAATATTGTTAATTATGAAACAATCCATATTTATTACCCCCCTTTTTTTCTATCAGTCGAATCCCCTATTACTTGTTATTTCATAATTATATCTGCAAATTTATTTAATATGAGTTTTTTCCGTTCTTCTATGAATTTTTCATAGTTTTCAAGCTTCCAAAGTTCTTTATCTTTTGGAATAAGGTGTTTATCTAAATAATCTTCGCTCTTGTCTTTAAACCATTCAACTGGAGGAATATCGCTTTTGCCGCTGGGACCATTTTCTTCTTTAGTAAGTAACATAAGATTTCCAATTTGGTCACGATCAAACCACTTATATTTTAATACATCTCGTTTTCCAGTATTGGGGTTTATTATCTTCACAGATTTCAAAAGTGACTGTGGAAAAATATGGTCAACTTGCGGAAAATTATTTTGGAATGATGGAATGTAGTTAAAATCTTTATACCATAGATTAAATAATAGATGTATATTTTTTGAATAATAATTCTCCTGAAGTAACAACTCTTCCGAAATCTCTAGATTTCTTCCGCTTTTGCGTATCTCGCCAAATATGTTATTTAATACAAAATCCTTATCCTCGTCAATTTGTTTTGTTAAATTATCTATCATACTATCCGGACTTCCACCAAATACTCCGCTTAATAATGATCTTAGTATATATGTATCCATTCCAATTGCATTATTAAATCTATCTTTATAATGATATCTAAAATATATTAATGGAATTAGCATTAAATAAGATGATAATGCTTTATCTGTTCTTATATAGGTTCTATCATATAGGAAGTCCTTTACTGCACAGATAGCATCATATATTTTGTCCCATTTCTTTTGAATTTCTTCTTTTGTTGTTGGTTCTCTGAACTTTGTAACATTGTATGCTGCTCCTTTTTTTAATAAAGAAAGACAAGTTTTTAATATAAAATCTCTATCAAACTTAAAACCTTGAGCATTTAATTTATATAATAACTCCGATATGTTTTCATTAGCATCTTCCCAACTTACCGTAAGCAACGAAAACAGCAAGTCAGACTTTCCTAATACAGTTCCACCTGAGTTGTATCTAATAAAAATCTCTACAATATCATCTTCAGAATAAAGCTCTGGATTATCAACAGAATCAATTATCTGTATGTTGATTTTCTCTTGCTGAACAAAATTGTTTCTAATCTTATCAATATTATCTTCAATTAAATCAATTTGTTCAATCGTTAGGTCATCTTCAAACTCATTTGCACATTTTTTTTTGATTACCTTATTTGTTGAATTATCCATTACTAATTCATTAACACTAAACCATGGAGCTTTAATTTTATCACTTTCTAAAAATTTAAATTTATACATCGTTTCTTCGGGCATAGACGGTTTGCCACTTAAAATATTGAAACACAATTTCTTTTTTTCATAGGTGCCCTTTAACCCAATATAAAAGCTTTGCAATCTTTGTTGCCCATCCAAAACTAAATATTTTGCTTTATTATTATTACCTTCATACTGCTCATACAAATTTATTCCTTTCTTGTAATCTTTAATAAATCTACGTTGCTTCATGTTACTTTTTGTTCTCCAGGCAAGAAGCGTACTAATAGGATAATCCCTCATTACAGAATCAAATAATTTTTCTATTTGCTCTTCTCTCCATACAAAAGGTCTTTGGATATTAGGAAGCCAGAATCCTCCGTTTTCTTCATTTTCATTAAGGCTTTTAACTACCTTTCTAATAGACATCTGCATAGTTATCCTCCTCGCATTCATTAATCTAATATTTCTTTTATTTTTTTCTTATTAATTGCCTCACCATAAATCAATGACCCAGGCATCCTGTATATAATTCTCAATAATTTTTCTTGATAGATTAAACCAGCTTTTACATTCATCGAGAATTATCGAATCCCCAGTAACAATTCTCTCCTTGCCGGATAATACTACATCCACATTGGGAACCAACTCGACTTCAACTGGCATCCCCCATTGCTCTGATAGCTCAAATATTTTACTTTTTAGTCTGCCTGAATTTGATACCGGAGAGTCCAGATAAAACTTTACCATTTGTACATTTAATTCTTGTAATGTCTTTCCTATAAGATTTAAAGCAGCATCTGTCTTATCTATAAGTCTGTATGTACCACGAAGTCCTGCCAAATCTCTGTAGACACCGTCTTTCCCAAGCAAGATGGGACTTCCTGATAATGCAACTTCCAAAGTAATTATCAAATTAAATCCGTCAATATTCAAACAGCCATCCTTTGCACATTCTATAGGAAGCATTGTAGTCTTTCTTTTTTCATAATCTGCTGTCGAAGATGTTGTTCTTTGAAGGGCTGTCCTTGCTCTTGAGGAAAGCAGATAATGGTTGCCCGTGAATTCTATTACTTGTTTCATTTTGTATCCTCTGTCAAGCAGCCACTCTATCTCTTCTTGAACAATTTTTAGTTTTGCAATATTTTCAACGGAAAATATTTTTTCATCATCCGGGTCAAAGCCTCTTTTCACATTTTTGGTAGCCATTTTTACCTGCTTTCCCAAAATATTTAATAAAATAATATAATATCTTCAAACTCACAAAGGTATCCTTTATATTTCCATTTTCTAATAGGTTATTCAAAAGATTCTATACTATAAACTTATCAAAAAGCCCAATATGTGTCATAAGTTTTTTGTTTATAATTTAATACAACTTGAACGTATGGATAAAAAACTATCCAGTAATCATTTTGATAAGTTATTGTATTCGAGTATAAATTATTATTTAAAAATGCATCAGGATAAAAATTAAATGTCTGATGATAGATTACAGCAGCTACTGAATCAATTCCATAATAATCAGCAACTTCGGCAGCTATATCAGCAATTTCTTGTGCTAATTCATTTCTATAAGTCACAAAAATATTTAAAAAATCAGATAAATCATCACTAAAATTTAATGAAACATATAACATATTAGATTCGTCCATGTAATCAATATAAAAAAAATCTAATTTTATATATGTATTTTTAACTATTAAATAACTATATCTTTCTAATAAATAATCCTGCATCTCTTCAAAAGTAATAAATGAATTATTTGAAGACAAAGTTATATATGCTATATCTGAAAATTCAGATTCATATTTTCCTTTTATAGCTGTAACAACAATATAAACGGTTTCATTTGGATTAATACCGCTATATTCGATACAAACTTCTGGACTCCAATACCACATATCGTTACCATATTTATCTGCAATTTTTTCGTATGTGTTAGTATAGCTATTATACTCATATACTCTATAGTAATCAGCTTCCGGATTCTTGTCCCAATATATTGAAATGCTATCTTCATCGATTTGTTTTAAAGTGACATTTTTGGGCCTATCAATAATTTTTGCCATGTTATGAAGTCCTTCTAAGCTAATAGACAAATTCTTTGACATTGATTTAAATAGATTGACTGGAACTGCAAATCCAAGGTTTTCTCCTTCTATATATCCACTCGATGTTATTCCTACTACTTTACCATATTTATCAATCAAGGCTCCGCCACTGCTACCTTGACTTATTGGAGCTGATATTTGAATTAAATCTTTTCTTATTGAGCTAATTATTCCATTTGATAGTGTATTACTTAGACCAAGCGGACTTCCTATTGCATAAATTTCTTCTCCTATCTGAATATTATCAGAATCTCCTATTTCTAAAAAAAATTCAGATGCTTTATCTGTATCAATTAATGCAATATCATTATAATCATCAATACCAAGCACCTTTATTTCACCAGTATATATACTCCCATCATCATCAATAATTTTTATACTCTTTGCTCCATTAATTACATGATAATTTGTTACAATGCCACCATTTGAGTCTATATAGAATCCACTTCCCGACCAAGCTGAGTTGTCATATCCAACAACATGCAACATTACTGCACCTTTAGAAAGTCTTCCTATTTCAATTGAAGTGAGTTCTTTTTTTTGACTATTTTCATTAAAAATCAGATTTTGTGCCTGTATATCAGTTAAAACTCCATCGTTTACCAATTTCTTTAATAGTGTAAAACCATTGTCTTTGACATATGTTTGAAGTGCATCGTATGTCATTTTTACAATATAATCTCTTATAAAAGTGCTATTATTTATTTTATTAAATATTTCTTCATCTAATAACCCTATTGACTTTCCAAATAAAACTGCATCTTGCCAGGAAAAGTCAGCATTATTCTTATCACTATACCCTAAAGCCCTCAACAGAAAAGTAGTATAGGACTTACCATCTAATATATCATTTGTTCCAAACAAGCCATTGCCTAATCCTTTAGTTAAACCATTTTTATAGGCGTAATTAACATATCCTCTCCCCCAATCGGGTACATCTATAAAAACACTCTGCTCTTTATTAAGTTTAAGAGCCTCATTTTCTTTTCCGAGAAGCCTTATCAGCATTATGAGACCTTCTAAACGTGTAGGTTGACGCTCTAGTTCATAGCCATTTTCAGTACCTTTAAAAATTCCTATTGTTGATAACTTCTCAGCATGCATCTCATAGGAAATTGCAGATGCTTGTACATTTGCAATTAAAATAAAAGCAATTAAAAGAAGAATAAATCTAATTTTTTTCATTTTCCCTCCATTAATACGACTGTTATAATCACCATTTAAAGCCTTCCAATGTTTTGCTTATCCTTCCAAATATGAACCATATATCAATATATACGTTGCAAATGAATTCATATAGAAAGTTCTAGATTATTATTTATAAAGATTCGCTTAAATCTATTATATTTTTCCACTATCAATCTATTGCGTTACTGTACTATTTTAAAGCATCCCACATTTTAACTTCAGCTTCAGCAACAGCATTATTAATTCTTACATAATTGTAAAAACTTTTAACTGCCTGAATCCCTCCAAATACTATAGCTCCCCAAGCAACGACGTAAGTTCCTCCTCCATTTTTAACTGCAGATGAATAGCTTCCTAAAGTAACTACTAGACCACCAATCAACCATGCCATTCCAACCGCAACAGATTTTTTAGCTGCTTCTTTATATGGTCTAACCTCTTCATACAATGCATGAATATAACGTTCAATGTTTACTGCAGTAGCACGAACACTGCTATCGTAAAACGAAGAACTATTAAATTTTGTCTTCTGAAACACTCTATCTTGATAATACTTATCCCAAGTATTCTTTTTTTCAGGATCTGATAATACTGCGTATGCTTCAGCAACATCCCGGAATTTAGCGGTTAATTCCGGATTTCCACCATTTACATCAGGATGTGTAGCCTTTGCCAAACTACGAAAGGCTGATTTAATCTCAGCTATAGAAGCATTAGTTGGAACACCCAAAACTTCATAAGGATTCTTCATTTTATTACCCTCTCTTTCATCATGGTAGTGTCAATTAAACACTCCTTTTTAATTTAAAACATATCGCCAAAAATCTATTAATCGTTTATAAGTTGTAAGTATATGACAAGTTCTTATTCACCAATAAACTCGCACCACTCGTCATAAATAGAACGAAGCTCTTTATCCAAATAAGTTAGGGCTTTCTCTTTTATGTCATCCGGTACACCATAATATTCATCTGCAATAGAACCTGTAATTGCAGCCAAGGTGTCGCTGTCACCGCCCACTGATATGGCTGTTCTGATTGCATCTTCAAATGAAGTGGATTCCAAGAAAGCAACAATTGCTTGTGGAACAGTTTCTTGGCATGTTTCATTAAATTTATATGTATCTCTTATTTCATCGATTGTGAAATTTAAATTATAATAATTTTCATTTATTTTATGGCGTATTTCTTCCTTGGTGGCTCCGTGCCTTGCCATATAGGTTGAAATTACAGTAGCTCCTGCGCCTTTGATACCTTCTTCGTGATTATGTGTTGTAGATGTTACTATTCTAGACAATTCACATGCTTCATGTTCTGTGTTAGCAATAAATCCTACAGGACTTATACGCATAGCAGCTCCATTCCCAAAGCTGTTATACGGCTTGGGATTATCGCTGAAGACCCAACATCTAAACATTCCGCCATAACCGTAATACGGGTATTTACGCCCAATTTCCTGCATGTATTTAATTGTCATACTTTCCAACAATTTATTGTACTCATAGTTATTTCCGCACTCGTTAATTAAAGTCTTTATTTTTTTCTCCGTTTCCATAATAGCTTTAGCTACTGCTATGGTCATTATGCTGTCATCTGTTATTTCGCATTCATCAGTGAAAAGTTCAAAATCCTTGCTCCTGTGATTATTAAATTCAAACCGAGAGCCTACAATATCGCCTATAATCGCTCCTATCAACTAATACACCTTCTTTCTCTATACTGATTAACAGTATATATAAAAGCGGGCTCATTTAATCTCCCAAACAAAAGTTACTGTATCACTTACATCAATATCATCCGGTGTAATATCCGGGGCAGATGTTTTAAAGGCCATACATCTATCTTCCATATTATAGTTTGTATTTGAATACAGGTAAAGGTCACCCCAATTGTAATCAATGCTTATAAGGTCTCCAAGAGTAATATTTGAAGCTTTAGTAAGAATCTCTGCTTTTCTCTTAGCATTCTCGGTTGCACGAATCAATAGTTCTTCATTTACTGCATCCTTATCTTTTACGGAAAATTGAATATTAAGATTTGGTTCAACCATTGCTTCTCCTATAGCAGTGAGCACATTTGACAATACTTCGGTATCAAAGTCAAATTCAAGCTTTAAACCATGTTCGCAAATATATCCGTCAAATCTGCTTTTATAATTGTTGTCTTTATCCCGATAACTCTCATAATGTGTCCTGATGTTAAAATCAGTTGTCTTTAAGTTATCTTTATTAAAACCTGCTTTTTCGATTGCATTCTGTAAAATATTTATTGACTCAGCAGCTAGTTTCATTGTTTTTTCATACTCATAATCGTGTGATTCCAGGCACATTGTAATGATGATTAAATCCGGTTTTACACTGACTTTGCCTGTACCCTTTATTGTTATTGTTCTGTTCATTTAATATTCCCCCTTACAAATTTAAAGCTATCATTTAAATTCAAAACTTTGTTTTGATACTAATAATATAAGCTTTAACCCCCTTTATGGTCGCTTAAATAGCGACATTTGATGTTAACGAATTATATCCTTCCATCCTTCGTAAATCATAACCATAGCAAATGTATCCAGTTCACAATATTTAAGCAGAGCCTTTTTGATTTCGTTTCGCTCATAGTCAGTCATTTCGGTAAACTGAAGCATTGCATAGGCGGTCATGGCTGCACCGCCGTCTCTTACTTGGTCATTATTCAATAATATAAAATCTTTGTCTGAAACATCCTCAAACATTTTAGGCAGAAGCTTATATGGGTCTATAACCTTATTGTTTTCAAATTTAATCCAAGTCCAATTATTGTAGTTTAGACTTGGAATTTCTTGCGTTCCGTAAATGGGCTTGGAATACTTGTCCCGTAAAAAGGCAGAGCTGTTTAAAATAGCAGGAAGAACTGTCTTTATTGAATTAGAGCCTTTCATTGCCGGGTCATAATAGTATCTTTTAACAAGCTCGCACATGTCAACCATATTGCGAGGACCTTCCCATTTTTCAAAACTCCCGTTCACCGATTTGGTGATGCTTTTAATAAATTCGCACAATTCTTCCCTGTCATGAATATAATTTTTATCTTTCCTTAATTGCCTGTAAATAGTGTTTAAATATGTATTCTCGTGGGCGGCGTATCTAAAAATTGTCCCTTCATCCTTATCTAATTCTGCTTTTAATTTTCTTACAAATTCATAATTTGGAAATACTCCAGGCTCTGTGTTTAAATACTGTCCCTTGTGCTCAATATCTCCGTTTTCGTGAACGATGTGATGGGAAAACTGAAAAGCTATTCCTTCATAAGGTCTTCTCCCCTTATTAAACGGAATGGCAGCCATGGAAGTTTCAAAATCAATGAAGTGAAGAGGATAGGTCCATGTATCCATTTCCATTGATAAATTATATTTGTCAATCCAATATGTAGTATCATTGTTTTGTGATTTGTTTACCTGCATCCACTGTCTTTGTGTCCTTGAAATGCCGGGCTTATCATCGGATTTAACCTTTATGTCATCCTCAGTTATTTCTGTAAGCTTAATTCTCCCTTCGGATATTAGTTTATCCGCAGTTCTAAAATCCCATATGTCAAATAAGGTTCCTGCTTCAAAATCCTTGTCTGTCCATCCGAGAGCCTCTTTCCAGCATTCATGGAAGCCGCTTTTATAACCTGCTTTTATTTCATCTTCTGTTGCTATAAACTCGCAGCATTTGCATGCTTTGCTTATGCCGGTCCTTATCTTTATGTCCTTATGGTAGTATTCGGCAAAAGTATTTATAAGCTCATAAAAGCAAAGAATATTGTTTTGAAATTCATAATCGTCGCTGTAAATTATCCTGCATGCATCTTCTGCATTTATTTTGCACAATATGGGCGGAGAAAGGTCTTCTTTGGATAATTTATCGGATACCTTTATCTTTTTCCTTCCGTTTTCTTCTATAATCCTGAATTTTTGGTTTAATCCGTCTGTAGGGCACTTTGCATCCTTGTCGGCCAACATTAAATAAGCTATAACTTTATAATCCGGAAATGCCTTAGCGACTACATACTTTTGAAAAGCAACATCTAATAGGTAGGGTTTCCATTCAGGTTTAATTCCGCTTTTATTATAAAAATCATCGGCTGATTTTGCCTTTACTTCTATCAGCTCAATGTTTCTGCCATTCTTTACTAATATATCCGTACGTATAAAGAATTTTTCATATAAAATTGCTGCTTCATATATTATTACCTTGTCTTTTGACAGAAGCTCATTAGTTATTCTTAATGCTTCATCATAATCCAATGTTTCAATATCATATCCGCCGGCAAAGTAATGCTTGGCGAGCTCTCCTACCTGAAATCCGCCTTCTGCCAAAGCTATAAGAAAAGGATCGTCAATATTTTGATTTATGTATTCTTCTTTTCCTGTATAGTAAAGTTTAGTCGGGCATTCCATTGCTAATTTGAACCGTGATTTTGTAAGATATCTGTTTGACATACTTCTTCCCCCTAAAGGCGCAAAAGCAATTTAATGATATGCAATAATAGATGAGATAATATTTTTATAATATATATTATATAGCAAATTTATACATTTTTCAACATAAAGAATTTTTATTTCTCAATTTTTATTTCAGTATTTGCAACTGCTTACACATGCTAGGCCGTAATCCTAATATGGTAAAAGATTTCGTGAGATTCTTCGGGCTTAAGCTCTCAGAATGACACCCTATGGGTTAATATTGCAAGGATAACAGGCTAAGCCTATAGCTCTTAATTATAGAAATATGGCCAGAATTTTATAAAAAAACAGCAGAGCTAAACCCTGCTGTGATTTAATATTACTACTTTTTCTATACATGCAATAGTATTTAAATTTCTTTTAATGAGCGTGTTTTTTATGAGCGTTGTTCTGC
>Ga0208195_1003213_pt1 | contig 14183 bp, 13 predicted proteins | sample AD_UKC077_MetaG_FD_184441 | JGI IMG/M metagenome (GOLD analysis project Ga0208195, IMG submission 184441) | Active sludge microbial communities of municipal wastewater-treating anaerobic digesters from USA - AD_UKC077_MetaG (SPAdes) (version 2) | ecosystem: Engineered > Bioreactor > Anaerobic >...
GACCACCGCTGCCTCTTCCATTCTCGACCACCACTGCTTCGATTCCCTCCTACCATGGTATCCTCCTCGCCAGATACCATGGCATGATCAACTCAACTTGAATAGATGCGGTTTACCGGACGCTTACTTTTAAACTGATCTGAGTAGTATATAAGCCATATGAATAACAAAGAACTTGCAATCAAAACAATTCAGGAACTTCCAGAGTCAGCTACTTGGACTGATATTGAAGAGCGGATTCATTTCCTTGCTGCCATTGAGAAAGGGTTAGCGGATATCAAATCAGGGAAAGTTGTTCCCCATAATGAAGTAAAAGAAAGTCTGAAGGAATGGCTTTCTCAATAATCTGGTCTGGAATTGCATACGAGGATTTAAGAGAAATAGTCCGGTACATTGCCCTGGATAATCCTATTGCAGCATCGAAACTTGCTGACCGAATCATGTATAATCTTGAACTTGCATCAGAACACCCTTACATGAACAGGCCTGTCCCAGAAAAAGCTGATGATTCAATCCGCGAAATAATTCTCAAGCCTTTAAGCCCAACCATTCAATCCAGTGGACCGGGGCTGCCGCCCCGGCCACTGATCTCAGTCGTTGGGCGCCGTAACCTTTGAAGGAGTGATCATCATGCACAATTGGACCTTTCTACATCTTTTTGTCGGCGAGAACGGTGTCTCCCGTGTCGATCCCCACTTTACCCAGGAGCTGGCGGTAGTCGACTTCGCGCCGCCGGCGCCGCCTATGTTCGGTTCCCGCGTTGAGGATGCACAGTCGCTCGTTCTGATCGAGCTGCCAGTGGGCTGGCAAGGTGGCTGGCATCCCAGCCCCAAGAGACAGTGGGTCATCTGCCTTGCAGGTGAAATGGGATATAAAGCTGGAGACGGAACTGAGTTCACGCTGCGGCCTGGTACTTGTATCTGGACCACTGACACCCACGGAAAAGGCCACAATAGCTGGAACGCGGGTGATGTACCGGTGCGTCTTGCGCTTGTTCAGATGAGATAGCGGTGGCCCATGCCGTCCGCTGCTCATGTTGAATGACAACCTGAGTTCCCGGAGAATTGTAACGATAAATGGTTTAACCGCATAATATGATAATATATTATGAGAAATTAGCCTTGTTACAAGATATGTTTTATAACGAGGTGTATTTTAGATGGAAAAGGTTGTAGCCTATTAATATTAGTTGCAGATACCTATTCCTCGTTACAATTATCCGGGAACTCAGGTGACAAGGAGTCAGAACTGTTCGCAGAAATTAAGCTGCATTTCATTGGGTCCGCGAAGAAACCGAAGGCATTCCTGAAAGATGGCCGATACTTGAGGAGAACGCACATGAGCATGATTGGCATTTTCTTTTTGTCCTTGAGCGTTGTGCTGGGTTCAGCCGTTGTGGCACAGGCGACTAAAGTCGCAGGAACCTACGCGATTGAGCAAGGCGCATCGCTGCCGCCAGCGGCAGTGTAAGCAGCCAGCGCCATGGTCGCCAAAGGATCGGGCGGCTTCAGCGTCGGCGTAGGTGTACGGGACAAGGTGATATAGCTGGCCAACTTCGGCGGCATCCAACCCGACACCCAATACCCGATTGCTTCGGCATCGAAGTTCCTGGCGGCGGCAACGGTCATGGCCGTCGTGGATGACGGCAGGCTGCAACTTGACGCGCCCATTTCAAAATGGCTGCCGAAATTACCGGAGGCCGCTGGCAAACTCACACTGCGTCACCTGCTGTCGCAAACCTCCGGGCTTGCGGGTTCCAAGGGCGAGTATTACGACTTGGCCCAGGATCACCGCATCACGCTTGAGCAATCGGCAATGGATGTGGTCCAGCGCCCGCTGGTCAGCGTACCAGGCGAAGTGTTCGCCTATGGCAGTCCGGGATTCCAAGTGGCCGGCGCCGTCGTCGAGGCAGCGACGGGTAAGCGCTGGGCTCAGGTTTTTCAAGAAAAGATCGCAGCACCACTGGATATGAGCCGAACCCACTGGACGCATTTGCGACTCGATACGCCGGCGGAGCTTCCGGTTGCCGAAACGCTCAACCCTGTCCTGCAAGGGGGTGCCGTCAGCACGGCGCGGGACTACCTGCGGTTTCTGAGCATGATCGCTCAAGAAGGCATGCATGAGGGCAAGCGCGTGCTCTCGCGCAGCAGCGTGGATGAATTGCTGAAAGATCAAACGCCCAGGGCGTCTATGACGCCAGCCGACGCAAACCCCATCAAAAACGCGCACTACAGCTTGGGCAATTGGTGTGAAGGGTGGGACAAAACGGGCGCCTACCTGCGGAACTCAAGCATCGGCGTTTTTGGGGTCTATCCTTGGATTGAGCGAAAGACGGGGCGCTTCGGCATTGTGTTTCTGTACCAGCGGGAGAACGCTTTCCGCCTATGGCCGGAGATCGAAGCCATCCGCAATGCCGTCGAAGTTGGTTCGCCCCGGAAATGACAGGTGTGGAAGCGCCCAACAAAGAGCTCAAGCGGAACCGAACCACGCCGGGCGCAATTTTCGGTGCTTTCCTCAAGTTCATTGGCGGCGTGGTTCGGTCCGCTTAGCCCTGCCGTTGGGCTCCAGATAATGCAACTTGTTTTAAACTGATCTGAGTAGTATATAAGCCATATGAATAACAAAGAACTTGCAATCAAAACAATTCAGGAACTTCCAGAGTCAGCTACTTGGACTGATATTGAAGAGCGGATTCATTTCCTTGCTGCCATTGAGAAAGGGTTAGCGGATATCAAATCAGGGAAAGTTGTTCCCCATAATGAAGTAAAAGAAAGTCTGAAGGAATGGCTTTCTCAATAATCTGGTCTGGAATTGCATACGAGGATTTAAGAGAAATAGTCCGGTACATTGCCCTGGATAATCCTATTGCAGCATCGAAACTTGCTGACCGAATCATGTATAATCTTGAACTTGCATCAGAACACCCTTACATGAACAGGCCTGTCCCAGAAAAAGCTGATGATTCAATCCGCGAAATAATTCTCAAGCCTTATAGAGTGATTTATCAAATTGATGACTCAAATAAGGCAATCCATGTCCTAAGAATCTGGCATGGCTATCGTGGCACGCCCTCTATTGAAGAATAAGCCCAACCATTCAATCCAGTGGACCGGGGCTGCCGCCCCGGCCACTGATCTCAGTCGTTATCTTCTTTGACATATAAACTTGACCTCGCAATATTATGTCAGTATGATTAATCATCATACCGGAGGGTGGGTGATGAGAACTGCAAAAGTCGCTATTACTCTTGATGAGAATACATTACAGAAGCTTGATAATCTGGTTAAACATCATATCTTTCCTAATCGCAGTAAAGCCATCCAGGAAGCTGTCAGTGAAAAAATTGAAAGATTAGAAAGAAAAAGGCTTGCACAAGAATGCGCTAAGCTAGATCAATCCTTTGAAAAAACCCTTGCCGAGGAAGGAATGTCAGAGGAGTTGAATGAGTGGCCGGAATATTAAGAGGAGAGATCCGGTGGGCTGATTTGAATCCAACAATAAGACATGAACAGGCTGGTATCCGTCCTGTCTTAATACTAAGCCACGATGTTTTTAATGAACGTTCCGGAACAGTAATCGCCGTAGCAATCACAAGCAAACCACAACGTGCAGGTTTTCCTCTTACACTTGAAATAGCGTCAGATAAACTACCCAAACAGTCGTGGGTTAAAATAAGCCAAATTCGTACTTTGTCAGTAGAGCGAATTGGAAAAAATATTACCCGCTTATCTCCTGAAGAACTTGATCAAGTAATCGAAGGCTTGAATGAAATCATTTGAGGTGCCGGGTCAGCAACGGCAGGTCGGTGAAATAACAAAACGCCAGATGGATCTCTATTGCTTGAGTATCATACACTGCTTCTTGGGTGGTCAGCGGAGACAGGAACACAATCGGGTTAACGATCCCCTGCAGCATGCCACCTCCTTGCAGACGTCTATCTTACCGAGTTTAGATTCGGGTTCTGGTGGGCGCAGGCTCGTGCAGGTTCAAGTCCTGTTCCCGGCACCACACTTCTTCTGCAGTATTCCACACTGTATTTCCTCGGTCAGTTGGCATATAGTGCACTAAAAAGCGTGAAATGTCTTTGAATGGAGTGTCTCCATCCCGCAGACATTCCCTTGGACAATGTATCAAGGAGGTTTGCCGGCATGCCTTTCTCCTCGCAGCGAAAAGAGCAGCCGCAGGGAACCTCCCTTTGAGCGACAGAGAATGCTGAAGGAGCGCCCATACATGCTTTCTGACGGAAAGAGACATGTTTTTCCACGGCTCAACCACGACCAGCGACAGGCGCGCCGGGATGCCATCATTGATGCGGCCGAGGCGATATTCGCAGATAAGCCCTTCAACAAGGTCAACATGCGCGATATCGCCAGGCTGGCAGGCATTTCTCCGGCACTCATCTACCGCTATTTCCCCAACCAGCAGCACCTGTTCATCGAGGCCTTTCTCCGCGGGGCCCGCGACCTCATCCCGGTGCTCGACGACTGCATCGGCACCGAGGAGAAAGGCCTTGTCGAAAAAGTGGCCCGGATATTCATTGCCTATCTCACCGAGCACGAGCAGTATTTCAAGATGATGACCCATTTCATGCTCGAAGGCTCGATAAACGAAGATCTTCAGGAAAGGCTCAATACCATCGAGCGATCCGTGCTCGACCGGTTCGACCGGGTCTTCGTGAAGACGGGTGCAAAGAAGGACGTGCGCGGGCTTTCCCATGCCTTCTTCGCCGCACTCAACGGCATCCTCATCACCTACCGGCAGCATCCGGGCAGGACTGCGGACGAGGTGCGCGAGCATATGGAGCTCGTGGCGCGCGTCATGGCCCGTATTTTCGAAAACGAGGCGCGATCCGGGGAAGCGAGGGGTTGAATTCCCCTCGTTCAAGTCCGCTTCATAAGGACTGTGCCGGCGGGGCGCATTCCCCGCCGCTAGCGCTCCTGTTCGAGACGTCCCCTGCAAAGGTCCATACACTCCCGCCCCTGTTCGAGACGTCCCCTGCAAAGGGCCACACACTCCCGCCCCTGGGCCCTTTCTTACCGTCTTTCCCTGCTCCCGGGTCTGCCCCTCACATTTCCAGCTCTTTCACGCTTGCCTCTGCGGCTCCCTCCACCTCGCCCAGCGCCAGGTCCTGATAGGCATGGAAGAACTCGTGGCAGAACGCGTCCCACCGCCTGCAGATGTCCATGGTCTTTGCGTCCATGACAAACAGGCTCGGGCAGGCGATGAGCTTGTCCATCTCGGCCCCGAGCCTCTGGATCAGCTTCTCATCAGAGCCTGCGAGCACGTGCCGCACAAACTCTGAAGGCCGGTACCAGCCCGACACCCGCTGGAAGTCGCGGTGCATCTGGGTGAGCAGGACGTTTCTCGGGCCTTCCCAGAGCTCGTTGATGGCCGAGTCACGAAACAGCCGGGGCAGGGCCGAGAAGTCTTCCATCACGCCGTGGCCGCCAAAGACGGACATGGCCTGCCGGATCACATCGGTGCAGTCCCACGAGGCCGCGATCTTCTGGAGCATGATGAGCTCGCGTACATCGAAGCGTCTCTTCTTGGCATCCTCTGACTCGTCGGTCGCCAGCCCTCCCTTGAGTCCTCCGGGCAGGGACAGAAAATCCCGATAGAGCCTGAAGGCCGCTGCCACAGTCCGCTTCGAGAACAGCTCCATAGAGCGGAGCTGGCCTTCGAGCATGGGGAAGTTGCCGATCCGCAGGCCGAACGCATCCCGGAACCCGGCATAGGCGCGCGCCTCCCTCACGGCCCGGGCCATGAACGCAGCCGCGGAAAGGCCCACCGTGAGCCGGGAATAGGTGAGCACGATGCCCACCACGTTGGCCACGCCGCGGTTGAGAGGCCCTACCGGATAGGCGAGGGCCCCATTGAACGTGAGCTCAGCCGTCGTGAGCTCGGAGGTGCCCATCTTCCACTTGATACGGTCGATGGTATAGCCGTTTCTGATCTCTTTTTCCTTGTTGCCCTCCAGCCAGGAAGGCGCCACGAAGAGGGCCACGTCTTCAGAGCCGGTGGGCTTGGCCGTGACCACCGCATAGTCGGCGTGCGTTGCCGAGCAGAAAAACTTGGTGCCGTAGAGCCGCCACTGCCCGTCTTCGCAGACAGCCTCGAGCACATTGGAAGGCACGTCCGAGCCGCCCTGGATCTCAGAGAGATACTGGGCCCCGATAGCAAAATCGCCGTCAATGCCCTCTTTGCAATGCTCAAGGATGCGTCTGGTCTCGGGTGTATCGGCATATTTTTCCAGCAGGGCCACCAGCCCCTCGGTGCAGGTGATCGGGCAGGCGACGCAGGCCTCACCGTTCTGATAGACCAGATACATCTTGGCGAGCCTGAGCCAGGGCGAGGTCTTTTCGGAGAAAAAGGCCTGGGAGAAGATCTCTTTTTCCATGATCTCGGTCTCCAGCGGCCGCACGATCCGGTCTATCCGGTGGTTGTGGCCGTCATAGTGCTTGATGTAGGGCCTGTGCTCGGGCCAGGAGATCTTCTCGGCAAAGTCCCGCCACCGGTATGAGACCTTCTCGGACATGCGATCCAGATCCCTGTCGATCGCAGCCTGCTCCTCCTTGCTGAAATGCCTGAGCACCTTCTGAAAAAACGCATCGTCCCGGTAGTAGTTCACGCTGCCGCGCCACTGGAGAAACTCATCAAAGCTGTAGGGATTGTTTCTGTTCGGTACTGACATGGCTCGCCCTCCCTCTTCTCCCTTGAACAGTATATCATCGTCGTATATGCAGGAGCATACAAGATTTTTCCCGGAGTGTAAACACTGTTTACACTTCCTGAGATAAAAATACCCGCTCTGTGCAAAGAGACAAGCAGCCTTGTCATGATCAGGCCGCGATTGTGCAGGCCCCGGCGGCCTGGATCCCGATTCCTATTTCAGGGAGGCCGCCTGCGCGCCAAGCCACGCTGTCAGCTCGTCCTCGATCGGAATGATGTAGTGAACCGGATAGGGCGCCTGCAGGGCGCTGCTCAAGAGAAACTCCTCGTACCACCGCTTCTGCACGGGGATGAGCCGGGTGAGGATGTGGGATTCGGCCATGCCCAGCCTTTTGGCAAGCTCGACCTGGGTCATGAAGATCGGCCTTTCCATAAGCCCGCTGACAAGGTAGCTGAACATGCTCGCCTTGACGATCCGGACAGCCTTGCCCTCTATGCGGCCTTCCCACTCGGCAGCCACCTGGTTTCCGGATTCCAGGCGGGATCTCAGCTCGTCGAATCCGGCTCCGGTGATGTTCGTGCAGAAGTCCAGGAGCTCGGCCTGAGTGAGGCTGCGGGGAAACACCCTGACCTGCCGGTAGGGCCGCACAAGGTACATGACCTCGTCATATCCCTTGACGATCTGGAGCGAGCGCCGCTTGCCGATGTCGAGGAAGTGGCCGTTGATCTTGACACCCCGCATGTCGTCGCGGGGTGAATCCAGGAACTTGATCAGGGCCTCGGGAGTTCCGGCCATGGTAAAGGTGAGCGGGATCACCCCCACGATCGAGAGCGCCCAGACGATCACGACAACAGAAAACCCGGCCCCCAGCACCCATATGGTGCGCATCAGCTTTTTTTTCTGTTCAGCCATCCTTGCCCCTTTTTCATGTCCTGTTACGCAAACAGGGCGGAGCCTCCCGCCGGCATCCGCCCACCGTGGGAACGCATCCGGATGAAAACCCATTCTTGACTTGGATCCGGGTCCCTTACATATAAAAACCTCTTCTCTTTATACCACACATATTTCATTTCCAGTGCTCCAAGTGAACCCGCCCCGGGTTAGGAGTCGATGAGCTGCATCACTGTTTTTCTGAGCTTCGGGTCCTTGATCTGCTTCACGTCTTCCGGATCGATGTTCAGCTTCACCACGGGCCGTTTTGCAGGCATCCGCTTCTGATACGGACGGCTGTTCAGAGAGAACCTTGCCTCGACCTTGTCCACCCTGATCCTGGCCACCTTGTGCACCTTTTCGGCCACGGCCGGCCCGAGAATCCCCATCTGCTGAACCCATGCCGGCGAGTCGCAGATGACCGCGAGGGTCCCGCCCTTGAGATGGACCGGCTCGGTGTGGGCTGCCAGCACGTCTCCGGCGATCTCTGTCCACAGGTCGCGGATCTTGATGATCTTGCCGAATCCCCAGCGTTTCCTGTTGAGAATGTCTGAGAGTCTTTGCATACGCGTATAATCAAACATGGCAGATAAAATTGTCAATTCTTTTTCCCTTACACCAGGTTTATATCGTTTATTGAATAATATCTGCGGAGGATCGTTCGTTTTCGCCTGCCCCCTTTCCGTCCGGGGCCCCTAAGGTCGGATTGGGGTCTCAACAAATGACACCGGGAGTGTCATCTGTTGACCTGACTCCACGACTCCCCGAGGCGCATCCTCGGGGCTCGGCGCTCCGGCTGTGCGTCAGCACGCCTGGCGTTGGTCCAGCAGGGCCGCGAGGGCTTTCATGTCTTCGGGTGTTTCGGAGGTGAACTCCATCTGCTGCCCTGTTCCCGGATGGGTGATTCCCAGTTTCCAGGCATGGAGCATCTGCCTGCCCAGCTTCCTTACCCGGGACCTGACCACAGGGTCGGTGATGGTGTTGGCCCGCCTCCTGCCGCCATACTCGGGGTCGCCCGCCACCGGGTGGCCCATGTCGGCCAGATGCACCCGGATCTGGTGGGTCCTGCCGGTCTGGAGCTTCAGCTCCAGAAAGCTGAACCGGCTCCACTGCCTGATTACCTGCCAGTCGGTGACGGCCTGCCTGCCCTGCGCAACCTTGGAACTCATCTTTTTCCGGTCTTTGGGGTGGCGGTCCATGAAGGTCTCGATCCGTCCGCTCTGCTCATCCATGCGGCCATAGCAGATCGCCTGATACACACGGATATGCCGGTGCTCCTTAAAGGCCGTGACCAAGGCGTCATACGCCCCCGGCGAGCGGGCGACCACCATGACCCCCGAGGTCAGCTTGTCGAGTCGGTGCACGATCCCGGGCCTGTCCGGGCTCCCCACCCTTTCGATCTCGGGATATCGGTGCAGGAGCGCGTGCACCAGGGTGGTCCTGTTCACTCCGGCCCCGGGATGGACCACCAGCCCTGCGGGCTTGTCCACCACGACGATGTCCTGGTCCTCGTAGAGGATGTTCAAGGGAATGTCCACCGCCTCAAGGCAGGTGCCGGCCTTTTTTTTCCCGGCGATCTCCGCCTCGACCCGCATGCCTGCTTTCAGCCTGAACGAGGGTTTCCTCTCTCTGCCGTCCACCAGGGCCCGGCCTTTTTCGACGGCGCGCGCCGCGCATGTGCGGGTGACGCCCAGGCTGCGGGAGAGAAAGACATCGAGCCGGGCGTCTTCCTGCCCGCTCTCGACTATGATATCGAGCGCCTTTTCCACAGAAACCTCTTGATCCTCGCCGTCCGCAACGCCTTTTTCAGAGCGGGCACGGCCCGGGCCGCGGCCTGGTAGCCCGCCGCGATATACTCTTCGACATTGTCGAAATCCGACCACTGGGCATCGCCCACCTCGGGGTAGACCACGAAGTCGGCCTCGCGTATGCGCAGCGTGTTCATCAGGGCACGAGCAATGTCGTCCGCGCGGAAGAGCACGTCCATGCTGTTTCTGATCTGTTCGTCATACTCCAAGGCCGCGGCCTCGCGCGACACATCGACCCCGAGCACGAAGTCCGCGCCGAGAAACCTGGCCGCAGACACCGGAACCCGCTCAGCCCAGCCGCCGTCCACATACCTGCCCCGCCCGATCTCCACCGGCGGCAGCATGCCCGGCACCGAGCTCGATGCGCGGACCGCCTGCCGGACAGAGCCTGAGCGCAGGATCCCGGGATATCCGGATACAATGTCCAGGGCCATGCAGGCAAAGGGCAGCCTGAGCTCTGAAAAGTCCTTGTCCGGAACGAATTCGTCCATCCCGGCAAAGAAGACTCCGGCCGGGATCGTGGACTTCATGAACAAAAACCGGTAGAACAGATAGCCCTTGCGGGCCGTGCCATAGATCTGATCGAAGAGCCCCTGCTCGTCATCCGACGAAGCGAGGCGCCGGGCCTTTTTCTGAAAGTCTTCCGAGCCGAGCGTACTGCAGACGATCTCGCGGGTTTTTTTGATATCCAGGGTGGCGGCATAGAGGGCGCCCACAATGGCGCCCATGCTCGTGCCCGTGACCATGTCGGGCACGATGCCGGCATCAAAGAGCGCCTGCAGGACCCCGATATTGGCAAGCCCGCGCACCCCTCCCCCGCCCAGGGCCACTCCCAGCTTAAACCCCATGACCGAGGGCCTCGCCGATCTTTTCAGCCAGCACCGGGATGAGGGAGCGATCCACGGCCTTCATGTCGAAGATGAGCCGGTCCTCCTCGATGCGCGCCACCACTGCGGGGCTTCCCTTGCGCAGCCGCGCGTGCACGGCGACGGCTCGCGGCGTGGTGATCATAAGTCCGCAGGAGGGAAAGCTCCTGGTCGGGGCAGATCCGCCGCCTACCACGGCCCGCGTGGGGACCACCTCGGCCTGCTCTGTATTCAGGAGAGATCCGAGCTCCTCGGCCCGTGCGCGCACATCGGATACATCCTCCATGATCATCCTCAAGACCGGGATGTCGCGGTATCTTTCCTTTGCAAGGAGCAGAAGCGTCGCGCTCAAAGACGCGATCCCGAGCTTGTCGATGCGCATGGCCCGGTGCAGGGGGTTGGCCGCCATCTGCCCGATGAGACCGGACTTCCCCAGGATGATGCCTGCCTGCGGCCCGCCCAAGACCTTGTCGCCGCTGAAGGAGAGCACGTCGGAGAACTCCAGGCAGCCCGGTATGGTCCACTCCTCCGAGATGCCGTAGGGGGAAAGGTCGAAGGGGATGCCCGACCCCATGTCCACATAGAGCGGAATGCCAAACTCGCGGGCCAGACCCCAGAGCTCGCGGAGTTCCACCTCGTCGGTGAATCCCACGATGGAGAAGTTGCTCCGGTGCACCTTGACGATGAGCCCGGTGTTGTCGGTGATGGCCGAGCGATAGTCAGAGAGCCTGGTCTTGTTGGTGGCGCCCACCTCGCGCATCACGGCCCCGCTCATGCTCATGACCTCGGGCATGCGGAAAGAGCCCCCGATCTCCACCAGCTCGCCCCGGGACACGATGGCCTCCCTGCCCCGCGCAAGGGTGTTCAGGACCAGCAGCACGGCGGCGGCGTTGTTGTTCACCACCAGGGCGTCTTCGGCTCCGAAGCAGGACCGGGTGATGGGCCGGATGTGGTCCTGCCGCGATCCGCGCGACCCCTGCCCCAGATTGAACTCCAGGTCGGAATACCCCCGGGCGGCCGAAACCAGGGCGTCCACGGCCTCATCCGCCAGGGGCGCCCTGCCCAGGTTGGTGTAGACCACCACGCCCGCGGCATTGATCACCTCTGTGAGGCCAGACTCCATGACTGCGACGACCCCGCCTGCCACGTCTGCCGCGACCTGTGACGCATCAGGGCTCTGGCTGATCTCGCCCGATCCGATCGCCTCCCTGATCTCGTCAAGGGCGCTCTTGACCGCCCGTTTGATCAGTTCGGGCCCATAGGCCAGCCCCGCCAGCACGGGCTCCTTCAACACCACATCCACCTTGGGTATGCTCCGGTATGCATCGTTCACGCCGCATCTCCTTTCCCTTGGCTTATCAGGCTAAGTCATTTCCCGGGTTTGCGTCAAGCAATACTGCATATTGGTCCGTGTCCGGCCCGGCCGAACGGATCGCACAGGGAATGGTCTTTGAGTGAGGCGCATCCTGCTCCGGCAGGTCAAGCATCATCGATAACAAGCACACCTTCCAGAGAAGCCTCGGGCAGCGCTTTGATGAAAACCGGTTGCCCGCGCTTCTGATATTGTGTAAGTACAATTATCGTTTCAGTGCACGAGATGATATGTATGTATTGCAGGGGGGTTTTGGAAGGGCCATCGAGCATACGAGTTGAGCGGATCAGAGAGCGATGATCGCTGACAGAATCTCATGGAAGCAGTGGAGCGTCGGATGCCGAAACCGGAAATCATAGACCGCCACAAGTGCCGCGGAAAAGACAAGGAAGAGAAGTATAAGGACCACACCGCGCTGGACTACTGGTGGGGCCTTCGGGAGCTTGCAGCGGATTTTGACATCAACAACTACGAGACCTCCTCAGGCGAAAAACTCACCCGGCAGCAGGAGAATGAAGTGGCCTATATTCAGCTCCTGCACTACACGGTCGAGGTAAAGCTTTCCGGGGCCTACTACCAGATGGAGCATATGGAGCGCCTGTTCAGCTCCCCCTTGGGGAGCGGATCGAGCCTTGATCTGCGCGTGTTTGAGGCAAAAGAGGCCTTCGACGCGGTGAACGAAGACATGTACCAGGCGTCCTGCGCCATCGCAAACCAGATCTATATGCTGCTCAACAGGTCCGCGTACACCCCTATCAAGGTGGATCAGCGCCGGCCTGTGGCCATGAGCCCTTCCGACCTGCGCTACTGGCTCAAGCTCAACAGGCACCCCAGCTTCAAAACCATGAGCAATATGTTCAATGATTGCGAAAAGCAGCTCGACATCCGCCACCACGCCACCCATTACGGCGCGGTGCCCGTCTTCGCCGACAAGGATACGGGCATCCTCTACCTCCAGAAGGACTTCCGGATCGGAGAGTTGCTCACCAAGTACGACGTGTTCTACTACAAGAAGTCAGGCAAGCCCATGGCAAACCTGCTCGAGGTCTCCAGGCCCCGAGTGGCCGGCCTGTGCGCCTGCATGAACCGGATCTTCCGCCACATCTACCTGGGCGATATCTTCGAGAGCTATCTTCAGGACCGGGGGATAAGGCTCAAAAAAAGCTACCGGCCCTATTGGAAAAAAGACGGGCAGTGAGCCCTGACCCCGGAATTTCGCTAGTTGACAGGCGCGATTTTTTCACTCTCTGATCCAAGTGTGTTCACCAGCTCGCGATAGCGTGCGGTGCTCCGGATGTTTTCCAGGTCCTGGTCGCTCTCCAGAAGCCCGCGGTCGGAAAAACCTTTTTCCACGGCGCCGGCAAGCCACTTCAGAGATCCGTTCATATCACCCTGCCTTGCATACAGACAGGCAAGATTATAATGAATGCCCGGATTTTCCGGGTCGCGCTTGAGCATTTCCTGCAGATAGTACAGGGCGCGGGGCAGATCGCCCCTCTGCGAATGGATGATTGCCAGCCGCTCCATGGCCTGGATACTGTCGGGCTGAAGAGAAAGCACGTGTTCATATGCATGTACGGCAAGCGTATATTCGAGGTTCTTTTCTGCCTGCTCGAAGTTGGGCTCCAGCCTCAGCGCCTCCCGATAATGCTCTGCCGCATCACCCGTTCTGCCTGATTCGCCAAGCACCACGGCCAGCTTGAAATGCGTCTGGGCGTTGTGCGGGTTGACAATCAGGGCTTTGTCGAACCACTCCAGGGCGCCGGGCAAATCTCCCTGTTTTGCCAGGGCGGTTCCCAGGCCGATAAGCAGGTTTTCATCATGGCCAAACTTCTCGGCGGCAATGCGGAGGTGTGATACCGCCTCGCTGTATCGCTCCATATCGAGCAGGGCCACGGCAAAGTTATGGTGGATATGAGAGTCGCGGGGATTCAACTCCAGTGCCTTGGTATAGTGGGCAAAGGCATGATCATACGATCCCTGCTGGAGATATATGTCGGCCAGATTGCCATAAGCCAGACTGTTGCGATCATTCACTTCGATGGCGCGTGAGAACAGGGTGAAGTCGTCTTTCCAGAACCCTGCCTGGCGGAATGTGAGCAGGGCGAGAAGCACGACAACGGCAAGCGATGCATACCGATACACCTGCCGGCCCGACTTCAGCCGCGAGAACAGATCGCGTCCTCCCCAGGAAACCATGATGAACAGCCCGACGCCAGGGACATACATCCATCTCTCGGCTATTGCCGGCCACAGGCCTGCCTGGATGATCCCGCTCACCGGCACCAGGGTGCCCAGGTACCAGAACCAGCCCACCGCCAGATAGGGATATCTGCGGAGCTTGGCCAGAACCGCGCCCGTGACCGCGATGATCACTGCTCCGGCCGACAGTACCTGTGCGAGCGGAATGCTCTGCGGATACGGGTAATAGATGGTCAGGTTCCATGGCCAGATCATCTTCCCCAGATAGTGCACATAGGACACCAGGGCGTTTTCCAGACGGAGCTTCATGCTCACCATGTCTGTTGTGATGACAT
>Ga0208195_1003214_pt1 | contig 14171 bp, 11 predicted proteins | sample AD_UKC077_MetaG_FD_184441 | JGI IMG/M metagenome (GOLD analysis project Ga0208195, IMG submission 184441) | Active sludge microbial communities of municipal wastewater-treating anaerobic digesters from USA - AD_UKC077_MetaG (SPAdes) (version 2) | ecosystem: Engineered > Bioreactor > Anaerobic >...
CGATATTGAAATCCGTCTTGATCTTAACGGGATAGATATGGACGCCCAGGGGTGGCGGATCTACCGTTCGGCCCACACCGACTCCTTCGACTTCCAGATTCTGGACGAATTCTTCAAACTTCTGCGTTCCAACAATTTCCACAATCTGAACATAATTCGGACCGACGTCTCTCATCAGGCGCAGTCCACGGCCAACAGCCTGCTCCGGCAGGATATTCGCCTTCGCCGTAAACGGGCGAAGTCCGAGAATGACTGAAACATTTCGGACATCCCAACCTTCTCGAAGCATCATGACGCTGATGATCGCCCGAATCTTATTTTTTGGCAGATCAATAGAACGGGCTGCTTCCCGCGCTGTCTCCAAATCCTTCTTGCTTACTTCACCGGTCTTATCCGTATGAATGAGGAGAAGTTGCCCCGCGCCATTAAACTCTGCCTTCCCCTTCAAGAAATCAAAAATATCGTCGGCGTCTCTCGTGTTTTCCGCCATAATAAAAAGCACCGGCCGCTTGCCCACCTTACTGTAAGCCGTAAAGTGATCCTGCCATCGGGAAATGGCAATGTTGATCCATTCCGCGTAGGCGACACTTGCCTTGGAATACTTGTCGGGATCGGCCTTATCCGTTTTGTGAACGATTAGCGGCGCTTTTACAATACGGTCTTCAATGGCTTGCGCCAGCGGATAGTCGCAGATAATCCAGGGGAAAAAGGTGCCGTTTTGATCCTTTGGTGTCGCCGTAAAATCCAGTTGAATGGATAGGCGCGCGCCGAATTTCTTCTTCAGATTCTCATGCAGATTGAGAATGACCTTATACCATTCCAGATCGGTATCGTGGACATGGTGGGCCTCGTCGTTGATGATAATCAAGTCCTTGTGTTTGCGCACCCGCTCCAGAATATCCTCTTCCCACGAACCGGTCGCGTCCTTAGGTTTCGGTCCCAGAAGACGGGTGACCGGATCATCCTTTTGATTATTGCCTTTATCCTCATAGAGCTGGTGAATGTTGGTGAGATAAAGTGTTCCTTCCGTTGTCGTCTTTCGCGATTCACCGCGCAGGATGAAAGACATCTGCCAGTCGTGGCGCCATTCCGACGGTACAAGATCCCAGTCATTGAAGATTTTCCCGTTTTCAAAATCCTCCCGCAGCCGCTCGAAAACGATGATGTTGGGGGCAATGACCAGAAATGTCCGGCTGAGGGAAGAGCCCTTTTCCATTTTTTTATGAAAAAAGGACCAGACAACAGCCATCGCCATAACCAGAGTCTTTCCCGACCCTGTTGCCATTTTCAGCGCGAAGCGGCAATGGTCAGACTGCGGTAGCTCCTGCTGCGCCACAAGCCCCGTCTCCGGGACGACGCGGGTGAGGATGCGCTTATTACGGATGGTCTGTTCAATGTTTGTTTTCCGCGTAAAAAGGTCTTCCTTGTAGGCTTTGGGATCCATATATTTGAGGATCATGTCCGCCACATCGCGGTAACCCTTGACTTCATAGAGATAGATAATCGTCTCGATTGCTTCCCGCTGGGCAAAATAATATTGGAAGGCCTCGCCGTTTTCGAAACGATGGCTCTCATCAAACCACCATTCCAGAAGGCGTTTGGATGTGGGAGATATTCCGGCCGGCATTTGGTAATCCCTGTTGCGCCATTGATCGACTTCTTCCCGAATCTGATCCACAAGAAGGGTCTTACTGGGGCGACGGAACTTCTCAACAAGGTAGCCGCCCTTGTTATCCTTGACAAGGTGCTGCGTGGGTAGCGCGTAGGGGTCGCGACCCGGCACTTCGGGAAGTTTCTGTTCCAGCGCAATGATGGGCTTTGATTTTTCAGTCTTGGCTTTTGCTTTTCTGGCCATCAGGATTTCACCTCCAGCACTTTTGTCGTGTCGTTGCCGAAGATGTCAATCACCTTAACCATAATCAAATGCCGCCCTTTTGTTTCATAGGCGTGGGCATCTGTTTTCAACTCAAGTTTTCGCTCTTTTCTTGTGCGGTAGGATTGCCACATATTGTGGAAAGTATCTTCATTCCAGTCCCAGTCCACAGCCCAGTAATCGATGTAATCGGACCACTTCTTGACAATCTTCCTAACCTCCTGAGGGATGAGATCAAGATTGGGAATGGCAAAATCCTTTAGCGCCACGACGAACCGGCCTGCCTTATCCTGCTGGGCTTCCACATCCAGATAGGCCAATTCATAGAAAGTGATTTCACCTTTCTCAACGGCGCGGTCGTCCATCACATCCCGGGGGATACTGAAAAGCCGCAGGTGAACACCGCTTGCCTTGGCGGCCTTTTCGACTACGTCATGAAGACCCATTTCCCATTCCCAGCCAAGGATATCGAGCGAGTCCTGGCCGGCCTTTTTTGTCTCCGCGATGGCTTCCTGGATTTCTGCGAAAGTAACCGGGGCGTCCACGGCGCCGATATGAATGAGCCGTTTGCCCTTCCGGCCGTGAAGGTGGAGCATCCCGGCCAGAGGCTCGGCTTTATAGAGTTTCAGAATGAATTCTATGTATTCATAAAGGGGAATTTGTTCGTCGGATCTTTTCTTGAACGTCACGCCTTGCCAATACTGACGCTCGTACTTACCGAGGTTCTGAACGACAAAAGGTTTGCACCCTTCGATGCCGAGGAGGCGCTTGCGAGTCGTATGGATAGCGAAACGACCAAGATCAGCCATGATCCAGCGACGCCCGAGCTTCTCCGCCACGGCGCCGGTCGTACCAGAGCCACAGAAGAAGTCTGCGACGAGACTATCAGAATCGGTGGATGTTTCGATAATTCTCTGAATTAGACCTTCAGGTTTTTGAGTTTCATAGCCAAGTTTTTCTTCTTCCTGTTCAAGCCATTTAACATCTTCGTCAATGCACTCATCTGTCCCATAAAGAACGCCCTTCGTGTTCGGCTGATAAGCCCACACATCTTGGTGAGGTACTCCCTCATTGAGATATTGTCTGTACATTGGTTGCCCGCCTTCTTTTTTCGGAATAACAAGTAACTCTGCTTTCAGGCACTCGTCGAGGATCTCTTGAGTGGTCATTGCTGAGGTGTCTATGTTGAGAAGTTCTCGTAATTTCGCAGGAATAGCCCAGTGGCGACCTACTCTTGTTGGATCGAATCCATGCCAAGGCATCCCACTTTCGCCTTTTCTCGTGCCAGGGCCAGTCAGATAATTTGGCTGATAAATACCGTGATTGTCTCGGTACTTAAACCGCTCTTCGATGTAACCACGAGAAAAAGGTCGGGTTGTTGGATGAAACGTGAATGCCGATGTTTTACTAAAGAAGAAGATAACGTCATGGATCGGACCGTATTGATCCGTAAGCTTGTTGTGAGAGTTGCTTCGCCGCCATACAATCTCGCTGTGATAGTTGTCCATTCCAAAGACATCGTCAAGAACTACTTTTATGTAATGGCTTACGTTTGGCCCAACATGTACATAAATACTTGCATTCTCGCTCAACAACTCCCGCATTAAGACGAGCCGCTCGTACATCATTTGCAGGTATGAATCGAGTCCTCGGCCCCATGTGTCACGATAGGCTTTATCCTCAATAGCGGAAGGTTCCTTAGTCCAGGATGCGTCGCCGATCTCCATCTTGACGGAAAAATCCGCCCCCGTAGCAAACGGTGGATCGATGTAGATGAGGTCGATCTTTCCGGCAAACTCCGGTAAGAGCGAGGCCATGACGTATTTGTTGTCACCCCAAATAAGACGGTTATGCCAGTTGGCATTCGCTTCCTCCTTGAACATATCCGCTCCGGTTTTCTTTTCCTTTTCCCGCGTCGCCCGGCTTTCGTTGATTGTTTCAATGGTCTGGAAAGGCAAAACAATCCTATCAACTTCAGTCTTTTTACCCTGCCAGTAAAGGCCCGTAGGCATGGTTTTGATTTCTTCCGTCATTTTTACTGTCTCCATTTTTCATAGTTCATTTTTCTCATATCGATTAATAATCAGATGGCCTCAGCTTAAAAATCCGTTCTGCCGATAACTGTAAAAGCCGTCGGAAGCGACAATCACATGCTCCTGAAGACTGATGCCGACGGTTCTCAAGGCTTTGGCAATTTCCTCTGTAATCGCATTGTCGTTGTCGGAAGGCTCTTGCAGACCGCCCGGATGGTTGTGTCCGATGATCACCGTTGTCGCCCCATATTTGATGGCGCCTTCAACAATCCGCCGCGGAAAGGCGACAGCTTCCGACACGGTCCCTTCACTTAGATTCTCTGCATCAATCAGCATGTTCTTGCTGTTTAAGTAAAGGATGCGCAGCACCTCGTTGGGCTTGCCGCCTATGGTGGCCTGAAAATAATCAACCAATTGCTCCAGGCTGGTAAACTGGAAATCTTCCTGCTTGGTCTTTTCATCAAAATAGAAGCTGATGGATGCGCCGATTGCTTTTAAGTAATGCGCGGCATGGGAACCGATGCCTTCAATCTTCTGCAATTCCCGGTTATCAGCATGGATGACGCCAATAAAATTATGAAATCGTTTCAAAAGTTTTTTGGCAATCGGTTTGGTATCTTTACGGGGCAGCACAAAATAAAGCAGAAACTCCAGAACCTCATAATCCTGAAAACCGTGAAAGCCGGTTTGTTCAAAGCGCGCTTTAAGCCTTTGCCGATGTCCAAAATAATCCGGCTGTTCTATTTTTTCTTCTGCGGGCATATTTTCTCCCAGTCGCAGGTGATGCATGACTTTTTACTGCGCGGATTTCTTTGAAAACGGCGCGTTGTAATGCCTTGAACGGCATCAGCGAGTGTTCGCATCGCAAGATCCAACTGCTTTGGTGTCGTCAGTACCTCCAACCGCGGCTGCTTTTGGTCATCAAGAAAATGGACGTAAGCCTTTTGCACGTTGAGATCCAAAGCTTCTCGCGCTGCCAGTGTATAAAGCTGGACTTGGAGATCCAATGCATCCCGATCCTTGCGGTCGTTTCCGGTCTTGAAATCGATAATTTCCAGAATGTTACTGTCTCCGTTTTCCCGTTTGAGCAGATCGATTGTGCCGGTAAGGAGAGCGTTGTCGAGATCCATTTCGAATGTGCGCTCCGTTTTGACGGAAAGGGAGAAGTCTTCCCGCCAAAGGTTCAGATAACGGTGGATGCTGCGCAGAGCGCTTCTTTTTAGGGTTTCCTCCTGTTCTCTCGCCGCATAACGAAGGGAAAAATGCTCCTGCAAAAGCTTTGCCGCTTCTTCTTCCAGAGGCACCTGGCCGGTCTGCTGCGCAATTTTATGAAGCAAGTTCAAAAGATTATGGACCTGGTTGCCGTAGCCCAGGGCCTGGACGATGATTGGATTGAACCCGTAAACATAGCGCATTTTGTAGTCATATTCGCACCGGATGTAGTCGCTCAGTTCCGAGTAGCTGGTGGGGAAGCGGTATTCCTCCAGCGAAGGTTCCGAGGGCAGGCGCTTTCTTTTTGTCGGATCGGCAGTATGAGCCGTTATGCAGCATTCGTCAGCCAGTTCGGAAAAGTGTTGCAGCGGCCTTTTCGCCTTGACCTTTCCTACAGGCTGCCGGGATGTTGTCACAAAGAGGAATTTTTTCGCCCGCGTAAGGCCTACATAAAACAGACGGCGTTCATCTTCGACGCTTCCGCTGTACCGGGCAAAGTTGAATGTTTTTGGATCAAGGAATCCTGGGGGGGTTTGCCGGTGAGGCCGCTCAATGCAATAGGGCATGAAAACGACGGGAAAGCCAAGGCCTTTGGCACCGTGCAGCGTCATGATCTGGACGGCGTTGATGAAGCGAGTTGGATCTTCGCCCGCGCCCGCGTCATAAGCTCCCTCGGCGTAGTGGCGGATGAACCAGCAGAAGCGCTCGATGTCCTTGAAGGTGCAGTAGCTTCGGGTTCCTTCATAATCAGAGATTGCCTGACTCAGGCGGCCCAGATTGTACATCTCGATCTCGTGCTCATCGGTGTGGTATTCTCCATCATCAACACCGAGAAGCATCAGGATATCCCCATATAGGCCCTGCAATTGCAGGCGGCGTTGCCCCTGCAGTGCGTTGTGAAGCTGTTCAAGGTTCTTCACGAATTGACGCTTTGTGGGTAGGTGAAAGATCTCCGCCGCTTGCTCATAAATATCCGCAGGTTCCGGCGATTCTCCGTCGCCTGCTTTTGAATCCCAGCGTTTCTTGAAACCGCCAAGATAGGCAAAGATGCTGAAAATCACATCCACTTCAGCGGCCTCAAAGAGACCGCCGATACCTGATACGGCGTAAGGTATCCCCGCCTCGTCCAGGGCCTCAAGGTACGGCTGCCCATCGTACTTTACAGAACGGAAGAAAATGGCCATGTCGGAATAGGCCAGGCCCCGTTTCCGACCGTTGTTTTCGGACCACTGAACGCCGTGAAGGTGCTGAATTCTTTCAACAATGAAGCCGATTTCCTCGGTTTGTGCTGGAAAATCGATTTTATAGAGGTCGCCCTTTTCGGCCTTTTTACCGGAGTCGCCCATTTTTTTGGGAAGCCGTTTTTTGTTTTTTTGGATCAGCTTTGTGCCGCAAAGGATTATCTGATTCGTTGATCGGAAATTGATGGGCAGGTGATGGGTGAATACTTTCTTATACCGTTTCGTGAAGGTCAAGATATTATCCACCGTCGAACCGCGCCATTGGTAGATCGCCTGATCATCATCGCCAACTACGCAGAGGTTCGTTTCCGGCCCTGTCAGGAGGCGGATCAAACGCTCCTGAATTGGATTGATGTCCTGGTATTCATCAACGGTAAGGTGGGTAAAGCGCTTTCTGACCTCCTTGAGAAGTCGTCGATCCTGCTCAAGATGCTGAACGGCAATGGCCATCATGGAACTGAAATCGAGAAATCGGTGTTCCTTGAGCTTTTCTTCATATTTCTGAAAGGAAGTGATGAAATCGGGGCACCGCGAGATCTCTTCCGGTGGGCGCATCTCCTCGCGGGCAATATCGACACCGCGGATGAAAGTGTTCAAGACCCACGTTACAGGCATGACGCCGAATGGTTGATGGATTCCTTCCGACGCAAGCCATTCCTTTAATGAGCTATAGCCGAGGTCGAATCGGTGCGCATTGATAAATGCAAATCTCTTTCCCTCATCAAGGACATCAAACACCCGATAACCGGGTACGAATTCCTTGAGAAGCTCATAGCAGAAGCTGTGAATGGTGCCGACGTAGAGATCGCCGATGTCCGGCTGATGGCCGATCAATTGCCTGATCTTGCTGCGGATGCGGAATTTGAGCTCCTGAGCGGCCCTTTCAGTAAAAGTAAAGGCTACGATATTCTCAGGTTTGGCAAGCCCTTCGGCAATCAAGTATGCGACCCGCAACGAAACAAATTCCGTCTTGCCGGAGCCGGCGCAAGCGATGATTTGCAGATGTTGTCGTGTCAAACCTGGTTTGGATTTCAATAGTTCGAGCATGGAGCTCCTTTTCTGAGAGTATCCAGTTATTCACTTTTCATTTACTGCTTGCAACAAAAACCTTTCCCTGTTTCACCAGCGTCAAATCATTCATATGCAGAATACACAGCCTCTCCCTTGCCCTGGTCACGGCCACATATGTCAGGTTTTTCTTTTGCTCTTCGCTCCACCGTTCCGGATTGAACCATTCCAGACCAATGACGAAAACGCAGGCATAATCGAACCCTTTCACGCTGTGGATGGTGGAGATGGTGACGTTCTGCGTTGTCACGTCATATGACCTTTTGGCCCGGTAATCACCCGCTATCCAGTTGGAACAGATGCCGCGCTCATCCAACGCTTTCATCATTAGATCGGGCAGATGAGTACCGGGAAGTTGTTCCGGTGATTTCTGCGTATAAATCACGGCAATCTCGGAGAGAGGATAGCCTTCTTCGCGGTGCAGATAATCGATTTTCTTTGCCACGTAGTCGATCAGTTCATTCAGATCGGAGAACTGTTTCACTTCCGGATCGGGACCTATGGTTGTCAGAAATTCCTGGAAAAGTTCCATCTGTGGGGTCTGTGCTTCAGTTTTTTCTTCCTGTCGGCTCAGAAATTGGTTTGCATAGGCGGTGATATTTCCAGTGCTGCGATAAACCCAGGATAGCTTGTGAATCCGGCCGCGCGCCTGGATGCCGAGTTCTTTCCACGTTTGTGACCGGCGGTAGATATTCTGATTGTCGTCAAGGGCAATGGCCAGGTGGTTGGTCGCGGGATTCAGCAGTTCGACGACAATGCGATACATGTCGTCGGAGAAGTCCTGGCCTTCGTCCACCAGAATGGCGTCATACTTTTCTGGAAAGTCTTTGGCTTTCTTAATTGCTTCTTCTATGACCAGATCGTAGTAGGCCGCTTCTTCCTTTTCCCATGCGACCGGTTCGTTTAGGATTTTCGCGCACAGTTCAAAGAAATGGAGGACTTCCACGCCGTTTTTGCCCAGGGGCACCTTCTTTTCCGCCAGCAACCGTTTGATGAAATTGACCAGCGTGATGTTGTAGCAGACGAACAGGATGCGCTTGACGGAAGGGTTTTGCTGCATAAGCAGAGCGGCCCGGTGAACCAGAACAAGGGTCTTGCCGGATCCTGAGGGGCCGGTGATGATGCGGTGACCGCCGTCGATCCTGCGGGCGATGGCTTCCTGGTTGTGATCCAGCATTTTGATTCTGTTTTGCTGCTTTTCGTGCTGCGCTGTGGAATTACGGTCAGGCAGTTCAATCCGGACCACGGGAAAAATCAACTGACGGAGGTGATTGAGTTCATCCGGCGTCAGATTAAAGTGAAAGGCTGTAGAGTATTTCTGTTGCAGGGCTTTCAGGAAGGCCTGGCCGGATGGGTCACGGCTGATGTCCGATTGCGGGTGCAAGTCGTCCCAGAAAAATATTCTCTCCGCGTCAATGACCTGGTCGAGGGCTTTGCCGAGGTATTCATATTTGTTGATATTGGGGAAAACGACACCTTCATGGATGGGGATTTTCGGGTTCCCGGCATGATGCGGCTCTCTGGAGACCAGGCGGCGGTCAGCCCGGATTTTGTCCATGAGGCTGTGGCAGTAGGTTTTTGCCTGCCGTAAAGGGCTTTCTCTTTCTTCATTGCGGCCGTTGATGGTTAATGTGAAATGCTGTGGGTTTGCTTCCTGGATCTGATTGAGCACCCAGTCTTTGACTTCAAAGATAATGAGGCCGGTATCTTTACAGAACAGGATAAAATCGGGTTCGTGGCCGTTGATGTCCGGAAGATACCAGACAAGGTATTTGCTGTCCGGTTTGGCTACAGCTTTCAGAAATCCGTAGAAATGGCGTTCGCCATCTGTGCAGAAGCCTTCCACATCATCAGGGATCATAACGGCCATTCAGTATTCTCCCGATGCTTCGACAAGCTCAGCATGACAACAGTTGTGTTTACAAATGATTACAAAAGCTTATAGTTTCACGCGCCAAATCCCATCAGGCTGAGCATGCCTAGTTCTTCTTTGCAGGCCTGGCAGAGATTCTGTTCGTCAAACTCGTGGGATGACGATTCCTCAAGCTCGCCTAAAATCTCCGCCGCATTCTTCATGTCATTTTCCTGGATGGGTTGTCCGCAGTTGCTGCACGTTTTCATACACCTATCCTTTTGATTATTCAAGGATTCATCAAATTATTTTTTCTGGGCCGTTTATGTATTCCCAGTGGACGGAGCATCAATCAAGCATTCTCCCAAAAGCAGGATCCCTCCACAAATGACTGTGGAGATTAATCCAAGGTCTACATTTGATATTAACCTTACGTCCCTCATACTGAAAATTCAATCGCTAAACGACAACCGTAAGTCGCATTATACAAAATTTTGGTATTATCTGCTTAAAAAACGCTATAAGAAAAGAGACCGTTTCACGAGCATATTAACAATACAGGAGATGTTTTGGTTCGACCCAACAAAAAAAGTCAGCACAGATCCCTCTCGGATACCCATGTTGACCATGTATCTTCTTCTCATTTTACAGTTCCTTACTTCACCATCTCCAGTATCGTTCCACCCACCTTCTGGAGCTTATACGCGCTATCCGCCGGCAGCTCCGGATATTGCGCCGCTTTGGTATAGACATTGATGATATGAAACATGGTCTGGCCATATTCCAGCGGCAGCGCCCATTCCACAGCCTCTTTCTCCGCCTTGTTCAACTGAAACTGGTTGTTGAAGCTGTTAATGGTCATCTCCGGATGCTCGACCTTGCTCTCGACGGACAATTTGAACTGATCTCCCGTAACATGTTCCACAACCGCAAATAAAAATCATCGGCAAGACCATATTTCAGATCTTGCCGATAACCTCAGAACTCCGCGCACACTGCTTCTAGAAGAACGACTTTCCCGTTGCGCTGAAACTTTAATTTCAGGGCATCCGGACAGTATCGGTCTTCAGAATAAACAGCTTGGCGCGTTTGCGAATTATAATCCGCAAAAACTCCCGTCAATATAATGAGCTTTCCCTTTCGGGTTGCATACACAATATCAACGGACATCTTGTTTCCATCGACGGATTTGACTTTCACAAGCCCTCTGTCGTTGGATAAGGAATAATTTCCGATGATGTCGCCGGCAAGAGCTGACGACGCCATCAATACCGTAAAGACAATAGTGATAAAATACGCGATAGTCTTCATTTTATGCCTCCTTCAGTGTTTGATAACCATATAATTTCTATAGGAAATACCTGAATACTGAAGAAAACAGCTGAAAATTGAATCAATAACCTGGACGACAGATTGTCTTTTACCGGTAACCATCTACGTAATCACAAAAACGGCATGGTGGCCCAATTTCCTATGGGGAAAATGAAAGCATGAAATGTTTACATAATCGGCAAGAGCCGGCGCATGGAACACGAAGGGAAAATCTTATTGTTCTGAAACTGACGTCGGCCCGAGATGGAGTATTATCAGTTTCTGAAGTACCAAATTATCTGTCATGTACATCCGACTCATGCCGGTACTGAATAAATGAATCATGCTTGGAGGATGGAGTTTCTATTTTTTCTTTTTTCTTACGGGGTAAAATGAAAAGGAGAAACAGAGATAGATCTGGATTGAATGGTTTTCATAAGGCAGGCAATTTAGACTTTTGTTGAGCGGAAAGAACAGGCGGGATGATTTGCGGTAAAAAAACAGGATGATCAAAAGGCGGCACGACAAGCCATGAAAAATATTCCACGCTCTGTCATGGGGTTTGCCAGCTCGCCAATCGGCAGCATTCGCCCTTTGATCATCCATTCCAATCCCTTCCATCTTCAAAAATGGGCTCCGGGTAAGTAGCCCGTGAGCAAATGCCAAACAGCGACTGAAACCAGCTGACTGAAGCTGACTCTGACACTGTAGAAGATGAAAAGGACTGGTTACTGCAATGGGAGTTGACTAGCATCGGTTTTTGATTAAAGTCGTTAGCCCATGACGACTGATGAAATTTAAACGGCCGGCCGATACACAAACTTTATTCCCGTATATATAGTTAGAAAGTAAAACCCCTGGAAAACTGTACAAGGGTTCTAATTTTTCTTGAGGGGCCAGAGCTGGCGTTGATGTCGATAAAAAAAAGAGGGAGCAATCACTGTTGACAGCTCCCCCTTGAGAACAGCGATCGCCTAACGAATCCACAAACTGAAATTGGGGATGGAAATAGCAATGACTGGACGCGCATGATACGGGGTGTAAACCACCGTAGCGGGTCGGACAGGAACATGAACGACTTTCTGATGGAAAACTGGTCGCTGGTTGTTAAATTGAATATGCGCAGGTTGATACACTTTCCTAATGTCATGACGGTTGCCGTTATTCCAGCTCGGGCCGAATGCAAAAACAGGAACCGATAAAACCATGACAACAAGAATTGTAACGAATGTCGCGACTATTTTTTTCATGATGGGATTCTCCTTTCTATAATGATCTCGCATTTGCTTTGTATACAGCATATGCCGTGCCAGGAGAAAGCAATATGATGTTATGTAATTGAAATTTAATGGTTATTTACGTAAGAATGGTCGATGATTCAATGCTTCCTTATCAAACGATGCCAAGATTACGGATAAAGAGTATCCACTTGGTTACTCATAGTGGATAAATTGTATGCGATTATTATCGGCCAGAGCTGGGGATGGTGCCGGAATCATGGATCAGCAAGGGGAATCTTTTATCCAAATCACCAGGGATTTCCATTAGGTCGGCGCCTTTGGCGGTTAGCATGAAAAATTCCGGTTTTCTGTGTGTTTCTGCTGAAGCGCCGATAAGATCGATGTATTTATTCTCACCAAGGTAGAAAAGATCAAAAATATTTATCCTGCCTGCTGGGGTATGCCAATTAAAATCGTCAGGATCGCAGTAAATATATTCCGGATAGGAACAGTAGGCGTCGTGGAGTAATCTGCGCCGGTTCTCATTGATTTCCGCATACGATCTTTCCGGAAGGGGAGCGATATTTTCCATGCAGGGATAGCTATCACTGGCAGTTTTCGTGTGTCAACTGGAATCGTCTCTCCCTTGATTTCTTGCCGCTAACAAAACCCATTCCCAACCACCAACTGACCAATCTGAGATTCCTTCGTTAAGTATAGAAATAATTTAGGGAATTAAACTTAACGGAGGTGCCTCATGAAAAAAACTGAAGATGAAATCAGACCATTAACAAAGGATGAGATCCGCAGCGGCAAGGTCTGCCGGAATGAGTTTCACAAACTTAAAAGAAACCCGATTTCTCTTGTGCTGGATGGCCTGAAGTGTGCCCATAACGTGGGCACGATCCTCCGGCTGTCCGATGCGCTTCTGGTTGAGAAGGTCTTTATCTGTGGAGACGCGGCATTGCCGCCCAGCAGGAAGGTTCGCAAAGGATCTCTTGGAGCGGAAAGATGGATTGACTGGGAACACAGAGAAGATGCTTATAATACGGTTTTGCAATTGAAGGAGAAGGGCGTGTTTATCGTCACTGCCGAGATTGCAACCATCAGCATCGACTACCGGTATGCAGATTATCAGTTTCCAGTGTGCCTGGTACTGGGGAGAGAAGACAGAGGTGTCAGCCAGAAAATTATCGCATTATCCGATGCCGTTGTTCACCTGCCCATGTATGGAATGGTCAACTCACTGAATGTATCAACGGTAGCGGCAGTGTTGATGTATGATCTGATTGATAAGCTGGACCAAATAGCTTCAGGAGCTGATCTGAACCATGTAAAACCGGAAAGGAGGATCTGACAATGAAGAAAACAGTAACGATATGGATCGTGATTCTATTCGCAGTATTGCTCGTCTATTGGCTTTGCTTTGGAACTGAAGCCCTAAGATGGCTCTATGGACCTTTAATATTGGAAATCGGCAAATAACAACGATAACCATATAAAGCTCGCGCCGATGAGAATTCTAATGATGAGCCGGATATGCTGTTGATCAGTATGTCCGGCCATCTTTTTGTGATTGCTGAATCTGTTCTATAAAATTAAATGAATCACAGGCGTTGCTGCCAGTATTTAATGAACTGAAAATCTTTGTGTTACAGGTTGATTTGTATCTTATTTGCCGTTCACAGCATTTCTTAATACAGCAGACGGTTGAAATGTAATGACAGTTTTGGGGGGAATGGTGATTTCGTCACCCGTCTGCGGATTTCTGCCCCTTCTTTGTCTTTTGCTTTTGACAATCCATTTGCCAAAACCGCTGATTTTAACCGGGGTACCGGAAGAAAGCTCGTCTTTCATTATCTCCAGGAGACATTCAACAACATCAAGGCATTCTTTCTTCGGGATGCCGATATGGGCATGCAGGTTTTCAGCGATGTCAATTTTCGTAAGCGGCATGATTGGATCTCCCTTTCTTCTCTTCAGTTAATGGTGGTCTGATCCTATATCCTCAACCGATTGATTATTCAAGAGGCGTTGGTGCTTTGCTAAGTTAATTGATTTCTGTTAGCGGCATCTGGCGATCATTAATGGACTCCGGACTAAAAGTCCGATATACACCTGTGATAAAATCGTGATAGAAACAAGAGAAAACAACAGGAACAGATAGAATAGAAGGGAATAGACGGAACCGTATATTATATGTATTTCTGATAAGTTACGGGAAATCAGACATCTGATCAAGGGGTTGAATTTTTTGGTTTTTTTGGACTCTGACTCCGTTAATCAAGGTTCGAATCCTTGTTCCCCAGCCATAAAACATTAATAATATCAATGATAATTGTTTTTAAAAACGATCCGATA
>Ga0208195_1003219_pt1 | contig 14155 bp, 9 predicted proteins | sample AD_UKC077_MetaG_FD_184441 | JGI IMG/M metagenome (GOLD analysis project Ga0208195, IMG submission 184441) | Active sludge microbial communities of municipal wastewater-treating anaerobic digesters from USA - AD_UKC077_MetaG (SPAdes) (version 2) | ecosystem: Engineered > Bioreactor > Anaerobic >...
TAGAAGAAGATCTTGGCATGTTTGGAATTGATGAGCTTTTAGGTTTAAGTATTGCTTCTAATTATGGTGTAATTGGTCAAACTAATTTTGGAGATATTGATGTAAATAAACCGGGGATTGTTGGAAAGTTAAACAAAGAGGGTAAAGGTGGAAAATGTCATACTTTTTTAGATGATATTGTAGGTGCACTGGCTGCAGCTGCCAGTACAAGAGTTGCCCAAATCCAAAGTGAAGAAGTAGCAGAACATGATCCTAATATCAAACAATTACAAATGGATTTAAAACAAAAAAAGTGAGATTAACTCACTTTTTTATTTATGGTCATTAACTAACTTAGCAAATGTATCAAAGATGATTTTGCTAGGTTCGTTATCTTGTTGCATTTCAGGGTGCCATTGAATTCCAATAATTGGCAGTGTTTTATGGATAATAGCTTCATTAGTACCATCTTCATGTTTTGCAATTTCAATAAAATCTGGTGCGATTCTTTTAACTGCTTGATGATGATAACTATTTACATTAATTACATTTTTAAAGTTTAATAATCTATTTGGAACTGTGTGGACAATATGACCTTCTTTAAGACCAGAATGGCTTTTACCGATATCTTGATATAAACTCCCACCAGCGAAAACATTAATTGATTGATGACCTCTACAAATACCTAAAAGAGGTTTTTTGCTTTTTAGAGCGTATTCAACAACAATCTTATCTAAATCATCTAGTTCTTTCATAACATCTTTTGATTCTCCAGTATTTACTTCACCAAAATGAACTGGGTCAATATCATCTCCACCTGTTATTAAAAATCCATCACATTTTTCTAGTAAGCTTTCAGTGTTTTCATTTTCTAAAGTAAGCATGATTACTAAAAATCCTCTGTTTAATAACGCCCTAACATAACGGCGGTTTACAAATTCTTTAGCTGTTGTACCTTCATAAATAATTCTTGGAGTTACAGCGATAACTTTCTGCATAATCTTAAATCTACCTCCTTAAATAAGTATAATATAATTATATTATAAATATATCTTAAAATCAAGTTTTTTAATGGCAAAATGAAAGCATAATTGGTATAATAATAAACAAGAGGTATTGTTATGGAAAGTATTAGAAAAATATTTCAAGTAGGTTATGGACCATCTAGTTCACATACAATAGGTCCTACTAAAGCAGCTACAATCTTTAAAAAAAAGAATAAAGAAGCTGATAAATTTACAGTTGATTTATATGGTTCAATTGCTTTAACAGGAAAAGGGCATTTAACTGATAAAGCTTTATATAGAGTTTTTGGTGAAGATTTAGAAATAAAATTTGATTTTGATACTCACTATGATTTTCATCCTAATGGTTTAAAGTTTTATGCATATAAAGAAGGTAAATTAATTGACGAATGGTTAATTTTTTCTATTGGTGGTGGAGAATTAAAAGAGCTAGGCCATAAAGAAACAATTGATTGTAAAGAAATATATAGGCAAACTACTTTTAATGAAATTCTAGAATATTGCAAAGAACATCATTTATCTTTGTTTGAATATATTATCAAGCATGAAGATAAAGATATTTTAGAGTTTGCGAAAGGCATCTTAAAAGCAATGTTTGATAGTGTTGAAAGAGGAAGAAATAAAGAAGGAAAATTATCAGCTCAAAATAAATTATTTGTGAAGAGAAAGTCTAAAGAGTATTATGATAGATATAAAAAATCAGGAGATTTTGATGTTTTAGTTATGAGTAATGCTTTAGCTGTAGCAGAAGAAAACGCAGAAGGTGGAACAGTAGTTACTGCGCCTACTTGTGGTTCAAGTGGGGTTATGCCTGGGGTATTAAAAGCATACTATGACACAAAAAGATTTAGTTTAGATGAAATCGTAAGAGCATTATTAGTTGGTGGATTAGTTGGGAACTTAATTAAAACTAATGGTTCAATCTCAGGAGCTGAAGTTGGCTGTCAAGGTGAGATTGGTAGTGCATGTAGTATGACAGCAGCAGCAGTATTACAACTATTTGGTGCAAGTAATGACATTATCGAATATGGAGCAGAAATAGCTTTAGAGCATCATTTGGGATTAACTTGTGATCCGGTTTTAGGATATGTTTTAATACCTTGTATTGAGCGTAATGCAATTGCCGCTTTAAGAGCAATTGATGCCGCTAAGTATGCCTATTTAAGTGATGGAACTCATTATATTACTTTTGATATGGCAGTAAATTCTATGATAGAAACAGGAAAAGATTTAAAGGCTGAATATAAGGAAACAGGTATTGGTGGATTAGCTAAACATATTAAATAATAATTAGACTTGATTGGAGAAAATATGAAAAAATTAAGAGAAGATAAAGAAATATATAAATTTATAAAACTAGAAAAAGAAAGACAAGAAAATCATATTGAGTTAATTGCTAGTGAGAATTTTACCTCCAATGCTGTATTAGAAGCACAAGGAAGTATTCTTACAAATAAATACGCTGAAGGCTATCCAGGTAATAGATATTATGGAGGCTGTATCTATGTAGATGAGATTGAGAATATTGCAAGAGAAAGAGCTAAGAAATTGTTTAATGCTAAGTATGCAAATGTCCAACCACATTCAGGCTCTCAAGCTAATGCTGCTGTATTTCAAGCATTAATTAAACCAGGTGATGTAGTTTTAGGGATGGATTTATCAGCTGGTGGTCATTTAACTCATGGTCATAAATTAAACTTTTCTGGGCTTTTATATGATATTCATAGTTATGGTGTAGATAAAGAAACTGAAACTATTAATTATGCAAAAGTATTAGAGATTGCGAAAGAAATCAAACCTAAAATGATTATTGCTGGGGCTAGTGCTTATTCAAGAACACTTGATTTTAAAAAGTTTAGAGAAATAGCAGATGAAGTTGGGGCTTATTTGTTTGTAGATATGGCGCATATTGCTGGTTTAGTTGCAGCAGGTTTACACCCAACACCTGTTAGCTATGCTCATGTTGTATCAGGAACAACTCATAAAACTTTAAGAGGGCCAAGAGGTGGATTTATTCTTACTAACGATGAAGAAATTGCAAAGAAAATTGATCGTAGCGTCTTCCCAGGAACACAAGGTGGACCTTTAATGCATGTTATTGCCGCAAAAGCTGTTTCTTTTAAAGAAGCATTAGATCCTTCATTTAAGGAATATCAAAAGCAAGTTTTAGTAAATGCAAAAGCAATGGCAGATGAGTTTACTAAGTTAGGTTATAGAGTAATAAGCAAAACAACTGATAATCATTTACTTATGGTAGATGTTAAGGGAAAACTTGGTTTAACTGGATTAGAGGCAGAGAATATTTTAGGAAAAGTAAATATTACTTGTAATAAAAATGCCATTCCTTTTGAAACGGAAAAACTAAAGTTTACTAGTGGTTTAAGATTTGGCTCTGCTGCAATGACAACTAGAGGATTTAAAGAAGAAGAAATGATAAAAGTTGTTCATTTGATTGATGCTGCTTTAAAAGCAAAGAATCAAGAAACATTAGAGAAAATAAAAAAAGAAGTTGTTTCACTTCTTTCAAAATTTCCTTTATATAAATAAAAATAGATTGCTTGCAATCTATTTTTTTCTTTCTCTAATTGTTTTAGAAATATATTCACTTAAATGTTTTGGTACATATAAAGAAATATCACTATTGAAAATAGCTAATTCTTTAATAGCTGTACTTGATAAAAACAAATTATCTCTTGATGGGAAAAAGAAAACAGTATCAATTGTATTATCAATTGAACGATTAAATTGGAATCTTGTTAGTTCATCTTGATAATCATTATAGTTTCTTACTCCCCTTACAATTGCATTTGCTTTTTTCTCTTTTGCACATTGTAAGATTAGTTTATCACTTAGTTCACATTTAACATTCTTTAAGTGTTTAGTAGCCTTATTTAATAAATCTAATCTTTCTTCATTAGTAAAGGTATAATTTTTATTTGGGTTAATTGATACTATTACATAAACAGTGTCAAAAATTTTAGAAGCTCTTTCGATAATTTCTAAGTGTCCATTAGATACGGGATCAAAAGAACCTGGATAAATACATATACTCATATTAGTTCTCCTTTTCGTATATTATACCATAAATTAATAAATTATGAAATAAATATCAAGTAAAAAGCATTGAGGATATTAAAATTGTGTGATATAATATATAAAGAAATAAAAAGGTGATATTTATGGAAAAGAAAGAAGTAAGAACAAGATTTGCACCTAGCCCTACAGGCTTTATGCACATTGGTAATTTAAGATCAGCATTATATGGTTATTTGTTTGTAAAGAAACATAATGGTCAAATGATTTTAAGAATCGAAGATACTGATGTAGAACGATATGTAAAGGGTGCAGTAGAAGTAATTTATAAGACTTGTGATGAAGCAGGTGTAATTTTTGATGAAGGGCCACGTGAAGGTGGACCTTATGGACCATATGTTCAAAGTGAAAGAAAGCCTATCTATTTAGAACATGCTAAAAAGCTTGTTGAACAAGGAGATGCTTATTATTGTTTTTGTGATAAAGAAAGACTAGAAACAGTTACTTTTATGGGAACTAAACGTTATGATAAACATTGTTTAAGCTTAAGCAAAGAAGAAGTTCAAAGAAGACTTGATGCAGGTGAATCTTACGTTATTCGTCAAAATATTCCAATTGAAGGAGAGTCTAGTTATACTGACCTTGTTTTTGGGGAGATTACTGTTCCAAATAAAGATATGGAAGATAATATTTTAATTAAATCAGATGGTATGCCTACATATAACTTTGCTCATGTAGTTGATGATCATTTAATGCATGTTACTTATGTCATTAGAGGAAATGAATATTTATCATCTACGCCAAAATATAATTTATTATATGATGCATTTGGGTGGGAAAAACCTCAATATATTCACTTAACACAAATTATGAAAGATGAAACAAGAAAGTTAAGTAAAAGACATGGCGATGCTAACTTTGATGACTTTATTAGAAAAGGTTATTTGCCTCATGCAATTGTAAACTATATCGCTTTATTAGGTTGGAGTCCGAAAGGAACACAAGAAAAATTTACTATGCAAGAGTTAATTGAAAACTTTTCAGTTGAAGGTTTATCTAAATCAAATAGTATTTTTGATGAAAAGAAGATGGCATGGTTAAATGGTGAATATATTAAAGAGCTAAGTTTTGAAGAATTTTATAAATATGCTTTACCATATTTTGAAAAATCTAGCATTAAGGGTCGTTATGATTATGAACCTTTTGCCAGATTACTTCAATCAAGAATTGAAATCTTTAGTGAGATTCCAGAAAAGGTAAAGTTTATAGATGAATATCAAAGATTTCCAAGTGAGAAATATGAAAATCAAAGATTCAAAATTGATCAAGAACTTGCTTATAATATTTTAAAGAGTTATTTAGAAAAAGCAGAAAAAATAGACTTTTCTGAAGAAGCTTGGAAAGAATTAGTTAAAGAAGTAGCTGATTTATATCAGATAAAACAAGGAGCTGTTTACTCTACAATGAGATGGGCGATTTCTGGTGTTGATGTAACTCCAGGTGGGTTTGTGGAGATAGCAGTAATATTAGGAAAAGAAAAATCAATTGAAAGATTAAAGCAATCTTTAGCTTGGCTAAAAGAAGATTTAGGAAAGTAAAGGGGAGATTATTATGAAATTAACAAAAAAAGATTATAAAGAAATATTAGAAGCATGTTTAGAAACAGGTGCTGATTTTGCGGAGATTTATCTTGAAGATAAGATTGCTAATAACTATGCGATGATTAACGGGAAGTTAGATAGAGCTAATAGTAGTAATCTATACGGAGCAAGCATTAGAATCTTACAAGGAGTAGAAGAGTCATTTGGTTATACTTCTGATTTAAGTAAAGAAAACTTACTTAATCTAGCAAGGAAGTTAAATACTAGTTTTAATGCTCCAAAGCAAAAAATTAAATTTACGTTAAAAGAAGAAGAAACACCAAAGATTATTTTTGTGGAAAGAAGCGCTAGCAAAACTAAACTAAAAGAAAAGATTAAATTATTAGCAAGAGCAGAAAAAGGTTTAAGAAGCTTTGATTCTAAAGAAATCATTAGAACTAATGCTGTATTAACAGATGAAGAACAATATATTACAGTTATTAATACTTTAGGAGTAATCAAAAAAGATTTAAGAAGTCACTTACGTCTTTCGGTATCAGCTGTTGCATCAGATGGCAAAAATATGCAAGATGCATTTGGCTCAAAAGGTGGTAACTGTGGTTATGAACTATTTGATAATTTTGATATTGAAAAAATGGGATATGAGACAAGTGAAACTGCAGTTAAAATGCTTCATGCTGATGAAATGAAAAGTGGTAAGATGACTGTAGTTATTGATAATGGATTTGGTGGAGTATTACTTCATGAAGCTTGTGTTCACTCGTTAGAAGCAACATCAGTAGCTAAAGGTAGTTCAGTATTCTGCAATATGCTTGGAAAACAGATAGCATCACCTATCGTAACTGCAATTGATGATGGTACGATTCCAAATGCTTGGGGATCATTAAATATTGATGATGAAGGTAATGAGACCAAGAGAAATGTTTTAATTAAAGATGGTATTTTACAATCATACTTAGTAGATTTTAGAAATAATCGTACGATGAAACATGGTATTACTGGTAGTGGTAGAAGACAAAACTTCAAATATTCACCAACATCAAGAATGACTAACACATTCTTTGCTCCTGGAGATTCTACATTTGAAGAGATTATTAAAAATACAGAATCTGGATTCTTTGCTAAGAGTATGGGTGGTGGAAGTGTTAATCCAGCAACTGGAGAATTTAACTTCGCAGTGAATGAAGGATATTTAATTGAAAATGGTAAGATTACAAAACCAGTAAGAGGAGCTACATTAGTAGGTAGCGGTGCTGAGATTTTAGCTAACATTGATATGATTGCTAACAACTTAGAGTTCTCTTATGGAATGTGTGGATCTTTAAGCGGACAAATCCCAACAATCGTGGGTCAACCAACAATTAGAGTTCAAAATATCACTGTTGGTGGAAAGGGGAATTAAGATGGATTATAAGAAAATATTAGAACAAGGTAAAAAGTTAGGCTTTTCTGATTTAGAATTTCAAATTTCAAGTAGCACATCTTTATCAATTGATGTATTTAAAGGAAAGGTAGATAAGAACCAAGTTCATAGTGATTTTTCAATTGTTCTAAGTGGTTTATATAAAGATCAACTTGCCTCTGTTTCGACAACAAACAAAGATTTTGATCCTAAGAAACTCTTAAAGAAACTAAAAGAAAATGCTAAGGCTTTAAATAAAGACGAAAAAGAAGAAATCTTTGCTGGTAGTAAAGAATATCCGAAATCAATTGTTCATAAAGTTGATTTTAATAATATAGATAATAAGAAAAAAGTTGATTTTCTTTTAGATTTAGAAAAAAAAGTTTATGACTTTGATAAGAGAATTACTTTAGTATCTAATTGTAGATATTTCGAATCAACTAGTACACAAGAGATTGTTAATAGTAAAGGATTAAATCTTAAAAAAGAATTAAAATCTTGTGGTGCTTATGCAGTTGCTGTTGCAAGTGATGGTACAAGTACACAAACAGGATTTGGAGTTGAAGTAGATTTTAATTTTAAAGGTTTAGATAAAGATAAGATTGCAAATAAGGCTGTAGAAAGAGCAACAAGATTATTAGGAGCTAAACCAATTAAATCAGGTAAATATCCAGTAATTATTGAAAAAGAAGCTTTTGCATCATTACTAGAAGCTTTTCTTAGTATTTTCAGTGGAGAAGCTGCAATTAAGAAGACAACACTTTTACTTGGAAAAGAAAAAACAAAGATTTTTGATGAAAGAGTTAATATTGTAGAAGATCCATTAGTTGAAACTTCTATATATTACAATCCTTTTGATGATGAAGGTGTTGCTACTAAGAAAAAACATCTTATTAAAGATGGGGTATTTCAAGGTTTTGCTCATAATCTAAAAACAGCTAAAGCTTTAAAACAAGATTTAACTGGAAATGGTTATAATAAGAGTGTTGACTTTGCTTATACTTATTTAGAAAATGGAGATGCTCCTTTAGATGATTTAGTAAAAAGCATTGATAAAGGACTACTGATTACTAACTTGCAAGGATTACATTCAGGATTAAATCCTATTTCAGGCGATTTTAGTTTACAATCATCTGGATTTTATATTGAAGATGGTAAGATTAGTAAACCAACTAGTTTAATTGTTACATCAGGTAACTTCTTTGAGATGATGAATGATATTGATAAAATTGGCAATGATTTAGAACTACGTAATGAAAGTTCAGTAAATGCACCTTCGGTTAAATTTAATGGTTTACAAGTTTCTGGAGAGTAAAAATGAAAGAGAAAATTTTATTTACATCTGAGTCAGTTACTGAAGGACATCCAGATAAAGTTTGTGACCAAATTGCTGATGCGATTTTAGATGAAATAATTAGAAATTCTTTAGAAGAACCAAGAGTTGCTTGCGAAGTAGCTGTTACTACGGGAATAGTTTTAGTAATGGGAGAAATTACTACTGATTGTTACGTAGATATTCAAAAAATTGTTAGACAAGTAATTAATGATATCGGTTATGATCGTGGCAAGATTGGTTTTGATGGTGATAATGTAGGTGTTTTACTTGCAATTAACGAACAATCAAAAGATATTAGTAAAGGCGTAGATCATAACGAAGAAGGAACTACTGGAGCTGGTGATCAAGGAATAATGTTTGGTTATGCTTCAAATGAAACCGAAGAATATATGCCAATCGCTATTACACTTGCTCATAAGTTAACTAAAAGATTAGCTGAAGTAAGAAAAAACGAGAAAAAGAAAATCTTGCGTCCTGATGGTAAAAGTCAAGTTACGGTAGAATATGATGCTAAAGGTAAATTAAAAAGAATTGATAGTATTGTAGTTTCAACTCACCATGTTGCCGATATTAGTCAAGAAGAGTTGAGAAAATATGTATTAGAAAATGTAATTAAGGTAGTTATTCCAAAAGAGTTATTGGATAAAGAAACTAAGTATTACATTAATCCTACAGGAGCTTTTACTGAAGGAGGTCCTAAAGCTGATAGTGGACTTACTGGAAGAAAGATTATTGTAGATACATATGGTGGATATGCTCATCATGGAGGCGGTTCATTTAGTGGTAAAGATCCAACAAAAGTAGATCGCACTGGAGCTTATATGGCAAGATATATTGCCAAGAATTTAGTTGCATCAGGTGTTTCTCCTAAACTTGAAGTAGGATTAAGTTATGTAATTGGCAGAAGCGAGCCTACATCATTATTAATTGATACTTATGGTTATAATAAATATTCATATGACTTAATTATTAAAATCATTAGAAAAGTTTTCCCATTAACACCAAGAGGTATTATTGATTATTTTGATTTATTTAAACCAATTTATCGCCAAGTGTCTAATTATGGCCATTTTGGTAGATTGGATTTAGATCTTGCTTGGGAAAAGTTAGATAAAGTTGATGAAATAAAGAAATATTTAGAAAATCCTAGTCTATTAGACTAGGATTTTTTATAATACCATTTTAATAGCCAAATGTTAGGTTAAAATTGACTTTTTTATAAAAATAATGTATAATATGTTTGTAAACGTTTGTGTTGGCAAATAATAAATAAGGAGGATAACTATTAAACAGAGCCAACATTTATTTGTTTAATAGTAAATAAAAGATGAGAAAATTTGGAAAAATTTTAGTAGCTCTTGTATTAATGCTAGGATTAGGTTTACTAGTTGGATGTAGTTGTGAAAAAGAAAAAGAACAAGAAAAAGTTTTAGAAGGCATCACAGTTACACCAGCATCATTAACCTTAGACTCAAGCGACATTCAAGTGCTAGAAGTTAAACCTGTTCCAGCTGATGCTGAATTACCATCTGTAGAATTTATATCTTCAGATAGTCGTATCGCTAGTGTTGGTAAAGATGGTAAAGTAATGGGTTTAAGAGCAGGTACAGCAGAAATTACAGTCAAAGTAGGCGAATTTACGAAGAAGGTAACTGTTACAGTTAACCCAGTAATGCCTACATCACTAACACTTTCAAAAGAAGAAGTTACACTTAAAGTTGGTGAAAAAATTGCTATTACTTATAAAGTAGAACCACAAGACACTACTGATCAAGTAGCAGTATTTGCATCAAATAATGAAGCAATTGCAACAGTAAGTGCAGAAGGCGAAATTACAGCAGTAGCAGAAGGTGAAACTGTAGTTAAAGTATCACTAGGCGGACTTGAAGAAGAAGTTGTCGTTACAGTAAACCCAGCTGATGTACTACCAGCTTCAGTAAGAATAAAACCATTAGAAAGTAATGATTTAATAGTTGGTGGAACATTACAACTTGAAGGATTTATCCTACCATCAGAGGCGTTACAAGATACATTTGTTTGGGCATCAAATAAAGAAGCAGTAGCAACAGTAAGTGAAGATGGTTTAGTAACAGCGTTAACTGAAGGAGAAGTTGAAATTAGTTTATCATTAAAGAACTATCCAAATGTTCCTGCTGCTAAAGTAACATTAAATTGCTATGTTCCTTTACCAGAAAGATTAAGAGTAAATGGTCCTGATAAGATTGTTGTTATTGAAGGTGAATTATATGAATTTACGGTTTCATTTGAACCAGATGGAACATATACAGATGTTACTTGGAGTGTAGATGATGAAACAAAAGCAACTATTGATCCTGAAACAGGTAAAGTAACAGCACTTGCTCCTGGACCACTAACAATTACTGCTACATCAACAGCTTTAGCTGCTTTAAAAGCATCTAAGATGATTATTGTAGAAGCATATGTTGCTCCAGAAGTAACTGTTGAAGGTAAGACTTCAATCGGAGTTGGCTTAAATGCTGTTTACAAAGCAACAGTTAAAGGAAACTACTTAGGACCTAATGTAACTTGGTCAGTAAGTGATGAAGCTGTTTTAAGTATAGACGGAGCAGGTAACGTAACAGGACTTGCTGCTGGTACAGCAAATGTTATTGCAGCTTCAGTAGATGATCCAGAAGTTAAAGGTATGCTAGAAGTTACTGTAATTGACGTAGGCGAAAATCTAAACGTATTAATTAAAGCTGGCGTTGAGGATGATGGCGGAACTACAGAATATGATGGAGTTACATACTATAATGGTATTAACGCACTTCCTAACTTAACAGATGTTGCACCATTATTAAGAGATGGTTCAAAGATCTTTGTTTTAGCAGGAGAATATGCTAGTAATCCAATTACTATTACAGCTAAAAACGTTTCTCTAATTGGACCAAATGCTGGTATTAGTGCAGTAGATGGTGCAAGAGTACCAGAAGCTAAAATTAGTGGAAAGATTACATTAGATGGAGCTGACAATTTTACAATGGATGGTTTCCATATTGTAGATAAATCACCTATTAGATCAACTAGTGGTCTTAATAAATTAACTATTAAGAACAACCACTTTGATTATGTAGGTGCTGAAGGTGGCGGTGGAGAAGGTGTTATCTTCTTACATGCAGCTGCTGATGCTATTGAATATCATGACGTATTACTTCAAGGAAACTTACTTGAAGAAAATTCAACAGGAGGCCCTGGATTTAGAGGTTTAAGAGCACGTAACGTTGTTAACTTAACAATTTTAGATAACAAATTCATCGGTTTCTATGAACCTGTTAGAATTGAAGCTACAGGTGGTGTAGGTACATGGAATGCTGCTCGTACAAATGAAGGTTCAGGCGCTGGTTTAGGTGGTAAAGTATTAATTCAAGGTAACGTTACTGAAAACGTTGGTGAATATCCATTATTCTTCGGTAGAGTTACAGCTGATGAATTTGATATTTTACATAACACAATTAATCTAAATGCTGCAAGTCAATATTCTTATGGAACAATGATGTTTACTAACATCCAAAAAGGACCAGAAGGTGTTCAACGTACTTATAATATTAAATACAACAACTTTATGTTCTCAGGTGGATGGCATGGACTAAGAATTGACTCTTCTGAATGTCTAAAAGAAAATCTAATTATTGATATTCAATGGAATAAATGGTTAACTGAACATAACTTTTATCCAGATACTCCAGATGAAGATGGTTTAGGAAACTTCCATGAAGACTATGTAATTAGTAGATTCTATACTGGATACCAACCAGAAGATCCAGAACAATATCCTATTTATGTAGCAAATAACTTCTATCAATCAAAACCAGAAGATTATATGTTTACTAATATAAGAAGAGATAAAACATCTTACTTCTTAAATGAAGCTGAATTCGATTATTATAGAGGAGTTCAATTAGGCGCAGCTGAAGAATTTAAAGTATTCTATGATTCTGATGAACTTTATGAAGGCGAAACACTTCAATTAAGAGCAACTAAAGATGGCGTTACTTATGCTTCATCAGCTGATGCTGTTGCAACTGTTGATGCTGCAGGTTTAGTAACTGCTGTAGCTGCAGGTGATGTTAATATTACTGCAACTTTAGGTACAGATGAAGTGGTTGTTGCATTAAAAGTTTTATCACTAGTTGAATGGGACAAAACTATTGGTTTAGTTGATCCGGCTCTTGCAGGTGAAAAAGGCGATCCTGTAGTTGTTGGAGAAAAGACATATCACGTAGGCTATAACGCATTTAAAGATTTAGAATTAATGATGGCTGCTGCTCAAGCAAACCAAACTATTACAGTATTACCTGGTGCTTATGACAAAGCTATAGAAATAAAGACTAATGGATTAACTTTAGTTGGACCTTTAGCTGATAAAGATCCTACAGTTGCAGCAAATCAAGCTGATTTTGCTGATCCTGCAAAAGCCGCACAAATCCAAGAACAAATGTATGTATTAGCTGATAATATTACAATTAAAGGATTTTCATTTAATGGTCCTTCAAGAGTTCAATTCTTCAAGAAACAATCAAACTTTGTATTTGAATATAACTATGTAGATAATCCTACATACACTAAACCAACAATTCTATTTAAAGAAGGATTCCAAGGAACTAATGAAGCTATTACTGATAACGTAGGTGGTGGATTCATCCATGGTGGTGGAAATGCAATGAGTGATTATATGATTAACTTTAGAATCGAAAGAAACCTATTTAAAAACGTAGCTGATACTGTTGTTTACTTATGTATGCCTGAAAACCTAGAGTTTAATCATAACATATTAGACACTTATGATATCGTTGGTTTAAGACTTGACTTTGGTAGTACTTATGGTACATACAATATCAAAAATAACACATTTAAAAATGGTGAATTGTTCGGTTTCTACTCTCGTGGATATGGAACAGCTCCTGGAAGTACAATGAATATTGAAGGTAACGTATTTGATAACGTTGGTAATAATGGTAAAGGATATGTATTTGATCCAGCACTTACTAGAATAGCTCCATCAGCTGTTGCTGTTAGAAACTATAAGGAAACTGGTGATGCTACATTTAGTATTAAAAATAATGATTTCTTACAATGTGCTATGGCACTTTCAATGAGAAATAATTATGCATCTACTATTACATTTACATTTACTTCAGAAGTTAAATACAATGCATTTATCAACACTGCAGCTCCTGAGTTCTATCAAAGAACAAGATATGCTACAGACACTGAAGCAACAAATCCTAATGATACACTATTTGATTACAACTTCTTTGGATCATCTGAAACTGTGAAAGTAGAACCAACTGTTGCACAATTACAAGGTGCTAAAGAAGGAAGCAATGCAAATAATTTTGATACATATGCTGCTTTAGTAGCTGCAAGGCCATAAACTAAAACAGAAACTAAAGGCTAGGGAAACCTAGCCTTTTTTAATTTGTTACCAACTTATATGTGTTATATTAAAAAAAGTGTGATATAATACTTATGTAAACGTTTGTGTTGGCAAATATTAAAAATGGAGGATAACTATTAAACAAAGCCAACATTCATTTGTTTGATAGAAAATAAAAGATGAGAAAATTTGGAAAAATTTTAGTAGCTCTTGTATTAATGCTAGGATTAGGTTTACTAGTTGGATGTAGTTGTGAAAAAGAAAAAGAAAAAGTTTTAGAAGGCATCACAGTTACACCAGCATCATTAACCTTAGAGTCAAGTGAAATGCAAGTGCTAGAAGTCAAACCTGTTCCAGCTGATGTTGAATTACCATCTGTAG
>Ga0208195_1003224_pt1 | contig 14139 bp, 8 predicted proteins | sample AD_UKC077_MetaG_FD_184441 | JGI IMG/M metagenome (GOLD analysis project Ga0208195, IMG submission 184441) | Active sludge microbial communities of municipal wastewater-treating anaerobic digesters from USA - AD_UKC077_MetaG (SPAdes) (version 2) | ecosystem: Engineered > Bioreactor > Anaerobic >...
GTTATAGATCAAGAAGAGCATAACCCCAGTAACTAGTAAGACTACCGCAGCGATAATCAGCATAACGACTTCGAAAGGGAGCTTTGCCTCTCTGGAAATCATACGCACCGTCCTTCTTACCAGGTCTTGTATATATTAGCTCGAATGCTGTTGCCTTTCTTCTAATTCATCAAAACTCGGTTGATTAGTGACGTGTAACAGCACGTGTCCTTTCGGAGACATGCACCGTTGCAGAGGCGCCATCTGGCTGAGCGATTTGTTGATTTGGTCTCAAACCTATGTTCATTCGCCAACTATAAATCTGGGATTATCAATTGTAAAGCTATCTTGCATTGACTAATCAAAGATCTGTCCAAAAAGGGAGCATTAACTCATAACAGATTCTAAGCCTTACAAAGAAAGCCGTACGCTCGGTCTTGCTAAGAGATTGATATTCGCTGTTTCTTCTATTAATTTTGTCGCCTTGATAATTAGCCCGCTCATCAAAATCCACATAGAAGAATGGAGCGCCTCATAGCTTTTGTATTATATGAGATGCCTACTAATGAATGCCATTTAGCGTCATTTAAGCCTGAATTCAGCGCCGACAACTGCGGTGACATCTTTTAGACGGCTTGAAGTATCGTTAATCCCATAGTCATCCACCATGGTCGAGTAGCGTGGTGTGATCTGGAAAACGCCCATACGCGCGCTTTTGATTGCTCCAATCTTGGCGCCTGATGAAGAAGCAATGGCTTCAGCTCGCTTTTTTGCGTCCTCTGTGGCGCGCTCCAGCAGATTAGTCCGTAAATCAGCTAGCTTGGTATACATATATTCGAGAGAGACAGAGTCTAGCGCAACGCCCTGGGCGATAAGGTCGCCGGCACTGCGCGATACGCGCTCCAATCTGTCTATATCTGTCGATGTCACTTTGTAACTGCGGTTGGCAAAGAAGGTAACATGCTGTATGCGACGGCCTTGCTGATCTTCGTCAAAATAGATATTGCTGCCAGCGTTTATGGCACTGGCGACAATTTCTTCGGCTGGTATGCCTTGTGTGGCCAAAAATGCATCGATCTTGGGGATGGCTGTCTTTAAATCCGCATATACAGCCTGAAGGCTATTCCCGCGGATGTTGACGGAAAAGTTCCAAACGGAAATGTCCGATTCGACTGGCTCTTTTGCGCTTCCCGTTACACTGATTGTGTCTTGTGCAGCGCGAACCTTCGTAAAACCATTGACTACAATGACAGCCATTACAACTAAAGCGACTGCCATAATAGCTGCAGCCCAAATTACTTGATGGAATCTTCTCTCCATAATCTTCTACCCCCACTTAGAGCAAAACCTAGCAGTAATCCCAGGTGTTATTCTATTATTGGCTTTAGCGCACAACTCCTGGGTGATTTCATCTCTTTGCTCCAGCATATAAGGCCACATCAATTCTATCTCTATTCTCTTGGATCATTCAATCAGGCGGACTGAAAGATCTCGATATCTAATGATGCGATGATTTCCCCTTGATATTTGATGGCTTTCCCAGCAGTTGCTTGATCTTGCTCTCATCACAAATGTCCATGGGCAAATTTCATCGACGATTATAAGAACGATCTTTTCCTATCGTGGAAATGCTCCGCAGTATTCTCTCTTTATCCCTACTTTATGTATTTCTTATTTGATGCCAGATTGAGCAAAGCTCTCAATAAATTGTCTCTGAAAGAAAAGAAAAAGAACAAGCAAAGGCGCTATGACAATCAGGGTTGCCGCACAGACATCGCTCCATTGTGCACCTGTTTCAAAGGACATGGCAAAAATCGCCAATCCAACTGTCAATGGCCGCTTATTTACCGAATTTATCATGACCAATGGCCATAGGAAATTGTTCCATTGGTATGATGCTGAAATGAGACCGAATGCAATATATACTGGTTTGAGCAAAGGGACATAAATCTGTAAGAGCATTCGAGGGAGCCTGCATCCATCCATTTTTGCTGCTTCTTCTAATTCATAAGGAATAGTTTTTATCGTCTGTCTCATCAAGAAAGTGCCCATTCCAGATGCGAAAAAAGGAAGAATTACGCCCAGTTTAGTATCGATTAGACCAATTTGCCCCATAAAACTATAGTTTGGCATTATGAGAACATCAGGCGTAATCATCAATTGCATAAGGAACAGCATAAACAATAGATTTTTGCCCCAGAAATCAAGTCTTGCGAATGCATACCCAGCCATAGTAATAAGAACGAATTGCACTAAAAGAGTAGCGACAACCATGATTATTGTGTTTAAATAATACTGTCCGAAAGGAGCAGCAAGAAGGACCCTTTTTAAATTTGCCAGTGTTGGCCAACTTAAGGAAAAGAGATCGATTGCCATATCAGGATGTATGAATGCTGTTCTAAGCATCCATATCAATGGGATTAGGTATATAATAGCCAGGACATACATGAGCCCATAGACAATGGTCTTGGATATATCTAGTTTATAAGGATGATTCATATCCTGCGACTTTATCATAAAGCCTCCATAATAGATGACTCCATAGCTTTAGCCATAGAATGTTCTTTTATCCTGGGAAAAAAACCAGATTGCCGTTATCAACAGAAGCATAGCAATGAGTACTACCGTCATCGTATCCGCTTTCCCTGTATCCCAAAAGTCGAATCCCACCTGATAAATGTAGAATAGCAACATATTTGTGGCATTGCCGGGTCCACCCTTTGTCATAATATATAGATGATCAACCACCTTATATGCATTTGTCAGGCTTATTATTGCTACATAAATGGTAGTCGGTTTGAGCAATGGCCAGGTAATTTTGTGGAATATAGTAATTGGTTTTGCCCCATCGAGCTCTGCCGCTTCATATAATTCTCTCGAAATTCCTTGAAGGCCTGATAGATAGAAAACCATAACATAACCAGCTTGCTTCCATATGAGCATAATAATGATTGCCCATAATGCGGTATCTGGATTTCCAAGAATGCGCAAACTGGGATCGAGATATCCAATAATGCCATAAATAGGTGTATAAATAAAAAGCCAAATATTGGCTACAGCAACCATGGGTAGAATTGTAGGGTAGAAATAAGCTACCCGTATCAATGATTTCCCAACTCTCACCTTATTTGCAAAGATAGCCATGACTACAGCCAATGCTATACTTGTAGGAATTGTGAATAAAGCAATTAAAATATTATTCATGAATGCTTGCTTGAATACATCATCTTTTAGCAAATCAGTATAGTTCTTGAGGCCGATGAATTCTGGGGTTGATACAGAAAGATCAATCCTGAAAAAGCTCAAATATAGACTTTTTGCTATAGGGTAGAGAGTAAAAAGCGTAAGAAAAATAAAACCAGGCAGGATCAAGCCCCAGGCAAGAAGGCTCGTCTTTAATTTTTTTTTCTTATTGCTATCCATTTCCTCAATCCAACTTTGGTATCTCTTTATTGCCGGTGGCCTATCTGATATATGGACAATATCGTTTTTCATAGGCTTATCCTTTTACAAGTTAGCGCAATACAATCTGCAACAAGAAATCAAACCTAATAAAAGCAGAGCTTCCAACATAATAGTAATAGTCAATGGTGGAAGCTCTTTTTTTAAAGCATGTTATTGGTATCCTATTTTTGCTTGCGGTATTGCTTGAGTATCTGGTCTGCTTGTGCTTGAGCCTCATTTAGAGCTGTGACAGGATCCTTTTGACCAGTCATTATCAATTCGATTGCATCATCAAGGATTTTTTGAACTCTTGCTTGATCATAAACCGAAAATTCTGCATAACCATATTTAAGCTGATCTCTAGCAACAAGCGCTTCAGGAAATTTCGCAGCATAGTCTTTCATTATCTGTGTTTCATAGGCCTCGGGTCTTGTTGCCACATATCCCGTGTCGATACTCCATTGGGCTACTCTATTAGGATCACTTGTCATCCATTTAATAAATTTAAAAGCTGCCTCAGTCTGTTCTCTAGGTACTCCCTTGAATAAGTAGAAATTACCTCCTCCTGTTGGGGATCCTCTAGATAAATCTGCAGGAAGCATGGCTACTCCGAAGTCAAACTTTGCATTCTTGCGGATATTGGTAAGATTGCCTGTTGTATGATAGATCATTGCAGCTCTCTGTTCTAGGAAGTCTGTTGGAGTAGTCGCCCAGGCTGTTGTACCGCGTGGCTGGTATCCTTTATCTGATAGACTCTTCCAGAAAGTGATGCCTTTGATAGTCCGCGGATCATTGAAATAGACTTCATCACCTTCTTCATTCATTAGATTAAATCCGTTCTGTTGCGTGCAGAATGTCTGTAACATCCAATATGCATAGCCAGCTTTATCTGAAGGTATTTCAATGCCATATCGAGTTGTTATTCCATTCTCAACCTTTGTCAATTTTTTCGCATATTCCTCAAGTTCTGCCCAAGTTGAAGGCGGCTTATTTGGATCAAGGCCTGCTTCTCTGAATGCATCTTTGTTGTAATACAAGATGATAGTACTTCTTTGCCATGGAATCCCATACGTTTTACCACCAGTCCGGGAATTCTTCATAAAACCATCATAGAATCCCGATAGCCATTCTCTGTCATCTTTTGTGGTGCATAGGCTTTCGTAATCGAGTATTGCATCCATTGACAAAAGTGAGAACAAGTCTATGGAAAACATTAGAGCTACAGCCGGGGGCTTACGAGCTTTTATGGCCGCCTGTACTTTAGTCCTCGTGTCTGCATAACTCCCAGAATAGACAGGGTTAACCTTAATGTTAGGGTTTTCTTTGCTGAATTGGTTGCACAATGCACTGATGAGCTTATCGGGTCCGCCTCCAACAGCAACGGGAAAATACAAATCTAGGTTGATAGTCTTTTCAGCAGCGTATATCAGTGCCCCGTTCTTGATAACTGGAACAATAAAAGAGAGCGCTAATACTAAGAATAGGCTAGCTTTTTTCATTTGGTGCCTCCTTTAGCAATATCAGTCGAAAACTGACGGAATAAAATATATCTAATCGGATCAACCGATAGATTATACAAACATAACTTGAGCCCGGTTTCAGATATAGCAGATCTTTAGGCCGCTTTATTATCATTTTGTAATCCAGACTTTAAAGATACCCTGGTCTCAAAAATAATAATTTCATTAATTCCTAGCATGTTTATTCTTTGCGGTCAAGCGATATATTACGATGTTTGGATTTCAGGTGAGCAGTAACATAAAATATCCAGCTAAAAGGGGAAGAATCAAGAGAGAAAAAAAGTCACATGGAAGTCGTGCCATTTTTGGTTTTGCAAAAAATCAAAATATAGACGGAGATTCCATGGGACGCACACTGCTTACTCTTTGTACGAATAGAATACAATGCGGAGCATTCGCAGCTGGATGCAGAAGCCAAGATGGGGTACAAGGGGCCGCAGCCGAAGTCGGGTAATCACTATGCACTCGTACAGAGAATCGCCATCTTGATTCATGAGAATCACTATAGTCCCTATGTGGTGCTCAATAAGCTCGATGAAGAAGGCTCCTGGCCTTCGGGTTTAAGGATCTGTGAGAAGACACTCTATAATGGTGTTGAATTCTCCCTTGTCAACTAGCTTTAGCACTCGATCTTCACGAACGACACACGGACAACGCTCTATTTTGCTCATCCCTATTGTTCTTCGGAGCGGGAGACCAGTGAGAACCACAACGGCATTATTCGAAGGTTTCTGCCCAAAGGAACCAATTTCAGCCGTGTGAACGATACGCGGATTAGAGATATTCAAGACTGGATGAATACCTATCCACGAAAGATCCTTGGTGGTTTTACCCCATTGCATTTTACAGCAGACCTGCAACTACCAAATTGCGAACTTAATTTTACACTATAATAAAGTCGTGCTATACTAATTCAATTATTTTGATGGACAAAGACTATGCGAGGCAAAGCGTCGTTCCGAATTGGCAGGTTTCTTTTTTTGGGGATTTTCTTGGTAACCTTTGGAGGAACTCAGCAAGCTCTAGGCCAGCAAGGCTCCATCCCTCAGGTGCAGCGGTCGTCACAACAGCCGCAGCTGCAACAGCAAACCACAGTGCTGCCCGCCAGTAATGATACAGATGATATTTCCCTCCCTGCGCTGCTTGATCACATGCTGGACAACCATTACCTGCCTTCAGTGCAAGTTGCATTGGGCAGTTTTACTTATGCCGATACGCAGCTCCCTACGCCATTCGCGCGCTGGTTTGAGGACGAACTGCGGCTCGCGCTTGGTCGCACCTCAAAGATGAAGCTATTTGATAAACAGGTTGCAGCAGCGATGGATCCAGCGATCCGTGCGCAATATGCAGACTTCTTCGGGCAGGATCGCGCGGATTCGATTCTCTATGGAAAGTATGCGAGGGACGGGCAGGGTGTGTTAGTCACGCTTTCGTTGACTGACCTTGCGAGTGGCGCGCTGATAAGCGAGATAAGGTACCCTGTGAAAAAGGAGCTGGTCCCCACCGACGTTGTGGTTGAGCCTTCCATCAAAACGCAACAGACAGCAGTCAGCTTGAGCCAACTTATTCCCGCCTCTGGAAGCCAGGCTTCAGGTGGCCAAAGCTCTGGCAGTCAATCCTATGCAGCGCCCCATTTTTTACTCAGCCTGTCTACAGACCGCGGCGGAGGGGCCGTCTATCGCAATGGCGAGAGGCTCAAACTCTACCTGACCTCGAATAAGGATGCCTACCTTAAGATCTATCATGTCGATGTCAATGGTGTAGCTCAGCTAATCTGGCCAAACCGTTTCGGAGGATCAGGCAAAATAATGGCAGGTGAAGCGCTTCAATTTCCTGGGCCTGGTGACAAGTTCCAATATATATTAGGCCCTCCTTACGGGACAGAATACATAAAAGCGGTGGCTTCGACCAAAGCTTTTGCCACCATGGAAGCGGACTTTTCTGACCTTCAGGGGAGCGCTGCGGCCGCTATTACGCGTGGTCTCTCCGTAGTTTCGAGCGATGCGACGCGCTCCGAAGCCCTTGCGGTCTATGAAATTGTGCCTTGATTTCGATCTCTTAGCCACCAAACCCCATTAAGAGCTGTGAGAGCGCAATTCCGAGGTAATTTCCGATCGCATACCCAATGATCCCCGTCGTTATGCCAGGCAATTAAGTGGATATTTCACTTTACAGGAGACCAAACTCGTAAGCTGGCCTCCTTTATGCTTTATCCTTCCCCAGAGCTGAAGTACAATAGAAAAATGATGAATCGAGAGGCCTAGAAAGACCCCTCAAAGCGCAATATGCAATAAGAGAATGTAAGGATAAGTTGCCATGAAAGCAATATCAAAATGAGGTATTTCGATGCTTGATGTATTCCAGTTTCGCAATGAAATCATCGATGAATATGAAAAGTTTTCCCGATCATTCACCAAAATTGCCGCAGATGATGCAAGGAAATTTGTAGAATCAGAATATCGTAAAAACCGATATTGGCCAGAGCCTCTCATTCAGCTCAATCCTAATTATCGACTGAGCGATACAGTTCAAACTCTCGCGGAGAATGGGATTCTTCATCCCGAATGCGGCCGAATCTTTCTTCTAGGGAAAAGCGAAAACAGACCACGGCCTTTAACCCTTTTTGTCCATCAGCGCGAGGCAATTGCATTTGCCCAGCAAAATCAGCCCTATGTAGTAACCACTGGTACAGGCTCTGGCAAGAGTCTCGCTTTTTTCATACCTATAATCGACAGAATCTTAAAAGAAAAAGAACAGGATCCAAGCCCCCGCACCAGAGCGATCATCATATATCCCATGAATGCGCTTGCAAATAGCCAAATGGAAGAAGCCGATAAGTTCCTCAAAGACTATGACGAGAAAGCGCGCCCTGTTCGCATCAAGCGGTATACTGGACAGGAAAGCACCCAAGAACGCAGAGAAATTGCAGAAATTCCTCCTGATATTCTGCTCACTAATTTCATGATGCTCGAGCTCATCATGACGCGCTATGAGCAAGTCGATCGCAAGGTCATGGAACATTGCAGAGGACTTGAATATCTTGTACTAGACGAGCTCCACACTTATAGGGGAAGACAGGGTTCTGATGTTGCGATGCTTGTGCGAAGACTTAGAAGAAGACTGGAAGCTGATTCCCTTATCTGCATTGGAACCTCTGCAACAATGTCCAATTCTGGCACCGAAGCAGATCAAAAGAAAACCGTGGCCGACTTCGCATCGAGCCTATTTGGTGTTCCTGTTTCAGAAGAGAATATTATTCGAGAAACACTCGCACGAGTGACGGATCCCAAAAAGGAAAAAAGCCAGGTTCTTCCTCATCTAAAACATCGAATCGAGATAGGGCATAATTCTTGGGCATCTATGAATGAACTGGCTTCTGATCCGCTTGCAATCTGGGTCGAGCTAACACTTGGTATCGAGCAAGCACCAACAATGGCTCCGCGACGGGCTCTGCCACGTACTCTCTCCGAGGCATCCGAGATGCTTGCGCAGGATGCTGGTGTCACATTAAACGAAGCAAAAAACGCTCTTATGAACTATCTCCTCGCTGCACAAAATTTTACCGAGGAAAATGGAATACGTCCCTTTGCTTTCAAACTACATCAATTCATTTCGGGGCCTGGCAAGGTGCTGTGTACGCTAGAGACTCAGGGAAAGCGTTATCTCACACTCTCTCCGCAGAGATTTGCACCTGGACGCAAGGACTCTTTTCTCTATGCTATGCATTTTTGCCGAGAATGCGGCCAAGAATATCTACCAGTCGCATTAAGAAATGGCCGATGGGAACCGCGCGATATCTCCGACACAGATGCTAGTCCTGATATCGAAGCTATCGGATTCCTTACTCCAATATCCAATAGCTTCGAATATCAAGGCCATATAGAAGATCTTCCAGACTTCTGGATTGATACAAGCAGTGCAGAACCTAAAGTGAAGCGCGACTATAGAAATTCTATTCCAAGGCCCTTTGCCATCGATTCGGCAGGCCATGAAATTCCTTTCCAGCAAGCAGAAGAAGGCTCCAAGTACTGGTTTATTCCTGGTCGAATGAGCTTTTGTCTACGATGTGGCTTTGTCTATGAGGCACGCGGAAATGATATCAACCGCCTCTCCAGCCTCTCAGGCGAAGGTCGCTCTTCTGCGACTACTGTGCTCACATTTTCAATGCTGAAATATCTTTTCAAACAGGAATTGCAATTAAAGGAAGACGAGCCAGATCCTCGCAAGCTTCTAGGCTTCACCGATAACCGCCAGGATGCTGCCCTACAGTCTGGCCATTTCAATGATTTTGTATTTCTTGTAACGCTTCGCGGCGCTTTTATAGGTGCCCTGGAACGAAATGGAGGCACACTGACAGAAGAAAATGCTGCCGAAGAAGTATTCAAAGCTCTGGGATTCGATCGTAACGATCCTGGCATCAAGGAAGAGTATCTAATTTCGCAAAAACTTGCTGGGTCTAATATCCAAGAAGCTCAGAGAACATTGAAATTTGTGCTTGGTTATAGAATTCTAAGGGATTTCCGAAGAGGATGGCGCTTCAACAATCCTTCTCTCGATCAATTGGGTTTGGTACATATACGCTACTCAGGATTGGAAGAAGCTCTCGCTGACAATTCTCATTTTGAAAATGCACGCACTCTTATTCAAGAAGCATCTCCTCAGCTTAAAAAATCTATCTATGAGCTGATATTTGAAGAGATGAGGAAAAACCTTTGCATCAGCTCGAGATATCTAGATGCTCGAGAACAAGAGCAAGCCAAGACAACGGCTTATAATAAACTAAAGGAAAGATGGTCATTCCAGACAGACGAACATCTTTCCACCACCCACTATCTTGTTACCCAAAGCATTGCGCCAAATCGGCAAAGAGAAAGGGAGCTCATTATATCTGGAGGACCGCGTTCTAGACTTGTGCGGCTTATCAAGCGAGCTTCGTTCTGGAAAGGGACTCCTTGGGAATATCAAATCACACGTATGTCTGACGTAGAAATTTCTCGCATCGTCCAGGAAGCTCTTTTTAGCATTAAGGACAGTGGCTACGTAAAACTAGTCCCCTTCGATCATCATCGATTTGGCTGGTGCCTCAATGGCTCCGTTCTTCAATGGCACCTCGTCGAAAATGATACCAATATAGAAGGTAGAAAATCACTTCAAAACACATTTTATCGAGCACTCTATCCAGAAATCGCCAAAGCTTTAAGTGTCCCAGGCCATCCTTTATTCAGCTTCGAATCACATGAACATACTGCTCAAATCGATGCAAAAATGAGACTCGATCTCGAAGCGCGATTTAGATATACAGAGCGCGATAAAATATATTGGCAAGAAGCTCATTATTCTGAAGGCCAATTGAAGCGATTACCAGTTCTCTTTTGCTCTCCTACCATGGAACTTGGAGTCGATATATCCTCTTTAAATACTGTCTATATGAGAAATGTTCCCCCAACTCCTGCAAACTATGCTCAACGCAGCGGTCGAGCAGGAAGATCGGGTCAAGCAGCTTTAGTTATGACCTATTGTGCTTCGCTAAGCCCTCATGACCAATGGTACTTTGACCACGCTTCCGAGATGGTCCATGGAATTGTCAAAGCACCAAGTCTCGATCTGAATAATCAGAACCTCATAGAAAGCCATCTCCACGCTGAATGGCTTGCAGCTGCGCGAATCGAGCTAGATCCTTCTATAGCCCATATCCTCGACCTTGACAAACCCGATTTACCTATCTTAACGGGTATAAAGGAGAAACTTTCCGATCTTGAGTTTTCTGCTCGTGCTCGAAGGATCATTGCTTTTCTTATCGATGATCTGAGAAAAACATCGGGGCTCGAGCTAGGCTGGCTCAATAGCGACTATGCTGACTTTATCATAAAGACAGCAGCCTGCTCATTTGACCGCGCCTTTATCCGCTGGCGAAATCTTTACCTGGGAACTATAAAGCAGATGGAGCTTTCCGACATAGCAGCCAGAAATCATGCAGCATCCAAGGACGAGAGGCAAAACGCATGTCGCCGCTATACCGATGCCAATCGCCAGATGGACACCTTGCTTTCTGCGCAATCGACTCCCAATACGGATTTCTACGTATATCGGTATCTGGCAAGTCAGGGGTTTTTGCCTGGGTATAATTTCCCACGCCTTCCCCTCATGGCTTGGATACCAGAAAGAGGCCACGAAAGCATCGAAGAAGATGGCGGTACAATGCTTTCAAGATCGAGGTTCTTGGCAATCTCTGAATTTGGCCCAAGGAGCCTTATATATCATAATGGGAAAACTTATCGTGTCGTAAAAGCCAAGCTCGATGCCGGAACACAAATCCAAGTCAATTCAGGGACTCAGCTTGGAACTACGAGCGCACTTATCTGCCCTTCCTGTGGCCATGGGCATCTCTCCCAGCCGCGGGAAGATGTCATTGTATCGAGATGCGAATATTGCGGCGAACTGCTAGCTCCCTCATCGCGCATCGATCAATTGTATAGAATCGAAACCGTAGAAACCACGCCAGTCGAGCGCATCACAGTAAACGACGAAGAGCGTCAGCGCCAAGGCTACGATCTTCAAACCATGTTCAGAATCAATACCGACGACAAAGGTCGATCGTCAGTAAAAAGAGCTATTGTTCAAGCAAAAGATAAGCCCATCGCGGAAATAGCTTATGCTCCTGCGGCGACTATATGGCGGATAAACAAGGGCTGGAAGCGCAGAAGAGAGCGCGCTGTTTTTGGTTTTTTGATCGATCCTATGACTGGCTTATGGAGCAAAGATGAAATTGTGGAAGATGGAAAGCCTGATGGGCTTATTCCTTTCCCCGCCAATCAGACGCATCCACAGCGAATAGTTCCATTTGTCGAGGACACGCGAAACATGCTGCTCTTAACTCCACTTGAGAGCGTTTCTCAGGTGACCATGGCCACATTGCAAGCCGCTCTGGCGCGGGGCATCGAAGAAGTGTATCAAATCGAAGAATCAGAATTGGCCGCTGAGCCTATGCCTTCAGCCCTAAATCGTCGCAGATTGCTCTTCTACGAGGCATCTGAAGGTGGTGCAGGCGTTCTAGTTCGCCTTGTATCTCAGCCAGGCGAACTAGCTCGAGCAGCTCGTGAAGCTTTACGGATTATGCACTATAAAGTGCCCGATGGAGCTATTTCGTCAGAACAACTTACCGATCATCCTAAAAGCCTTGGCTCCGAGAGCTGCGTGGCTGCATGCTATCACTGTGTGCTCTCCTACTATAATCAACCTGAACATGCACTTATAGATAGAAGAGACAAGGATGCGCTTTCGATCCTCTGTGCACTTGCCAGTAGTGAGACTGTTTTCTTGAATAAAGATGGTTCATCTCCCAATGCAGCGTATAGTACAATCTATGGCACTACTTACGCTGAGAGTTCTTCTTCAAGCGACGATCTTGCTGGTCATTTTGCTTACTGGCTTACACTTCATGCATTTCAAGCGCCAGATGTGATAGCTTATCCTATTTTAGATAATCAAGAGCTTGTCGATGCTCTCTATCGAGAAGAAAGGATAGCGGTTTTCTTTGCTTCCCCACCCATTAAGCTAAGAAACTTATTATTAGATTTAGGATATCAGGTACTTAAGGTGGGCACAAATGAAGAGGAATGGCAGGATTTCTTCCGAGAAAAGCCCTTTGTTATTCCACAGATTGGGAAAATAAGCGATGAAAGGGCCAAGAATGGGGCAAGAGGGGCTTTGCAATGAACATAATGAACGAAATGCGATATGCGCCCGGTTCTCTTGTGCGTGTAAGAGGCCGAGAATGGGTAGTCCAACCAGAGTCGAACAACGATATTCTTGCATTGCGCCCATTGGGTGGATCCGATGATGATATACAGGTCATTATTCCTAGTCTCGAGTTCCCTCCTGTAGAGCCAGCAATTTTTGAATTGCCAGATCCTGAAAAACCAGGAGCTCATGATTCCGCCTTGCTTCTGCGTGATGCATTGAGATTGAAACTCCGCGCCACAGCTGGACCCTTTCGTTCTTTTGGAAATATATCAGTTGAGCCAAGAGCATATCAGCTCGTGCCTCTTTTGATGGCGCTTAAATTACAGCCCGTAAGACTTCTCATTGCCGACGATGTGGGAATCGGCAAAACCATCGAGGCTGGTCTCATAATTCGTGAACTCATAGATAGAGGCGAGATATCGAGATTTTCAGTGCTTTGTCCTCCACATCTCGTCGATCAATGGGTACAAGAATTACAGGAGCGTTTTCACCTATCTGCAGTAGCAGTAACATCGACTTCAGTTTCGAAGCTAGAAAGAGAAACTCCGCCAGGCCAATCCCTTTTTGTTCACTATAAAGCTCATGTTATCAGCCTCGATTTTATCAAAAGCGACAGACATAAGGATCAATTCCTCGCTAATGTGCCAGAGATGATAATCATAGACGAGGCGCACACCTGCACAATCGGCACGAAGAGAGCGCAAAAGCGATGGAAATTGGTTCAAGAGCTTGCAAAAAATCCCGAGCGTCACCTCCTCTTACTTACGGCGACTCCTCATTCGGGCGATACCAATGCCTTTCGAAATCTCCTTTCTTTGCTTGATCAGCGTTTTGGAGAGTTTGACGATGAGTCCTTTCGAAGCAACGAATATTTATCTAAAAGACTGGCCGACCACTTCGTACAGCGAAGACGTATCGATATCTGCGACGAATGGAGAGATCCATCCATATTTCCTACTCGAAAATCGCGCGAAGCAACCTATAAACTATCAGGACAATGGGCATCATTTTTTCGGGAGGTTCGGGACTATTGCACGGAAATGGCAACGAAAGCAGAAAGAGCGCAAGATGATATAAAAAGCGTTTTCAACTGGTATGCAATCTTAGCATTGCTGCGATGCATTTCTTCTTCACCTGCCGCGGCCATAAGCGCGCTCAGCAAGCCCTTTGTAGAGAAAGACGAGGACTTCTTATCTCTTATCGAAGCTAGCGGGCTCGATGATTTCGATGAATCCGATGAAATGATAACCGATACCGAACCAGCAACCGCGCTAAAGGAAGACCCCAAGCGTGTGCGCCTCATAAAAGAGGCAATCGAACTAAGAGGTATTAAAGGAGATCCAAAACTGGAATGTCTTAGCAGCCAGGTAAGAGCGCTATTAGGGGACGGTTTTATTCCTATCGTATTCTGTCGCTATATCAGTACCGCGCACTATGTAGCTGAGCATCTCAA
>Ga0208195_1003233_pt1 | contig 14113 bp, 13 predicted proteins | sample AD_UKC077_MetaG_FD_184441 | JGI IMG/M metagenome (GOLD analysis project Ga0208195, IMG submission 184441) | Active sludge microbial communities of municipal wastewater-treating anaerobic digesters from USA - AD_UKC077_MetaG (SPAdes) (version 2) | ecosystem: Engineered > Bioreactor > Anaerobic >...
CAATAGGTCAGGATAGTTCTCAAAGAATCCCCTGAAGATGCTTTTATTTTCTTAGGAGACAAGTCGGAATCCGCTGTATCATTTTTTGCAGCAGCGCCAATCATAAGATCTTTGTTTTGTATGTTCTGTATATTTATATTATTAAAAACATACATACATAACATACGTCCGGTGCTGCAATTTTTGCTGCAGCAAATTTTGGTATACCACGCGTCTAAAAAATCAGTCACTTGTACAGATAATTCCAAGTCCGAGACGAGTTTTCTGTAAAGTCCCCTCAAATCGGCTTTACTAGATAAGTTTTGGTTTGAACCTTTGGTATATTTTAAGAACCCTAAGCTCTCCAGGCTCTTTACAGCTTTTATAACAGTATTTAGGGTGATATTTGTCTTCGATGCTAGTTCTCTATAACTTATGGGGACAAGATAATCGCTCTTAAGTGACGTATCAAAAAGGTACATAAGGATAACTTTTTCGTTGTTGGTAAGCTCAGGACTGGTCAATATATAAGGGTGGACATTATCGAGTATTTCTAGGACAGTTGACAGAGTGTCGTCGAATGCCGGTGTATCAAATTTTGCTGCAGCATTTTTTGGCGCTGCACCAATTTTTGCTGCACCAATTTTTGGTGTCGTATCATTTTCTGCTGCACCGATTTCTGCTGCACCGATTTCTGCTGCAGCATTTTTTGGTACAGCGATCGGATTTGGTGCACCATTTTCTGCTGCACCGATTTCTGCTGCAGTATTTTTTGGTACAGCGGGGCTCTCTGTTTCGTTATCGGGGGCGCTTATGCTCTTAAAATAATCTATGAACTCTGTGGAAACGTCTTCCAGAACGTCTCTAACTTCCTTTTTCGGCATTCTCATCAGCCCTCAGCAACCTGTATACATACTGAGCCAGGTTCTGGAATTGTTTGTAACTAGCTGCTCTAGTTTCATATTCGAAAATCGTTTTTTTGACATTGGCAGCGTCTTTCAGGGGGGCATTAGTTCCAATATAATAATCAGTCAAAAGGAGGTTTCCAAAATTAGCTTTCAGTGTGTCCATAGTACTTCTATGGATGCGGTAACGCATATCCAGAATACTTGGGACAATTCCTGCAAGCTGAAGTTTGTCGTTGAAGCTCCGCGCTATTTTAATTGTCTCCATCATCTGCGAGACAGCCATAACAGCGTATTTTTCAGGTACGACAGGGATCATAACGTAGTCTGAAGAAATAAGAGCATTCAGAGTGAACAGCCCCAAACTGGGAGGACAGTCAATGATTACATAATCATACATAAAAACTACCTGGTGCAGATAATCGTTTAGTCTCGTGTGTGCATTTATTATCTGAGATGTGTACAGCTCTGCTTTGCTAAGAGATAGGTTAGAGGGGATTATCTCCAAATTCTTAAACCGGGTGTTATGAACGATGTCGGTCTTCTTGTACTTTCCTTCGACGTTAAAAAGCTCGATAGCTGTCTTATCAATCTCCGCAGGATTTCCCAACATTTGATAAGTTAAATTGCCCTGATGATCCATATCTACTACCAGAATTCTTTCTCTTGAGTTTATAATTCGGGATAGACCCACGGCTAGATTGGCGGTTATTGTACTTTTACCAACACCCCCTTTTTGTAAGGATATGCTTAACACTTTCATAAAAACTACCCCCTTCGTAGAGCACGTCTTTAGAATTCTACTACAAAGAGGGTTTCAGAGTCAAACAAATACTAAAGAATTCAGCACAAGTAAATTCAGTAATTTGGAACCTTTTTACTGAAGTTTCTTTATCATCACACAGTTTCATAACCGCATTTTGAACTCCTAAAATATCTAAAACCCTTTCCCAGACTAAATTTCACCCTCCTGATTGGTACAAAACAAATAGTGAAGAGAGCCCCGAAAAGGCTCTCTTTCTCATTTTGTGCAAAGGAGGAATTCTTATGAATGTCCAAACGGTCAACACTACCGCCCTGCTACTACAGCTCAAACAGATCCGCGACCTTGAGAACCGCCTCAGAGACAAGAAGAAGGAACTGGAAACTCAAATCTTCAGCACTATCAGCAGGCCTGACAGAGGTCAATCCCTGCAGGTGGAACTGTCAGACTTCACCGCAAAGCTGTCTTGGTCCACCGAGGCAAAAATCAGCCAGCCAGATGCAAGAATCATCGTTGGGAAATATCCTGAGTTCGCTGGTCAGGTGTTTTCGGTATCCTACAAGCCTAAGATCAGTGTGATATCAAGATTTCGGATGCTGCAACCTGATCTTCCCGCCCTGTCTGAACTGAGTGAGTATCTGAGCATCGAGGAGAAGCAGTCTATAGCCTTTCTGGAGGTGATGGACGATGCTACCCGTAACGATAAGTGAATCTCCGTGGTCTAAGGAACAGATTGAACTCATCAAAAGAACAGTCGCTAAAGGAGCGTCGGACGATGAACTGAAGCTATTCCTGCATCTAGCTTCTAGATACGATTTAGACCCCTTCACAAGGCAGATTTGGTTCATCAAATATGGTGATGACGCCCACATCTTCACCGGTCGCGACGGCTTCCTGCACATCGCACACAGGTCCGGGGCATTTAACGGTATGAACACTACTCTGAGGGAAGAACCTGTGCCCTTCGAAATTAAGTTCTTCAATAAGAGGGATAAGCGTTGGGAGGCACTCAAAAAGCCATCACAGTTCGTGGCTGTCTGCACTGTGTACCGGAAGGATATGTCCGAGCCATTCGTCTGTGAGGTCTGGGAGTCGGAATACTCCACCGGTCAAGGCTTGTGGCCCACGAAGAGGCGCGTGATGATCCAGAAAGTGGCAGAGGCCTCCACATTGCGCCGGGCCTTCGATATCTCTGGTCTCTACCTGCCAGAGGAGGTTAGTGAAAACGAGGTAGAGGTTGTCTCAGGTGACCGCGCGGCTATCGCATCCTCAGAACTGAAGGATGCGCTACTGGTAAAAGCCTCTGAACTCGCGGAAGTCTCCGGGGGTGAAACGGACAGTGTTCTGAAGAAAGTCTGCCATTTGAGAAATGTTGACCTCACTAAGGCAACCGACCAGGATCTGCAGGCTCTGATTGCCCACACAAATCTGCTTATAGCTCGCTATAAACTCAAGGCAGAGATCGAGGACACAGCCGAGCTCCTTGGGATGGATATAACCACACTGACAGCACAGGTGAAAACGAACTGTAACCTCAACTCCATTGAGTCCATACAGGAAGCCGTAGAAAAGCTCAAAGAACGCAGAGAGAATGTCTCGCCAGAGGATGAATTGCTCCGTCTGGCAGAAGAGTTACTTATATGAGGGTCCCTTCGGGGGCCCTTAATTATTGGAGGTGAAAAGATGAAACTTACGAAGAAGGAACTAGATTCAAAACTAGATTCCATAGTAAATTGTGAAGTCTTTGCAAGAGCTTTGAAGTTCAAGGCTCTTCATCATTCCTACTCACATTTGAACTGCATATTGATTCAGAGTCAGAGAGAGAATGTCACGTACGTGCTTCCGTTTAAGAAGTGGAACGCCCTGGGAATTTCAGTTCTCAAGGGAGAGAAAGGCCTGGCGATAATCGTTCCCAGGTTCCGCAAGGTAGAGAAGAAAAACGGGACTAAAGACGATGAACTCGTTGGATTCGCCACGGGCCACGTATTCGACATATCTCAAACCGACGCCCCGCCTGATTTCCTGATATCTCATCTTGACAGAGACTTCCCCGGGTATGAGACCTTCCTGGAACTGTCTCCGGTCCAGGTAATTGAACGCCCACTACGCAAAGGCTTGAGTGGATATTTCGACTCTAAGGAGCTCGCGATAACCATTTCCAGCAGCCAATCAGAGGCCGACAGAGCTCTGACCTTATTGCACGAGACCGGGCATTACTTCGTGTGGAAGAACAAGCTAGAACTTCCACAGGAGCTGGAGGAGGTAATTGTTGAGTGTTCCGCCTTCATCGCCGCATCTAAATTTGGTTTGGATGCCACGGCACCATCGGCAGGGTATATCGCAGGATACATCAACAACACGGAAGATTTGCGTAAGGCAAGTAAGGTGATAGACAAGATAAGCAACTCATTACTGAAGACTTATGAAAGGAGTGAGGAATATGCAGAGAGCAACGGTTGAAACCCGCGATAGAAAAGGCCAGGAACTCATTATTGTGGCTCAGAGGTACCGCCCCGAAATAGCGGAAGAGAGGCAGGAGCCCAACGTCGGGCTGTCGTTCTTCGTCGATGAAAAGCTCGTCCAGTCGCTCATAGTGAGCCAATCGGAGATCAGGCTGCTCCGGGTGATTGCCGACAATCCCGACGCCTTCTACACGTGGCACGTGGACGATCTCTCCCACCAGTGCTTCGTGTGTGAGTCCACAATCATCTGTGTGGATATCAGCTACGTAGGTAAGAGTGTCGAGAAACACGGGCTCCAGAGGAAGGCCCTCGAGGGCTGCGTGTTCCGCGTTGACCGCACAGATAGTGATACTAACTTCCTGGATCTGATATTAGACGAGCTGGACAACGCGCTCGAGAGCGATTCATTGCCGATATATTCCCTGGAAAGTTACAAAGCCGCAGGAGGTGTGCTATGACGACAAATATCGCGAGCAGTATTGCCAGGATACAGGGAACGCAGCTGAAGAAAGCCGTAGCACTCTTCTCGAAGCTTAAGCTGAACACTGCAGAAGCTGTATTGTCCGTAAGACAGGGTAGTCTCAGTATTACAGCTATGTACGGTGAAACCGGTCTCAGGGTCACACTACCGTCGGACTCCATCGGTAAAGACGATTGCGAGATCGACCTCCAGGGTTTGAAGGATATCCTCGGCGGCGTTAAGGGAATCATCGAGATCGCTACTAATGGCTCAGTCATAATTAACACTGACAGTGGCGAGATCGTGCTGCCGTTCACACCGGGTAAACTCGCGCTGCCCAATGTGAAGCAGGAGACAGCTTCAGTCTATTCGGAGGACCTGCAGAAGGCCCTGAGAAAAGTGTTGCCCTTCTCGGCAACTTCCGAGAATAAGCGGAATCTCTACGGGGTTCTTGTGGAAGTCCAGGAGACAGGGCTCCGTGCCGTTGCATCCGACGGTTTCAGACTGGCTTATGCTGATATTTCTGCGAAGGGCGTGAGAGAAGAATCGGTTATGATTCCACTGGTGCTGGCCAGGCTTCTGCAGGACGTAATACGGCTTGTGCCCGCTTGCGAGGTTAGTGTCCGGGCGGACAAGAGTGTTCTGAAGATTCATTCTGAATACTTCGAGTTGGTCTTTCCAAGACCTGATTTCGAGTTCCCGGATTACAGGAGAATCCTGCCCGGTGATTTCAGGGCGACCCTGGAGGTCAGTAGAGAGGAGCTGCTGGAGGCTGTCAACCGCTCGTTGGGAGCCGATAAGGTAAGATTGACTAGAGATGGTGAGGTTATCTGCATATCGGGCAAAATTGGTGAAGGTAACTTCACACACAAGGTGTCAGTAGCGGGTGAAGGCGAGATGAAAGCCACGTACAACCCAAAATTCCTGAAGGATGCCCTGACCGCTATCGATAGCGAGCTGGTCACAATGGGTTTTGTTGAAGCTAACTCACCGTTGCAGCTGACTCCAGAGGAAGGAGAAACTGAAAAGTACCTGGTGATGCCCATCCGGGATATTTGAAGCGAAAAAAAAGAGAGGCCTAACCAGCCCCTCTTTTTTTACCCCGGGAGATTACTCCCCGATGGTGGCGCATATATGAGCCGGTGATCGGAGGGAAACCAGTCGCTGTCCCGATCCGACAGTGAGATATGAGCAGAATACCCCGAAATCGGGCTTATTTTGAGGTGTATTTGCATTTTCCACTCGCAAGGGTACCTCTTGTATCTGGAAGGGAAGGCCCCCCTATAAATCGATTTTGCGAGGTGACTCTTCACCGCTAGACTTCGGGGGCATTCTTCCCGCCTCCATGGCCGGTGTGTATGTTCAGACTTTTACTGTGTAATCCCCCGTCGATTTAGTTAGGATAACTTACTAATAGTACGGAGCAAAAAGAAAACCCGATGACCGGGGTTCCTCTTTGTAGCACCTTCCCCCCAACCCACTATGGTTCTCGCTCAACGGTGCAGGTTGAAGACTGTACCTTTATGGGCAGCAGGTTTCCATACCACAACGAGGCAGTTAACGACGAACTGGTATTGAAACTATACGAACTCCTTCCCGAAGAGCTAAAACTTACAGACGTCATAACCAGCTCCGGTTATCTTTCTTCTTTATCTGAGAACGTGCCTTCTGCTCTTAACGAAGGATGGGTCCACGATCTGGGACGATGGCCGACGGGCTACTCATCCGGTGTAAGGTACAGCCTCAACAGCACCAGACCGGAAGACGCGTTTATGCGTGCGAGGTTGGAGGATTGAGGGAAATGTAAATCTTTTAATCAACTGATTGACCGTATTTACCAAAAGTACAAATATCTGCTTTCCCATAGTCTAGACACAATAAGCCTTACGGAAGAAGCAACACTAAGATTGTCTTTTATAAGCTATCTAATAACCTGAATCTGCCCAAACATTATAATAAGCTATAATTACGGAAACTGTACTCTGGAATGCTAAAATATTGCCAAAGCATTTAGTCATACCTCTGTTTTACACTTCATTTCATATTTCGAGAGAGCTGTTCAGGAGAGTTAAGGGGGGCCGTCATTGTGGTAGATAACGACGGTGTTTGCTAATAGAAACTACTAAAAGCAGGCTGTCTTGGGAGCTTGTGTCATTAGGGGGTAACTATTTTGGTTATCTGGATATTAGTTGCTAGCATTGTAACTGTATCTGTTGTATTGATTGTACTTCTAAAAACAGGGAAGCTGAAGGAAATACTTTCTATTAGTAAGCTTACACTCAACGGAATAATCATGATCAAGGCTCTTAGAATGGGTAATTTAAGTTGCAATACCGATAACTCCTACAAAGAACAGCTTGAAACGGCATTGTCTACCTTCTACAACAAATATGACTTTCTGCAACAAGAAACAGACTATGAAGAAGGTTCAATTAGTATCAAAGTGAAGTCTCAAGAAAGAGTTCTGATGAAAGACACTACCATTATCCATGAGTTGGTTAACGATCTTAATAGCCTCCTTGAGATTCTTCCAAAAAGCAGGTATATGATCAGAGTTAGACTTTCTGGTGAGTTGACTTCCTTTTTCCACAAAAAAAGAATCACTGTTTCCAATAATAATGCACAGGTAGGCCTTAACGAACAGAAAACAGAAAGACGCGTCTTCCGGTATGTAAAAAGTGACAGCGAAAAACTGTAGAATGGAGGCGAAGAATTATGTTTGTAGTAGTTTGGTTAATAATATGTGGAGTAGTAGCAGGATACGCCAACAGCAGAGGTCGCTCAGCAGTCGGATGGTTCTTTCTAGCAGCGCTAATTTCTCCAATAATCGCAGGAATTGCTTTAGCACTATCCAAGGATTTAACAACTGATACCAAAGTGAATAATGTGGAAAGACGTACCGATAACTTAGAGCAAGAAGTAAAGTTCAATCAGAGGTACAACGACCTTCGAAGCGAGTATATGCAGAAAGAGATTGACAGCAATAGAAATACTACTGAGAGGATTCTAATATCCCAGACCCCACAATTTTCATTGCGTGGACAGGCGAGCATTAGCACTGAAGAGCCTTCTTTCGCGAACCTAAAAATGAACGCCAAAATTCAGTGTCCGAAATGTGGAAGATTCAATAAGGCAGACAATGACTTCTGCTCCGACTGTGGAAGTCCCTTACTTGAAGATCATTCGGACAGGTGTCGCGAATGTGGTGCGAAGCTTGAACAGAAGTATTCCTTCTGTCCAAAATGTGGGGCTAAGCAAATTGAAGAGTGTACAAAATGCGGTTTGGAAGTACCTGCCGGTGCGTTATTTTGTCCGAGTTGTGGCGAAAAACTCGCTGAAAAGAGGCCTGATACTCTTCGTTCCTCAAATTCTTCTAATCAAATAGATAAAGGCACACAAGAAGCTGTTTCCAGTAGATCTCAACATACCAACGCCTATGGTTCAAATATGGAGTTTGTATATGTAAAAAAGGGATCGTTCCTTATTGGCAATACAGATGAAGAAAGCGGAATCAAGAAAACTATGTGCGAACTGACCTACGACTTTTCTATGAGTAAGTTTCCAATCACCTTCGCTGACTATGACAAATATTGTCGGTTATCAGGTGCAAAAAAACCGGACGATGAAGGCTGGGGAAGAGAACAGCGACCCTTAATCAATGTCAGTTGGTTCGATGCGGTCGGATTTTGCAACTGGCTTAGCGAGAATGATGGTCTTCCAAAGGCTTATAATTTCTATGGAAATCGACCAGACTTCTATGGAAGTCTGCTAGACGCAAATGGCAATGTGACGACAGATATTACTCAGGTAGTCGGATACAGACTACCGACAGAGGCCGAATGGGAGTACACGGCCAGGGGTGGGAACGAGAGCAAGAGTTACAAGTATGCTGGAAGTGATAATGTAGATGATGTAGCCTGGTACAAGGACAATTCATGGAGCAAGACCCAAGAAGTTGGTAAGAAGGTACCTAATGAATTGGGCTTGTACGATATGAGTGGAAATGTATGGGAGTGGTGCACCGACTGGTATGGAGATTACTCCAGTTTGGCACAGACGAATCCGTACAACAGTACAGCCGATTCCTACCGGGTGAGTCGTGGCGGTAGCTGGTACGACATTGCGACGAGCGTGCGGGTGGCAAATCGCGCCTACAGCTCGCCTACTAACGCGTACAATTACCTGGGGTTCCGTATTTGCAGGACGGTGTCCTGATTTACACTCTAGCCTTTTTACGTTTTTACCCTCTGCTGCGTCTTCGAGCGCCGGGCACGGAGTAGACCGCAAGTGAGAGAAGACGCAGATATCGGAGGTTCTATGGCCTTCAGGATAATAACGGTCCCCTTCGACAGTGAGAGGGGAGTGTTTCCGGATAACGAGCTCAACACGTTTCTGCTGGACAAGAAGGTGAAAACCTATCGTGTGGAAGATACCTGAAGGGTAAGATGAAACCCAATATAGAAAAGAGGGTATAGGAATGGCATTAGATTTAGTGTTTGTAGAGAAAGGTAGTTTCGTTATGGGTGACACCTGGGGAGATGGACACGATAATGAAAAACTTACCCACAAGGTGACGTTCACGTACAACTTCCACATAGGCAAGTATGAGACTACATTCGACGAGTACGACGCTTTCTGCGAGGCTACCGGCAGGAGTAAACCGTATGACGAAGGCTGGGGAAGAGGAAGCAGACCTGTAATAAACGTCAGCTGGTGGGACGCGATAGCTTACTGCAACTGGTTGAGTGAGAAAGAGAAACTTCTGATGGCATATGATGGTAAGGGAAAACTACTGGACAAAGAAGGGAGAGTAACTACAGATCCGTCGAAGGTACTGGGATACAGATTACCGACAGAAGCAGAGTGGGAATACGCTGCAAGGGGTGGTAGCAAGAGCGAGGGGTATAAATACTCTGGTAGCAAGAACGTTAGTGGCGTCGCCTGGTACTATCAGAACTCGGGGAGCAAGACACAAGAAGTAGGAAAGAAGGCACCCAACGAGCTGGGTATCTATGATATGTCCGGAAATGTATATGAATGGTGCAGCGATTGTTATGGATATTACTCCAGTTATGCACAGACAAATCCGTATAAAAGCACTGGTTCCGACCGGGTGAAGCGTGGTGGCTGCTGGCGCAACGACGCGCTGTGGGTGCGGGTAGCTTACCGCAACGGCCGCTCGCCCACCGACACGAATGGCACTCTGGGTTTTCGTATTTGCAGGACGGTGCCGTATGAAGGGGAAAACAGGCCCCCACTCTCTCCGTACAACCCCAGTCCCTCTGATAAAGCCACTAACCAACCGCTTACAGTGACACTGTTCTGGAACTGCAGTGATCCGGATGGAGATACACTTACATATGATGTATATTTCGATACCAATGCCAACCCGACAGCAAAAGTATCATCTAGCCAAACAGTAAACTCACTGAGTGTAAAAGACCTTTCGTATAACGCAACCTATTACTGGAAGGTAGTAGCTAAAGACAGTAAAGGTGCGACGATTGAGGGACCTGTGTGGAGGTTCACAACACTAACAGTTCCTGAGGGAATGGTCCTTGTCGAGAAGGGCAGCTTCACGATGGGAGACACGTGGGGAGATGGATCTCCCACTGATAAACCGACTCATAAGGTGACGCTCACTTACGACTTCCACATAGGCAAATATGAGACTACATTCGACGAGTACGACGCTTTCTGCGAGGCTACCGGCAGGAGTAAACCGTATGACGAAGGCTGGGGAAGAGGGAGCAGACCTGTAATAAACGTCAGATGGGGGGACGCGATAGACTACTGCAACTGGCTGAGTGAGAAAGAGAATCTCCCCAAAGCGTACGACAAAGATGGAAACTTCCTAGACAAGGATGGAATGATAACAACAGACCCATCTAAAATAGTTGGTTATAGGCTACCTACAGAAGCTGAGTGGGAGTACGCGGCAAGAGGTGGTAGCAAGAGCAGGGGGTACGAATATTCCGGGAGCGATTACGTATATGATGTAGCCTGGTACTGGGATAACTCTGGAAGGAAGACACAAGAAGTAGGAAAGAAGACCCCCAACGAGCTGGGTATCCACGATATGTCTGGAAATGTATATGAATGGTGCAGTGACTGGTATGGAAGCTACTCCAGTTCAGTACAGACGAACCCGTATAACAGTACAGCTGGTTCCGGCCGGGTGCTACGTGGTGGCAGCTGGAACTACTTCGCGGCGGAAGCACGTGTGGTGTATCGCGCCCTCAGCTCGCCCACCTTCACGGGCAACGTCCTGGGTTTTCGTATTTGCAGGACGGTGCCGTATGAAGGGGAAAACAGGCCCCCACTCTCTCCGTACAACCCCAGTCCCTCTGGTAAAGCCACTAACCAACCGCTTACAGTGACACTATCCTGGAACTGCAGTAATCCGGATGGAGATGCGGTCACTTATGATGTTTATCTTGACACCAACACAAAACCGACAACAAAGATATCTATAAGCCAGAGTGGACAGACACTGAGCAAGGGCAATCTATCTGCTGGAACAACCTATTACTGGAAGGTTGTAGCCAAGGACAGTAAGGGAGCGACGACTGAGGGACCTGTGTGGAGGTTCACAACACTAACAGTTCCTGAGGGAATGGTCCTTGTCGAGAAGGGCAGTTTCACGATGGGAGATGAATTTGGTGACTTATGGGATGGTTGTAGACCTGCTCACAAAGTCACGTTCGCCTACAACTTCTATATTGGCAAGTATGAGACTACATTCGACGAATACGACGCTTTCTGCAATGCTACTGGCAGGAGTAAGCCTTACGACTGGAGATGGGGAAGGGAAAGCAGGCCTGTAATAAACGTGATTTGGTGGGACGCGATAGCATACTGCAACTGGTTGAGCCAAAAAGAAGGCCTTCCCGTTGCATATAGACTAGAGGGAGAAGTCGACGAAGGGCAATTACTTGATTCAAGTGGTAATTTGACAACAGATATAACTAAGGTAGTTGGTTACCGGCTACCGACAGAAGCAGAGTGGGAGTATGTGGCCAGAGGAGGGAACAAGAGCAAGAGTTACAAGTATTCCGGTAGCGATAACGTAGATGAAGTTGCTTGGTACGCTTCAAACTCGGAGGGCAAGACACAAGAAGTAGGAAAGAAGGCACCCAACGAGCTGGGCCTGTACGATATGTCCGGGAATGTGTGGGAATGGTGCAGCGACTGGTTTGGAGATTACTCCAGTTCGGCACAGACGAACCCGTATAACAACAGCGGTTCCTACCGGGTGAATCGTGGCGGTAGCTGGGGCATCAATGCGGTGTACGTACGGGTAGCGTTTCGCAACTACAGCTCGCCCACTAGCGCGAGCGGCAACCTCGGGTTCCGTATTTGCAGGACGGTGCCCTGATTTACACTTTAGCATTCTTACATTTTTACCCTCTGCTGCGGCTTCGAGCGCCGGGCACGGAGTAGCCCGCAAGCGCGAGAAGGAGCAGAAGGCCCCGGAGTTTATATGGCCTTCAGGATAATTACGGTCCGACATCGTAGGAGTAGCAAACTGTTATAAATTCAGCTCCACATAGATATCGTTCAGCTGCTCCTGGGTGATACCTATATACCGCAGGGTTATCGCTGGCGAGGAATGGTTAAGCATCTTCTGTATATACTCCAGAGCCACACCTTTCTTGTACAGGTGATAGCCAAAGGTCTTGCGGAGTGTGTGCGTGCCGATCCCATCGTCCAGCCCCACCATATTCGCATATCTATTAAGCATCTGCCAGGCTGCGATACGTGTTATGGGTTTCAGGGTACCGTCGGCTGTTTTGCGGGAGGAAAATACCGGATCTTCGGGAGGCACACTATCCAGGGAATCGTAGTAGAGCTTCAACGCTTCCGCGACCGACTTGTTTATCACGAATGTCTTCACCTTCTTTGTCTTTATCTCTACCACGTTTAACTGATCCCCTGCCTTCAGGAGTTTGCTACCGTTGAGAAAGCTGCTCCACTTCAGGGCGAGTATGTCCGAGATCCTCAGCCCGGTGTTAATACCCAGAGTGAAGAGAAGCAGGTCCCTGTAGTTGGATTCACCCTTCATAATGGACTTCATCGCGTCGATCTTCTTCGTATCTCGTATAGGCTGGACTTCCTTCATAACTACACCTCGTAAAATGCCCTGTAACGTGTTTTCTTGTGCGGTACCCTCATCTACCTATGCCCGGCGACAAAACTTTCAACACGGCGCGTTTAATACAGAGGAAGGCCCAGAGGGACTAAAGAGAGGGGAGAGCTTCCCCCCTCTCCCGAGTCACCCTCTGTACAGCTTGAAAGGTACCCGCCTCTCGGGGTGTATCTCCTTCTCGACCTTACCCATCACCTTCAGAAGGCGTCTGTCCGGAGCGAGTACAGTACCATCGAATTGTCCCCGCCTACGAACCGCTGGACCTCTTTACGGTGCTTCCCTAGCGGGACGGCCGCTACCGTTGAGTATCCGTCCCTTCAAGCCATTTTTTGTAGGCCTTAATGTCATTATTGAAGTTCATGAAGACCATAGCGATCACACCGGCGTCGTCGAGGTAGCCGAGGCCAGGGATTATATCGGGGATGGTGTCTACCGGGGAGACGAAGTAGATAAGAGCACCGATAAGCGCGACGAGCGTGTTGGCGGGCAGCTTTCTGTAATGGCCGGCGAAGTAATCCCGTATCATCGCCATTATAAGTCCGAGGCGTTCCAGAAGACCTATAACTTCCTTTCTGACGCGCGGATCTGCCAGATACTTCACGACGCTCGCAAGCAGGGAGAACACGGAAACCTTCGAACCGGCGATCTGTTCAGCCTGGACTTTCGCAACTGTTTTGGTAATTGTCGATACCTCCTTTCCTGGGGATTTTTCCAGAAGTTCTCGTGAGTTTTGGTATTTTCCAGCCACCTTTCATAGGTATGAATACACTTTCAGACAGGTTCCTTACACACCGCTACCATAGAGAGTTCGGTACAACTTCAGGTAAACCACCTACAGGTCAACACCTCCTTTCCAGAGCTGGACCCCCGGTTACCCGGAGGGCTATTTTTTTTATACCAACACCGAGGAGGTTTTTTCGTGTCCAGGTCCTTTCGAGGGGTGGTATTACGAAATGGTTGCTGTCCCAATTCTGCTGGCCCAAATTTGGGACAGCAACCATTTCGTTACATTCAACAGTCCGCCGTCCCAGATACAGTCCAGCGAAATATCGAAGGTTACAAAACGGTTGCCGTCTCAAATCTAGGCCACCAGAAATGAGAAGGCGACACATTATAGGAGGTCAACGACCCCCTGATAAATCAGGGAGCTTGTAGCTCGGGTTGACCAGCTTAAGTGTTTTGGGCACTACGTTACGGGTGAATATATAGGCACTCCGGGGTGACGCCACCAGCACCAGACCCTGCGGTGGACGGTTAAACAGGTTGAGGGTCTAAACCAGTGTCGTTCACGATAAACCACCCGATAACATTAGCGAGGTGGACTCGACCGGCATATGCCGAGAACAGGTAGGTAACTACCACCACAACATGTATTTAGAAAAAAGGAGGGTAGAG
>Ga0208195_1003250_pt1 | contig 14061 bp, 13 predicted proteins | sample AD_UKC077_MetaG_FD_184441 | JGI IMG/M metagenome (GOLD analysis project Ga0208195, IMG submission 184441) | Active sludge microbial communities of municipal wastewater-treating anaerobic digesters from USA - AD_UKC077_MetaG (SPAdes) (version 2) | ecosystem: Engineered > Bioreactor > Anaerobic >...
CGCTTATGGCATTCGATGCCTGTACCATAGTTTCGGCAAAGACATGAGCGTAAATGGTCTCTGTGGTGCGTGTGTCGCTGTGTCCCAAATGCTCGGATATTACCTTCACAGGCACACCCATATTTATCAGAAGCGAAGCGTTAGCATGGCGTAGGTCGTGGATATGAATGTCCGGAAAGTTGTGCTTTGCCAGAAGCTGCTTGAACTGCAGGTTTATGTAGGATTTCGCCATGTACTCACCGTATGACCCGGTGAAAACGGCCCCACGTTCGAGCCAGCGCCTGCCTACGGCCTTCCGGCGCTCATCCTGCCATACCTTTTGCTCTTGAAGGACTTCCACCAACTGTGGCGGCAGGGCAATCACACGGGCACTGCTCTTGGTCTTGGGCGTGGAAAGCCGATATTCGCCGTCCAGCCGGTAGAGATTATACTTAACCGTTATCATAGCTTTATCCAGATTGACTTCCTCCCAGTGTAGTGCTGTCAGTTCACCAACCCGCATTCCAGTATACATGAGCGTTTTTATGACTCTGGGCAATTGCGGATTGCTGAACTCATCGAGGAAGGTCATCAGTTCCTTGCACTGCCCGGCATCAAGGTAAAGACGCTCCTTTTCCTCTCCGGCAGGTGTGGTAGCATTCGTGACCGGGTTTTTAAGAAGGAGTTCCTTCTTGACCGCTGTTGAAAAGATAGGTGACAGTGCTGTACGGATACGCTTAATCGTACCCACATCCAGACCGCCACCTATCTCTTCGGCAATAAATACATCTTTCAGTTTTACTCCAAGTGCATCGGCAATCCTTTCTGCAGTGACCTTAATAACAGTACCACCGTTTCCAAGCGTTCTCAGCGTATTCATGTTCACACCTGACTTGCGAGCAAGCGGTCGGCGTGTGCCGTATTCCAGTATGGCTACATCGCGTAGTCGGTAAGTCTCCCTTTTGCGACCATCCCGATGAAGCTCATTAAACAGGGCATCAATCCTTGCTGTGTTAATTTCTTTTAGCTTCATATTGCCGATATACGGGAGTACATACAAATCCATCAGCGTTCGGTTATTTGCGTAAGTGGCAGGTTTTAGTTTGTGTACAGCAACTTGGGTGTAGTACCACTCAGCCAGTTCAGAAAAACGAATATTCTCATTCATGTTAACCATGCCCTGGCATCGCTTCTCAAATTCGTAAGCATAGGCCATAGCCAGCTTTTCAGCTTTACCCTCCGTCACACCATCGGGAGGTGTGTATGAGGTTGTTTTGCGTATTTGCTTACCGTATATGTCATAGCCCTGCGACACCATGATTCTGTAGGTATCGCCTCGCTTTTTTACACTCGGCATCGGTCATCCCTCCTTTTTTATCAGTAGTATGTTCGCTCTAAACTGTGAAGAAGTCAACTCATTCTTCCGATTCCGGGCAATTTATTTTGTGTCAATTATAAGGCCATGTTTGACGAGTTGTTTGCGGATATACTCCTGCACGTACATCTGTATATCGTAAATATAATAGCCTTCCAAATCTGGCTCGGAATCCGTGTTCGGCTTTTCCGCTGTGTGTCTTTGAATAATTCTCAGCTTTGCGGCCTTGTAACTCAAATCATCGAGAAATTCATAAAAGGTCTTGTCTGCAAAAAGGTCGTTTATTAATTCAGTTGGAGTGGCAAACTCACCGGTAGGCTTATCGTATTCGTGAGCGCGTTTTAACATGGCAATGGCATCTTCGGAGAGGCCTAAGGTTGCGTTTATATCAATGTTTTCCGCACTAATGCCGGTAAGGAGATAATCCACCGACACGCCAAAGAACTCAGCCATTTTTACGAGCGTGTCCGGTGCAGGCTGCGTATTACCATTAATGTATAGGCTGATTGTCTGCGCTCTCACGCCCACAGCCTCGCCCAGTTCTTTTTGTGTCACAGAGCGCCCTGTCTTGGGGCTTCTATCCATCAGTTTTCTTAGCTGCAGGGCAAATGTCCCATCATATCCTGTTACTTGATTTGCCATAATCATCGTCTCCTTAAGTTCGTTTTACTTGAACATTCTATTTGTAGTTTCGTTTCTATTGACATTACGCTTTACTTGAACTATAATAAGTATAACAAGAGAAACGAAACATGTCAAGAGAAAATGAAAATAGAAGCGAAAATATCTCAGGAGGTGAACAGCATGGTTAATAAGAAGCTCGAAGCAGTGGCTCAAGAGGAAAAGCGTGAATATTTCCGCCAGTGGCGTAAGAATAACCCAGACAAGGTTAAGAAGCACAACGAAAACTACTGGCGTAAACGCGCTGAGAAGCGTCTTGAGGCTGAGGCAAAGGATAATGCAGCCTCGACAGAATAATTGGGCTAAGGCCCGGTCGTTTCCCGCTCAAGACGGATGTCGACCTTAAACCATGGCAAGGGAGAAGTCTATCTATTTGGAGGAGTATATGAAGGAACGAAAGCGACAGCGGGAAAACCGGCGATGTAAAGAAGAAAAACTGGATATTCGGAATAACACAGGGATATTAGACCCGACACCATACTATGCCGTCCTTAATATGAGGAACGGCAATTATTATGCCCAAAAGCAAAAATCTGGGAGGAAGGAGATGGCGAGGAATGGATAACGAAAGAAAGCCGCCGACCATGATGACGGTGCGAGAGATAGCTAAGACGGGGCTGCTGTCCGAACACGCGCTCCGGCTCATGCTGAAAGCCGGAAAACTACCGGCTATATACATTGGAAAGAAAGCACTCATCAACTACGACAAACTGTGCGCTGAGTTGCAGAATCTGGAGTCCGATGTTTCGAAGCCGGAAATACCTACCTGGTATTAAAGGTATGCAGATAAAAATCTACGGGAGAGGAGGTGGACGAAATGGCGAACGCAATGCAGGAAATAAAAGAGATGCGGGTATGGTTTTTATGGCGCTGGGACACCGATAAGAATGGAAATCCTACAAAGGTGCCGTTTTCAGCAAAGGGCGGTGAAACAGGCACCGATGATGCGCACAGCAGCACATGGGTTACTTACGATGAAGCTACTGCTGCAGTAAAGAAAAACCATGCAGCCGGCGTCGGGTTCAAAATTCCGGAGAACTATTTTTTCCTTGACATCGACCATAAGGAATTGTCAGACCCACTGGTGCAGATACTGCTTGCCCGGTTTGATTCCTATACAGAACGCTCGGTGAGCGGAGGCGGTATCCATATATACGGCAAATGCGACTTTACTAAGCTGCCTACCTATATAGATAAAAAAGGTAAAGTCAGGTTGGACAGTCAGTTCTATCAAAAAAACAGCAATAACGATCTTGAGCTATATGTCGGTGGTATCACAAATCGCTTCGCAGCTTTCACCGGCAACATCATCGAGGATAAGCCTCTGCGTGAATGTACCAGCGCCGTCCTTACCACACTGGATAAAAATATGCGCCGCAAGGAAAAAACCAAGTACAGCGCCAATCGTGATGGTGACCGCGCCGACTTCGACATCGTCTGCAGTCTTCGTAAACAGAAAAACGGCGATAAATTCAAAAAGCTGTATGACGAGGGCGATTTCAGCGATTACGGCTCACAGTCCGAAGCGGACGCAGCTCTGTGCGCCATTATTGCTTTCCGCACCGGCCCCGATCCGAACGCAATTGATGCGGTATTTCGCGATTCGGCTCTTTACCGCGATAAGTGGGAGCGTGATGATTACCGCGAAGCTACCATAGCCGTTGGAATTGAAGCCTGTCATGGCACCTTCCATAAATCTAAAATGGAGCATCCTTACTTCATTAAGTTTGATGAAAAAGGAGCGCCGTATGTGTTCCCTCCGCTACTGGCAAAGTGGACGCGAGAGCATCTGAAATATATCTTCGTCCGAGATAACGGCAGACAGGCTCTCCTCATCTATGTATATGAAGGCGGCTGTTATCGGCTATATGCCCCGGATATGCTCAAAGGCGTAATGAAAAGCTACATAGCGGAATATGACGAAGAACTTGTATCCATGGGCAAAGTAGCCGAGGCATACAATCAAATCATAACTGACCTCAAATATGTAGGACAGGATGTCCTCAATTCAATTGAGGACTTAATAAACTTCAATAATGGTCTGCTCCGTATAAGGGAAGATGAAATGACGCTTATGCCGCACTCGCCGGATATTCTCTCCACCATCCAAATCCCATGTAGCTGGACAGGCCAACAATCACCCACACCGATTTTTGATAGATATATGCACACCCTCACTAATGGTGATAAGGCCATAGAGCAATTGCTGCTGGAATTCATAGGAGCCTGCATATCCAACATTAAAGGTTGGAGAATGAAAAAAGCACTTTTCCTTGTAGGCGATGGCGATACCGGTAAATCTCAGTTAAAGAGCCTTGTAGAGCGTCTGCTCGGCAAAGGGAACTTTATCGGTACTGACCTTAAGGATATCGAATCCAGATTTGGTACCGGCGCGATTTATGGCACGCGCCTTGCCGGTAGCTCAGATATGAGTTTTTTGTCGGTGGATGAACTGAAAACCTTTAAGAAAATAACAGGCGGTGATAGCCTATATGCCGAGTTTAAAGGGCAGCAAGCCTTTGAGTTCACTTATAACGGTTTGCTCTGGTTTTGCATGAACAGACTCCCCAAGTTTGGAGGCGATGATGGCAAATGGATTTATGACCGCATCATGGTGGTGGAATGCCCCAACGTCATCCCCAAAGACAAGCAGGACAAAACACTTCTTGATAAGTTGTACGCCGAGCGTGATGGCATCGTCTATAAAGCAGTAAAGGCTCTGCAGACGGTTATCGCCAATGGCTACCGTTTCTCCGAGCCGGATTCCGTCAGCGTGGCGCGTGACACCTATATGAGTGAAAACAACTCCGTTATCAGCTTCTACAATGAATGCATGACCGAAAGGCCGCGCCGCAGGATTGAGGATAGTTGTTCTACCGGGCGCATTTACAAGGTGTATAAGGCATGGTGCTACGATAATAACAACGGTTACGCCAAGACAGCCGGTGACTTTCGAAAAACGCTTGCCGACCACCTCGACACAACTTTTGCCGATATGTCGGTTAAACGCAACAACGGTACCTACTATCGGAATTATACATTGACGCTGGAGGCAAAAGAACAATATGCACAGGCCTATGGATATGAGGGTGCCGAATTCCTTGCATAGTAGCAGATCTCTCAATTTAGTGGCAGTACTGGTGGCAGTAAAAATGAGTACTGCCACTGAAAAAATGCCCACAGTGCAAGGGTTTCCGGTGTTTAGTGGCAGTGGTGGCAGTGCTTTCAACTTCTAAGCTGAATTTGAAAAACTGTATACACAGAGAGAAAGTATTACAAAGATTATTATGGACTGTGTATATGAAGTGGCAAATACGACCACCACTACCACCAAGTAGCTAAAACCCTTGGGATACTTGGCTTCTGGCAGTGGCAGCTGTGAAAATGTCTGCCACCGGCACTGCCACTGCTGCCACCACCGAAGCGCCGTTTATATAGATGATATTTTTCATGATTGGAGGAAAGGAATATGAACCATATCAGAATTATTGGCATGATGGATGCCGAGAGCGAAATCACAAAACAGAGCAGCCCTTCGGATTTTAGTGATGACCACTATGACGGTATGTCGCTATACCGCCGCAAGGACATGAAACCGGTAGTGCTTTTCATGAGCAAGAACGCCGAGCCTGCCCGGTGGAAGGTAGTAGACGGAGCATCCGAGTTTTACTTCCGCTCATATGCAGAGGCTTCAAACTTTTGTCAAATGCGCGGCTACATCTTCATGAAGGGAGGAAAACGGCCTGAATCTGATTGACCTGCTCTATGGCAGAAGCCATAACAGCGCCAAAGGCAAAATACATCTTCGCAACCGTTCCGGCGAGCCTGTGACCATAACCAAAGAAATCCGCTATACCGTCACTGATGGGTATTCCAACATCCACATCAATGGTTATGATGACCTGCTCCAATACTGCCGTAGCGCTGGGTATACCTATCGTTCCGGTAAAACAGTATGACCGGCCAAAATCAAAAAAACCACAATAACAATTTTAGGAGGAATTTCAAATGGCGAATTATCCACTCATAGCAAGGAATAAGGAGGGAACGCTCCTTCATCCGCAGCACTCATTCTATTCTGATGAATACACAGAAAGTTACTGTGATTTATTCTTAAGAGACTGTACCGTTAAAGATAAGCATGGAAAACTGCACAAGTATTATCGTCTCCACGCAAAACAGCCCCACGATATGGAAATGGCTTTTGCTTACGATATCCATTGCCCGGACTGCTACAGCGGCATGCTAAAGCAAATTAGCAGACCGCTCAATTATCATGAACAAGGCCTATACAGGTGCCCCGTTTGTGACAAGAAATAGGAGGAATAATTTATGAGTACTTACACTGAAAGATTACCCTATACCGGCTCACCGGAATATGACAAGCACTTCTGGAACGCTATGCGCGGCTATGACAGCAGTTATGATGAACTCTCAAAAGGCCGCAGCACCGGAACCGGCCTTTATGCAATGCCGAACGGCGCACAAAATAAGTATATGGCGGCTCTTGAGAAAGAAAGCCTGTTCCGCAATATAGGTACGGTCATTAAGGCCTATAGCTCCGGTTACCGTATTTTCGCCAAGGACAGCAACGACCTCGCCCAGTGGGTAGCGGAAAATGACGCAGTTCCTATTTATGATGGTATAGATGATTTCACCATTAACACTGTGGATAGTTGGAAACTGGCGGCTTTAGTAAAAATGGACGAGGCATTCATACATGATGCCAGTTTCGACATTGAGAACTATCTCATCAAACGCTTTGCCAAGAACTTCGGCAGAGCCGAGGACAATGCCTTTATCAACGGCAACGGAAATGAAATGCCCACAGGTATTTTGAACGCCACCGGCGGAGCGGAAATTGCTGCATCCCTCAATGAAATCACCTACGATGATGTTATCGGCCTGTACTTCTCTGTAAAGCCGGAGTACCGTAAAAATGCCGTCTGGCTGATGAACGACAAGACTGCCCTTGCCCTGCGGACCCTCAAGGACAGCGCCGGGAATTATCTATGTCACGACAGCGATGATACCATCTTAGGTAAGAAGGTCATTATGTCCGAGTTTATGCCGGATGCGGATGCCGGTGCCAAGCCTATCGCCTTTGGTGACTTTAGCTACTACTGGGTTATCGGCAGAAGCCCCATCGGCGTTCGCACTCTATCCGAAAAGTTCGCTGTCCTCGACCAGATCGGTTATCTTGCCTATGAGTTCCTTGACGGCAAACTTGTCCGCAGCGAAGCCGTAAAGGTTATTCAGATTAATACCCCTTAGCCAGATGGCACAACCGCATAAAAAACAATGCCGGGAGAGTTTACACAGGCTCTCCCGGTCTTTTTGTTATGTGCAATTAGGCTTTATACCGTATAATAATATGGCTTTGCATAGAGTTTCCCTAAAAATGGGCTATTCCCCCGTTTGAAACCGCGTTTTTGTGTACGAAGCCCCACGCCGCTGTCCGCTTGCAAAAGCTGTAGAGAACGAAACGCCCCCACGGTATGATTTTGATTTCAAATTTTTTGATTTTTGATTTTTGAAAAACACACGCGAAAGGCCGAGCGCGCTGTCCTGCTATAAACTGCAGAAATCAAGCCTGCCCCTGGTCTCCATAGCGGAATGCCGAATTGCCTGTAAGGTTTCTTAGCAAAACCTTACGGGCAATTTTGTATTCGTCACCGATGAAACCCAGCCGCAGTAGAAAGCAGCGGAAAGCATACTTGTCGTTGTCAGTCTCTGACGGAGTAGCCACCACACGCTTCTGCCGCCTTGCCATGTCGCACAGCTTGGCAACAAAGGTGGAGTAGGCATTGACCTCGTCAGGCTCTGCCGTAAACGGGAACCAAGGAAAGCTGACCGTTGTGTCGGTAACTACTGCCTCTAAAGATTCAGCCAGAAACGCTTTCTTAAAGAGAGGCGCTCTGGCTGTTACGATTTGCTGCAGGATTTCTATTTCGGTATTTGTGAACAGTTCCCTCAGCATGGAGATTGTGAGCCTGTCCTCGGTCTCAACCGCCTCGCCTACATAGCCACGAGAGCGCAGGTGCTCAAGCAGAGCCGTTGCAGTTTCGTCCGCCACACACTCTGGTATAATCAACTTACCGTCCCGCTCCAAAGTGCAATCACCGATTTGATAGCTGCAGGTGGGATAGCCCAGGTACTTTGGAATGGTGTGCAGAGCCACGCTGATGTCCTCGGCCAGCTGCTTTCTCTGTTTGCCAGTAATGTTATATGGTATTGTCATTTTCATGGTTTGTACCTCCTTGTCTTTTGGTAGGTACATATTCGCTCTAAAGGCACAGGATATCAAGCCAATTATAAAAAAAGGGAGCAACAAATATAAATGAGGAAAAACTTTGTACCAAAGGTCTGTTCGAATTTAAGACCACGGTTGTATGTCACCCCTCGATGAGTATTAAGTCATCTTGCCGCATGGACATCTACGAAGCAAAGGAAGCGCCGAAAAATCAGCGCTTCCTCCGTTCAATTATATTTAATTACTTAACGAAGCTGGTGCAGAACCGTTGCATCATTGCCGCAAACTGAGCGCGGGTTGCTCCCGTTTCAGGAGAAATGAGGTCGTTACCGACACCTTCCACGATTCCATTACCGACTGCCCACTTCATTGCATCAAGCGCCCACTCGGAAATCGCATCAGCGTCAGTGAAGGTGTTGAGACCATTCAACTTGCTCACATCATATTTCATGAACATGGAATAGCGGTATAAGACTGCTACCATCTGTTCACGTGTCAGAGCATCCTCGGGGCCGAACTTTCCGTTGCCGTAGCCTGCCACGATCTTATTATGAGCGGCCCAACCGATCGCCTCAGAATACCACTTGCCGGTTTCTACATCATCAAAGATGCTCTCAAGATCATCAGTGCTGTTTGCCAAGCGATAGAGAACGGTGACGAGCATCGCTCTGTTCGTGCCTACATGACCGTCAAATTGCCTGTGTCCAGTGCCCTGCATCAAACCGTGCGCGGCGCAGTACCAGGACGCCTCGTCAAACCAATCACCTCTGTTTACATCATCGAAATAATCAATTTTGGAGAATTTAGTATCAATGATAACTCCGCCGGATGGCATCTTGAAACTAAAAGTTCCATCGCCATTATCTGTAACTGCAACCAGTTTTTTGTTGCTGTCAAGGACAACAGGTACGCCGTTCTCATAGCCTTTATCCGGGGTGACCGTGATAATAATTGTGTCTCCGGATGCTGCATTCTTTTTGCTAAGTTTTGTTTGGCCGCCAACCTGTTTACCCTGATTCGTATCTGTTACAGGATATTGAGGGGGCGTGTAAGAGCCACCGCCGGAAGGAGGTACGTTCTGTGTCCATTTGGCATACAAAGTGATCGTTGCGGTAATCGGCGTTGCAAAGTTAAACTGATTGGTGCATTCCGGCTCCGTATACCAGCCGCCAAAGATGTAGCCATTGCGGGTGGGAGGAGCCGGGGCGGAGATGGTGTCGCCGGAGGTTAGCCCCGTCACCGGCGATACATCACTGCCACCGCGGGAATCAAACATAACTCCTAATTCAGTTGGGATTTCACTGCCTGCACCACCAATGCCAATTAACACAGAGAAATTTCTGGATTGCCCGATAGCAATTGTCTTATTATGCCAGGAATATGACATGGCTGAATCCACTCCGCTGACAGAAGACACCGTTTGTTGTGTAAAGTAATTATACCCCAAATCGCCTAAGGATCCGAACCAAAAAGCGTCAACATTTGTTACCCCGACAGTGTTTATTCCAAAAAAGTTAAACTGGTCGGATCCATTGAACATCATAAAACCGCGCCCATCATCTAAGCGGGTCATAGGGGCTCCGTCATTCGACCCAATCTGCACATCTGAGCCGCCGGCAAGGGAAATGATCTCCGGATTTGTTCCGTTGTTAGTGATTTGATAGGTGAGTTTTACAGCTTTGCCTCCATTGGCGAAAGAAGGAATCAAGTGAATTGCTAAATCGGTTTCGGGGATGGCAATAGGCTGATCCCTCAGATTCAGGTATTGCTGTACGCTAGAAACCTCCGAAAAATCCACCCTCTCTCCTAAAATATAAGAGAAGCGATAGCCGCCATCACCATAAGTTGTCTGTAGCCATGATCCACTATGGAATCCCTTGATATCAAGCTGCCCGCTGCTACCATAGCGATATGCCATAATCCCGTTGCCGTCAGTGATATAGCCATCTGGCGGAGACAAAAAGGTTACCGTTATAACGCCGGTATCGGCAGCATTTGACACTGTAGCGGCACAGGGCACAGAAAATTCATTAGCCTCTACCCCGTCAAAGGTATATCCGTCTTTTGCAGTCAGCGTGATGGTTGCTGTATAAGCCGTGTTCGCCGCGAAGGTTGAGGGATTATCCACCCAGGTGATCACGCCCGTATATTCCGCGGTTTCGGCAATAGTTGTCTTGAGCGCTTCGCCGTTAATCGGCGCAATGGCATCCTCTATTACAAAATCGGTGATTGTCTGCAGTGAACCGTGATCGTACCCCTGCCACGTTAAAGCCGGATAGCCGTTGTTGTCATCGCTGATTGTCCAAGTAGCAGGAAAATCCCAATTATTAAAAGTGGTCATCTCCTTTAATTCTAAAGTAGTTTTAGGCGTGCCCTTGCCTATATCAGAAAGACCGGTAATTTCAGAATCATAATAGCTGTCAGTTGTTTGTGTGCCGGCATAGATTTGACCAATCAGCCCCCCCGCATCGGAGACTTCCAAAGTAGTAAGGGCACCTGCCGCATAGCATCTTTCGATAATACCCCACCAATTTGCTCCTGCAAATCCGCCAATATATTGCTGTGAGCCGCTTATGAGGACAACTTCACCCACAGAATAGCAGTCCTGAACACGGTTGATATAATCATTGCCGCCCTCAATAACACCTACAAATCCGCCAACAACTTGCCCTGTTACTTTCCCCGAAGAAAAGCTTTCCCTACAGGTTCCACCTTGCAAGCTGCCTATGAGTCCGCCGGTACGCTTTAGCCCCTCAACATCACCGGATGCACTGCATTGGGAAATGGATAGGGCGGAGTCATTCGCTGAACGAAAAGAATAGCCTACGAGACCTCCGGTATATTCATAATTTCCAATCACCTTTGCAGAAGAGTGACAATTTTCCAAGAGACCATTTGTACTTTGCCCCACCAACCCGCCTAACGCAAAGCCTCCTGAAACATTTCCATCTACCTTGCAGTTTCGGATTGTTCCTTTATTTTCTCCTGCCAATCCTCCCGTTAGGTTATTGCCCGTTATATTAACATCGTCCAGTACGATGGAATCTATAATGGCAGATTCCCCCACGAAAGCGAAAAGGCCGGCCCAGCTTCTCCCATCAGAAATACTGAGCTTTGAAATTTTCTTGCCTTGCCCATCATAGAAGCCTTGAAAGGGTTTGTTTGTATCATAAAAACTCCCGACCCATCCAATAGGAGTCCAAGGACGGTAATCTAGATCTAAGTCCACAGTTTGTTTAAAATACATCCCGGCATAAGTTGTGCCATTCTTAACTTCTAATGCCAATTTGGCGAGCTTAGCCGCCGTATCAATAATATAAGGGTTGTCGGCTGAATTGGCCTGCCCGGAATCCAGCAGGGAATAGTCTTCGGTAGAGCTTCCATCCCACACCGTTGGATTATCGGCAAATGCCGTTATTGGCATCGCTGCAAATAACGAAAGCACCATTGTTACCGACAACATCAAAGACAATATTTTTTTAAGCATGTTTTTCTCCTCCTTTATATTCACAGGTAATGTTGATCTTCAGGTATTCTTTCAGATAGTTTATAACTTCCGTAAGAGAACAACTTTCCTCAAGAATACCGGAGTACAGTTCATCCCGGGTCTGTATCTCCAACTCCGGAAGCCGCCCCTCTGTTAGTGTGACGGATAGAATATCGTCCTCTGAAAGGACAATAACCCCCTCGCCACTCTCCTGAAGTGGAATAAGCGATAGGCTTCCTTCTTCCGCTTTCAGCCGATACGGCTTCATCTCAAAAAAACCGGTCTTGATCCGTGCCAGAATCTCCATGTGCATCACCTCATATTCAGTATAGGGAAAAGCTACCTATTAGACAATATGGGGGCACAATCTGGCAATGACAAAATAGTGGCACAAATCATGCCACTATTTATTGCAATCTGGCCGGCAATCTGCTATTCTGAATGAAAGGGGGAATTGCCGTGACTTTTGCCGAAAAACTTGACTTTCTTATGAATATTACCCAAACCTCAAACAGCGCGTTGGCTCACGCTGCATCGCTGGATGCCTCATATATCAGCCGCTTACGTACCGGAAAACGGCTCATGCCTAAGGATAACCACATGATACAGGGTATGGCTATTTTCCTTGCGCGTCAATTCAAAGAGGACTACCAGAAAAAGGCCTTGCTTGATGCTCTGAAGCTGATAAACCTGCCGGGCGACAGCAGTTTGCTTGCCGATGAAGTTATCCGTTGGCTGGTACAGGATGGGGAAAACAGCACTCAACAGGTGGGGCGGTTTTTGAGCTCCCTTTCCGGTATAGCCAATCGTTCGGAGCAGGTTGGTCAGTCAGATGATTCTAAACCCTATTTTCCTGAAGAAGCTGTCTCCATTTATTATGGCATCGAAGGTAAGCGCAGGGCTGCGGAATATTTTCTTTCCGAAGTCGCCCTATGTGAATCCTCTCAAACTTTGCTTCTTTTCAGCGATGAAGGAACCGCATGGATGACAGAGGATCCTACATATGCCCGTAGGTGGGCGGAGCTAATGATTCGGGTTCTCTCTCGCGGCAATCGAATCAAGATCATTCACACCGTTAGCCGGGATCTGGATGAAATGCTCAACGCCATCAATCAGTGGATGCCGCTATATATGAGCGGACTAATCGAACCGTATTTTTACCCCAAAAAGCGGGATGGCATTTTCAAACGGACATTGTTCATTGCGCCGGAGACAGCGGCGGTCATTTCAAATTCCGTGGGTGATCAGGCTTCCTCTGCTGCAAATGTCTTATACCGTGGCCGGGATGCCGTTGCATCCTTCGCCGAGGAGTTCCTGCAATACCTGCGCCTCTGCCGCCCACTGATGCGGATTTTCACCGCCAGAGAACGGGAGGAATGCTACGCCACCTTGGCCGAGTTTGAGCATGGGCAGGCAGATACGCTGATTAAGACCGAGTCCCTTTCTCTATTGACCATGCCCGAACCTCTCCTTATGCAGATACTCAAGCGATCCGGTATGGATGAGTATGGCGGCAGTTCTCTCCATGATGCGCGTTATCAATGTTTTCTGGAGAATTTACAGTCAAACCACTTTACCGAACTCATCTCACTGCCGGATGTTGAAGCTGTGAAAAGCGGAAGCGTCAAGGTATCCCTGTCAGATATGCTGGGTGCGGGGGCAGTGTACTACACACCAGAGGAGTTTATCGCCCACCTGGAGCACATTCTTGCACTGCTTGAATCCTTTGACAATTACCACATTCATTTGATCGACAACTCAACGGAAGACCGTTATACCGTCTACGCGCGGGAGGAGCTCGGCGTCATTGTAGCGAAAACCTCCCAACCGCCGGTTGTGCTGGCTATCAACGAAGGTAATATGACCGCCGCGTTCTGGGATTTCCTGAAAAGTACAGTAGATGAAAAGGCATACGCTGCGCTGGACAAGGCAAAAATCATCACCAACTTACAGACGTACCTGATTAAACTCAAAGACCATCGTAATGAACAGTAGTGATATCCTAAAGAAGCCGCTTCCGCAATTCTCGGTTTATGCATGGAACAGAAAGATCCAGCTTAAGCAGTGTGCCCTGTTCGGTTCACCAGTTGAAACTTATCTCCTTTCGTGCAGTACCAGCTTGTTTCGTCACATAAATTTAAACACCAACTAAACACCAGCACTTGTATGAACATCGAAAGTACCCCTTGATATTGCCCAATATCGCGGCATATCTCGGGGTATTATGCTCTTTTTTGACTTTTGTAAAAGGTTTGCTGTATCGAAGTCTTTTTTTTCAAAATAGAC
>Ga0208195_1003254_pt1 | contig 14046 bp, 8 predicted proteins | sample AD_UKC077_MetaG_FD_184441 | JGI IMG/M metagenome (GOLD analysis project Ga0208195, IMG submission 184441) | Active sludge microbial communities of municipal wastewater-treating anaerobic digesters from USA - AD_UKC077_MetaG (SPAdes) (version 2) | ecosystem: Engineered > Bioreactor > Anaerobic >...
AAAACGGCTTCCGCCTCGTCGGCGATGTTGACGCCGACTCCGCGCGCGCGGTTTGCTCGCTGCTCACCCCCGTGCCTGGCGGAGTGGGCCCGATGACGATCACCATGCTGCTCTTCAACACGCTTGAAGCCGCCCGCCGCCTATGAAACTTCTCGGAGAACCGCTCTTTGCCCGCGACCTTAAGGGGCAGCTCGCTTCGAAGATCGGCACGATTTTCGTGAGGTCAGACGGACTGGTCACGCTGAAAGGTGTCCACGCGACACAACGTCTCGCCTGGATCAAGGAGCTGAACCGGGCGCGGCGGCAAGCCGGCCTTGCACCGCTGAATGATTTTGAGATCGACGAGGAGATGGCAAGCTCGGTGGATCTGCTTTTCGACGACCGCACGGTCCTGATCCGCCCCGATCCCTACGCGATGGAGCTTGCGTTCGAAGCCGATGAGATGCTGCAGAAGCAGGTTTCCAAACGGTGCATCCGTTATCTCAACACGCACAACGTGCAGGTGCGCGACGCCCTGCGCGCGCGCGGCGAGAACTGGCGCATGAGCCGCCTGCCGGTCTCGGTCGAAGAGATGCGCCTGCTCATCAGCGCCTCGCTCGCCGCCATCGAAGTGCTGCCGATCTACTATTACAACCGTTCGACCGGCACCCGGTTTCTCACGCTTGCGCAGTTTGCCGCTTTGGAGAACAAGCCGGACGCCCTCTTCCGACAGCAACTCGAGGAGATCGTTCAGTATGCCGCACGGCGGAATCGCTTCGGGTATCCGGAGATCGACGTCTTCCCGCCGGGCTGCGCGTTCACCCGCCAGGCCTTCGAAGCCCTGAACGCCGAACACCTGCCCATCCGAGCGCTGCGCGCCGCCTACCGCAAGTTGCTCGACACCTTCCGCGCGGCACTGCCCGCCGAACTGCGCGACGAGTCTGATGCCAATATCGAATGGCGCAACCGGATGTGTTCGGCGTTGACTCAGCAGCCTAACGCCATCGATGCCGAGGAGCTGATCCAGGATATCTCGCCTGAATTCTACCGTCAGATCGAGTGGCTGCCCGGCTGCCGCATCGTAAAGGGTGAGCTGATCTTCGATCCGGTTTGCGATGAATGCGACACGCACCCCGATGATTCCGAGCTGGCGGCGCTCTGCGAACCGCGGGCCAAGGCGGTGATCTTCAATTACCTGCGCGAATACAACACGATTGAATACATCAACATCGGGCGCATCGGCCACTCTCTCTCGGCGCGCGCCCCCGTGTCGCACCGGGCGCCGGTCTACATCGTGCAAGTGAAAGAAGCCGGCAAAGCGAAACCTGACTTACGCATCCTGCGCTTTCAGAAGTGGGGTGTCAAACAGCACCTCGACGACGGTAAGGACTTGCTGCGGTCGGTGATGGAAGCGATGGATTACACGGATTACATTTTGGACCGCCGCCTCGGTTGCCAGCAGCTCGGCATGAACCTGCCGCCGCGCCTCGCCACCGGACGCGTCGCCGAGACCTATACCGGCCACAACGAGATCTATTGCGGCGCGCGTTTCTGGTCGGTGTATTTCGAACGTGCCTATGTCAGCGGCTGCGCCACCGACAAGATCATGTCCGCCCGTTACGCAGACACGGCGTTCAACTGCCGCCTGGCGCGCCTGCTGGGCGAGGCCGCCGCCGTCAACTGCATTGTGGGGCGCGCAAATCTTGAGCTTCAGGTGATGTTTGATGACGGTGACGAGGTGATCGTGCTGGACGCCGACGGCCTGCCCGAACATCTGATCATTTCCGACCACACCGGCTCGTTCACGCAGTATGACATTCGGCTTGAGCGTGACGCCGCAGCCTACGCGGGGCCGGTGAACCGCCGCGCCCGACACATGCCGAACGCCGATGCGTTCGCCGCGCTCTATCTCGAGGCGTTCCAGCAACGTTTCGAGCAGGTGCAGCAGGAGTACCGCCGGCGCAGAACCGCCTTCGACGCACTCTTCAAACATCGTCCTCTTGATCGAAAAGGAAGCATCGCCTACCGTTGGCAGTGCGTGCTGGCGCGGCTCGACACGACCGACGCCGCCGCGCTGTGCGCGGCCATCCGCTCCCACATGGAGGTGCCTGTTCCGTGAAACGCCTGCTGCTGTTTTCGGACGACCAGCTCTGGGTCAGGCACACGCCCGAAGGGCCGTCCTGCCTGTTCGACGCGGACCCTGCCGCCTTCGCCCTCACGGAGCCGCTCCCCGCTTACGCGGCTGAGGAGGTGTTCGCCGCCGAATCCGCAGAACCCCCTGCGCCCGGCGCGGAACGAGTCAGTCTGCGCGCGCTGTTTGACCTCGTCACACCGCAGCGTTATGCCCAGGCCGGCTTGGCGCGACAGCTCTTGCACTGGCGTCGTGCCCACCGTTTTTGCGGCGCCTGCGGCGCGCCGCTGCAGCGCCATGCCACCGAACGCGCGATGGTCTGCCCGGCCTGCGGCCACACCGCCTATCCGCGCATCAATCCGGTGGTGATCACGCTGGTCGCGCGCGGTGACCGGATTCTGCTGACCCGCAAAGCCGGGGGGCTGCTGCCGTTCTGGAGTCTGGTGGCCGGGTTTGTCGAGGCGCACGAAACCCTCGAACAGGCCGTGGCGCGCGAGATCGCGGAGGAGGTCGGCCTGCGCGTCACTAACATCCGGTATGCCGCAAGCCAGCCCTGGCCGTTTCCCAACAACCTGATGTTCGGCTTCACGGCGGAGTATGAAAGCGGCGAGATCACGCCCGACGGCGTCGAGATCGCCGAGGCCGGCTGGTTCGGCCGCGGCGACCTGCCGCCGCTCCCCTCACGCGTCAGCATCGCGCGCCGTCTGATCGACGCCTTTTTCACGATGGCTTGAGGGGTTACCGGTCCGGGTACCGGCGCCGCAGCGCGTCACGCGTGCGGCTCGCCTTCTCCGGCTGCCCCATCGCGTCATACAGCGCCGCGAGGCGCTGGAGCGCCACAGGCCGCAGCGCCTCGCAGCCGAGCAGCACCTCCACGCTCAGGTAGGCGCGTTCCGCCTCTGCCCAGCGTTTGAGCGCCGCGTCGCAGTCGGCGATGGCCAGCGTCGCGCGTGCCCTTGCCTCAGGCTCATCGTCTGCCTCGGCCAGCTCCACATAGAGCGCCCGGGCCTCCTCGAAATCGCCGGTTTTGAACAGGCACTCGGCCCGCCGTGCACGCGCCTCTGCCGCGCGCGCATGCTGCGGTGCGCGCTCCAGCAGCCTGCGATAGGCCTCGGCGGCGCCGGCATAATCGCCGGTCCGGTAGGCGCAGGCGGCAACCACAAGATGCAGTTCGGGCACCTGGTCATGATCCGGATGCGCAGTCAGGAAGCGGTCTGCGGCCGTGTGCGCCTCCTCCCACCGCTCCGCGCGGAGCGCGGCAGTGATGGCGGCCAGTTCGGCAGTGATGGCGGCGCGCGCAGCCTGCCGTTCGCGGGCCTGCTGCGCCGCCATGACCGTCGCCAGGGCAGCCGTGCATGCCTCGCGCAAGGTGTTTGTCGGGTAGCGATCAATAAACGCGGCGAAGTGCGCATGCGCGCGGTCGAGTCGGTTGGCGCGCTGGGCGGCGTGGCCGCGCGCATAAAGGGCTCGCGGCGCGAGCGGTGAGTCGGGATAGCGCGCCAGCAACTCCGCGTATGCCGCATCGGCTTTGTCCCAGTCGCCGAGGCCGAACAACGCCTCGCCGCGCCCCAGCCAAGCCGCCGCCGCGAATGTGGCATTGGTCGACGCCGCGGCGCGCGCGAAACCGTCGGCCGCCTCCGCGAAACGGCGCGCCTGCAGGTGTGCGCGCGCGGCACGGTACGCCGCGTCCGCCGCCGGTTCGTCCGCCGCCAGCGGCTTGCCCGCTGACACGCCGCAAAGCAGGGCCGCGAGAGGTGCCGCACGAAAGATGCTCTTGTTCTGTATGTTCATCACGATTCCGTAAACACGTTGAAAATAATTCTGTGCGCGCCACGATCCCTGTGGTTAAAAGACCTGTCGTTTTTAGTGTTGAAGGGCATCGGCGCCGGCGCACGCCGAGCAGCGCCACGCACTGGGGGTGACGCCGAACTCTCGTTTGAACTGCATGGCGAAGTGCTGCGAGGTCGAAAAGCCCAGCGCCTGAGCGATGGCGGTGACCGGTTCGTCGCTGTCTCGCAGGCGCTGCTGCGCGGCGCGCAGACGGCACGCCAGCAAAAAGGTGTAAGGCGGCAGCCCCGTAAGCTGTTTGAAGCGGGTGTTCAGACGGCTTTCCGAGAGCGCGGCTTCACGTATCAGGTGGTCGGCCGGATAGTCGCGCTCCGGGTGCGCGCGCATCGCGTCGATCAGCCGTTCGACCCGACCGTCCTCCGGACAGGCTGGCACCGCCTGTGCCGCCTCGACCAGCGCCAGCAGCAGCTCCAGCACCGTGCCGCGCATGGAGAGCGTGCGGAACGAACCGGCCGACAGCTCGTCGCGCAGCCTGAACAGCCTCTGGAAGGCGAGGCGCATGCGGTCGCTGCCCGGGAAGAGCCGCCGCGGCAGACCGCGCAGGCTCTCTTTGAGCGCGTCCGACTCCGTCGCGGGCAGGTGCAGCAGCGGACGAGCGCCGCCCTCCAGCCGGAAGAACATCCAGTACATGACCAGTCCCTTGGGGTTGGTGGAGAGCCGGTGCCATTCGTCCGGCTGCGTGACGAACACGTTGCCGGGGAGCAGCCGGTATGAAATTTGACCGCATTCGAAAACCAGCGAGCCGCGCATGCAGAGCGTCAGCTCCAGACATCCGGGGTGGAGATGCTCCGAGACGCTGGGGCGGCTTCGCGTATAGTGGCTGTACCCCAGCGCAGGCACGCAGGCGATGGCATCCTCCTCGAGATTCAGCACGCGCCGCTCCGGCGTGTCGTCATAGCTGAACGGCAAGGTACAGACGGGTTTACTCATAGCGGGTGCCCACTTTCACGGGAACAAGGTAGCACAGCCTAAGTATGAAGACAACGCGAGGCCGCCATCCGCTTGCGCAGCAGGCGGTGGAGCACGACGGCATAAAACCCCAACCAGGCGCTGAAGGTCAGGATCAGCAGCTTCTGGCAGGTCGGCACATACGGCTTGAACGGCAGCAGCTTGAAGCGGTGCGCCAGCAGGAAAGCCTCGAAAACCGCGACCAGCACGCAGCACCAGACCAGCCAGCTCCAGCGCGCGGCGGCGCCGACGCGCGGGCGGGGCTGGTTGAGGGTCAGCGGGATCAGCACCAGGGCGCCGCCGCCCACCGCTGCGAAACAGCCGACATTGTGATAGAACCCGTTGACGTTCTCGGGCACGAACGCGATGGCCAGCAGGCCCGCCGCGTTGAGCGCGCCGCCCCAGAGCAGGGCGGTCTTTTTATGCGTGCCTTTGACGAAACAGGCCAGTGCGGGATAGAAGCGGGCTGCCGCCCAGGCGCTGAGCGCCAACCCGGCGGCAAACAGATAATGGCAAACCGGATAGTCGATGCCGTTCAGGCGCGTGCGCCCGAGAACGCTCAGCATGCGCATGCAGGGATTGTATCCCCCGCCGGGATAAAACGCCATCGCGGCCAGAAAGAGCAGCATCGCGGCGGTGCCGCCCCAGAGCACGGCGTGGGGCGCCGCGCGGAGCTGACGCAGGCGTTCGGAGGGACGCGGTCCGCACCCGCAACGCAGAATCGCCACCGCGATCAGCACCAGGCTGGCGAGATAGGAGACGCCCACCGCCTTCGACAGGTGCGGCACGCACAGGATTTGCCCGAAGACGATCATGGCGTCCGAAAAAAGCAGCGCGCACAGGCCGTAACGCCAGGCCCGGGAGAGCCGGTGGACACCGCACGCGAAGGAGACGCTGAGGATCGAGAGCAGCGCATACGCGCTCAGCGCCCAGGCCAGGCGGTGCGACGGCAATGCCGGTATCACGCGCGCCGCGAAGAGCACGCCGAAGCTGAACGCCAGGGCAAAGGCGAGGCGCGGGTTCCACGCCGCATGCCGTCGCAGGAAGACGATCCAGCAGAGATGCGCCAGCGAAAAGCCCGCCACGCCGTACAAAAAGCCGTCGGAGTGAAGCGGCGCCCCGCGCACCGCCAGAAAATAATCACCGATCATCGTGGCCGCCAACCCGCACCACGCCAACCCATACGGCCGGCACGGCCGGCCGCCCCGCATGATCGCGACAGCCGTCGCCAGCAGCAACAGCGGCGTGAAGCCCAACAGCCAAAGATTCGTCACAGCGATCCCTCCACATTCGTCTCGAGTTATACCGTACCATGCCCGGCGGAACGGCTCAAGCGAATCGCCGGGCATGCATGGTTAAAAAACACCAATGACGAAATTTTGAACGCGATAAGTTTTAGGGGATGGTATAGTTGAAACACTCGTAGAAGATTGCGTTTCGCCCCTGCGTGACAAACCATGAGGAGACAGCAATGAAACAGAACGTGGCACTTGCTTTACGATCCCGTCGACTTTTTGCGCCGAATGTGTTCCGCAGCCCTATCCGCCGCACCGCAGCGCGCGGCACGGGCCTTCTGCTGACCGTTGCGTCGCTGATTCTCTCGTCCACAGCAGCCCATGCGGAACTGCGCGCAGCGTGGGAGTTCAATCCCGCCGACGTGTCGGGCGCCAGCGTGACAGCCAGCAGGAGCACGGTCGCGAACACGACCGGCACACTGACCGGCAATGCCGCGACTGATGCCGGATTCCTCGCGCTGGACGGCAGCGGGGATTATCTGGCCTTCGGCACCGATGTCACCGGCCTGCGCGGACTCACGGCCATGACCCTCTGCGCCTGGGTCCGCGTGGGCGACACCAATACGGTGCTGCGGCGCATCGTCGAACATGACGATAACTATTACTTCTTTCAAGACAAAGGCGCGTTCCGCTTCGTGATCCACGGCACAGGAGGCGCCAACCTGACCTCACAGACCGGCCCCGCCGCCGGAACCTGGCAGCACGTGGCTGCCACCTGGCAGCTCAACCAGTCGGCCAAGCTCTATGTGAACGGCATCCTGGAAGCCACCGTTGACAACCCCACCGTCGCCATGCCGAACGCGGCGCAGCGCCTTTCGTTCGGTGCCCAGCGCAACAACGGTGCCACGCCGACCCCCACTGCGTATTTCAAGGGTGACATGGACGACGTGGCCGTTTGGAACGAGATGCTGACGCCGGCTCAGATCGCGGCGTTGGCCGGGACCGGCAGCGGCGGCTACAAGGGACGCGTAACGCCGCTGGCGCTCGATGCCTTCGTCGCCGCACGGCCGGCCACCCGCATCCTGCGAACCGCCGCCACCGTAAACGGTCTGCTGGTTTCGGCCGGCGGTGCCCCCGCGAATGTCCGTCTCTATTGGGGCGAAAGCGACGGGGGGGCCGACACCGGCGCGTGGCAGAACGTCTGCGATTTCGGCTCGACCGCCCCCGGCCTGCTCGCCACCAACCTGACCGGCCTCGGCGGCGGCACCGTCTATCATTTCCGCTATTATGCCGAAGACGGCGCGTCCACCGCTTATTGGTCGGCGGGCGGCAGTTTCACCACGTACGGCGCGGTGCCGGATGACCTCGCCGGCCTCCAGCTCTGGCTGACCCCTGACAGCGGCGCGTATGCCGACACGGGCGGCACCATGCCCGCCGAGCAAGGCAGCACAGTCGAAAGCTGGCATGACCGCTCCGGCAATGCCAGGCACGCGGCGCGCACCGGCACGGCCGGCACGCTGAAGCTGGACACGGTCGGCCTTGAAGGTTTTCCCGCCATCCGCCTCACGGACCTCAATAACAATGCCTATCTCACGGTCGCAGACTACGCACCGCAAGACACGGACAACCTGACCGTTTTCTTAGTCTCGCGCGCGCTCCCGCAAACCCTTAACGCCTCGACCATCCATCCTTTGATCACGTCAGGGCCGGTCGTGCACGGCGGCGGCGTGTTCACGATCGCGACGATGCGACCCGGTGCGGGCGGTTCGGGCTATCTCGGGTATTTCGGCCGAAGTTTCGACCCCTACCCGTATGACACCTTCACCTCGACCAATCAGACGCCCAACTTCAGCGACGGACGCGGGCATGTCATGGCGCTCACGCTGGATGCCGCGGCAAACGCGGGCAAAGGCGTGTTCGCCGGCTGGTACGACGGCGCGTTCACCCAGTCGCATGCCGGCTTAACCGCCAACCCTACCAACGGCCCCATTCAGATCGGCGGCAGCACTGACAATGAGAGCTGCCGGTATGCCGGTTTCATCGGCGACATCATCCTTTACAGCCGGGTGCTCAATGAGATTGAGCGCAACCGGATCGGTTGGTACCTGCAGAGCAAATACGGACTCGACGGCACCTTCACCGATCCGCTGCGCGGCTGGCTCGTTTCACGCGCCGCGACGGCAGTCTCCAAAACCTCCGCGACTCTGAACGGCGAGCTGCTGGACGGCGACCTGCCGGTTTCGGTCACGCTCTACTGGGGGGCGGCAGACGGCGGCGACAACCCCGCCGCTTGGGCGCATACGAACATCGTGGGCGCGGTCTCCGTACACGGCATGATCGGCGTGCCGGTCACCGGCCTCACGCCCGGCCAGACGCTTTATTACCGCTTCAAATCGGAGAACAGCCACGGCACCGTTTGGACAGACACTGCGGGAACGGTCACCCCGTGGCGCGACGAACCCTCCGACATCGCCGGCCTGCAACTCTGGCTGCGTGCGGACGACGGCGTCTTTGCGGACAGCGGTATCACCTCGGCCACGAACGGTGCGCCGGTCATTCAGTGGAACGATGCGTCAGGCAACGCACGCCATGCCGCGCGCGTGGGCAGCGTGGGCAACCTGACCTATGCCGCGAACGCGCTGAACGGACTTCCGGCGGTCACGGTCACGGACCGCGATGGCGGCGACTACCTGAACACCCCGGCCTATCAAGTGGCAGACACCGATAACCTCACCGTCTTCGCGGTGTCGCGCGCCGCTCCGCAGACGCTCAACGACTCGGCCATTCACCCGCTTGTGGGGTCAGGCTCGCCGGGCAGCGGCAAAGGCGCGTTCTGCATCTCGACCATGCGCCCGAACGCGGGCGGCCCCGGCAACCTCGGCTTCTTCGGGCGCAACTACAATCCGTTCCCATATGACGACTTCACATCGAACTCGGCATCTCCTAACTTCGGTGACGGTCTCGGCCATGTTATCGCCCTACAACTCGCGGGCGCAGACACCGGCGGCATCGGCACCTTCACGGGCTATTACGACGGCACCTTCACTGCAACCCACGACGGCAGCACGTCCGACCCGTTGAACGGTCCGGTCGAGATCGGCGGCAGCAGTTACGGTACCTCAGCCCGTTACGCCGGCGCCTTCGGTGACGTGCTGATCTACAACCGCGTGCTCAGCGCCGAAGAGCGCAATCGGGTCGGCTGGTATCTCCAGACCAAATACGGGCTTGCGGGGGTTTACCGCAATCCGTTCGCTGTCGCCTTCGGCACGCCGGTCCTCACCGCGCTTGCCGGCACCTCCGCCACGCTTGCGGTCGAGGTCACGGGCGGCGACCTGCCGGCCGGCGTCATCCTGCATTGGGGCGAGACAGACGGCGGCACCGACGCAGGCGCCTGGGCGCAGTCCTCCGCCCCCGCAAGCGTCGGCGCGCTGGGCACAGCCAGCATCACGGCCGAAAGCTTGCTTCCCGGCACCATCTACCACGCGCGCTTCTCGGGCACCAACAGTCAGGGCGTCGTCTGGTCCGACAGCGGCATCACCTTCGTGACCCCGGGTCCGCCGATCATCGCCACCGGCATCCCCAATCAGGTCGATTTCAACACCGCCGTGCTGGAGGGAACTCTGGTAGCCACCAGCGGCGCCCCCGCCTCCGTTTGGATCTACTGGGGTGCCACCGATGGCGGGGAAGAGGCCGGCTCGTGGGAGCATGCGGTCGCCCTGGGCGAAAAAGAAGCGGGCCAGGTCTGGACAGAAATCGCCGGCCTTGCCGAGAACACGTCCTACTTCTACCGCCTCTTCGCCTCGAACAGTTTCGGCGGGCGCTGGGCGACCGCATCGGTCCGATTCACGACCGCTTTCGACGCGCCCGGGGTCAGGCGCGACGGATTGGTGCTCTGGCTGCGGGCCGACACGGGCGTTCAACACAGCAACGGCTGGGTACACGCCTGGGCCGACCAGACGACCGACGTCGGCGGCGCGAACGATGCCACCGCTGCCGGCAACGCCCGCCCCCTGTTCGTGCCGGAGGGAATCGGAGAACGCGCCGCGATCCGCTTTGACGGCTCCAATGACTTCCTTGCGGTCCCCGACAACGGTGCGCTCGACCTGGGCACCGGCGCCGGCAAGGGCTGGACCGTGCTCGCCGTCTATCTCCGCGAGAAGAGCGGCACCCAGTGCATCGTCTCCAAAGGCACGGCAGGGTCGGACACGACCGACTGGCGGCTCTTCTCCGAAGACGCTGGCGTGGTGTGGGGCTCGGGCGCGGCTTCAGATTCGAATGCGTGGTTCCGCGTCACCGAGCCTCCGGCCAATCAGCCGCATCTCTTGGCCGCCACGCTGACGCAGACCGGAGAGGCCGAGGGAACAAAAGTCTTCTACATCGACGGACAACCGTATTTCTCGGAAACGTATGCGACCAAAGCACCGGCCAACGATCATCCGGCTGTCATCGGCGGGTTTTCCGCGTCCAATGGCAATCTGGGCGGACTTGTGGCCGAGGTCCTGGTATACAACCGCGTGTTGAACGAGGATGATCTCAACAACGCGGGCTGGTACCTGCAGCAGAAATACGGCATGGACGGATTGTTTGAATACCGCGCGCCGCGCGGCACCATGATTCAGGTAAGATAACGAGACGCGAAAGGTTACTTATGACTTCCCCTCTCTTTGGGCTGTTCTTGACCGGAGCGCTCGTTGTCGGCGCGGCATGCGGCGACGGCTTTGCGACCTCCTCCCGGCTTGAGCATTTCTTGGGCGAACCGTTCTGCGAACCGGCCCAGACACTCTGGCAGGGACGCGGCGGCTGGGGCGGCATCGTGGCCGCCCGCGACGGCACGCTGGTCGTCTTTCAATCGCCCGGCGGCGGCACTTGCCGGCGCAGCCGGGATGGCGGCCGGTCCTGGGATGCGGAAATTCTTATCGCGCCCGACGCGAAGGGCGGCAACGCGCTGGTGGACGAGACCAGTGGCGATGTGCTCTACGTCAATCCCTGCGCGGGCTGGCTGTTCCGCAGCCGCGACCATGGCGCCACGTGGTCGCGCGAAACGTGCGAGCTCCGGCCCGACGGCTTCGGGCTGAAGCCGGGGCTGGAAGGTGTCGGTGCGATGCAGGCCGGCATCACGCTCGCGTTCGGCGCGCGTAAAGGGCGTCTGCTCACGCCGGCCCGCATCATGGGGCCCAAGAATTCGAACGATGTGCCGTGGCGTCCGTATCACTACAGCACCGCGCTCTTCAGCGACGACGGCGGCAAGGTGTGGCAGACCAGCAAACCGTTCCCGGTGATGGGAACCGGCGAAGCCACACTGGCCGAACTGTCCGACGGGTGCATCCTCTATAACTCGCGCGAGCACATGAGCCCCGGCAACCGCTACTTCGCATGGAGCCAAGACGGCGGCGAGCTGTGGCTCAACCCGTCGCGCAGTCCGGACTTGCCCGACGGCGTGCGGGGTTCCTCTTACGGGTGTATGGGCGGCATGCTGCGCCTGCCGATCGGCGGACGCGACATTCTGATTTATAGCAACCTCGACACCGACGCCGGCGAAATGCCGCGCCAAATCGGGGCCTCCACCAGCAAAGGACGCGAGAACGTGAGCGTGTGGGCGAGCTTCGACGGTGGTGCCTCGTGGCCGGTGAAACGCCTGGTGTTTGACGGCCCGAGCGCCTATTCCAACCTGGGGGTGGGGCGCGCCGGAACACCGGGACAAGGCCGGATCTTCCTGGTCTTTGAAGCCGGCGCCAAACAGTGCTACGAATCGGTGCGGATCGCGGCCTTCAATCTGAGCTGGCTGCTGGACGGACGCGACGCGTCCGGCTATTTACAAAAAGCGCCTTTAGAGAAATAACATGAGTACTCGTTTTGTGCGGGGGCTGTTGGCGGGCGCGTTGTGCGCTTTGTCTGCCGGTGCGGAAGAAGCGGCCTTCATCAAGGCCGGCAAGGCGCTGGGACTTTGCGTGACGTCCCCTGACGCGACATGGGAGGAAACGGGCGGCACAGTTGTGCTGCGACATCCTAACGCGCTGTTTTACGGCAACCGCATTCCGGAGGGGAACGATATCGTCGTCCGGCTCAGGATGTCGGTCGAAGGGCTTGAGCGTTCGGCCGCCTCCGTGGTCATCGATGAGCGTCATCACATCGGGCTTGAGGGCGGATCGGGCAAAATGTTCATGGAGGGATCGTTGTTTTCCGGTCAAAAGCTGGAGCGCGATCCGCCTGCGGGCATCCGCGGCGGCAAGGTGTTTGATCTGCTCGTCGTGCGGCGTGACGGCGAACTGACCGTGACGGTCGCGGGCGAAACGGTCATTCGCGCGCGTGACGGCCGCAAGGCGTTGGGCTCCGTCGCCTTGCGGCCTTGGCGCAGCGTCATGAAAGTGATTGATTTCTCAATCACAGCTCCGGCCTTTACATCCATGGCCGAAATCATAGCGCGCGAGGCCCGTTGGAAGGCGGAGGCCAAGCTCCCGCTGGTCGATCTGTCGCAAGACCCGGCGCGTCAGGTGGTGATTGCTGCGGGCACGCCCGAGGTCTACCAGGGACATCCGACCACGGTGTCGCTGCCGGACGGGCGGACGATCTTCTGCGTGTGGTGCGTCAATCACGGCGGCGCGGCTGGGCCCATGGCGCGCAGCCGCGACGGCGGCCGCACCTGGGAGCGGCTGGACGCGCACCTGCCGGAAGGCTACCGGACGCACCAGAACTGCCCCAGCATCTACCGGCTGGTCGACGCGCAGGGCAAGGCGCGGCTGTGGGTCTGGTCCGCCGCCAAGGGCACGCGCCAAGGCGCGCCGATGCCCAGCATCATGAGCGAGGATGACGGCGAGACCTGGCGGGAGATGCCGCCGCTGGGCGAGGCGTTCTACTGCGTGATGACCTTCAGCAGCATGGTGCGGCTGAACGACGGCCGTTATCTGGGGCTGTACCACCGGGCCGAGGGGAAAGGTGAAGGGCGCGCGTATCTGGAGGTCATGCAGACGCTGAGCGGTGACGGCGGCTTCACCTGGTCGGAGCCCCGCTCGGTCGCGCGCGTGGCGGGGAAAAAACCGTGCGAGCCCTTTGTGTTTCGCTCGCCGGACGGCGGCGAGCTGTGCTGCCTGATGCGCGAGAACACCCACACGGGCTACAGCCTGCAGATGTTCAGCCGCGACGAAGGCGCAACGTGGAGCGCGCCGTCGGATACGGCGTGGGGACTGACCGGCGACCGGCACATGGGTGTCCGGACACAGGACGGTCGGCTGGCTATCGCGTTTCGTGACCAGGCGCCGCATTCGCCCGCGAAGGGGCACTTCGTGGCGTGGGTCGGCACCTACGACGACATCCGCCAAAGCCGACCGGGGCAGTACCGCGTCAAGCTGCTGCACGGTCACACGCTCTATGATCTCGGCTATCCCGGCATGGAGCTGCTGCCGGACGGCACGATCGTCGCGACGACCTATGTGAAATATTGGAGCGACGCGCGCAAGCACTCGGTGGTCAGCACGCGCTTCACGCTCGCCGAGACCGACGCCCTGCTTCGCAAGTGACATCGGCTTCCGCGCGGCGAGGAGCGGTCACGGCGCCGGCCAGAGCGAGCGCCAGTAGGCCTGATCGGTGGCGAACGGATCGAGCGTGTCGGCCTCCGGATCAAAGGCGGCAGGCAGGACGCCGAAGCGTTTCATTTCACGCACATACTGCGGATTCGGCCGCCAGCCGGGCGCGCCCCACGGCGGGCGCGCGTCGTAGAGCTTCTTGCCGCTCTCGATCGAGGCCAGTATTTTTTTGTAGTCCGGGTCGGCGGTGTCCTTGAAGACCTCGCGCGCGCAGCGGCCGGCCCCGCCCGCCGATTTCGCCAGCGGCGCGAGCAGCAGGCTCGAACAGGCAGGCCGCGTGTAGTCGACCAGCACGCCGGCGTCGTAAAATCGCGCGGGGTCATCC
>Ga0208195_1003263_pt1 | contig 14025 bp, 14 predicted proteins | sample AD_UKC077_MetaG_FD_184441 | JGI IMG/M metagenome (GOLD analysis project Ga0208195, IMG submission 184441) | Active sludge microbial communities of municipal wastewater-treating anaerobic digesters from USA - AD_UKC077_MetaG (SPAdes) (version 2) | ecosystem: Engineered > Bioreactor > Anaerobic >...
ACGTGTGGTGTATCGCGCCCTCAGCTCGCCCACCTTCACGGGCAACGTCCTGGGTTTTCGTATTTGCAGGACGGTGCCGTATGAAGGGGAAAACAGGCCTCCACTCTCTCCGTACAACCCCAGTCCCTCAGACGAGGCAATTGTCGGAGCAACAACGGTCACTCTAAGATGGGCCAGTTATGACCCAGATGGTGATACTATGACTTACGATGTTTATTTAGATATCAATGTTAACCCAACGACAAAAGCGTCATCTAACCAGACTGAGAATACACTTATCAGAAGCAACCTATCATATGACACAACCTACTACTGGAAAGTAGTAGTCAAAGACAGTAAGGGAGCAACGACAGAAGGACCTGTGTGGAGGTTTATTATACAAGAATTGCCACTTCCTCAAATGGTACTGGTAGAAAAAGACAGATTCACGATGGGAGATGCGTGGGATGATTGGGTAGAAAGTGAATACCCGACCCACAAAGTTACATTCACCTACGACTTCTATATGGGCAAGTATGAAACTACATTCGACGAGTACGACGCTTTCTGTAGTGCTACAGGCAGGAGCAAACCTTATGACAAAGGCTGGGGAAGAGGACAGAGACCTGTAATGAATGTCAGCTGGTGGGACGCAGTAGCTTACTGCAACTGGCTGAGTGAGAAAGAAGACCTTCCAAAAGCGTATGACAGCAACGGGAATCTGCTGGACAAAGGCGGGAGAGTAACTACAGACCCGTCGAAGGTAGTAGGCTTCAGGTTACCTACTGAAGCCGAGTGGGAATATGCGGCAAGAGGTAGGAACAAGAGTAAGGGATACAAGTACGCGGGGAGCGATAATGTAGATGACGTTGCCTGGTACGATTCGAACTCGGGGGGCAAGACGCAGGAAGTCGGTAAGAAAGCTCCCAACGAGCTGGGTATCTACGATATGTCCGGAAATGTATATGAATGGTGCAGCGACTGGTGGTATCACTACACAGAAACACCAAAAACAAATCCGTATAACAGTACAGTTAGTTCCTATGGTTCGGGCCGGGTACTACGTGGCGGTAGCTGGTTCAACGATGCGGCGTACGTGCGGGTAGCGTATCGCGACTTCAACTTGCCCACTTACACGCGCAGCTACCTCGGGTTTCGTATTAGCAGGACGGCGTACTGATTTACACTTTAGCCTTTTTACATTTTTACCCTGTGTTGAGTCTCAGAGCGCCGGGCACGGAGTAGCCCGCAAGCGAGAGAAGACACAGAAGATATTGGAGGTTCTATGGCCTTCAGGACAATTACGGTCCGACATCGTAGGAGTAGCCAGCTGTTATAGATTCAGCTCCACATAAATATCGTTCAGCTGCTCCTGGGTGATCCCAATATACCTAAGGGTTATCGCCGGTGAAGAATGGTTGAGCATCTTCTGAATGTACTCCAACGCCACGCCTTTCTTGTACAGGTGGTAGCCGAAGGTCTTGCGGAGTGTATGCGTGCCGATCCCCTCATCGAGTCCGACCATATTCGCATATCTATTCAGCATCTGCCAGGCCGCGATACGGGTTATGGGTTTCAGTGTACCGTCGGCTGTTTTGCGGGAGGAGAAGACTGGGTCATCAGGGTGCATACTGTCGAGGGAGTCGTGAAAGAGCTTCAACGCTTCCACCACCGACTTGTTTAGCAGAAACGTCTTCACCTTCTTCGTCTTTATCTCCACTACGTCCAGCTGGTCCCCAGCTTTAAGGAGTCTTCCACCACCGTTTATAAAGCTGCTCCACTTCAGGGCGAGTATGTCCGAGATCCTCAGTCCGGTGTTTATGCCCAGAGTGAAGAGAAGCAGGTCCCGGTAATTGGATTCACCTTTCATAATTGACTTCATCGCATCGATCTTCTTAGTCTCTCGTATAGGCTGGACTTCCTTCATAACTACACCTCGTAAAATGCCCTGTAATGCGTTTTCTTGTGTGGTACCCTCATCTACCTATACACGGCGACAAAACTTTCAACACGGCGCGTTTAATACAGTGGAAGGCCCAGCTGTACAGGCTTCTCATTCTTTTCCCTCAGGTACGGTGGCTTGACCACTGCATACCGGTGTCTCTGTCGCAACCGTAGCTGTCTGAGTAAGTATCTTCGTGCCCTGGCCTCCGTCGGGAAGACTTTAGTCACGAACGTCGCGCGTTCGGAGATCCTTCCGAAAATGATGGTGACCGGATAACCGACAAACGTGGTCTGGTGTTCGTCGCTGATGAAATAGAACCTCTTCACATTCTTCTCGGGTATCACTTTCTCCAGGTAAATCGATGGCAATTGCGGACCTCCGGGATGGATTCGATATATTTAACTTAAGTCCATTATACTCAATTATTAGTTAAATACAAAATCGGGCGTCGTAAAAGCTGCCCGGAGTGATCCGGCTGAAAGCCTTCAAGGGTCAGGGAAAGGGAAGAATCAGCGAACTTAACACAATAGCCTTGTGTTAAATTAACTGGTGAAGCCAGAGATTCGGATTGATAAGGCGATGACACAATTACATTGAAAGGGGGCGATCTAATGGATACACGTCAGCTACTGAGAAAAGAAATAGAAACCATACCCGATGCTCTCGTAGAAGAAATCCTTCGGTTTGTGAAGGCATTGAAAGAAAGGAATCTGCCTGCCTTAAGTCGCGGGCTACTGGATGCTTCGGAGCCGGCTCTTGCCAGGGCCTGGCTAAGGGACGAAGAGGATATAGCGTGGAAAAACCTGTAAAGTATCTATATGCCTTCTTCTCAGTCCTTCACACTGGACACCTTCCCCACAATACCCTCAAATCGTGCGCAGGATGCCCCGGGTTGCATTTTTATATTCGATATAGATTTCTCTCCGACAGGGGAGGTTAACTCAACAGCGGGCATTAAAATGCGAATGCTTGTACTACCCCTGTTTTTATTGCGATCACTTTTCCAAATAATTTTGTGCATATGTAGGAATACTTGAATCCAGATTAAGGTCGTCTATAAATTGGTGATGGAGCGGCACACCGGAGACGAGAGAAATGATTGTAACCAACAGGTAGCGCGTTTCTAAAATGTAGTGCTAAGTAAGACTGGCAGCCGGACAGCCATGGCACTAAAAAGTGTTAAGAAAAGTTAACGTAATATGGCGAATGTTGGTGTCAGGTTCCCAATGCCGTCTGGGTAAAACGGATCCCACTGCCAGAACCAGACAAATTAGTACTATATATATCTATTCAGATCGGTTCTGGCACCCGGATCCTTTTTAGCGCGGCCACATACAGAGCCGATCACCGAGATCCGTCATACTAAGTTAACTTTTCTTAATACTTTTCAGTTTGGTTGGTGTGCGGCCACAGTAGTTTGACACCACTACATTCAATAAACAGGTTACCTGTTGTTCAGAAATGGCTGTTTTTTGAAGTCTTTTTCTTCTGTGCATGTCTTTAACAGCCACCCACATAAACATGATAACTTATGTCCGAATAAGAACCCCTTTTTGCCATTTCTTCACTTCAACAGCGCTCTGATAGGCGATCCATGCGGTCAAGCTAAAATGGATACCGGTCTTGAAAAAATATGTGTTTTTCTCTAAAAATCACTGAAAAAACGGCCAAAAAGTATACTTGTGTATGCACTGTTGTTCCATTATTTGTTCCAAATACATACTGTGTGTATAGGGCGGTGATCTCGTGAAGGATATTCAGGAGACAAAAGAGAGACACAACATAATGCTAAAGCCTTCTTCGTGGAAGGTTCTGAAGGAGCTAGGGCGCGTGCAGGGAAAGAGCGCCAGCGAAATCATTGAGACAGCTCTATGGAACCTGATTAAGACTGAAGGCTACAACTCTCTGTACTTCAAAATCATGGCCACAACAGAGCCGTGCGATCCGGAAGAGAATGACGAGCTCACCAGAATACTCGATCAGATGACGGAAGAGGACCTGGAAATCGTCGATAGCTATGAGTTACCGGGTTAGCTTCACGAGAGCGAGTAAACGACAACTCGACAAGCTAGATGCCGCAATCAAGATCAGGATAGACAGAAGCTTTCGGCAACTCGTCAGAGATAAACAGCTAATAGTGAACCGTCGTACCCAGCTTATAATCCCTCGCCTGCACGCATCACTATGAATGCGCTATAGTGTCATTAGGAGCAAATAAATTGTCAGAGGAGGCTTATATTGCAAATAACAGACGCGGGCGACGGCTACATCTACATTGAATTTCCAGCTTCAGCGCTGGTGGGAAGGCAGAGATCTGGGGAGTTCATAACCTACAGCGACAGGAATGGCCTGAAGAAGCTCAGAAGGCTGCTGCACTCTGATGAGGTCGAAAGCTTCGTCAAGAGGCGGTGTCCGTCACTTTTGGAAGCCGTTACCAGAGATAAGATATTCCGAAAGGTCAAAAGCAGTTTGGAAAAGAAGCGCAGCTCATAGTCAAACCGGCAGCACCTCGCTGCCGGGTTTTCATTTCCCTAGATAATGCACAATATTCTTCTACTTTTTAACCACAAAACTCTTCCGGACTTCCTGTGTTGGAGCAAGAGCGTTGCTCACAAAAGGATGCACGAAATCCACCAGCACTATATCTTGAGGCCTGCGCATAGATTTCAGGCAGTACTCTATAAGCGAAATCCAGTAATTGCAGATCGGGAGGACTATCATAGATGCAAGGTCCTGTAAGGTCGCATTCTCGGGTAAAAAAATTTCTGCTGCTATTGAAATGCACTCCTCGGGCAATGGTATACCCAGGAGAAGTACGATATTGACATCTCTAAATGCTGTATAGTCAAAAGCTATTCCCCGCCTTCCTGGCGGGTATCGCCAGTATTCTTTGGCATAGCCTTTTAGTGCCGGCCTGTCTTTGACCAGCACAATTCCGACCTTTACAGGTAAGTTTATCCCGTTTTCAACGGCTACCCGTGATGCCGTTTCGTCTATAAATTGTCTTAGTTCTCTATCGCTGTGTTTGTTCAAACTATAAGCGAAGCCATTGTCATCTCTCGTAACTCTTAAAATTCTTCCCATTTTTCTCCCCTCTCAGGCCTTCCCGGCCCAACTGTCTGCAACCGTAGCCTCGGCTATCAGAGGGATATCTATGAACCCCTCCCCCGCGCTTTCCATAACCCCCACAAGTATAGTCTTCACCTCTTCTGCCCGCTGTTCAGGGACCTCCAGTATGATCTCGTCGTGAATAATGGCCACAAGCTTCGCGCCGGTGCTTTCCAGCGCTTTTGGAAGTCTGCCCAGTGCGATCTTCATAATATCCGCCGCTGTTCCCTGTACCGGCAGATTCAGTCTTCCGTTAAGACTGGAGGCACTATCCCACAACCTTCTTCGCCCTTTCAGGGTTCGTGCTTCGTAGTGGTTCCCGTTGTTTGTCATCTTATGCCAGTCTCGTAGACCAGTGTAGTGAGCGAAGAACTTCTCCTTAAAATCCTTAGCCTCCTTCACGCTCATCTTCACACCATAACTGCTCTCGGCATGATCGGAAAGGCCCCGGGCCCCCATAGCGAATAGCAGTCCAAAATTCACGGCTTTAGCCAGCTGTCGTTCCTTCTTATCGATATCGGATGGATCCTTGCCGGTAAGAATGGCCGCCGTCTGTCTATGAAGATCCTCGCCCGTTCTGTAGGCTTTCAACATTACCGGATCACGACTTATCGCCGCCACCACCCTCAATTCGATCTGCGAATAGTCCGCGATAACAAACTTGTTTCCCGGCGCCGGTACGAAGCAGCTCCGGAATCCAGGCTCATTGGGAATTTGCTGCAGATTTGGCTTAGAACAGGAAAAGCGTCCTGTAGCGGCCCCAATTTGCCAGTAGGATGGATGGATCCGGCCCGTTAACGGGTGGATGTGGTTGGAGGATTTGTTTGAGAAAGTCGAGAGGGCTTTTGCGATCTTGCGATAGTGTAATATCGCAGCCGCTTCGGGATGCCTGTCTCTTAGTTTCTCGAGTGTAGAGGCGCCGGTGTTATCGACTCTTATACCTTTATCATTCAGGACTTTCAGCAATTGTTTGGGGCTGTTGAGATTGACACCGGCATCGAGAAGCTCTCTACATTCCATAACCGATTTTTCAAGTTCACTCTGAAGAACTGCTTTCAATTTTTCCAGTCTGCTGATGTCAAGAAAAATCCCGTTGAGTTCTAACTCTACCACCGCGGGTAAAGCCTCGAACTCTATCTGGGCAACCTCGGAAAGGCGCGCTTTCTTTATCGCTTCAGATACCGGACTATAAAGCTCCAGAAGAACCGTGACGTCTCTGGCCGCATACTCAAGCTGTTCTTTCGAGAGCCCGCCGGACCAGTCACTTTTCTGCTGCTCTTTCGAAAGAGGCCTCTTCAAGTATTTTTTGGACAGGTCTGCAAGTTTTACGGGGCTATCCGCTAAACCGCAGACGATCAGCTGCTCGGCCAGCATCGTGTCGAATACTGGGCCTTCCACATCAACCCCCGCAACTTTTAGGAACTCAATATCGAACTTCGCGTTGTGGAAGAGCTTAGTGGTGCTCCTGTCTCCAAATAGCCCCTTGAGTGTGGCGGATACAGACCGTCTGTCCAGCGAGAACATATCCAACAACAGTGGTGGTTCACCGGGCGTCCCGATCTGTATGAGCCTTATTCTATCTGTCAGCGGGTCTAGGCCGGTGGTTTCGGTATCGATCGCCAGTAGTTCTTTCCCCTTCAGCTTTTCGATTTCTCTGCAGGCACCTTCGGTCGTAGAAGGTATTCTGAAAGGTTCTGCTACCACCGGTGCAACCTCGGGCATTTCCTTTACAACCCCCTTCTCGGGTGGCTTAACAGACCGGGTTTCGGCCTTATCGACCACACCCAGATTAAGCTGGGCCAATAAATTTTCTACCGTGAATTTCTCTTTCATATTTATTCCTCCTCATCGGCAAAAGATAGTTCCAGATTCACGGGTACGAATGTGTGTGTCGCTTTCTCGTACACAAACAGCACATCCCCGCTCATACCACTTCTGTTTTTCAGAACCGATAACCGCCCATAGCAGGCCTTCTTGCTTTCATCCAGAGGGTAAGAACTCCTCACTTTTGAAAGTGCTATCTGCCTGTCCAGATGGTCGCTGTAGGATCTCTGCAGGAGCTCCAGCTGGTCGATTCTCTCCACACTCTCCCCTTTCTTACCTGTCGAGACCTTCTCGACCTTCCCGCTCTGAAGGAGCATCACGACATCCGCGGCGTGGGCGATTTTGAAGCTCTCCCGTAGAGCCGACATATTCAATGTACCGGATTTAAGGGCATCAGTGTATGCGGCTTTTGTGATGTCCGAGATTGCAACGACCGCCACGTTGTCGTCCCGGGCGAGCTGTTTCAGCTGAACGGCGACCTTATTCATTCTGAAAGTCTCGTTGACACCGCTGTCTAGCTTTTCGTCTCCGCTGGGGACAAGTTGCATATAGTCGACCACGACCAGCACCGGGGAGTCTTCAGAGAGAGCCTTACTGAACCGAAAGCTCCTGATGAGACCGCTAATAACCGCAGCAGTCGTGTCAGGTCCGGCCTCTATTATAGAGAGATTCTCTCCCACGGCATTTCCGTAAGTAGCGGCCGCTTCGAGCAGCTGGTCTAGTGTAAGTTTACCCTTGCCGGCGTCGTACCTGTTCCAGGCACGCTTTTCGATGAGTGTAGAGTCAATCCCTCCCGCTCTTGAGAGCCCATCTCGTATGAGCTCCTCTTTGGGCATTTCGTACGAGATGAACAGCACCGGGAAGTTATGTTCGGCGGCATAATCACCGAGATTCGCGCAGAACGTCGTCTTCCCCGCACCCGGAGGTGCTCCCAGAACGTACAGCTTCCCACCGTGGAGGCCGCCGGTGAGTATGTTGTTCAACCAGGGAGAGGGTGTTGGTATTGAGCTCGCGGGCATTGTGAGAATCGATTCAAGATATGGGATGAGCAGCGGCCCCACAAGCTCGGCCTCCCTTGCGGCCTTTCTGAGGAGGAAATCTCCGGCGTGCCTCAAGTCGACCAATGTGTCCTCCAGTGGTTCGGTGAGGTTCAACACAGCTGTCCTGGCACCGGCCAGTGTCTTCAACAGCTGTCGCCGTAGAGCGACCTCGCGGATCCTGGTCTGGTGTGCCTTAAACGTTTCCTCCGAGCAGGACGGCTGCTCCATAAGGGTATCAATATAGGTGCTGTAAGCTTCTATTTGTGAGTGCCGGTCTTTCTCAGGTAGGAGTCTCTCAATTTGGCTGAGCACGGCTCCCCTGGTCAATTGCTGTTGCCCGTCGGTACAGGCTTTTACGGCTTTCCATAATGTAGTGTGGTCCACGCTCATCCCCTCCACTGAAAACCGGATACGGGAATTGTCGTATCGAGTAAATTGGGCGCTTTTTCGGGATTATGGAAAAGGAAAGAGAAGAACTCCTTCTCGGCTTCGAAATCCAGGCGGGAAGGCACCCAGCCAGCGCCTTTAGCACCAGACCACGGCCAGAAAGGACAGCCCCTCCCCCGGCAACCATCATCGGCAACCAACTCCTTACTAGCCCTGACAAAACCACAACCCCAGTGGTATTTGGAGTCGTTTTGCCGGACACTCCGGAGAACCCCCGTGAAGTTCGAAACTTTCTCCCTTACCGTCTTTTTCGAAGTCGGATGTTCTGGTGAAGTCTTCCCGGCGACGATTCGGGCGATCTCTGTACCCTGCTCGTCGGAAAGTGAGCTGTCAACGGTGTAGTTGGCCAGAATCATATTGGCCTTATTGTACTCCAGGTCTGAAGGCACACCCTTCTCCAGGAGATAAGCTATACAATGAGGGTGCTCACCAGGCGCCAGGAGAGAGAAATCGACTTCGTGGGCGGTGTCAGTTTCGGGTTCGCTATCCTCCGAAGGTTGCATCTCCAACGCCAGCCGGTACAGGTCCTGGGGAGAGTTCTGTTCGATTTCGTCAATAATAGCACCCTGATCTTCGGGTACAACGGGATAACCTTCTTCGTCCCATTCAACCTCGTCTGCCAGGAACCCGCAGAGACGGCCTGTCTTTGTGTGAATCCCCCCAGGCAGCTTTACCGGCTGACCGCCGCTGCCCTTCCCGTCGGCCTCAACTTCTCCGGGGAGTGGGTAAATCTCTCTAGGCTGATAGCCAGATTTATAGCACACTGCCTTAACTGCTGCGTGCATAGTCTCGGACGGAATAGGCTGCTCGCTGAAAAACCAGACGTGGAAGCCCTTGTTTCCGCTGAATTCAAGGTAAGCCTTCAGTCCCTCTTCGGCGGCGGTGTCCCTTATCCTGTCAGCCAGATCGTAATTGTCCCGCAGCTCGTCCTTTGTACCGTCGATATCCACACATCCCGCTTTTGTCAGGGAGGTCGTGACCTGGGAGAGCCTTACAGCTATAGTTTTGCGACCCTCCAGGTGTGCTTTCAACACTGCATCCGTCAGTTCCAGGGCGCCGGTGGAGGTGTAACCCTGGCCGTCATCGTTCTGGACGGCGTAAAGCTGCCCTGCGTCGTGAAGAAATAGTTTTTTGTAACCCTGTAAGCTTTTTTCCATCGTGTGGTTCCTCCTCTCTTCTCATTGTCTCTAGCTTACAATGAGCGTTTCAGGGCTCTGCCCTGAGACGCGTGCATTATATTTATTATATTTATTAGTGTGGCCCTTTCCTTCGAAAGGGGCTTAATTGGCCAATTCTGGAGGTCGGGTATGTAGGGGGTCTCCCTGATTTATGTGGGGGTCTCCCTGATTTGTGTAGGGGGTATGCCTTCTATGGTTTCCGCGGTAAGTGTTTAGCCATGAGGTTCTACGACATTTTTGAAGGGACACAAGTTTTGTGGCCCTTTTTAAGGGTGTATGTGTCCTTTTTTCCCTGCTTTTACTTTTCACTTTTCATAACCCTCTTCATTTTTCTAATTAGAGAATCGGCGGGTTCTCTTTCGCCCCTTTCTATCTTTTTGTAGTAACTGAGGCTTATAGCTAGTTTCTTCGCCATCTCTCGCTGAGTCAGGCCTCTCTCTTTTCGGAATGCTGTGAAATGACTGATAACCGAAGTCGCTTTCTCCTTTTTTATTTTTGGTTCAGTCTTAAAGTAGAATGTGACTTTACTTCTAAGGACGTCCACCAGATCGTCACTGGACACCCTTCTTTTACTTACCGCTTTTGCCAGTAGCAGTAGTAACCCTTCAGATTCATCGGCGACATTATATTCCTCGGGTACTTTGTCTTCTGTGTCATAGAAGTCGTTTGTGATAGTCCATCGCCAGTCAAGAATTTCTGATAGTGTCTCCAGAGCACTGTGAAGGTTCGTTATAAACCGCCTCCGCTGCCGACTGTCACCAGACAGTATTTTCTCAACCTGTCCCGGTTCACACATAATCCTAAGGAGCCTCTCCCCTCTGATTGTAAGAGTGCTGTTATTCTTATTCTCGTTGATTCTTTTCAGGTACAGCACCGAGCACATAAGTCTGACGATATCCGGTCTCTTCTGCCAAAACTCTGTTATGACATTAAACGATTCTTCAGCGATAGTTGTGTACTGAAGATAGCCTTCTCCGTTGCTAAGGAATTTGCTCGCCCAAAAGCCCGGAATAACTTCAATTTCATAATCAACTATCCTGCCGTCTTTAACTACTTCTTCTATCTCCGTCCTCCATAGAAGGTCCGGTTGTATATTAAAACCAGCTACCTTCCCTTTAACCGGCCAGTCCAAAGTATAGGAGAGGCTTGAGATCAGCCTCACTCCATAGAGTATCTTTTTCAACCTCTCCTTTGGGCTCTTTATACTCTTCAATCCGCATAGGCCAGATATTTCCGACAGTCTTACAACGAAACTCCTGCCCGGGTTTGAAGATACTGCCGCGTATGCGCACCACAATAAGTGTATTGCCACCATCCACCCTTTCTTCTCCTCCCCCCATTCCTGTAACCTCTTCCGGGAGGGACTGCTAAATGTACTCCCGTTATCTGAAAACCAAATCACTACCCTGTCATCCGAGAACAGAACGTCCCCCCGCTGATTGCTGTTTTTTACCTGACCTGAAGTACCGAGTATGCTCTCTGTGACCTTCATCAACAGGTAGTTGGAAGCCAACAACGTTTTTCTTGTCCTGCGGCAGAAAAGGGGCACTGAACGCATCTTCATACACCTTTTCTCGGGGCACCCTTTAGGCGGGGTTTTGTGTTGGGGTGCTGATCGCTCCACCCATTTTGTAGAAAAAACCCTGATTGCTTCATTTAGGGCTGATTTGTAATCTGTACTGAAATTACGTAGAAATTCATTTGTGTTTATAGCAGTTAAGAGCACGGAATGATGTTTGGTCCCTGGGGCCCTCTTTTGGCCCTCTTCAGTGCCTTTCCGGGCCTCAAACCCACTGACAACCCACTCGTATTGTGGTATAATGAATTTGGCATAACTATTATCTATGGCCGTCTTGCAGGAGACGGCTGTTTCTTTTTTCATAAATTCCCTCCTGTTTCCGCACGAAAGACCTTCCTCAGGTCTGTTTCTTATCGTATTCGTCTAACAATGCGGCTTTCAACTCTTCCAGTTAACCAGGTTTTGGTCCCTCGTATTACAAGCATATACCCGGCGTGGGTACCCCTGCAGACGAGGGGCAGTTTTCCATACCTCCGTTTGGGGACACTGATGTATACTTATTTTTCGTGCCGATGGGGGTTCCTCCGGAAGGAATCGATCAGCTAAAAAGAAAACAGTGCCATTGAATCACCTCCACAGATTCGGTAAAAGAAAAATTTGAATGTTTCCACACTCGAAATTTTCCTTTTAGGGGTAACCCCTGTAGAAGTGCTCTAAGGCACTGTTGGTTAGTAGGAAATCAACGGGACGGCTGCCGATTAGAATAAGGTTTCGTATTTCCAGCTGTCCTAACTTGATCGAGGTACACCTCGGTGGCAACCATTTGTCCCCATATTCACTTGTGTCTTAATTATATCTCGTATTCGATTTTTTTGTAGTCATTCCCGGAAGAAAGCAGGTGGTCATAGACCGTGGGTGTGTAACGGGTCACTCCGGCCCAACAGTGACCTCCAGGGTCCTGATACCGATTAAACTTACATACAACGCTTCAGCGCTGTTCATGAGCGGGGAGACATGGATGCCGTACACCATCCCATAATACTGCTGCGAAGGGTGGCAGGTTATGACATACAACATCTTCAGTTTCCGTTTAATCCTGGGGTGTCTGTACAACAGGCGCAGCAGTTCTTGTCGTACTGACCGTCCTGACACATCACTATGGAATAACGCATACCCAGTGTGTTTTTCTCGCCACAAACATGGCGAGAACACTTCCTTTTTTAACTCTCTACGCAACCTCAACCCCACAAGGAGAGGCAGTCTCAACAAAATCACTTTCGACATCGGCACACCCCACTGGAATAGTTTGGCGGGCTAACACACCCCGCCTGTATTATATACATCGCACCCCCGGTTATCGTGCTTTCCCGTTTCAGCACCTCTCCCCCCCTGGAGGTGAATAACCCCGGTGAGACTGCCGCAGACTTACATTCTCCACCCTTAACCCCGGGGCACGGTGGTCGTCTCTATCGAATGCGTACATCTGGATGCAATCCCTCCTTTACCCGTCTGATACAATAGACATTTCTCGAAATGGCGGTGACCGGCTTCTCGTGCACCCTACCTAAAACGGATCCCACTGCCAGAACCAGACTGAATAGATATATATATACTAGGTTATCTGGTTGTGGCAGTGTGGTCCGATTTATCCAGACCACTCTACAAGCCGAACACCATCAGTTGTCAGATCTGGTTAACCTACGCTTCATAACAGGGTGTGTACGGTCTGCAGAGCTTGTTACAGTTAAAATTTCAATTTCTTCCTTCCACTACCCGCACCCACGGGTTTTCGCACAACTCTGGCGGAATTTCTGCCGGATGGTGCCTGCCTGGGGACGGAATCTTCCCCATTGCCGGCGTCGGAATTTCCATCCTTTCTGTCCGACAAAACGAAGTTGACCTCGTCTGCCCGGATGTAGGTGTAGCTCGTGTAGGTGTCGTCGTTGTTCTTGACGGTGTCAATGTGGAGACTGCCGACCACCTCTATCGGCTTGCCCTTCTGGAAGTATTGCACTACGAAGTCAGCCCTGCCAGCACCGTACACCTTGACCTGAATGAAATCGGCTGACTGCTGACCCTCTTTCGCCCATCTACGGTCCACAGCTACGCGGAACTCCGCCACCTTGTTGTCCTCGCCGATCTCCCTGACTACCGGATCGGCTACCAGCCTTCCCGTAACTACTGTTAAATTCACAAAAATCCCTCCTCAAAAACGAAGCGGGCCATCTGCCCGCTCCAGCTCACTACAATTATAGCGAAAAGCGCCCCGTCTCTGCAGGGCGCCCCTGTTCTTTGGCCGGTCGTCTTCCGGCCGTCAGTACACGTAGATACCGTTTTCGGGAAGTTCGAACCCGGGCCTCACTTCGGTTTCCAGTAAGTAAGGCAGGATTATCGCGTCCGGATCTATGTCGTAGAAACTTAGATTCGGAGGGTCGATGGTCCCGTCCCCTTTGGCAGAGTACAGGTTTTTAACGACTATGCACCATACACCGCGCCATTTCATCTTCGCCAGTAAACGACGCTCTTCCTGGTGCATCTCGAACAGGTAGTTCAGCGCATAGTTTATCCTGTCGAGTATGGCCTGTTTCCTCTGGGGAGATTTTTCCGCCTGGTACAACCGATACGCCCGGGTGAGCTCTTTCGCGAAAGGGGTATCCTCTATGCCTTTCCTAGCCTCGAACAACTCTAGCTGCCCATCCACATCACTCTCCCTTCACCGCGTAGGGTATGACCTTTCGATTATATCGAGAAGACTCGGTAATGTCGCAAGACATATTCAGTGTCTTCCGCGGCTCTGGCGAAATGATCTTTTATGGCAGCCCTTACCCCGGTGATATTCTCCGGGGAAATCATCGGTATTTTTATACCAAAATCGATAGCGATTTTCTTCAGTTCGGTGGCTCCGAGCATATCCACCGTTTTCGAGGTTTCGATCAGGCGGGTGAGGGTGCCCATGCGCTCGTTCAGACCCTCGAGCATCTCCGG
>Ga0208195_1003271_pt1 | contig 14004 bp, 13 predicted proteins | sample AD_UKC077_MetaG_FD_184441 | JGI IMG/M metagenome (GOLD analysis project Ga0208195, IMG submission 184441) | Active sludge microbial communities of municipal wastewater-treating anaerobic digesters from USA - AD_UKC077_MetaG (SPAdes) (version 2) | ecosystem: Engineered > Bioreactor > Anaerobic >...
TGGCCTCCGACGACGCGACGTTCGGCCTGCCGGAGGTGGAACGCGGCGCCCTCGGGGCGGCGACGCACCTGTCGCGATTGGTGCCGCAGCACATGATGCGCCGGCTGTTCTTCACCGCCGCCACCGTCGACGCCGCCACGCTGCACCAGTTCGGTTCGGTGCACGAGGTGGTGCCGCGCGCCGAACTCGACGAGGCTGCCCTGCGGGTGGCCCGGGACATCGCCAAGAAAGACACCCGGGTGATCCGCGCGGCCAAGGAAGCGCTGAATCTCATTGACACCCAACGGGTCAACGCCAGCTACCGGATGGAGCAGGGCTTCACCTTCGAGCTGAACCTGTCCGGCGTCTCAGACGAACTGCGTGACGATTTCGCCGGCACGAAGAAAGCCGACAAATGAGTCCACGGGATAAGCGCACCACCCTCGACGAGGCAGTCGCCTCCGTCGAGAGCGGGATGACGATCGGCATCGGCGGCTGGGGCTCGCGGCGCAAGCCGATGGCATTCGTCCGCGCCCTGCTGCGCACAGGCGTCACCGACCTGACCGTGGTGACCTACGGCGGACCCGACATCGGTCTGCTGTGCTCGGCCGGCAAGGTGGCCAAGGCCTACTACGGGTTCGTCTCGCTGGACTCTCCCCCGTTCTACGACCCGTGGTTCTCCCGAGCCCGCACCACCGGTTCGATCGTCGCCCGCGAGATGGACGAGGGCATGCTGCGATGCGGACTGCAGGCTGCGGCACAGAGACTTCCGTTCCTGCCGATCCGGGCCGGACTGGGCAGTTCGGTTCCCGACTTCTGGGACGGCGAACTGGCAACGGTCCGTTCTCCGTATAAGACCGGTGACGGCTATGAGGAACTCATCGCGATGCCCGCACTTCGCCTGGACGCCGCCTTCGTCCACCTCAACCTCGGCGACAAGCACGGCAACGCCGCCTACACCGGTATCGACCCGTACTTCGACGACCTGTTCCTGATGGCCGCCGACCGGCGCTACCTGTCGGTGGAGCGGGTGGTGCCGACCGAGGAACTCATCAAGGCGGTTCCCCCGCAGGCGCTGCTGGTGAACCGGATGATGGTCGACGCGGTCGTCGAGGCCCCCGGTGGCGCGCACTTCACCACCGCCGCACCGGATTACGGCCGCGACGAGAAGTTCCAGCGGCACTACGCCGAGGCTGCCGCATCCGACGACGGCTGGGCGCAGTTCGTCAAGACCTATCTGTCCGGCAGCGAGGCCGACTACCAGGCTGCCGTGCGCCGCTTTCAGGGGGAATCATGATCCAGGTCAGCCGCGCCGAGGTGTGCGTCGTCGCCTGCGCCGAACTGTTCCGCGGCGCCGGCGAGATCATGGTCAGCCCGATGACCACCGCGGCCTCCATCGGCGCCCGCCTGGCCCGCCTGACCTTCGCGCCGGAGATCCTGTTGACCGACGGCGAGGCGCAACTGCTGGCGGACACCCCGGCCATCGGAGCGCCCGGCGCGTTCGAGGGGTGGATGCCGTTCGGCCGGGTCTTCGAGACGCTGGCGTGGGGCCGCCGCCATGTGGTGATGGGCGCCAATCAGGTCGACCGGTACGGCAACCAGAATCTGTCGGCGTTCGGGCCGTTGCAACATCCGACCCGTCAGATGTTCGGGGTGCGGGGCGCACCGGGCAACACCATCAACCACGCCACCAGTTACTGGGTCGGCAACCACTCCAAGCGGGTGTTCTGCGACACCGTGGACGTGGTGTCCGGAATCGGCTGGGACAAGGTCGATCCCGACAACCCCGCCTACCGCTTCGTCAACGTCCACCGGGTGGTGAGCAATCTCGGCGTCTTCGACTTCGGCGGCCCCGGACACACCATGCGCGCGGTGTCGCTGCACCCCGGGGTGGAGCCCGACGAGGTGCGGGACAACACCTCCTACGAGATCCACGGCCTCGACGAGGCCGAACGGACCCGGCTGGCCACCGGCGATGAGTTGGAGATCATCAAACGCCTGGATCCGAAGTCGCTGCGGGACAAGGAGGTCAAGGCATGAGAATTCAGACCGCGCTGACCCGCCTGGTCGGCATCGAGCATCCGGTGGTGCAGACCGGCATGGGCTGGGTGGCCGGGGCGCGACTGGTGTCGGCGACCGCCAACGCCGGCGGCCTGGGCATCCTGGCCTCGGCGACCATGACCATCGACGAGTTGGCGACGGCGATCACGAAGGTCAAGTCCGCGACCGACAAACCGTTCGGGGTGAACATCCGCGCCGACGCCGCCGACGCCGGTGACCGCGTCGACCTGATGATCCGCGAAGGCGTCAAGGTGGCGTCCTTCGCACTGGCCCCCAAGGCCGAACTGATCGCCCGGCTCAAAGAGGCCGGGGCCGTGGTGGTCCCGTCAGTGGGTGCGGCCAAGCACGCCAAGAAGGTCGCCGGGTGGGGCGCCGACATGGTGATCGTGCAGGGCGGCGAAGGTGGCGGGCACACCGGTCCGGTGGCCACCACCCTGCTGCTGCCCTCGGTTCTCGACGTGCTCGACGGCACGGGCATCCCGGTGGTGGCGGCCGGCGGGTTCTTCGACGGCCGCGGACTGGCTGCGGCGCTGTCCTACGGGGCCGCCGGTGTCGCGATGGGCACCCGGTTCCTGCTGACGTCTGACTCGACGGTGCCGGACGCGGTCAAGCAGCGTTACCTGCAGTCCGCCCTGGACGGCACCGTGGTGTCCACCCGGGTGGACGGCATGCCGCACCGGGTATTGCGCACATCGCTGGTGAACAAACTGGAGAGCGGTTCCCGGGCAAGGGGTTTCAGCGCCGCAGTGCTCAACGCCGCACGGTTCAAGAAGATGTCCGGCATGTCCTGGCCGTCGATGATCCGCGACGGGCTGGCCATGCGTCACGGCAAGGAACTCACCTGGTCGCAGGTGCTGATGGCGGCGAACACCCCGATGCTGCTGAAGGCCGGATTGGTCGAGGGCAACACCGATGCGGGCGTGCTGGCCTCAGGTCAGGTGGCCGGGATCATCGACGATCTGCCGTCGTGCGCGGAGTTGATCGAGGGCATCGTGCGCGACGCCATCACGCATCTGAAATCGGCGGCCGCGCTCATCCAGTGAGCGTATGGTCCGATTCATGGGGATCGCACCGGAGAGTTGGCCGTCGCCGTTTCAGACGCTGATCCGGACGTCGAACAAATACCTGCTCAACCCGCTGATGCTGCGACTGGCGGGGAGCAGGTACTGGTACGCGTCGGTGGTGCGGCACACCGGACGCCGTTCCGGCAAGCAGTACTCCACCCCGATCGTCGCCGACCGGGTGGGCGATCGGCTGATCATCCCGTTGCCGTACGGCACCCAGGTCGACTGGGTTCGCAACGTGCTCACGGCCGGGGAGGCCACCGTCATCCGCAAGGGCAAGACCTACCACGTGGCCGACCCGGAGTTGATCTCCTCCAGCGAGGCCCTGCCGTTGCTGCGGCGGGACCGGCGGCGCACCTTCGAACGGGTGAGCATCGGGCACTTCCTGCGCGCCCGGATCGACACCCCGCACTAGGCGGCGGTGGCTCCTCGCTTCCCAACCCCTTGGCGCGCCTTGCCGACGTGTGTGGTGACCGAGGCCCCGGGCGCGGTCTTCGCCAACCGCTGGCGCGCAACCGTCGGCGCGGGGGCGGGGGTCGGCGCTGCGGAGCCGATGTCGCGCAGCGCATCCCGGATGCCTTCGCCGATCGCGTTGACGAGATCGACAGTCACGCTGATCGGATTGACCCTCGGGATGAGCTGAAAAGGCGCCGGCGTGCTGTAGGGAAGGGACCTGTCGTAACCGGTTTCGATGAGCACACGGAGGGCCGGCTGGATCAGGTCGATCAGCGGAGTGACGATGAACTCGGTTCCGGTGAACGCTGCGAATTCCCGAAGTGGCTGCAGCAGCGGCAGATTCGGCGTGGGAATCAGCACGTAGGTCGTGTCACTGCCGGCGATGTGCTGCTGGTTGGCCGGATCAGCGATCGCCGCCGCCAGTTCGGTCGGAGTGAGGCCGTTCGGGGCCTGCCCCAGATAGCTGCCGTGGGTGTACCAGAAGCCGCCGATCGCGTTGAGGTCGGCAAGCAGGTTGATCGGGTATCGCGGGAAGTCCACAACGCCGTCGTACTGGAACGCGATGTCGACGGTCGACATGGCGGTGTCGGTCGGGGTGGGCAGGCCGAACGTGGCGTCCAGGATCGGAACCGTGCCGAACATCGCGAGCCGTTCGAAGAGTCCGCCGTTGGGCCGGTTGGGGTTGCCGATGAGGACGAAGTCGATGTTCGCCTGATCCTGCACCGACAGTTCGGTCAGGATCGACTTCTCCCGGGTGGCGACCGTCGCTCCCTGGGAGTAACCGAACACGACGGCCGGAGTGCCGGAAGTCGGGTGATAGGTGCCGACCAGGTCGCTGTTGAGTTGGTTGAGACCGCTGGCCACCGACACGTCGAACTTAGCGCCGGTCAACCCGCCCCAGCCCTCCCAGGGGAACGGCCAGAACTGGGCGATGTACGGCACCGGTTCCGGGACACAGTCGACTGCGCAGGATTGTGTGGTCGGCGCGATGTAGTAGTCGACGGCGTTCTGCATGTACCCGGGCACCACGGCGGGATCGGGCGTCGCCGTCCCGGGCACGATCAGCGCAGTTGCCGTGAGTGTGACCGCGGCGGTGACCGAGCCGGCGGCCGCCGACAGCGAACCGAGCACCCCGAACGCCGCCGTGACCGCGGAACCGATGAGCTTCATAGCCACTCCAATACCCGCCGCCGGTGGAACGTGGGATCACCCCAGGCCGAACGTAATGCCTGCACACGCAACAGCCACTGTGACAGATCGTGTTCGGCGGTGTAGCCGATGGCGCCGTGGGTCTGCAGCGCCGCGCGCGCCGCCAGCAGGGCCGCGTCGGATGCGGCGGCCTTGGCGGCGCTGACGTCGCGGATGTCGAGTGTCAGCGCCGCACCGTAGAGCAGCGGCCGGGCCAGCTCGAGCGCGATGTGAACATCGGCCAGTTTGTGTTTGATCGCCTGATAGCTGCCGATCAGCCGGCCGAACTGACTGCGCTGCTTGGCATATTCCACCGTCATGTCGAGCATGGCCTGCCCGGCCCCGACGAGTTGGGCCGCGGTGGCCAGCGCGCCGAATTCGAAGGCGCGGCCGACCGCGGCGGCCTGTGTCGGTCCGGCGGCGGTGATGCTGAAGAGCCGGCGGGACGGGTCGACGGACTCGCGCACATCCCCGGCAACGGCATCGACGACCACGCCTTCGGCGGCCAGCAGGATCAGGCCCGCGGCGTCGGCGTCCACCGCCCACGGCACCACCGGCGGGACCGCCACCGTGGCGATCAGGTCACCGGAGGCCAGCGCGGCCGAGCGCTCGTCATCGGCGAGCAGAATCGGTGCCACCGCAATGGATTCGGTGACCGGACCGGGCACACACCAGCGTCCCAACCGTTCACAGGCCACCACGAGATCGACCGGGTGGGCGCCGATGCCGTCGTACTTCTCCGGCACCGCCAGGGCGGTCACGCCTAGTTCGGACAGCCTCTCCCACACTCTGCGGCCCGGCGCGGTGTCACCGGCGGCCCAGGACCGCACGGCCGCGGGCACGTCCGCCGCACCGAGGGCGGCGTCGATGCTGGCGGCGAAGTCACGCTGTTCGGCGTCGAGTGCGAACTTCATGCTTTCGCCTCCTTCGGCAGACCGAGGATGCGTTCGGCGATGATGTTGCGCTGAATCTCGTTGGTGCCGGCGTAGATCGGGCCGCCGAGGGCGAACAGCAGTCCGTCGGTCCAGCCGTCGGCGATCTCACCGGCGGGGCCGCGCAGGTCGAGTGCGGTCTGGTGGATCGCCACGTCGAGGTCCGACCAGAACACCTTGGTGACCGAGGATTCCGCGCCCAACTCCCCGCCCTCGGCGATGCGGGTGACGGTGCCGAAGGTGTGCAGCCGGTAGGCCTGGGCTTTGATCCAGGCGTCGGCCACGGCATCGGCGAAGCGCGGGTCCGAACCGTCATCGCGCCAGGCCTGCACCAGGCGTTCGGCCGGGGCGAGGAAGCGGGCCGGACTGCGCAACGACATCCCGCGCTCGTTGCTGGTGGTGCTCATCGCCGCGCGCCAGCCGTCGTGCACGCCACCGATCACGTCGTGATCGGGGACGAAGACATCGTCGAGGAAGACCTCCCCGAAACCGGTGGCACCGCCGAGTTGCGCGATGGGTCGCACCGTCACGCCCTCGGCGTGCAGGTCGAACATCAGGTACGTCAGACCGCGGTGGCGTTCGGCGGCGGGGTCGGAGCGGAACAGCCCGAAGCCGCGTTCGCCGAACACCGCGCGGCTGCTCCAGATCTTCTGGCCGTTGAGCAGCCAGCCGCCGTCGGTGCGGGTGGCCGTCGAGCGCAGTGAGGCGAGGTCGCTGCCGGACTCCGGTTCCGACCAGGCCTGCGCCCAGATCTCCTCTCCGCTGGCCATTTTCGGCAGGATGCGATCCAACTGCTCCTCGGTGCCGTGCCCGAACAGGGTGGGCGCCAGCATCGAGATGCCGTTGGCGCTGGCGCGCCCCGGGGCACCGGCCCGGAAGTACTCCTCCTCGAACACCACCCACTGCAGCAGCGAGGCGTCGCGGCCGCCGTATTTCTCCGGCCAGGTGATCACCGACAGTCCGGCGTCGAAGAGCACCCGGTCCCAGCGACGGTGCTGGGCGAATCCCTCGGCGGTGTCGTAGGACTTCGTCGGGAACTCGTGGCGATTCGCACCCAGGAACGCGCGCACCTCGTCGCGGAAGGCACAGGTGGCGTCGTCGTAGTCGATATCCATCAGGCCATCTCCCGCAGTGTGGGTTTGACGACTTTCCCGCCGGCGTTGCGCGGCAGCGCGTCGACGAAGACCACCGAACGCGGAATCTTGAAGTTGGCCAGGTGCTTTCGGGTGTAGGCGATCACGGCCTCCTCGTCGATGTCGGCCCGTTGCCTTGGCACGACGAATGCGCAGCCGACCTCGCCGAGGCGTTCGTCGGGAACGCCGATCACCGCGACGTCGGCCACCCCGTCCAGTCGCATCAACGTCTGCTCCACTTCGGCGGGGTACACGTTGAAACCGCCGCAGATGTACATGTCCTTGAGACGGTCGGTGATGCGCAGATTGCCCGCCGCGTCGACGGTGCCTACATCGCCGGTGTGCAACCACCCGTCGGCGTCGATCGCCGCCGCGGTGGCCGCCGGGTCGTCGAGATAGCCGAGCATCACGTTGGGTCCGCGCAACAGCACCTCGCCGGCGCCGTCCTCGGAGTCGATGCGCAGTTCGAATCCGGCGATCGGCCGCCCGCAGGTGGTGGCGACGGTCACCGGATCGTCGTCGGGCCGGCACATGGTGCCGAACCCACTGGCCTCGGTGAGCCCGTAGGCGGTCAGCACGATCTCGATATCGAGTTCACTCTGCATCCGTTCGATGAGCACCACCGGCACGATGGCCGCCCCGGTGACGGCGAACCGCAGCGAACTGAGGTCAAAGTCCTTGCGGGACGGGTGATCCAGCAGGGACTGGTAGATGGTCGGCGGTCCGGGCAGCACGGTGATCTGCTGCTCCTGCACGGTGCGCATCGCCTGCTCGGGGTCGAACGTCAACTGCGGGATGAGCGTCGCGCCGGTCTGAAGGCAGGCCAGGATGCCGGCCTTGTAGCCGAAGTTGTGGAAGAACGGGTTAATGCACAGGTAGCGGTCGGCGCTGGTGAGTTCGCCGCACTTCGCCCACGCCGCCGGCGCCGACAGCGATTGGCGGTGCGCGCACAGCACGCCCTTGCTGCGCCCGGTGGTGCCGGAGGTGAACAGGATGTCGGAGACGTCGTCGGGTGAGACCGCCCGCGCGCGGGCGTCGACCTCATGGAGGGGCACCTGAGGTCCGGCCAGGAACTCTTCCCAACTCCCTTTCTGCTCCGTGCCGTCGGCGTCCTCGACCGGAATCCGGACGATGTGCCGCAGTGCCGGCAGGGACGCCCGGTCGAGTTCTCCCGCGCGGTCGGCGCCGAGGAAGCGGCCCATCACGAACAGCAGGGGGGCCTCGGTGCGGGCCAGGATGTCGGCGGCCTCGCCGGCGGTGTAGCGGGTGTTGAGCGGAACCAGCACCGCGCCGGCGTAGTGCGTCGCCAGGCAGGCCACCACCCAGTGCCAGGTGTTCGGCGACCAGAGTGCCACCCGGTCGCCGGGGTGCACGCCGAGTCCGGCGATGGCGGCCGCGGTGCGGCGGACCTCGTCGCGCAGTTCGGCGAAGGTGAAGCGGCGATCGGGGGTGACCAGCGCTTCGTGGTCGGCGTAGTCGAACGCCATCCGGTCGAGGACCGCCGGCGTGGTGAGCGGATGGCCGTTAGCGGCCGTCATCGCTGCTCCCTCCGGACCGCTAACAAAGCAAGTGCTTGGTAGGTTACCCTACAAGGGTGCGTGTCGAGGAGTTCCGGGCTGAGGTCCGCGACTGGCTGGCCGCCAACCTCGTCGGTGAATATGCCGCGCTCAAGAGCCTCGGCGGCCCCGGCCGCGAGCATGAGGCCTTCGAGGAACGGCGGGCCTGGAACCGGCATCTGGCCGCCGCCGGGCTGACCTGCCTGGGCTGGCCGGTCGAGCACGGCGGGCGCGGACTGTCGGTGGCGCACCGGGTCGCCTTCTACGAGGAGTACGCGCGCGCGGACGCCCCCGACAAGGTCAACCACCTCGGTGAGGAACTCGTCGGCCCGACGCTGATCGCCTTCGGCACCCCCGAGCAGCAACAGCGCTTCCTACCGGCCATCCGCGATGTCACCGAACTGTGGTGCCAGGGCTACTCCGAACCCGGTGCCGGCAGCGACCTGGCCAATGTCTCGACGACGGCTGTGCTCGACGGGGATGAGTGGCTGCTCAACGGGCAGAAGGTGTGGACGTCGCTGGCGCATTGGGCGCAGTGGTGCTTCGTCATCGCCCGTTCCGAGAAGGGCTCCAAAGGACATAAGGGTCTGTCGTATCTGCTTGTGCCCCTTGACCAGCCGGGCGTGGAGATCCGCCCGATCGTCCAGCTGACCGGCGACTCGGAGTTCAACGAGGTGTTCTTCACCGACGCCCGCACCGACGCCGGCCTGGTGGTCGGCGAGCCCGGCGACGGCTGGAGTGTGGCGATGGGAACCCTGCAGTTCGAACGCGGGGTGTCCACGTTGGGTCAGCAGATCCGTTACGCCCGTGAGCTTTCCGGCCTGGTCGAACTGGCCAAGAGCACCGGCGCGGTCGAGGACCCGCTGATCCGGGAGCGGCTCACCCGGGCCTGGGCCGAACTGCAGACCATGCGATCGTTCGCGATGGCGACGATGGACGACGAACTCCCCGGTCAGGACAGTGTCTCGAAGCTGTTGTGGGCCACCTGGCACCGCGATCTCGGCGAACTGGCCATGGCGATCAGGGGCAAGGCTTCGATGGTGCTGGACGGCAACGAGTTCGACGAATGGCAGCGGCTGTTCCTGTTCTCCCGCGCCGACACCATTTACGGCGGTTCCAACGAGATTCAGCGCAACATCATCGCCGAACGGGTGCTCGGCCTACCACGGGAAGCGAGGGGTTAGTGACTGCTTTGAGCGCGCCGCCGCCGGAGATCGAGGGACACAGACTGCTGACCGGCAAGGTGGTGGTGATCACCGCCGCGGCCGGCACCGGGATCGGCGCCGCGGTCGCACGCCGCGCCCTACTCGAGGGCGCCGACGTGATGATCTCCGACCACCATGAGAGACGACTCGGTGAGACCCGGGATGCGTTGTCCGCGTTAGGCCTGGGCCGGGTGGAGAGCGTGGTGTGCGACGTCACATCCACCGCGCAGATCGATGCCCTGGTCGACTCCACCACCGCCCGGCTGGGCCGACTCGACGTCCTGGTCAACAACGCCGGCCTGGGCGGGCAGACCCCGGTGATCGACATGACCGACGAGGAGTGGGACCGCGTCCTGTCCGTCACGCTCACCTCGGTGATGCGGGCCACCCGCGCCGCACTGGGCTACTTCCGCGACGCCGGCCACGGCGGGACGATCGTCAACAACGCCAGCGTGCTGGGCTGGCGGGCGCAGCACTCCCAGTCGCACTACGCCGCGGCGAAGGCCGGGGTGATGGCGCTGACCCGTTGCAGCGCAATCGAAGCCGCCGAGTACGGGGTGCGGATCAACGCCGTCTCGCCGAGCATCGCGCGGCACAAGTTCCTGGAGAAGACCAGTTCCACCGAACTGCTCGACCGGCTCTCCGAGCAGGAGGCCTTCGGCCGGGCCGCCGAACCGTGGGAGGTTGCCGCCACCATCGCGTTCCTGGCCAGTGACTACTCCAGTTATCTGACCGGAGAAGTGATCTCAGTGTCGAGCCAGCACCCGTGACGGCATCCACTCCGGCCACCCGGCGTGACGAGTTGCTCGAACTCGCCGCGGCGATGTTCGCCGAACGCGGCCTGCGCGCCACCACCGTCCGCGACATCGCCGACGCCGCCGGCATCCTCTCCGGCAGCCTCTATCACCACTTCAAGTCCAAGGAGGAGATGGTCGACGAGGTGCTGCGCACCTTCCTCGACTGGCTCTTCGCGCGGTATCAGCACATCATCGACACCGAGCCCAATCCCCTTGCCCGGCTGAAGGGTTTGTTCATGGCGTCCTTCGACGCCATCGAGGACCACCACGCCGAGGTGGTCATCTACCAGGACGAGGCCAAGCGGCTATCCGGCCAACCGCGGTTCGCCTACATCGACGAACTCAACCGGCGTCAGCGCAAGATGTGGGTCGACCTGCTCAACCAGGGCATCGAGCAGGGCTACTTCGACAAGGACATCAACGTCGACCTGGTGTACCGCTTCATCCGCGACACCACCTGGGTGTCGGTGCGGTGGTATCAGCCCGGCGGACCGCTGACCGCCGAACAGGTCGGGCGGCAGTACCTGTCGATCGTTCTCGACGGGATCGCAACGCAGAAGGAGAACTCGAATGGCTGAGGCCTATGTGATCGACGCGGTGCGCACCCCGGTCGGCAAGCGCAACGGCTCACTCGCCGGCGTCCACCCGATCGACCTCGGCGTGCACGCGTTCCGCGGCATCTTCGGGCGCAACGACGTGGACCCGGCGGCGGTCGACGACGCGATCGTCGGGTGCGTCGACGCCATCGGCGGCCAGGCCGGCAACATCGGCCGGCTGACCTGGCTGGCCGCCGGCTATCCCGAAGAGGTGCCCGGGGTGACCGTCGACCGGCAGTGCGGGTCCAGCCAGCAGGCGATTTCCTTTGGCACGCAGGCGATCATGGCCGGAATGGCCGATCTGATCCTGGCCGGCGGCATGCAGAACATGAGCCAGATCCCGATCTCCTCGGCGATGATCGTCGGCAAGGAATTCGGGTTCACCTCCCCCACCAACGAGTCACAGTTCTGGCTGCAGCGCTACGGCGATCAGGAGATCTCGCAGTTCCGCGGAGCCGAGATGATCGCCGACAAGTGGGACATCACCCGCGAGGACATGGAGCGCTTCGCCCTGGCCAGTAACCAGCGGGCGTTCGCGGCCATCCGCGGCGGGCACTTCGACAACGAGATCATCGCGATCGACGGTTTCGCCGTGGACGAGACGCCGCGGGAGACCACGCTGGAGAAGATGGCGGCGCTGCCGGTGCTCAGCGAGGGCGGCCGGATGACAGCCGCGGTCGCCAGCCAGATCTGCGACGGCGCCAGCGCGGTGCTGCTGGCCTCCGAGCAGGCCGTCAAGGATCACGGTCTGAAGCCCCGGGCCCGCATCCACCACATCAGTTGCCGCGGAGCCGATCCCGTCTTCATGCTGACCGGCCCGATCCCGGCTACCCGCTACGCCCTGGACAAGACCGGGCTGTCGATCGACGACATCGACGTCGTCGAGATCAACGAGGCGTTCGCGCCCGTCGTGCTGGCCTGGATCAAGGAGACCGGCGCCGACCCGGCGAAGGTCAACCCGAACGGCGGCGGCATCGCGCTGGGCCACCCACTCGGGGCGACCGGCGCCAAGCTGTTCGCCACCATGCTCAACGAACTCGAACGCACCGGCGGACGCTACGGAATGCAGACCATGTGCGAGGGCGGCGGCACCGCCAACGTCACCATCATCGAGCGGCTGTGACAACCAGCGAGGAGCGCGCGCTGCTGCGCCAGACCGTCGCGGCTCTGGTGGACAAGCACGCCGCCCCGGACGCGGTGCGCCGCGCGATGGAGTCCGACCGCGGCTACGACGAGTCGCTGTGGACGCTGCTGTGCGAGCAGGTCGGCGCGGCCGCCCTGGTGGTGCCCGAGGACCTCGGCGGTGCGGGCGGTGAATTGGCTGATGCCGCAGCGGTTCTCGAGGAACTCGGCAAGGCACTGGTGCCCACTCCCCTGCTCGGCACCACGCTCGCCGAACTCGCACTGCTCGCCACGGACGACCCCGACGCCGATGCGCTGGAGGCACTGGCCGCCGGACAGAACATCGGGACGGTGGTCTTCGACCGGGATTACGCGATCAACGGCGACGCCGATGTGGTGCTGGCCGCCCACGACGGCCGCATCGAGCGGTGGTCCGACGTGCGCACCGAAGCGCTGACGCCGCTCGATCCGACCCGGCGGCTGGCCCGGCTCACCCCCGGATCGACGGAGACCATCGGCAACGATCCCGGACTGGCCGACACCGCCGCGATCCTGCTGGCCGCCGAACAGATCGGCGCCGCGTCGCGTTGCCTGGACCTGACCGTCGAGTACACCAAACAGCGGGTGCAGTTCGGCCGGCCGATCGGCAGCTTCCAGGCCCTCAAGCACCGGATGGCCGATCTGTATGTGGCGGTGCAGTCGGCCCGGGCGGTGGTCGGTGACGCCGTCGCCGATCCGAAGCCAGTGTCGGCGGCGCTGGCCCGTCTGGCGGCAAGCGAGGCGTTCACCACGGTGGCCGGTGAGGCGATCCAGTTGCACGGCGGCATCGCGATCACCTGGGAACACGACATGCACTTGTACTTCAAGCGGGCGTACTCCAGCGCTGAACTGCTGGGCTCCCCCGCCGAAGCGCTGCGCCGGCTCGAATCCGAACTGCTCTAACCTCATCTGCCGTGACCGATCACGTCTCGCTGCGCGCCGGCATCCCGCCGTTCTATGTGATGGACGTGTGGCTGGCCGCCGCCGAACGGCAGCGCACCCACGGCGATCTGATCAACCTGTCGGCAGGCCAGCCGAGCGTCGGGGCACCGGAACCGGTGCGCGCGGCGGCGGCCCGGACGCTGGATGCCAACAACCTCGGCTACACGGTGGCACTGGGCATCCCGGAACTGCGTGAGGAGATCGCCCACTCGTACGCCGACCGGTACGGCATCGAGGTCAGCGTCGACGACGTGGTGATCACCACCGGATCCTCCGGCGGCTTCCTGCTGACCTTCCTGGCCTGCTTCGACGTCGGTGACCGGGTGGCGATGGCCAGCCCGGGCTATCCCTGCTACCGCAACATCCTGACCGCACTCGGCTGCGAGGTGGTCGAGATCGAGTGCGGTCCGGAGACCCGGTTCCAGCCGACCGCGGCGATGCTGGCCGCACTCGATCCGCCGGTGCAGGGCGTGATCGTGGCGAGCCCGGCGAACCCGACCGGGACGATCATCGAAGCGCGCGAGTTGGCGGCCATCGCACGCTGGTGCGACGAATCCGGGGTTCGGCTGATCAGCGACGAGGTTTACCACGGACTGGTCTACCCGGGCTCGCCGGCGACCTCATGCGCCTGGGAGACCTCGCGTAATGCCGTTGTGCTGAACAGTTTTTCGAAGTACTTCGCGATGACCGGCTGGCGACTGGGCTGGATGCTGGTGCCGCAGGACCTGCGCCGGGCCGTGGACTGCCTGACCGGCAACTTGACCATCTGCCCGCCGGCGCTGCCGCAGTACGCCGCGGTGGCCGCGTTCACCCCGGAGTCCATCGCCGAGTCCGAAGGTCACCTGGCGCACTACGCCCGCAACCGCGAGACGCTGATCTCCGGACTGAACCAGATGGGCCTGACGCGGCTGGCGCCGGCCGACGGGGCGTTCTA
>Ga0208195_1003284_pt1 | contig 13955 bp, 12 predicted proteins | sample AD_UKC077_MetaG_FD_184441 | JGI IMG/M metagenome (GOLD analysis project Ga0208195, IMG submission 184441) | Active sludge microbial communities of municipal wastewater-treating anaerobic digesters from USA - AD_UKC077_MetaG (SPAdes) (version 2) | ecosystem: Engineered > Bioreactor > Anaerobic >...
GTGCTGTTCCATTGAGACCTGGCAGGGAATATTTTTTTCTTTGCACATATTTGCAACTATCTTCATCATAGGTACGGGTCCACAGGTCATAACATTTTCATAAGCCGAGGGGTTGAAAATTTCGGTTATAAGTCCGTGGTGTCCTGCAACTCCCTCCTGTGAAGATACAAAGACTTTAATCTTTTTGTCAAGAATATCTGTGCAGTAAGGCATGCCCTTGAAGCCGCAGTAAAAATCAACGGAATTATCTCTTTTTAGAAGCTCCTGAGCAAGATATACCATCGGAGCTATGCCTATGCCGCCGCTTATGACAGCTGTCTTTTTTCCACAGAAGGCAGTGCTGAAGGAGTTTCCCAGAGGTCCCATTATGTCTATTTTTTCCCCGGGGTTCATCAAAGAAAATAATTGTGTTCCTTTTCCTTTAACCTGGTAAAGGAATGAGATTGTCTCTTTGTCTGCGTAATACACACTGAGTGGGCGCGAAAGAAATGTGGGACTGTCATTTTTTCTCAGCATAAAAAACTGTCCGGGTTCCGTATTGCTTTTAAATTCAACTTTCATTTCGAAAATATCTTCGGATACTTTGCAATTTAAAATTATATTGCTCTTAAGATACTCATAAGGCATCTGCTATTTCGCTCCTCATCTTCAACGCTTCTTTCCTTGCTGCCATATCAAAAGAAATATCAACGAACATCGGGTTTTTATGTGCAAGCAGTATGGCTCTTGATGAGTTTACAACGCCGCCGTTTTTATTGATCATAAGGTGTTTTATATCAGCTGCCGTTCCTCCCTGGGCACCATAACCGGGTATAAGGAAAAAGGTATTTTCCATCTGCTTTCTTATGCTTATGGCTTGTTCAAGATTGGTGCACCCGACAACTGCGCCTATGGAGCTGAAATTATACTTTCCGCACAACTCCCTGCCGTTTTCTATAATCTTGTTGGCAACTTCTTCATATACTTTTGTTCCGTTTTCACATGTAAGGAACTGTATGTCCTTTGAGCCCGGATTGGATGTTTTCACTAGGACAAATGCTCCCTTTTCTTTTTCTTTTATGTACGGAATATACGGAGTGAGGCTGTCCATGCCCATGTAAGGACTGAGTGTTATCATGTCGGATTCAAAGTCGCCTTCGAAATGTGCCTTTGCATACATCTGGGCTGTTGAGGCTATATCGCCTCTTTTTATATCGGCTATAACGAAAGCTCCAATGCTTTTAAGGTACTTCAGAGTTCTGCTGTAGGCTGAAAGTCCCTTTATACCAAGTGCTTCGTAAAATGCTATCTGTACTTTATAGCATGAAACAACATCAAAGGTTGAGTCTATTATCTTTTTATTGAAGTAGAATAAAGTATCTTCTATTGAATCAAAGTTAAAGGAAAAACTTTTCGGAATATAATCAATGCAAGTGTCAAGCCCCACGCATACGTGTCCTTTTTCGGCCACGAGTTCGTACAGTCTGTCAATTATCATGGTTTTGCATCTCCTTTTCATATACTATTTTTCCTTCTTTAAAAGTCATGCAGACTTCTCCGGAAAGTTTCCTGCCTTTGAGCGGAGTATTTTTTCCTTTTGATAGGAAGGTGTCTGGATTAACGGTTACTTCTTTTTTGATGTCTACAAGGACAAGATCTGCATCGTTTCCTATCTTTATTTCTCCTTTGCACAGTCCCAGTATTTTTGCAGGTGTTTTTGACATCAGCTCAGAAAGTTTGTTCAGGTTAATGTATCCTGTTTCAACCAGTGCGGTATAGCATACTGAAAAAGATGTTTCTATGCCTGAAATTCCTGGGGATCCTTTTTGTTTATCTTCTTGGGAATGTGGGGCGTGATCGGTTGCAATCGCATCTACAAAACCATACTTCAAGGCATTTATAAGGTCAGTAACATCTTCTTTTTTCCGCAGTGGGGGATTGACTTTATAGTCTGTATCATCTGTCAGAAATATGTGATGTGGGGTTACTTCACAGGTTATATTGTTGTATCCTTTTTGTTTTGCCTGAACAACTGCTTGCATAGCCTGCAAAGTGCTTACATGATCTATGTGGAGCCGGCAGCCTGTGGCTTTGGCAAGCTCAATATCCCGTATGGTCATTATGTTTTCAGATAGTCTGGAATCTTTCTCCGCTATTTCTTTATCTTCAACATGTGAGTTTACAATAAGTCCCATTTCTTTTGCGATCATCATGGCTTTATACATGGTCATGTTGCTTGTAATACCCTTTCCGTCATCTGAAATCATTTTTACTATGTTTGTTTCGATGCTGTTCAGATGTGATAAGGTTTTCCCATCCATACCCTGAGTTATGCTTATGCACTGATGTACATCAATAAGTCCTATCTTTTTTGCCTGGTCAATAACGTATCTGACCGTTTCCATATCCGAGCATATGGGATTTGTGTTGGCCATGAGGCTAACGTAGGTGTATCCGCCCTTTACCGCAGCCATTGATCCGCTTTTTATATCTTCTTTATATGTGTATCCTGGGTCTCTGAAGTGAGAGTGCAGGTCTATAAACGACGGCATGAGTATAAGACCCATGCCATCAACAGTTTTGCAGTCTTTGGATATGCTGCTCTGAATATCTTTAATTTTTCCGTTCTGTATAAAAACATCGCCGTAGATGTTCTTATCGTGGTCAATAATGGTAACGTTTTTTATCAGAAGTTCCATGTTAATTTTCCTGTACTGAGTATACTTCGTCGCAGTAAATGCATCGATACTCTCCTTTCGATTTGTTTGAAAGATAAAATTCATGATTTACGTACTTTTCAACCGATGTTATGCATCTGGGATTTTTGCATTTTATAATATTTATTACACGTTCGGGAAGCTGAAGATTTCTTTTTTCTGTTATTTTTTCATCTTCAATGATGTTGACGGTTATGTTTGGGTCTATAAGTCCAAGAACCGCATAATCAATATCTATTTCATTTTCTATCTTTATTATATCCTTTTTTCCCATTTTTTTGCTGGGCACATTCATAATAAGTGCAACTTTGTAATCTGCTTTATCAAGGTTGAGGTTATGAAAAATCTTGATTCCTGTGCCGGCTTTTATGTGATCTATCACAATACCTTTCTTTATACTTGTTATAGTAAGCATATCAATCAACCCCCAATAATTTCATTATCAGTGCCATTCTCACGAACATACCATACTTTGCCTGTTTGAAGTAGAACGCTCTGGGATCGTTGTCTATTTCATAAGATATTTCATTTACCCTTGGCAGAGGGTGAAGAACAATCATATCCTGACGGGCGTTTTTCATCTTTTCATTATCAAGAATATAGCTGTCTTTTAATCGTATATAATCTTCTTCGTTAAAAAAACGCTCTCTTTGAACTCTTGTCATATAAAGAATATCAAGCTGTGAAATAACATCTTCAAGTTTTTCTACCTGTTTAAACTGTATATTGTTTTTGATGAGAACTTCATTCAGAATATATTCGGGGACTTTTAGCTCTTTAGGTGAGATAAGTACAAAGGAGTTGTTTTTGTAGCGGCCTAGGGCCTTTATGAGGGAATGAATTGTCCGTCCAAACTTAAGGTCGCCACAACAACCTACTGTAAGGTTTTCAAGAGAATTTTTAACTGAACGGATAGTTAGAAGATCGGTAAGAGTTTGTGTTGGGTGCTGATGACCGCCGTCACCGGCATTTATTACTGGAATGGAAGAGTACATTGAAGCAATTCTGGGGGCGCCTTCCTTGGGATTTCTCATTACTGCAATATCAGCATAACAGGCAATAGTTCTTATAGTATCTGCAATACTTTCGCCCTTTGCAACTGAAGAGGAATTCGGTTCAGAAAATCCGATCACCTGTCCGCCAAGTCTCAGCATAGCAGCTTCAAAACTGAATCGGGTTCTGGTGCTTGGTTCATAGAATAAAGTAGCTAAAATCTTTCCCTTGCATTTTTCGGAAAAAGAAACAGGATCGTTGATTATTGAATCAGCAAGATCAAAGATTTCTGACAACTCTTCAATCGAAAAATCCGATGGATCAAGTAAGTGTCTGCCTTTAAGCATCTTATCTCCTCCTAATAAAAAAACCATCATCAACTTATGGAAGTCGATGATGGGCATTATTTTGCCATCAAAACTCACTCCCATAGCATGGAAAATTTAAGGTTTTCCCGTAGAAACTCCCGAACCGTATTATCGGGATTATATGGGTTACTATTAAATTTTTTATTCCGGGTAATTGTATCATAAGAACAGTAAAATATAAATTTCTATATAATTAAATAAGAGTAACCGGATCAAACAAAAGAAACTGCTCCCTAAAAGGGAGCAGAGATTATAAGACAGGGTGTTCTGATTTGATATCGATGTATCTTGAACATGCTGCTAGATGGCCGTTAGGACCGACTTCAACGAGTTCTGGTTCAGGATTGTCTATACAGCTCTGTTTGGCGTACGGACAACGGGTGTGGAACCTGCAGCCCTTTGGAATGTTTGCTGCCGATGGGATCTCTCCTTTTATCGGTACTTCCTTGACTATGTTGACTTTGCCGGATATCGGTTCACATACAGCCGCTATCAGTGCTTTGGTGTATGGATGCTGTGGATTGTCTATTACATCATCCGGGTCTCCCATCTCTACTATCCTGCCTAGATACATTACCGCTATCCTGTCTGTAAAGTATCTGGCTGTGGAAAGGTCATGTGTTATGTATAGGTAGGTCAGGTTGAGTTCTCTCTGTACTTCCTTCATCATGTGAAGGATTTCTGCCCTTGTTGAAAGGTCTATCATCGATACAGGTTCATCTGCCACTATCATGCTGGGTGAGAGAATAAGTGTTCTTGCTGTGGCTGCCCTCTGTCTCTGTCCTCCTGAAAGCATGTGGGGGTATCTTCCCATTATTTCTTCGGCAGGTGTGAGTTTTACTTTCATAAGGGCTTGTTTTACTTTTTCCATTCTTTCATCACGGTCTTTTCCCATCTTGTGTATTATGAGGGGTTCTTCAAGAACGTCTTTTATCTTGAATCTGGGGTTCATCGATGCGTATGGATCCTGGAAGATCATCTGAACCGATCTTCGGTACTGTGCCAGTTTTTCTTTTTTTATGTGCGTTACATCTTCTTTGTTGAAGATCATCTGTCCATGGCTTGGTTCAAGCAGTTTCATGATGAGTTTCCCAGTGGTGGTCTTGCCGCACCCGGATTCTCCTATCAGTCCGAAGATCTCTCCGCGGTGTATGGTAAAGGTTACTCCGTCAACTGCTTTTATGTATCTTTGTTTTCCCTTGAAGATCTCCGAAAAGCTTCTTCTTATGGGAAACCATTTCTTTATATCTTTTACTTCTATTATGTTGTCGTTTTTGTTTATCTCAGACATTTTTTGTACACCTCCAGCACGCTACACAGTGATCTTTTTCTACTTCTATGAGCTGTGGTTCTTTTTCCCTGCATATGTCCATGGCTTCAGAGCATCTAAGATGGAACCTGCAGCCTTTCGGAGGGTCAAGAAGATCAGGAGGAGTACCAGGAATAAACGACAGTTCATCTACTTTTTCATGTATTCTCGGAGTTGCTTTCAGCAGTTTCTGGGTATACGGGTGCATTGGTCCCTGTTTACCGTATATCTGCTGGTTGGTTCCTATCTCTGCAACTTTTCCTGCATACATTACCAGTATCCTGTCAGATACTTCTGCTTCCGTTGCAAGATCGTGTGTTATGAAGATGAACGAAAGGTTCAGTTTCTGTTTAAGGTCTTTAAGCAGGTTTATGATCTGAGCCTGTACTATGACGTCAAGTGCTGTTGTGGGCTCATCACACACTATGACTTTGGGTTCAAGAAATAAAGCCATTGCTATTACCACTCTCTGTTTCATACCTCCCGAAAGTTCATGGGGGTACCTGTTTACTATGTGTTCGGGAAGTCCCACAAGGTTAAGGTACTTCACTATGAGCTTCTTGGCATCTTCCTTGTTCATCTGTTTGTGTTCGGTCAGAGTTTCCATCATCTGCTTGCCTATGGTGTAAACAGGTGTAAGACAGTTCATGGCTCCCTGGAAGACCATCGCTATCTTTTCCCAGCGTACGTTCTTCCTTACGTCTTTTTCTGAAAGCTCCACTATGTTCTGATTGTCTATTATTATCTCTCCGCCGGCTATCTTACCCGGAGGTGTCGGCATCTTCAGAAGAGCCACACCTGTTGTGGTCTTACCGCATCCGCTTTCTCCAACCAGACCAAGAGTCTCTCCTTTACGCAGAAAGAAGCTTATATCGTCGACAGCCTTTACAGTTCCTTTGCTCGTATAGTAATAAACCTTTAGATTGTTAACCTGAAGAATCTTTTCATTGTTTTCATTCATACTATCTACCTCGTTCTCAACTTAGGCTGCAATATCTTGTCCATTGCAAATCCTATGAATGCAAATGTCATTCCCATAAGCGCTATCATGATTCCTGGCGGTACTACCCACCACCACAATCCTGTAAGAACAGCCCCGCCCTTTAGAGCATCATGCAGTATCTGTCCCCATGTGACGATAGTGGCATCTCCCAGTCCGATAAGACTTATAGTTGCTTCATACACAATGGCGCTTGGAACATAAAGGGCCATTGAAGCAAACGAATAGGGAACAAGAATCGGAACCATATGCTTGAATATGAGTCTTGCATTTGAAGCTCCCACAGCTTTGGACGCTTCAATGTATGTTTCTTCTTTTATCTGCAGAGCCATGCTCCTTACTGTTTTTACCGGACCTGTCCAGAAGAAAGCACACATCATTAATATCATTGTCCATATGCTGGGTTTGAAAACTGCTGACATAACTATTAAAACTGGGAGAAGCGGAGTACTGGCGAAAAGCTCAAAAATTCTCTGCATTATTGAATCGACAAATCCACCGTAGTAGGCGCTGATTACTCCGTAAACAACTCCTATGCCAACTGCGATAACAGCAGTAAGTAAGCCTATAAGAAGAGCCCATTTTACTCCTGCAACCACACCTGACCATATATCTCTTTTTGAATTATCGGTTCCGAGTATCCCTGAAACTCTTCCGGAAACAACCATGTAAGGATCTTCGTATGAAGATTCCTGGTCAAGAAGTATGGTAGTCACTGTAAATTTGTATATGCCTTTTAAGGGTTCAATTTTATTGAGCATATCACTTTTTGCTTGTGCAAAGTATATATCAAGAGGCTTTACAGAGGTCTTATCCACATACTGTAGATTCTCTTCGTTTTCAAACTTCTGGGCAAAATCATAAGCCGCTGCTCCGGAGTCCTTATCGAGGGTAATTCTGATATCATTTCCGCCGTCTGTCTGAATTGGCATCTGAACCAGATCAAAAGTTTCCCCGTCGGGTCTTTCCATTTTTACAATCATAATCATGTTGCCTGTACCTCTTCCGTGAAATATGATATCAAGCGGTGCTTTGTCGTATTTGTAATCATATTCAAAGGTACTGTTGACAAACTTCAAATCTCCTTCAATAACTTCAGACTGATATTTGGTTATTTTTTCTGATTCTGGTGATTTTTTACTTGAGAACCAGTTGGTCCATACTGGCGGTGCCCCTGAAGGATTGTCGTCCCAGTAAGTTATGTCTCTCCAGCGGGAGCTTGCCTTTGAAAACGGAACTATATAGGGTTCAAAGATCATTAGTAAGAGAAATATTATCAGAAATACGAAACCGACGATTCCGAACTTAACTTTTTTATATTCAGTCCAAAAATCCTTAAGCCAAAACTTTAAGTCTTTCATTTTCATGCTTTACCACCAACTTTGATTCTCGGATCCAAAAATCCGTAGATTAAGTCCAGTATAACCAAACCGGCTATGTATAATGCTGTTGTAATTGCTAAAAGCCCCATTAAAACAGGAACATCGTTTTGTTCAATTGCTATCCAGTAAAGGTTACCCATGCCGGGCCAGCTGAATATGCCTTCGAAAAGGATATTACCGCTTATAGATGACAAAAGTGATAACAGAGCCATTGTAACTATAGGAGGTGCCGAGGTTCTCATGGTGTGGCCAAACAAAACTTTATTTTCTGGTATACCCCTTGCCCTGGCCGACATTACAAAATCCTCCTGCAGCGTTCCGAGCACAATGTTTCTTGTAAGATATGCTGTACCCCAAAAATCGATAATCAAAAGAGTAAGCATAGGAAGAGCCATGTGGTAAAGAATATCTAAAAAGTAAGCAAAACCCTGAGGAGGCGGAACCGTATGCAGTCCTCCTGAAGGAAAGATATTTATCTGATAGGCAAAGAACATAATCATTATCATTCCTAGCCACCATCGAGGCATTCCGTATACTACCATAGTTGCTATGGAAGTCGATTTATCCAGGATTCCACCTGCCCTTTGGGCTTTTTTCAAGCCGAGCCATACACCCAGCAACAGCTCCAGAATCATTGCAGTGGTGAAGAGCAGTATGGTTCTTGGGATCGTCTCCGATACTATGGTCCAGACATCTCTCTCACCTTTTGCAGACTTTATGTTCGTAGAGTTTCCGAAGTTAAGGGTGATAGTATCGATGGTTCTCCAGACTATTCTTTGGAATATAGGCTGGTCAAGATGGTACAGATGATACTTATAAGCCCTTCTTTCGGCCATATACTTTTGTACTTCCTGTACATCCATGTTTCTCATTTTTGTGGTTTCACCCCTAAGGGATTCTTCAATCTGAGCCTTAGTGGTTGCTTCGTTAGTTGCATTAAAGAGTACGGAAAAAATGAATATCAAAATGATATACATTAATATTCCGTAGAAAATTCTTTTTGCAGCATACTTCCAGTACATATTTTTTCACCCCGACTTCCGTTTATAAAAAATAAGTTGCATTATTATTTTCTTTTTATCAATGGTTTACAAGTCTTTTTATTAAAAGAGTGGCACCCTGTAGCTAGAGTGCCACCCCTCATCATAAAATAATAATAATTAAAAATCCGATCAGAATATAACCAAAGAAGAGGATTCTACTGCAGGAGCTTCGTTAAGGAGCTGTCCCTCAACAACGATTGTGTAACTTCCGGCGGTAAGATTTTTTGTATCTGCTCCGGAGATAGTTACTTCAAAGGTGCCGGCGGATACGTACTTTGCAGTATAGGTAATTTCCTTATCCTTTGTTATGAGAATGAGATTTACCTTTGCCTTTGAATCGGCTAATTTTGCCACATCAGAAGGATACTCAACTGTTGAAAGTTTAACTGTTACCTTTACGTCCTTGCCTTTTGATGCTGTTGCTGGAACTTCTATCTTATCAATTCTGGTTCTGGTGGTTGCAAAGTACTTGTTCCAGTAACCGGCTTCGTAAGGATATGATTCATCCCTGAAAGCAGTAAGTTCTGCAAAGTTATTTGTGGTGTCAAACTTTGATAGATAGAAAGGACCGTTAGATATGTAAGCATGTCCGTAATTATTAATGAAGTTTATAGCTGCTTCATAGCTGCTTACTGCATCTGCTGAGGTCATGTAGTCTTTTACTGATGCCGGAACATACTTCGCGGCTTTCATTTCTTCAAGCTTGGCTTTTATATCTGCAACACATTTTGGGCTGAGGGCATCGATTTCTGTGAATGCTGGATCTGAACTGAAGCTGTAAACTGTACCGGATTTGCTGCCTTCGGCAACCAGTTTGGCCATTGCTTCTGCAATTTCCCAGGAAACGCTTACATTGACTCCGGCAGGAGTAAGCTTAAGCCATGGAGCTCCTGTTGCAGCAACTCTGTCTGGATCAAGCGGGAAGTTGAAATCAAAATAAACGGTTATAGTGTTGTCTCTGTTTACTACATAGCCTTTAAAAGTTTCCATCTGTGATCTTGCCAATGATTCGTATGTCGGTTCATAGTACTTGTCGGTTGCTCCGTCTTTATTCATCCATTCTATAAGGAAAGCCTGAACATACATAATATCTGCAATTCCTATAGGTCTTCCGCTATGCCATTTTCCAAATTTAAAGGAGTAAGTTGCTTTGGAGAAGGATGTAACGCCTGAGCCAACTTTTTCCCATTTCTTTGTCATGGAGTTGTATTTTATTGCATCAGCAGGAACCTGTAATGTTCCGACGAGTTTGTCACCCTTCATTTCTACCTTGGTAACAACGTCTTTTCCGAAAGCTCTGTAAGCTGTGTCTTTTGCACTGTTTGGTGATTCAAAGTACGATGAGTCATACAAAGGATCAGAAATAACCTGTGAGTATGTATCGTTGAATCCATCTACTCCGATAGGATCCCACGCACTCATGAAAAGTGATCCTTTTGCTGAGTACTGAGTAAGTCTGAGAACTTTCTGACCGTTTGAATCTGGTTTTACATCGGCTGTTATGTGAGCCCATCTGTTCAGACCGTCGCCCAATCCGTAAACGACTCTGTTATTGAATCTATCTTTGTTAGCTGCAAAATACTGATCCTGATATGCAAGGTATATTCTTGCAGAGTCCTCAAGTCCGAGTTCTGTAGCTCTGAGGTTATCGGTCCAGTACTCTTCTTCTGTGAGGAAGAGACCGTTAAATATCTTCTGGCTGAGAGCATCGATTTCGTTCTGTTTATAGTTCCAGAATTCCGGAACCGCTCCACCTGCCATGTAACCATACCATGGTGAGTACATCTGTGCTATTGTTATATCCCAGAAAGCTCTTGTGGCTCCGGCTCCCCATCCTTCGGTGTAAAGACCCCATTCATAATCTGCAGGATCTCCATTATAGGTGAGCTTGGAACATTTGGATCTGTCGTATTCAAGTCTTTCAACCTTTATGCCGGATTTTTCAATCTGATCTGCTACATATCTTCCGGCCTTGAGTCTGCCCTGAGGATCGTCGACTCTTATAAGGAACTTTATGGTAACCGGTTTGTTGTTGTAAAGCCACCAGCCGTCTTTTTTGACAAGCTTGCCTTTGTTTTCTGGAAGGGCAGCGGCCTTTTCCATAGCTGCATTTATGTCTGTTATAGCTTTCTTTTCATTTCCCTGGGCGGTCATTCCATACTTTGTAGCTATAAGATTGTACTTGTATGTGCCGGGCTGACCTGGGGTCATAGGTGTGAACATTGCTCCGCCTGCTCCGCCAAGTATTTCATCGACCAAGTACTTTCTGCTTATTATGAAGTTAAGCGCAAATCTTATTTCCTTCATGGCGAGAGGGTTAAAGAAGGTTTCACCGCTCTTTACAGTCCATGTGTAGGGTGCTGCGTTAGGAATCGGGTTAACCATAAGCGACCATGATCCTGAAGGAATGGTATAGGTTGATAACTTATCCTTGTCTGCCTTTGCCAATCCATTATACTGAGGACCGTCAACACCATAGAAAAATATATCTGTTTTGCCTTCTACAGCATCCTTAAGACCTATTGCAATATCCATCTTGACATCGATGTATACTTTGTCGACGATAGGTCCTTTTGCTGCGAAAGAAAGAACTGTTGCCAACAACATTGCAAAAACTAATAGTTTCTTCACTCTGAATTCCCCCCTTTACCGTTTTCCGGTATTTTTGAGTATTTAGGAACTGAAAACAACCTTATTAAATATAAATGCAAGTAAAAAAATATTTTTATTTTTAAGATTATAATAGTTTATTTTACATCAAATTAAAAGTGACTAAAGTCATATAAAAGTATGACCAAAGTCATGTAAGATTTATTTACAATGCCTTTCGTAACAAAACAAAAGGAAAAAAGTAATAGTATTTATCATGCACCTTATTATAACATATAAAAAATCTATTATCAAATTATTAAATACGAAATTAAACAAAGAAAATGCGTCATACTGAAAAATTTTTCATAGTATTACCGGAAATTGAACTTAAAATAAAAAAATAGACAACCAGAATGAGATTTTTAAGGTAAGTTCATGTGGTAAAATATTTTATCGGAGGTGAAAAGATGCCTGATTTTCTAACTCACATGATTTTTGGAAAAGATGTTTCAGCAAGTATGATAAAGGAAGAAAAAATGTTTAATCTTGGTCTGATGGGGCCAGATCCTTTTTTTTATGTCACTGGTATGGAGCAATATGTAAGTTTTGGTCACAGACTGCACAATGAGAGAAATGCGCAGTTTATTGAAAAATTATGCAGTACGGACAGCGATTTTGGTTTAGGGTTCAGGCTTCATTTTTTTCTTGACGATATTTTTCATCCTCTTATAAATAAAATATGTCCTGATGATAAGAGCCACAAGTCGCTTGAAAGAGACTTGGATGCTTTTTTTATCAGGGAAGTGTGGCATAAGGATCACAAAAGTTACAGGTACGATGATTACTTTCCGCAGGCTTTAAAAGATGAAATTACGGTAGGAATAAATAATGCCATAAAGTTGTCTTATAATGAGGAACTTGATTTTGCAAAAGTTTTTTCTTGTTTCAGAAAAAATATGAAAGCGCTTTATGATAATTATTTATTGATGATGTTCCTTTCATATCCCATAAAGTTTTTTTCTTTTGGCAGAATGAACTATACTCATTTTTATACTTTCAATGCGCCTTCAAAAGAAGAGATCAAAAAGCTGGGATTCATAGAGCTATGGGAAAAAGCACACGAGCAGGTTCATACTGTTTTAAACCAGGGGGATGTAAAATGTCGGGAAAGCTTATAGTAACTGTAGGACCTATGTATTCAGGAAAAACCTCGGAACTTCTCTCTTTTGTGGAAATATATTCGTTGGGTAAAAAGAAGTTCAAGGCTTTTAAGCCGGCACTTGACAGCCGTTATGATGAGATGTGCATAGTATCGCATACCAATGCCAAGGTTCAGGCAATAGCTATAAAAACACCAAAGGAAATTTTTAAACATATTGATGGAGATGAAAAAGCCGTATTTATTGATGAAATACAGTTTTTAAGCAAGGATTTGGAAGGAGTGGTAATAGAACTGATATCCAGGGGAGTTCATGTTTATTGTTCTGGTCTTGATCTCAGTTATAAGAACAATCCTTTTGAAACCACCGCCATCATAATGGCTCATGCGGACGAGGTAATTAAGAAGAAAGCGGTATGTCATGAATGTGGGGAGTATACAGGGTCAATTTCGTATAAACTTGTTGATAACGACAGTGAAATAGATGTAGGGGGATTTGAAAAATATATTGCTGTCTGCCGCGACTGTTACCGCAGTCTGAAGAAAAAAGAAGAAGAAATGAAAAATTCAAAGTTACAAAGATTGTTTTAGCCTTCTCACCGGAGAAGGCTTTTTTTACTGTCATCTTTCAGTAAGGCCATCACATAAGCATCTTCAAGCTTTCCTTTTATAAGATCCCTCTGGCGCAGCAGTCCTTCATAGGAGTAGCCACATTTTTCCAATACTCTTATCGAAGCTTTATTTTCAGGAGATATAAAAGCTTCTACCCTGTTTAATCCAAGTTCTTTAAAAGCATATTCAGTAATGGCTTTAATGGTTTTTGTGGCATACCCTTGATTCCAAAACCTTCTTTTTATATCGTATCCTATCTCGCATCTTTGGCTATCAAAGTCGAAATCTCCAAGACAGCATACTCCTACAGATTCTTCAGAATTTCTGTCATGAATAATCCATGTTATTTCTTCTTTTTCAGCAAACTCTTTTTCGTACCTTTCAATATACCTTTTAGCCTGGTCATAGTCTGCCATTTTTGGGAATATGTCGTACATAACAACTTCTTCATTGCTGAATATCTCAAAAATATCTTTAAAATGTGTGATCAAAGGTTTTTTAAGTATGAGCTCATCTTTATATATAACTGGAAAGTTAGCCGGGAAAATCATGATATGCCTCCTATATTAAAAAGGTTTAATCTCTTTGGATAGTAAAAATAATAGCATATAAAAGATTTTTTTGAAATCGATCATAAAAAAAATGACTTTGGTCATATTACTTAAGTAATCGAAAAGTTGCTTTTGTCATAAGTTTTGATGACATCGTTCACTATGAAAAGAATGTTAATATGATTAAAATTTTTGTTAAGTCGGTCTGTTTGGATCGAAAAAAGTTATTCAAGGAGGATAGATATATGAA
>Ga0208195_1003287_pt1 | contig 13947 bp, 7 predicted proteins | sample AD_UKC077_MetaG_FD_184441 | JGI IMG/M metagenome (GOLD analysis project Ga0208195, IMG submission 184441) | Active sludge microbial communities of municipal wastewater-treating anaerobic digesters from USA - AD_UKC077_MetaG (SPAdes) (version 2) | ecosystem: Engineered > Bioreactor > Anaerobic >...
ATATCGATTTTACTTTGTCGGGGGAATTATGTCGGGTTTTTTTGTGAGAAAGTCCGGAGAATCGATCGAGAAAATTGTCCAAAAAAGCGGCTCACTCTCCCTTCTCGGTCAGGGAGATGGCGTAGAGATACTTATACAGGAGATTAAAGAGGGTTCTTTAAGCTATCTTGAACCTTATGGAGAGGAGCTTCTCGAATTCTACTACATTATCGAAGGCGAAATTTACTGCCACTGCGAGGATGGCGAGACGGTTCTGAAACCGGGAGATTATTTCTATGCACACAACCTGAAAGCACCGGTCGAAATCAAGCCGCTGACTGACGCAAAGCTCATATACGTCTCTTCGAGAGCTCTTTTTAAGCACATAAGCCATAACATATCCGTGTTTAAGGAGATACTCAAAAAAGTCGAGGAGAAAGACGAATACACGCATGGCCACGGAAAGAGGGTCAGGGATGTTTCTCACGCGATAGGCAAGAAACTCGGTCTGGACTCCAGAAAGCTCGAACGGCTCGCGATGGGCGCGCTTTTCCACGATATAGGCAAGATAGATATACCCGACGAAATCCTCAAGAAACCTGCCAGATTGAACTTCGAAGAGTTCGAACTCATAAAGAAACACCCGGTATACGGCTATAAGATGGTATTGAACACACCGCTGGAGGACACATCCGACATCATCCGACATCATCACGAGAGAGTCGACGGCTCGGGATATCCCGACGGTATTCCCGGAGAACTGATAACGATCGAATCGAAGATAATCGCGGTTGCCGATTCTTTCGATGCGATGACTTCGGTCAGACCATACAGAGAGGCCATGACCGACGATGAAGCCCTTCGGGAGATCAAATCGCTCTCCGGCACCCTCTACGACCCGAAAGTTGTCCAGGCGCTGGAAGAGTGCCTCCGCGAAGGTCTTATCTAGCACCGTCTTACCCGCACACAATTAGGAAAAAATAAAGGGCCGATCGATCGGCCCCTTGTTTATCTATGTTTTAGAGCTTCGCAGCGAACTCTTTGCCGAACTGCTCACAGTCTTTGAGGTTGGTCTCGTCAGGAGACCATAGCTTCTTGAGCCCCTCCTGAATCACTTCGAAACCCGCATCTTTGACGAACGCGTTGAGGACATCGACCGACTCGCCGCTCCAGCCGTAAGTTCCGAAAACGGCCGCTTTCTTTTTCTTGAAGGCCAGGCCCTTTATCTCGTGCAACATTCCCGAGAGCGGTGCGAGGATCCCTTTGTTGACAGTGGGGGAGCCGAACAGTACGGCCTTCGCCTTGAAGATTTCGGTCACTATGTCGTTTTTGTCGCTCTTTCCAGCGTTGAAAAGCTTTATTGTCACGGTTCCGTCGGTCTGGTGGATGCCCTTTGCGATCGCTTCGGCCATCTTTTTCGTACCGTCCCACATCGTATCGTAGACGATGGTCACCTGGTTCTCCTGGTAATCTCCGGCCCACTCGAGATACTTCTTGACGATCTGGGCGGGGTCCTTTCTCCATATCACTCCGTGGCTGGGACAGATCATCTTAAGAGGCAGCTTGAAACTGAGTACCTCTTCGATCTTGCGCGTAACGAGCTTGCTGAAAGGAGTGAGTATGTTGGCGTAGTACTTTATCGCTTCCTGGTACAGCTCGGCCTGATCGACCAGATCGTTGTAGAGAAGCTCGGTCGCGTAATGCTGGCCGAAGGCGTCGTTACTGAAGAGGATCTCTTCGCCGTCCAGGTACTCGAACATCGAATCGGGCCAGTGCAACATCGGGGCTTCAACGAACGTGAGGGTCTTCTTTCCGAGCTTGAGAGTATCCCCGGTCTTAACGGTCACGAAGTTCCAGTCTTCGTGGAACTGCCCCTTGAGGGACTTGACTGCGTTGGCCGTACAGTAAATCGGCGTATCGGGGATTTCACGCATCAGGGCGGGCAGTCCTCCGCTGTGGTCTATCTCTCCGTGGTTGGCGATTATATAATCGATCTTCGAGAGATCGATCTCCTTCTTCAGCTTTTCTACGAACTCTTCTCCGAAGGGCGACCATACCGTATCGATGAGGGCAACCTTCTCGTCCCGCACGAGATAGGAGTTGTAACTGGAACCCCTGTGTGTCGAATAATCCTCGCCGTGGAACTTCTTCAATTCCCAATCAATTTTTCCAACCCAGGTTACGCTTTCGCTTATTTTCACTCCCATAACAACACCTCCCGTGTATTTCGATTTAATTCTACCTCTTTTGACGGCATTGAGCGGTAACATTTGTTACACTCTTTTCCGGCCTTTCAGAATCAAAGAAAAATACCACGAAAACGGAACGGCAAGGGTTTCATGACGCAAAGATCTTCAGTCCAGACTTCCGGTGCGTCTTTGATCCATTCCGTACATGGGCCACAGTCCCGCGGGGGTTCCATCGGTCTCGAGAGATACGAGCTGGCTCCAGGTGCCGATGTCCACGAGCGTGGCGGTGAAGTACAGCGTGCCGTCGTCCGTCATGAGCGGAGAGCAGGCGCTGTTGCGCCCCATGCTGGAGCGTTTTGCCACTCCTCCGTCGTGATCTACAACGTACAGTTTCGAATCGTCCCAGCCCACTATATAAGCCACGCCTTCGGAGGACAGGACCGGGGTGGAAAAGATCGTGGTGCCGAGGGAGGCCGTCCACTGTATCGATCCGGCCGGAGAGACGGCGTAAAATTCCCCTTCGTTGGTGCAAAGATAGACAGTCCCGTCCTGTCCTACAACCGGGCTGGAGGCTATGGCGCTGTCTCCGCCGGGCTTTGCCGGAGCCAGTCTCAGACTCCAGTCGAGCGTGCCATCCAGAGTGTCCAGGCAATAGAGATATCCGTCGTGGCATGCGACATATACGTTGCCCTCCCCGTCCAGCGCGGGACTGGAGTAGAAACCAACCGACGGAGCATCAGTCTCGAAAACCCATAAGGGCTGCCCGTCTTTGATCGCAAAAAAACTGTGAGTTTCACTGCCGCCGGTGACAAGCGTGCCGAAGAAGGCAGTTCCGTCTTCCCCTATCGCCGGCTTGGACCAGATCTCTTCACCCGTATCGTAATGCCAGAGTTCCACTCCCTCAGGTGATACGCAATACATGGTGCCGCCGATTGTTCCGAAATAGAGGTTGCCCTCGCCGTCGATCGAAGTATCGCGAACGGTGTAATTTCCCGAAGGCTGTGACGGAAAGGACCACAGCAGAAGCCCTTCGGGGGAGATCTTGAGCAGCCGGCCGCCGGTTGTTCCGATATATATGTTTCCGTATTCGTCGACAGAAGGGTTGCCGCCGAACCATTCTCCCGATCCCAGACCGTAAATCGAAGTGGACTTACCGGTCTGCGTGAAAGCGTAAAGATCCTCCTGCGAGGCGGCGTACACAATCCCCTTGCCGCCCATGGCCGGGCTGCTGAACTGAAAGGAGCCCCTGACTCTGGAGGTCCAGCTCCAGGGCGAGAAGATCGGCAAACAGCCGGAAAGAAGAAAAAGAACGACCGACGAAAGAAACAACAACCTGCGCATCTGGCAACAACTCCCTGCGAAAAAAATAAGAACCGGTACTGAGATTATATCAATCTCCGGAGCGGTAACTGAATAAAAACATTACCAAGATCGGCAGCTATTTGTTGGAGAAGTGTATAGCCTAATGTCTTTCTGTGCTCTTCATAACTATCTGTAAATGCTATAATTCTCGATATTGGCGGAAAAGGCGGGGGGAGACCAAATGGGCAGAAAGATCTTGCTTTTCTTAACGGTTTTAATCGTTTCTCTGGTTTTCGCGGGTGAATTCAGGAGTATAGAAGCTATAAAAGCCTCCGGCGAGTTGAGGATCCTCCAGACTGAAGACTACTGGTATCCCTTCTATTATCTGGACGAAGAGGGAAAGCTCGGGGGAATCGACGTCGAACTGGGGAGGGACATCGCGGCCGCGCTCGGAGTGAAACCGCTCTTCGTACGGGCCGTCGCGACACACGAGACCCTGGCCACACATCTGAGAGAAGGGGAGGGCGACATAATACTGAGTTATTACTCTTACTCCCCCTCCAGAGCCTCCCAGGTTTATGCCTCGCGCGATTATCTCGTACAGAACCTGTCGCTGCTGATAAACAATCAGGTGCTTCAGAAGATAAAAAACAAAGTCGATGAGCTCACGCCCGAAAAGCTCGTCGAGAACCTGAACGATCCGTCGATCTCCGTACTGGTGATGATAGGAACGGTTTACGAGAGGATCGCCCTCCAGCTCCTCCCCGGAGCTAAGATATTCAGTATCGGGACCACGGAAAACCTGGCCGGGCTTCTCTTCGAGAAGAACTACGACGTTTTTTTCATGAACGATCTCTGGACCGAGACCTTTCTGGTAAAGAATCCCTCTTTGCTGATCCATTACTCCATCTACCGTCTCCCTTCGGAGGACCAGATCGTGGTGGGGGTCAACCCCGCCAACACCGATCTGCTCGAGTGGATCAACAGGTTTCTGGACAGCGATTACAACAAGACTCGAGAGTATCTGAACAGGTACGTCGATTACGAACTGATCGCCAAGCTCCACCAAGAGACCGCGGAAGAGAGTCGGGTAAAGCTGCTGCTGGAAGATCCCTACAGATGGATAGTGCTCTTTGTTATCCTCTTGCTGGCCTTTCTGGTCGTATGGAGCAGTCAGAAGAAGATTGCCAAAAAGAGTGAAAACGGCAAGGCTCCCCACTGGCTGCTGAACATCTGGACGATCCTCTTCGCGATGGTTCTCGGGTTCTACTCGGGTGGCGCCTTCCCGGACATCGTCGAAGGTCTCAGCCCGCTGGGTGAACTCTTCTTCAACTACATGTTGCTCTGCGGCCTTCCGATACTGTTCTGCGTGGTCACGCTGAACATCCTCAGGCTTCTCATGAAATCCGGGGGCGGGGGCTTCCTTTTGAAGTTCCTGGGGGTGGTACTCGTCTTTTTCGTCCTCGGAGCTTTGATCGGAATAGTCGTGGCGATGATAGTCGAGCCGGGAACAGGGGTCGCCAAAGAATCGCAGGAGGCGCTGGTGGTATCCATGAAGGCGACTAACCCCTTCGAGGAAGTGAACGTAACGACCGGCTCGATCCTGTGGTCTCTTCCCACCAACATGATAAGCAACAGCATAATCAGGGCCTTCGCCGAGAACAAAACGCTTGCCATAGTGTTCTTCTCGATCGTTCTGGCCTTTGCCATTAAATTCATCAACGACTCCAAGAGAGAAGTGATAATCAATTCACTGGAGACGGCCGGAGAGATCTTCATATTTCTCTTCAAGCTTTCCTATTACGTACTTCCTTTCGGCATTTTCAGCCTCATGTTGAGTCAGGCATCGGTTTTCACCGGAGACACCAGCGTTATGAAATCGCTCATAATGCTTATCGGCTGTCAGCTTCTCTGTTTCGTCATCTGGCTTGTCGTCTCGATCGCGCTGGGGGCGAAACTGGCGAAGATGTCGCCTCTTGCGTTTCTTGGAGCCATAAAGAAGCCGACGATGCTTCTCTTCGCTCTCATGTCTTCGGTGGCGGTAATCCCCGAAGCGCTTCACACGAGCGAGCGGGTCAGGCAATTCAACGACGAAAACCAGAGGGGAGTCTTGCCGCTTCTGGTGGTTATGCTCCAGCCGCACACCGTTTCGCTTTTCGCGGTCGTGGCGATCTTCAACCTCCAGCTGCTCGGTCGCAGCCTCGGTCCAGTCGATTATCTCTACATAGCTATATCTTCGATCATCGCGGTTATTGCGACGATAGGAGTTCCAAGTCCGCTGGACCTCTTCACAATTTCCATGGTCGTTCTTCCCTTCAACATCCCCCCGACGCAGGCGATCTTCTTCATGCTGCCATGGATGTACACGGGAAGGAGGCTGGACCTTATGGGTATGATGATCAACGATTTTGCGGCGGTACAGCTCTTCAGAAGCAAGAAACCGAAAGAAGAAAGCCCGTCCCCGGTTGCCGAAGTCCACGAATGAAGGGCGCAGAAAAGAATCCCGCCCGGCCCTTTCAGGGTTGCAGGTGATAAAATTGTATCGCTGACAGGGGGTGTCCCATGAAGTTGTCTTTGTTTTTCGGACCGACCGCTTCGGGAAAGACCGAAACGATTCTCTCACAGCTCGAAAAAGTCCACAGGACCGATCCCTTTTCTTATTACTTCGTCGGTCCGTCGGGCGACCATGTGCGTTATTTCAGGGAGAATTTCGTGTCCAGGGTTGGCACGATCAACTCCTCCAGGTTTCTCGCCATGGATCAGTTCGCCGTCGATATATTCAGATTGCTGAATCCCGCCTCTTACCATATAAGCGACTACATCATAAGACTGGAAATCGGAAACATCCTCGAGAAGATGGGCAAGAGAGAGCTTATAGACTCGGCCATGTTCATAGACTACATACTCGAGATGATCCACGACGTGAAGGAGCAGGGAGGTTTCACCGAGATCTTCGCCAGCGACGACGAGGCCGTCTCGACGCTGATGGACATATACCGGGCCCTTCAGGAGAGGTTCGCGCAGAACACCATCTTCGACACCTTCGACGCTTACACCGGGATAGAGGAGCGCGCCGACGAGATACACAAAGGCGAGTTCGGCAGGTACCTTTTCATAGACGGTTTTCACGACTTCAGCCCGGCGATGTCGAAATTCTTCGGCTCCGTCTTCCCCTCCTTCGAGGAGATCTTTATAACTATCCCCGACGACCCCGGCAGGGAGGAACTGTATTCGGAGGTCGCCTCTATCAGGAGATTTATAGAGGATTTCGAGAAGCGGACTCCAGATATCGAGGTGAGCAGGATCTTCCTCAAGGAGAGGTATTACCCGGTTAAACTAGAACATTTCATGTCTAATCTCTTTTGCGAGAATAAAAGGGCCGGACTCTGCCCGGCCGTGGAGGTAACGGTCTTTCCGGATCTCTTCTCGGAGGTGGAGTGGACCGCCAGACTCGTAAAGAAGTACCTGGTCGATGGCTATGAACCGGGAGAGATTTCGCTGGTCGCCTCCGATTTCCAGATATACGACAGGCTCCTCTCACAGAAGTTGCGAGAATACGGCGTCCCCTGGAGGAGCGAAGGCGACGAGCCGCTTCTCTCTTCACTGGCCGTCAGGAAGCTCATACTGCCGCTTGAGGCTGCCGTTCTCGGCTTTCCGCCCGACAAGCTTATAGCCATGGGCGACAACGGCTACGGCGGGGAGATCGACGCCAGGTTTCTCGAGATGGCGGCCACCATGTCGCGAATAATATACGACAGGGCCCACGTCAGACTGAAACTGGAAGAGAGGCGCACTTCATGGGTAGAGCGGCTGGAAAAGTTCATAGAGTTCACCTCCAGAAGGCGGGACGCCGTTCTCTCGCTGGCCGAAGACGATCTGGAGAGCGCGCCGGCTCTGGAGATGGAAGAGACTATACGCAGGGTCAGGGAGGATTTGCTGCCGGCCGTCGAGAGAATCTTCGATAAGCTCCGGCCCTTCAAGAGTATGCGCATGAGGCCGGTCGGGGAGTACTCGCAGATGTTCGCCGGCTGGGAGAGGGATCTGGCCATAATCGATTCGTACAGGAAACTCGAACAGAACGATGGCGAGGACGAACTCCGGGCTCTGAAAGAGTTCTTCGACAGGGTTCTGCCCGAGCTGGAACGCGTTCTGCTGTTTATGAACCGTCCCCGGATCGCTCCGGCCGAGTACTACTCATACCTCATGTTGATGCTCAGAAAAGAGAGCTACCCGGCCTCGCGCAGCATAGCCAACAGGGTCGAGATACAGTCGCTCCTCAAGTCGCGTTTCTCGAAGAGGAAGATCAAGATCTTCCTGGGCTTCGTTGACGGAGCGTACCCCTACGTCAAACTGAATCCACTGTACAGCTTCACGCAGTACAGCTCGCTCCGGCCGAAGGATCTCCTTCTCACGCGCGAGAAGCAACAGAGGCTGAACCTCTATCTCTCCATAACGACGGCGGGCGAGGCGATCCACTTCACGCTCCCCGAATCGACGATAGAGGGCGAGCCGATCCTGCCCTCTCCATATCTCAAAGACATACTGGATAGCTCGGGTGCGACCGTTCAAAGGCGCGGCCTGATAGCCGGAAAGAGGCAGGGGCTGATTCCCGAGCTGAAAGACGCGATGAGCCGTCTGGAACTGGACGTGGCCGCCTCGAAATACTTCAAAGGTCCCTTCTGGCCCGGATTGAGGGAAAGATTCGGCCTGCAAAGACTGGAGGCCTCGCTTATAGATTTCAACAGGGAGTTCAGGTGGGAAGTGAAGGATCTAGAAAAGCTCCGCAAGCATCTGGGGCAGACCTTCTCTTTTTCGAGGCTCAAATCTTACGACGACTGTCCCTTTCTCTTCTTCCTCTCGTACGTAGCCGGACTCGATCAGAAAACCGACCACATCTTCGAGCTCACCCCCCTGGACGAGGGAAACGTCTATCACGCCGTGTTGAGAGATTACTTCTCGGGTAAGGGCGAAGAGTGGGAGGGCTCGCTGGCCGAGAACCTCACCAAGCACCTCCTCCACGACAGCAGTGTCGTCTTCAAATTCGAGTTCGCCAGATTGAGAGAGATCCTTCTGGACTATATAACGATCCGCGAATCTAAGAGGCCACGGCTGATGAGCGGAGAGTACTACCCGTTCGATTTCGAGAAGGCTTTCGGACTCAGCGGCACGGCAAGGGTGGAAGTGATCCCCGGCGTCTATCTCAGAGGAAAGATCGACAGGGTTGATCTGGACGAGACGAGCGATTCTATATACATCATAGATTACAAGAGGGGCAACAGCGGAGATAAAGAGCAGCTGATTCTCTACTCGCTGGCCGCGGATACGCTCTTCGCCGACAGCGGCTATACCGTTGCCGGCGGTGTCTTCAAAACGCTGACCGGAACCACCGTCAACAGGGCGGCCTTCAAAGTCGAGACGGTCAACGGCGAAAGGGTCTGGCGCTTCGTCGGGGGTCGCGGAGAGGGCGGCGACTGGAGCGAGAGTGATGCGCTGGCCTGGGTAAGGGGGATAACGGAGGGACTGTACGCGGGAAAGTTCGCCCCGGTCTGCCTTTCCCAGAGCGGCAAGTGTTTCAACTGCCGTTTCAAGAAGATGAAACGTGTGGCCACATGGAGAGATGGAAAGGAGTTTGCCGATGAGGAGTGACATCTTCATATCCGCCTCGGCGGGTACCGGAAAGACCTACAACCTTGTCAAGAACTATATAGAGGTCTTCGAAGAAGCCTTCAGGCACGGCGAGGCCCTGGATGTCCACAACGTCGTGGCCATAACCTTCACCAACAAAGCGGCCAAGGAGATGAAAGACCGTGTAATAAGCCGGATCGACGAGCGAATCGCCCTTGGACATCCCGGCAAATGGAAGACTCTCAGAAACAGGCTCACCTACGCCTGGATCTCCACGATACACTCCTTCTGCGAGAGACTTCTCCGCGAGAGCGCCCTCTTTCTGGGGATCGATCCGGGCTTTCAGATACTGAGCGGCATGAAGAGGGTGATGCTCGAACAGCAGACCGTTCGCGGCTTTTTCGAAGAGAACCTTGAAAGACTGGAGCCCCTGATCGAACTCACCGGACTCGACGAGGCCTTCAAAATCTTCAGAGACTCGCTTTCAAAGCTAAGACACGAACTGGCCGTTCATCCCTCCCCCGCCGGCTATTCCAGTCTGGAGCTGGGGGAGCACGCCGAAAAAGTCATGGCCGGTTCGGAGTGCTTCTGCGTGAATTTCCGCGAACTGCTCGACAGATACGAGGCCCGCAGTTACAGAATGGGCCTGGTGGATTTCGACCAATTGCTGACCAAGACCCGAGATCTGCTTGTGGAGATGCCGCAGGTCAGAGAGAAGTACAGGGAACGTTTCAAATACATACTGGTCGATGAATTTCAGGATACCGACGAACTGCAGAGCGAGATCGTATCGCTCCTCAGGAAGGGGGGCATGAATTACTGCCTCTTCGTGGGCGACGCGAAACAGTCTATCTACAGGTTCAGGGGAGCCGATGTGACGGTCTTCAACAGAACTATGGACGAATTCAAATCGGGCGGGCTAGAACCGCTCCACCTGGCCGTCAACAGGCGTTCGCACCCGACGCTGGTCGAATTTCAGAACCACATTTTCCAGAAGATCATGCCCCCCGATTACTCGGGCGATTACTTCCGCTCCGTCTATGAAAAGGAGGTAGAGGCCCTACCTTACGAAAGCGACGAGCCGCTCGAGAGGATAAGGCTGATCCGGAGCGAAACGTCCGACGACTCGAGAACCGTGGCGGCCGCCATCAGGGCGCTGCTGGAGGAGGAGATCCACTTCAGGCGAAAGGATGGAAGCTGCCTGAAGCGCAAGATAAAGCCGGGCGATATCGCGATACTGCTCAGGACCTTCTCGAGGATTTCGAACTACGAACGGGCGCTGGAGGAGCTTAACATTCCCTATTACACGATCGGAAGCAAGAACTTCTACGACAGACCGGAAGTGGCCGGACCGCTGGCCTGGCTCGATCTGCTGGTGGATCCGCTGGACGACTGGAACTTCGTGACCTTCCTCCTCTCGCCCTCGTTCGCTTGCTCGCTGGACGATATCCTATCGCTCAGGAGCCTTCAGGGATCGAAGGGAAGACCTCTCTACTACGCGCTTCAGGAAAGCAGGGAAGGTAAGTTTCTGCACCTCAAAGAACTCTTCGACAAATTCGCTCAACTGAAGCACGTACTGTCTCCCAGCGAGATACTGGAAAGGTTCGTCTCGGAAATCGACTATCTGGCCAGACTCGCGACGCTGAACGGTGCCGAGAGAATGATCGCCAACGTTAGAAAGATGCTTGAACTGGCCAGGGAACTGGACAGACTGGGAAGCTCTCTGCGCGAGCTCTCCTCCAACCTCAAGGCCTTCGTCGATTCGAGCGAGGAATCGGAGGCCTCTCTCGAGACGGAGGAGTCCGACAGCGTCAAAATCATGACCGTCCACAAATCCAAGGGGCTGGAGTTCCCGGTCGTCGTGCTGGCCGATCTCTTCTGGAAAGAGAAGGGTTCGCTCAGGAGGATACTCTTCGACGACAAGGGCTTCATAATAGTCAAGGAAGGCTCCGGCAGGAGGAGCGACGAAGAGACCGTGCCTGGAAGGCTCACCCACAGGGAGGAGCAGAAGAGCTTCGAGGAAGAGAAGAGAACGCTGTACGTCGCCCTGTCGAGGGCCAGAGACATGCTACTCATGAGCGCCAACGGAAGGGGTAACGCCACCAGGCCCTGGTCGAGGATGCTGGGCGGAACGCTCCTGGATATCGAATCGGGCGAGTTGCTGCCAGAGATGGAGGACATAGTCTCTCACTTCGAACCGGTCAGGCTTCCGCCTCTTCCGCAGAAAGAGGTGGAGGAAGGCTACGGGCTGCCGGATGATAGGTATGTGCTTCCCGTCGAGGACCGCTCTTACGTCAAGTACCTCTCTCCGACGGCTATCACGGCCGATATCGACGACGAGTTCGAGCTCTCCGACAGCGATGGAGACGCGGGACTGGGCAGAAAGTCGATGGACCTGGGAACGCTGGCCCACAGCCTGCTGGAACCTCTGGGGATTAGAGGCATGCACGGAACCTCTCCCTCTCTCGGAGGGATACTGGAGGGCGGGATGCCGGCCACGGTCGACAGGATAAGATTCACCCGGGAGGACCTGGACGGGGTGAAGCGCGTTCTGGACAGGCTGAGGGGCCATAGAATCGTCAAAGAGATAGAAGAGAGTCGAAGGGCCATGAGCGAGGTCCACTTTCAACACGGTTTCCGGAAATACGTATTGATGGGAATCGTTGATAAACTATACTTGAAGGATGGAGAATGGAAGATCGTCGATTTCAAATTCGCGCGAAAGAATCCGTCGAACATAGACAAATACAGATTCCAGATGGAGTTCTATCTATATATGCTGAGGGAACTTCTCTCACCGGTCGAGGCGACGCTTTTCTTCCTCAAGGACGGTGAGACCGAAACGGTGAGACCGGCGAGGCCGGGAGTTTTCGAAAAGAAACTGCTCGAGAAAATAATCGGAAGCGGGGGTGATAGAGGTGAATCTTAAGCCATCGAGACGGGCGTTTTTTATCAGGTATATCATTTTTCCGTACTACTTCGTTCTGGGCATCATCTTCTATTTGAATTTCGACCTTTCGGGGATCGACGGCAACAACAGGCTCTTCCTTATCTTCGGCTGGATAGCCCTCACGGTTGTACCGGGGATACTGCTCGCCTTCTCGCGCAGGAGATTCGGCTGGTTCTTCTGGCCCTCCCTGATCAACGCGGCAGGCTGGCTGGTAAGGTTTATCTTTCCCGAGAATATATACATGGACTTCAAACCCGTGTTCGATAACGGGCCGGTCCTGCTCTTCATGATCGTGAGCCTGATAGCGATAATTTATCTCGAACTGTACAGAAACACCTTCAAGTACGATCTCAGCGAAAAAGGCGTCGAGATAAGCTTTGGCTTCTTCGGCGCCAACACTCACATGATAGTGTCCAAGCACATAACCAACGTAATGCTCAAGCGAAACTTCCTGGAGCTGATTCTGGGGGTGGGCCACGTCATACCGGTCACCTCCTCGGGAATTGGAACGGGCGATAAGGGAGTCGTCGGCGGTTTCACGGGCGACACCGGAACGAAAAACGTCAGGGGCGGAGCTTTCATAGGAAGCACTGCCTCCGAAAAGGAATTCGTGGCCAATCCCAAGAACTGCATCTACGGTGTTTCAAAGCCTAGAAAAGTTATGGATTCGCTCAAGGAGATGGTGCTTTGAAGTGAGAAAGGGATATGGCGTGCCCGGGGCGATTTGAACGCCCGGCCTCCAGATCCGCAGTCTAGCGCTCTATCCAGCTGAGCTACGGGCACCCATAATAATAGAATGGCGGAGAGAGAGGGATTCGAACCCTCGGAGGGTTAAACACCCTCACGTGCTTAGCAGGCACGCGCCTTCGGCCTCTCGGCCATCTCTCCACCCTACAGAGTTCATTCTATCACGCTGATCTGAAGGTGTCAAGACAACACGGGTTCGATGATTATCTTTCAAAGCCCTTCAGCCAGGCTCCTCAGCGTTAATGACGCGCCTACAGGCAACGTCGTTTTCGAATGGACCGTCTCTCCTTCAAAGATTTGGCAACGCAAAGCACCCGCACCTGGCACAACAGATAATTACACAACAGCCGGAGGTAAAAATGACGATAAGAGAAGTGAAAATGGAAGACGCGCCCAGTCTGAGGGAGCTCCTCATAGACATCGGGTGGTTCAATCAGGGCAAGATAGCCGAAGAAGGCTTCATACAAAAACTAGAGAGAATGGTCGCCTGGAATATAATAGAGGGAGAGGATCATCTGTTACTGGTTGCCGAAGAGAATGGCGAAATTATCGGCTACGCGGCGATCCACTTCATACCGTACCTCTTCATGGGCGGTCCCGAAGGCTACATCTCCGAATTGTTTGTCAAAAATGCCGCCAGGGGAAAGGGAGTGGGCTCTAAACTGCTTTCCGAAGCTGTAAGAGAGGGAATATCGAGAGGTTGCTCGAGACTGCAACTGGTTAACATGAAGAACAGAGAGTCCTACGCACGCGGTTTCTACACAGTGCGGGGCTGGAGGGAACGAGTGAATGCCGCCGACTTCGTGTACGAAATAGATGACTAAAACTCAAGGGAAAAATGCTCGTCGGACGTTTCTACCCGATCCCGTCATCCCGTTTGGCGAAAATAGGGACTGACGGGCTCCTGGCGTCTGTCCCATTTTTCGTGTCTCATCCCCCGTCATCCCGTTTGGCGAAAATAGGGACTGACGATTCTCCTGGCGTCTGTCGCATTTTTCGCGTGTCATCCCCTGTCATCCCGTTTGGCGAAAATAGGGACTGACGGGCTCCTGGCGTCTGTCCCATTTTTCGCCGTTTCTACCCGATCCCGTCATCCCGTTTGGCGAAAATAGGGACTGACGATTCTCCTGGCGTCTGTCCCATTTTTCGCGTCTC
>Ga0208195_1003288_pt1 | contig 13946 bp, 13 predicted proteins | sample AD_UKC077_MetaG_FD_184441 | JGI IMG/M metagenome (GOLD analysis project Ga0208195, IMG submission 184441) | Active sludge microbial communities of municipal wastewater-treating anaerobic digesters from USA - AD_UKC077_MetaG (SPAdes) (version 2) | ecosystem: Engineered > Bioreactor > Anaerobic >...
CCGTACCCCAGCGCACCGCCCCGTTCCCCTCTTTTACCTTGTACCTTGCTCCTTTTATACTTCGACTGCGCTCAGTACATCGCCTTCTAATTTCAAATATCTATTACCTAAAAAATCAGAGTTTGGGGTTAAAAGTTAAAAGTAGAAAGTAGAGACGGAGCATGCTCCGTCTCCTCCGTCTCCTCCGTCTCCTCCGTTTTCGACACACTTCGATAGTTATTAAGTTTGTCGAAGCCAAAGTCATGTGCTACCTATACTGAATGGTCGCTTCGACGGTTATTGAGCTTGCCGAAATATAAACTCAGCGACCGTGGGCTTAACGACCAAGTTCAGTCGCATTCTAATTTCTAACTTTTAATACCAATTGTAATTTAAAAATAGTCCAATCATTTTTAAATTTTACAATTGTAAATACCGATGTTACAGATACATAGTCCAAAAGAGCAATAACGAAGTTTGGACTATAGTAGCTGTCCAATCGGTATCACTCATTCGGGATGATATTTATTTTAGCTCGTTCTTTTATGTTATGGCAATTTGCCCCATATCCAATACGAAGAATCATTTGTACTTTGTTTGCATTTGGAAAAAGTTCGCTCAACTCTGCGGGGTGTTCTTCTTGTGGTTGACTCATTGGGTGCACTGACACTCCGCTTTTGTTCAGCAAAGTCCAAATGGCGACTAAATCCATTCCGCACATGATTTCATCTTTCGGAAAAGCTTCCCCTTTAGAAAAAAGAATTAGATAACCTGAGCAGTTTGATACTTGACTTTTAGCCGTTTTGACAGCACCTGAAAGAAAAATTTTGTTTTTCGTTAAATCTGCATTAGAGAAAAAAAGACGAAAGAAAAATCGCTCAAATGCAGATAATCCCATAGCTTCCAGTGTTAATCCTCTTCGATTACCTTTGCCTTTTTTGTCTGTAAGAATGAGACTTGATAACTCTTTAACTGTTTGTTTTTGTTGATATTGTTTGATGTTTGCGTCCACAATTAAGGTGGAAAGTTTTGTCCCTAAATCAGAGTTTGCATCAATGTATAAAGTGTTTTGAAAGCCATTCAGTATAGGAGCAACTATTTCGGGTGCAATCTTTTTTTTGGAGTAGTTTTTCCTACACGTGTGTCGTTTCTTCAAATCTTCAAGTGTTATATCAAATGTTTTTTTCAATGTAGTACACTCTTGTGTAGGCAAGAAAGATAAATATACAGCGTTACTCTCTATTTTGTAGTTTATGGCATATCCGAAGAAAGGAGCAGCATAAAGGCAGTTTTGAAGAAATGCTCCAATACTAATCCATGCCTCTCTATCAGCAGGGTCAACGCAACTTAGTTTATGTTTTGTGTCAATTTCTATTTTGTATTCTTGATCTCCAACTTTTATGATATTCCACATTTGCGCATTGTGACTGCTTGGAGCTAAAGAGCCGTAGAAGAATACTTGTTCAATGCCACTCTCATTTTGTGCTGAAGCGATTATAAATCCTCCCATAATAAATAACTGTAATATGATTAGTTTCTGAATGCTCATTACAAAAAACTATTGCCTTGTCTAAATAATAGTGCAACAAAGATAGATAGGTTTTAACTTCTGATTGATTACCTTAAGTTAAGAAATCACTTTTTCTTTAAAATTCTTTTTCGTAGTCTGCTTAATGATTGAGGAGTAATCCCAATATAAGTTGCTATGTGTTTAAGGGGAACTTCTTGAAATATCTCTTTGTGTTGTTCAAGCAATTCTAAATACTGTTCTTCAGGAGAATTTTTCAGCATTTGTATCTCTCTTTTTAATTTCAGAGTAAAAAGGTCTTCTAAAATATCCTGGTATAGTTGCTTAATAATTGGATATGTGTTCAGCAGGTTTTGCCATGTTTTTTTATGACAAGTCCAAAGGTTTGTTGGGCAAATTGTTTCGATAGTAAATTGAGATGGGGACTGATACTTCATTGATAACAATGAGTTGACAAACTCTCCTTGAAAGGCAAATTGGAAAGTAATTTCTTCTGCGTCTCTATTGCGTGTTATGAAGAAGCGACAACCTCCTTGTTGTATAAAGTAGAGATATTGCTCAACAACCCCCTCTTTTGTTACTGTTGCACCTTTCGAAAAATTAATTTCAGTTCCGACATCTAAAATAGTAGCTATTAACTCTTTGTTTAAACCTTTTGTTTTTAAATATTCAGCCAAAAGTATCATAGTCTTTATTTATGTATTACAAAATGTTATGGAAGTATTGATTATTTTAGGTTGCGTTCAATAATGAAACTAATACTAATTTTAATTTTGAAATAGTCCAATCTTTTTAAAATTTTACAATGGTAAATACCGATGTAACAGATACATAGTTCAAACGAACGATAGTGAAGTTTGGACTATAGTAGCTGTTCAATCGGTATAAATAATAAATCTCGGATTTAGGCGGTGTGCTGAGCGTACCACGACTTTGCTCGGCGACCGAATGCACCGCCGACTTTCTCCTTTCTCCTTGTACCTTGCACTTGTCTATTACTTAAAAAATTAGGATTTATAATTAATTATAAAGCTATTATATCCACTAAGCTCTACTCTGTATATTCAGAATAATCCTGATTCCGCTTCAACGGTTTAAACCCAGCTTCAACTATTGTGTCAATAAGTTGCGACTGGTTCATCGAAATATTTGAGCCTGCGGAAGATACAACATTCTCCTCAATCATAATAGAGCCAAGGTCGTTGGCGCCAGCGTGCAAACAAATTTGCGCAATTTCTTTACCAACCGTAAGCCACGATGCTTGAATATTCTGAACGTTTACCAATGCTATACGGCTTATAGCAACCATCTTTATATACTCTGTGGCGCTTGTGTGTTTAATATCAGGATACTCTTTTTCTAAAACGGTTCCTGTTTTTTGTAGAGGCCATGCAATAAAAGCCTTGAAACCATGCGCTCCGTTGGGGCGTTCTGCTTGTAAATCACGGATTTTCACTAAATGCTCCATCCTTTCTGCGATAGTCTCTACGTGACCAAACATCATTGTGGCAGACGTGAGAAGGTTCATTTGGTGTGCAATTCGCATTACATTTAACCATTCGTCTGAAGTACATTTGTTCGGAGAGACAAGTTTTCTTACCCTATCGACCAATATTTCGGCGCCAGCGCCCGGCAAACTATCTAAACCCGCATCAACAAGCTTTTCCAATGTTTGTGATATGGTTAAATCCGATTTTTTTGCGATAAAATGTATCTCCGCTGGACCTAAGGCATGTAAAATCAGAGAGGGATACAACTTTTTTAACTCTCGAAACAAGTTGATGTAAAAATTAATATCCACATATGGATCAAGACCTCCCTGTAACAATATTTGATTACCACCAAGTTTAAACAACACGTCAATTTTTTGCTTATATTCTTCTAAAGATGTGATAAAAAAGGAGTTATCATTAGGCTTAACATGAAAATTGCAAAACTTGCAACCGCAAAAACATCTGTTTGAGATATTTATATTTCTGTCAACCATCCATGAAACAACGCCGGGCTGAGCCAATTTTTCACGTATAGAATTTGCACAACTCATTAATTCTCCGAGTGATGCACTGTTATAAAGGAATACTAGCTCACCAACCGAAAGAAATTTTAAATTTAATGCTTTTGATAAAATAATATTGACATCCAATTTCATTATTGCCAAATCTCTGATTAATAATGTATTATTGCAGTATTTGAGAGTTTAAAAAGATAATTTTTTTAATAAAATCACAACAAATATACTCTAAAGGTGTTAAAAATTATAGAATAAAAAATCAATTTCGTACCTTTACACAGTAAATAAAAACAAACTGCTATGATAGATTTGATATTTAACCTTCGTGACGATAAACCACAATTGGTCAATTCGGTCTTTTTAATTGAAGACATTAGCCAGCTACCAGCAGGCATATTTTCTGACAGAGAAATGGATTATGTTCAACACCAAATTGAGTCGAAAAAGAATTTTATTATTCTGAACTATTATTATCATTGGAACTACATCGTAGTTTCTGATACGGCAAAAGACTTGAATGTGCAATGCGAAGATTTGCGCAATATAGGAGTCAAGGTTGCTGAACATATTAAGGAAAATCAGGTAGATTTTATCAATATTGTTGATAAATTATCGAATGAATTATTACCCCTCTCTTTTATTGAGGGTGTTTCATTAACGGCATATAATTTTAGGAAATATATTACCGACAATCAAAAAGTTAAGCGTTTTAGTCGGATTAATATGTATAGTAAAAAGGTCACACTTAAGCACTTAGAACATTTAGAAGCTGTTGTTACAGGAGTTTTTAGAACACGTGATATGGTAAACGAACCAGCGTCATACTTAACAGCAAACAAACTTGCTGACGAGGCTATGAGAATTGGAAGTGATGCAGGAGTATCTGTTCAGATATATCGAAAATCAGAGATACAACAAATGGGAATGGGAGGGCTTTTAGCTGTCAATAAAGGAAGCACAGAGCAGCCAACATTTACCGTAATGGAGTATAAACCATCAAAACATGTAAATAAAAAACCTATAGTCTTAGTTGGCAAAGGAGTAGTTTATGATTCAGGAGGTCTTAGCTTAAAACCAACCGAAAGTATGGACGATATGAAAAGCGATATGGCTGGGGCTGCAGTGGTAATGAATACGATTTCAGTAGCATCAAAAATTGAATTACCTTTACATATTATTGCACTTATTCCTTCAACTGATAATCGTTTAAGCGCAGAATCGTACGCACCAGGCGACATAGTTACAATGCACAACGGAAAAACAGTTGAGGTTATGAATACAGACGCCGAAGGGCGTTTAATTCTTGCGGATGCATTGAGCTACTCGAAACAGTGGTCTCCTGAGCTGACATTGAGCATTGCAACCCTTACAGGAGCTGCAGAACGGGCGATTGGTTCGCGTGCTGCCGTAGTTATGGGAAATGCATCTGATACAATTATGGCAAAGCTGCTAAATTCCGCCGACTTCACTTACGAACGGTTAGCGGTATTCCCATTCTGGGACGATTATGCCGAAGAGCTTAAATCGGACATTGCAGATATGAAAAATATTGGCTCTAAATTTGGCGGAGCTATTACTGCAGGCAAGTTTTTAGAAAAATTTGCCCATAAACCATTCATACACATCGATATAGCAGGAACAGCTTTCTATAAAAACCCACGTGCATACTATGCATCTGGAGCGACAGGCTTTGGAGTACGTTTGTTAGTTGACTTTCTTGCAAATTATTCCAAAAATAAAAAATAATATTTAACAACCCTTTTTATGAGCGCAAAACCTGTAATTGGCATAACTCAAGGAGATATCAATGGTATTGGTTACGAGATTATTATGAAGGGTCTGATGGATCCAAGAATATACGAAATGTGTACGCCTGTGGTTTATGGGTCGCCCAAGGTTGCAGCATATCATCGAAAAGCGTTAAATATTAATAGATTTTCATTTACTAGCGTTCGAGGCATAGATTCAATACAACACAATAAGCCAAACCTTATTAATGTTTTAGACGACAATGTACGAGTTGAATTCGGGAAGACAACAAATGATGCAGGAGAAGCCTCTATTCGTTCACTTGATGCAGCAGTTAGTGATCTACAAATAGGAAAACTCGATGCATTAATTACTGCACCCATTAATAAAAATAATGTTCAGCAAGTAGGTTTCGCATTTGCAGGGCATACTGAATATTTAAAATCAAAGTTTAACTCTCAGGATGTCTTAATGCTAATGGTTGCTGATAATATTAAATTAGGAGTAGCAACAGGTCATATTCCTTTGTCGCAAGTATCTGAGTCATTGACAATAGAAAGATTATGCAATAAAATAGAGTTGATGCACAAATCATTAATAGCTGATTTTGGAATAACACGACCAAATATTGCAGTTCTTAGTTTAAATCCCCATGCAGGAGAACAAGGCTCTATGGGCATGGAAGAGATAGAGATAATTATTCCTGCTATAAATAGATGTCGAGATAATGGAATAATTGCAATAGGACCTTTTTCGTCGGACGGTTTTTTTGGTGCGGCTAATTATCTTAAGTTTGATGGCGTAATGGCAATGTATCACGATCAGGGGTTAATACCCTTTAAAACATTGTCGTTTGATCGAGGTGTAAATTATACTGCAGGACTACCAATCATTAGAACTTCGCCTGCTCACGGCACAGCTTTCGATATTACAGGGAGAAATGTGGCAAGTGAATCTTCCTTCTTACAAGCGCTATTTTTAAGCCTCGATATTGTAAAGAACAGAAAACTGTATCAAGAATTAACAAAAAATCCATTACAAAAACAGACATTCATTCCTGATCAAACTGATGATTTGTATATCGATCAAATAGAAGAAGACGAGGGTATATAAGTAGAGGCGGAGCATACCCCGCCTCTACTATCTTCTTACACCAATCAATAAACTTTTAACTTCATAAACTTTTAATTATTAGCTTTAACAGCTTTCAAAAGACAAGTCTGCATATATTATCAGTTACTCGGACAAACACATCGACCACAAAAAGCCACTCATAGAAACAATCCTTTTTGTTTACTAAGGTAGTGTTAGATATTAGTTGTCAATGTTTTGTAAAAACATCAACACAAAATGTTGCATAGCAACCATCAACACAAGACAGTTTGCTAAATAGGTGTCTATTCAATATATCTATTAGTTAAGATAAAGGTTATCAGACCAACGAATATTATAATACCGCCTACCCATAAGCCTGTGTTTTCTTGAATTGTGCCAATAGATGTATATCCAACTATAACTACACCGATAAATATTAATACTAATCCGATGCTTTTAAGAACTTTCTTCATATGTATATTGTTTTATATAATCAGTAATATGCAATTATTTAGCAGTCTGAATTCAAATAAGTGATAAGGGAATAAACTGCGGTCAAATATAGTAAACTTTAGTGAAACTGTAATTAAACTATTATACTTTTTATTCGGTCTATCTGTTTTTGTTTGTTAACTTCTCGTAATTTGTTAGCCGTATTGGTAAAATATTGGTGTCCTGAAATAAACTTAACTTGCATTTTATTCCATTCGTTAAGTTCGGTTATTTTATTTTGTGCTTTTAACTCTTCGAAAAGAGTGTTTGAAACCGGAATAAAATCCGCTCTTCCCAAGTAATCAAGGTCGGCGTCGCACATTATTTTTTCAAGCAGTGTTTGTGGATTTGGTGGCATTTTTGTAGCCATTATTAGTTTGCAAATTTCCTCAATTTGTTCATTGTTGTAATTGTAATTTGGCAACATTTCGCGCGCTAACAAGGTTCCCAAGTGTTCGTGGTTATCGCTCGCAACTATGTGTCCGGTATCGTGAAACAGTGCGGCAGTTATTAGCAACAGCATTTCTGAGTCGTTAACGCCTTCGCCAATACCAATTAATTCGGTTTGTGATACAACATCAATAGTGTGCTTGTAGTTGTGGTAATACAAATACGATGGTAGTTCTTTTTCTAATTTATCTAATATAATTTCCTGTAAATCACTAAATTGCCTTAAAAGATATTTTACAATAAATTTTTGATTTGGAAAAGTTTTAGTTTCATCGGCAGCAAATTCGGGTTTTAAGCCCTTAACCGTGTACATTTCAACATCTCCTTCATATTTTACGGGCATTCGACCTATATATTCACAATCGAAATATTCACGTATCATTTCGTAAGTCATAATAGAGATGTTGATATTCCCGGGCCTACTTGCAGCTTGCATTCGGCTGGCGATATTTACCGTTTCGCCTTTGATATTATATGAGACTTTTCTCTTTCCCATTGTTGTCGCAGTTACAGATCCTGTGTGCATCCCGATACTAAGATCCCAAATCTGTCTATTTTTATCACTCTTGTCATGCTGTGTTGTGTACAACATATGTCGCATTTCTAATGCAGCGAGCACGACATCAATTGGGTTTGTGATGTTTTTTATTGGAATGCCACCGGCAATCATGTACGTGTCGCCGATAGTTTTTATACGAGCAATATTATGTTTTTTAGATATCTCGTCGAAATGGAAAAATATGTTGTCAAGCTCATCTATTATATGGTGCGAATTTGATTCCGTGTTAATGTTTTCAAATCCTTGAATATCAGCAAAAAGGACAGTAGCCATTTTAAAACGAAGAATTTGATCTTCTTCGCTCTCGCCACTTTCTGCGGCTACTTTATCTTGTAAACGGGCAACTTTTGATTTGAGCTTGTCGTTTTCGTTTTGAATTTTGTCAAATGAATCTTGAAGAGTTTTAATTTGGCGCGATAACTCTTTGTTTTCGTCCATTAAACGTGCAATACGTTTTACAAGGTCGTCGTGGTTTTGTTGTTGCATGGTCTGTTTTTTTATGGCTTAACCGAAGGCTAAGTTACTACAATTTTTCGCAGAATATTATTTTTTCATCTTTTAAAAGTGCATATTTTTCTATTTTTTCGTCGCCGAGCTTGCTCGCGTAGTCTTCTACTGTTACTTTAAAGCCAACTTCTTTAAGTCTATCAATGTAGTCTGCTCCATAGTATCTAACGTGGTCGTCTTGTCCGAACAGCTTTTCTCTTTCTCTTGGGTCGGTTATGGTTGGGTCCTCAATGGTTTTTTGGTCCCATCTGATCGGCACTTGAAAAATTGCCCAGCCACCAGGTTTTAGTACCCTATAAAATTCAGACATTGCCAATCTATCGTTATCGACATGTTCAAACACATGGTTGCACATGGCTGCATCAAAGGTGTTGTCATCAAATGGCAAAGCTCTTACGTCTAATTTCATATCAGCCCAAGGAGAATCCCAGTCGCCTGTTGTGTAATCAATGTTAGGCATTTTTTTAAACCTTTTTAGGAAACAGTGTTCAGGCGCAACGTGTAAGAATTTTGTTGGTTCTTTAAAAAAAGTTGTTTCTGCTTGTAAATAGAGCCAAATAACTCTGTGTCGTTCCAATGAAGCGGAGTGGGGGGCAAGTGCATTTTTTCTAACCTCTTGACGACCATATGGCAGCAGTTTTCTATATGATTTGCCACTAATAGGGTCGGTTATTTTTTTCCCTTGCATAAAAAATCCAATTATTCGAAGGAAAAATATGGCAAAACGCTGCATGGTTTGTCTTGGTACAAAGCGAGTTATAAACTTAATGATATGTTTCATCTATATGTAATTTTATAAATACTATTGTGCAAAAATAGTTAATGTAACGCAATAATTTTTCTTTGGCTTACTTAAAAAATGTTTTAGAATAGTCTAACAAAAAAGCCGTCTCTTTTCAAAAACGGCTTCTTTTTTTTAAAAAAAAGGAATTATGAAATTTACTACAACTTTCTAACCTCTTTAACTGCAACTTTACCACGTTCAATAGCCTCAATATTTGAAGGTATTAGCTTGTGATATCGTTCGGGTATAGATTTTTCGAGACCTTTTTTAACATTCTCTATTTTTACTATGGGTTTCACTTTTAGGAAAGCTCCCATAATAACCATATTGTATGTTTTTGGATTGCCAATTTTTGCAGCCTCGTCTGTACCGTCAATTTTGTAAATATTTATGTCGGTACGTTGTGGCGGTCTGGTTATTCCGTTAGGGTCATAAATTAATGTTCCACCTTTTTTAACGGTTTGCTCAAATTTGTCTAATGACTGCTGGTTTAGGATTATTGCGGTATCGTATTCGTTAACAATTGGTGAGCTTATTTGATCGTCACTCAATATAACAGTTACGTTGGCAGTTCCTCCTCGCATTTCTGGTCCGTATGAGGGCATCCAAGTTACCTCTTGGTCTTGCATAATGCCCGAGTAGGCAAGAATTTTTCCTAAAGAAAGTACCCCTTGTCCTCCAAATCCGGCTATAATGATTTCTTCTTTCATGTGTTTAAATTTTTACTGTAAAACCTCTATTCGTCTTTCAATGTTCCAAGCGGATAGAATGGGAACATGTTCTCTTTCATCCATTTATTAGAATCAACTGGAGAGAGTTTCCAACCTGAGTTACATGTTGATACAACTTCAATAAATGATGTCCCTTTCTTTTTGCCTGTATTTTCAAAAGCTTTCTGTACAGCTTTTTTTAGTTTTCTAACAGCTGGCGCTGTTTCTGCCGATTCACGTGTTACGTAACATGCGCCGGGAAGTTGTGCTATAAGTTCGGTAATTTTTAGCGGATATCCTGCTAATTTTACATCTCGACCGTATGGTGATGTTGATGTTACCATGCCTTCCAATGTAGTGGGAGCCATCTGTCCACCAGTCATTCCATAAATCGCATTGTTAATAAAAATAACAGTAATATTTTCTCCGCGGTTACTTGCGTGAATAATTTCCGCTGCGCCGATTGAAGCTAAGTCGCCATCTCCTTGATATGTAAAAATATATTTTTCAGGATACAAGCGGTTTAGAGCGGTTGCAACAGCTGGAGCGCGTCCATGTGCAGCCTCTTGCCAATCGATATGTAAGTAGTTGTATGCTAATACGGCACAACCAACAGGCGATACGCCTATGGTTTTCTCTTGAATGCCCATCTCTTCAATTACCTCGGCAACAACTTTGTGTACTACTCCGTGTGTACATCCGGGGCAAAAGTGCATAACATTGTCGGTAAGTACCGATGATTTTTTGTAAACCAAGTTTTCTGGTTTGATAATATCTTTTACATCCATTTTATTTGCCTCCTATAATTTGTTGTTCAAGAGCTGTAACTATATCGTCTGGTGATGGTATCATACCTCCAAAACGTCCGTAATGTTCAACTGGAATAGAACAGTTCACAGCTAATTTTACATCTTCAACCATTTGTCCTGCGCTCATTTCGACAGAAAGAATACCTTTGACCTGTTTTGACAACCTTAGTAGTTCTTTTTCTGGGAATGGGAACAGTGTAATAGGACGTAATAGTCCAACTTTAATTCCTTTTTCACGTAGTAGCTCAACAGATTTTTTCGAGATTCGTGAACTTGAGCCGTATGCAACAATTAGATATTCTGCATCTTCGGTTTTAAAGTTTTCAAATCGAGCCTCTTTTTCTCTAATTTCTGCATATTTTTTCTGCAATTTCTGATTGAACTTTTCTTGACGTGCAGGGTCTAGCTCTAATGATGTAACGATATTGCGTTCGCGAGTTTTAGGTTTGCCAGTTGTTGCCCAGCTACCGTATTTTTCTACAATATATTCGTCTGTCATTCGTGGTTTGTATTCGCTAAGCTCTACTTTCTCCATCATCTGACCGATAACACCGTCACTTAAAATCATGACAGGATTTCGGTATTTGAATGCAAGTTCAAAGCCAAGATCGACAAAATCGTTCATCTCTTGCACCGAGTTGGGCGCTAAAACAATTAGTTTATAGTCGCCGTGACCACCGCCTTTAACTGCTTGAAAGTAGTCTGATTGAGAAGGTTGGATGGTTCCAAGTCCTGGACCTCCACGAACAACGTTTACTACAAGACAAGGAAGTTCTGCCCCTGCTATGTATGTTAGACCTTCTTGTTTTAGGCTGATGCCAGGGCTTGATGATGATGTCATTACCTTTTTGCCGGCTCCAGCGCCACCATAAACCATGTTAATGGCGGCAATTTCACTTTCGGCTTGAACAACAATCATTCCTGTTTCTTCCCAAGGTTTGCGAGCCATCAGTGTCTCCATAACCTCTGACTGAGGAGTAATGGGGTATCCAAAATAACCGTCACATCCACAACGAATGGCGGCTTCGGCAATAACCTCATTTCCTTTCATTAATCGTAATTCTCCCATTATGAATGAAATATTTTAACGTTTGTGATTTAATTGATTTTTAAGCATCCTTCAAATTGACTTTGTAAACGGTAATTACACTGTCAGGACAAACTACAGCGCAATTTGCGCATCCTATACATTTGTCGGGGTTCTCCATATATGCAAAGTTATATCCTTTGCTGTTTACTTCTCTTGCAAGGGCAAGAGTTTTTGTCGGACAAGTAACTACGCAAACGCTGCAACCTTTGCAACGCTCCTTATCAACGACAACTGCTCCTCTAATTTTAGCCATAGTTTTTTTTAATTTTTATAATGATTCACAAAATTATTAATTAATTGTCAAATTTTCAAAAATTCCATGTTGCAAAACTATTTGACGGGATTATCGGCATAGAACTGTTTTAATCTCTCCTCAAGAATAGGCATCATCGTTAGTTTGGTTTGTGAAACGCAGGCTCGCAAGCCATCAACTTTCTCGCTTCCTGTTGAACCTAACGTAATTGCGCTTATTCCGTAATGGAGTAGTTTTTCAATTAGTTCTCCACCTTTCATACCGGGATAGCCTATTGTAAAGTAGAAACCGTCTGCTATCGGTTCATCCATGTCTTTATCGTAAACAATCTCAAATCCGTATTTTGTAAAGAGCTTTTTCATAATATGTGCTCTTTCTCCGTACTCTTTAACTTCGGCTACTATGTTCAATTTTCCTTCGTTTGCAGCTTTAAACATGGCTGCCATAGCGAATTGTGCTGAGTGTGTTGCTCCCGCGCTTAGCGCATATAATATACGGTAAGTTAAAGCAACTACATATTTGTCTGCACCAAAACGTTTTTTAAGTTGGTCGTAACAAAGAGTAGCAATGTAATCGCTAAGAACAACTACTGCCATTCTTTGACCTGCATAGCTGAATATTTTAGAACAGGATATCAACATTACCCAGTTTTTAGTGTAATTAGCAACTGAAGGTTGATACGGTGGTTTCCCAGGTGTAGATAAGTCTCTTCTAAAATCCATACCAAAATAGGCAAGGTCTTCAACAACTACAACATCGTATTTGGTCGCTAATTCACCAATAATTTTTAGCTCCTCATCTGTTAAGCAAACCCAAGTAGGATTGTTTGGGTTGCTATATATTATGGAGTTTATATTTCCTTGTGATAAGAATGACTCAAGTTTATCGCGCAGTTTTTCACCTCTGTATTTATATACATCAAAAGAGGCAAACTTGTGTCCCATAACCATATATTGCTGTTTTTGTACAGGGAAACCAGGGTCAATAAATAGTGCGGTATCTTTCTTTGGGTCTAAATTTGCGTTAGTAAGAAATACAGCATAACCACCTTGCATCGAACCAACGGTTGCAACACAACTTTCAGGTTTTACATCAACGTTGATAAAGTTTTTTACAAATTTTGCTGTCTCCTCTTTTAATTCTCTAACGCCTTCGATTGAAGGATAGCTGCTGGCTACTCCACGGCGAAGAGCTTCGATTTCAGCTTCAACCCCAACTTTTACAGGGTCTAATCCCGGAACGCCCATCTCCATACGAATAAATTTTTCGCCACTTTTATTCTGTATTAAATCGACAATCTTTGAAATTTCGCGAATGCTTGCTTTGCCGACATCTTCTATGTTTAATTGATTAAGTACTGAACGGATAATTTCTCCGTCTATTGGTGTTTTTTTCATATATTTATTAGTTTATAAAATTAAAAGTTTATAAAGTTGAGAGGGAGTATGCTCCGTCTCTTGCCTTTTTTATCAATCACCAAAAAAGACCAAAAAGTCTCATTATGATTCAAGTCACGAAATTAATGAAAATAATCGGAAAACAGTAATAAATATTGATTAGATTCAATCTAAGTACATGACAAAAATTTAAAATTATTTGTACATTATTGTAAATGAAGGGTTTGAAAAACATGTAACAAATAGTTTTACTCACTAATCGAGCAGAGCCTAAATACTCCGCTTAAAGACCACTCTTCGATAGGTTCAGTGACTGTGACACGTCGGCTGAGTTTATATTTCGACAAGCTCAATAACCGTCGAAGCCAAAGTCATAGGCTACCTATAATGGAAGGTCGCTTCGACAAGCTCAGCGACCGAGTATGTCGCATTATTCACGTAGGCTATGTTTTCAATGTTCAGACGCATGCATTGTGTCTATACACCCAAATCTTTCACACCATCACGTTCAACGCATCATTAATTGTTTTTTT
>Ga0208195_1003291_pt1 | contig 13933 bp, 11 predicted proteins | sample AD_UKC077_MetaG_FD_184441 | JGI IMG/M metagenome (GOLD analysis project Ga0208195, IMG submission 184441) | Active sludge microbial communities of municipal wastewater-treating anaerobic digesters from USA - AD_UKC077_MetaG (SPAdes) (version 2) | ecosystem: Engineered > Bioreactor > Anaerobic >...
TGCCCGGGACTGCTTCTTGTCCTTGTCCCAATAAGAGATCGACTCATACACGTAGATAACCCCGGTTTTTTTATTGATCTGGTGCACGATAGCAGCCATATACGATTCCCCCTCTCATCGTTACAATGTATACATTGTAACGAGACCAAATGCAAGGAAAATCGTACCTATCTTTTTTCTTATTAAAGACTTATACCCGCTTCATCGTTACAAGCTTCCGGGAACTCAGGTTATCGGGGGCAATATCAGCACAGTAGGAATTCTGGAACACCCTCAAATTCTTTTCGATAAAATCCAATTCGTCAGATGTGCAGACCATGAGCCGAGCCAAGTCATAGATCTTCAGATTGCCAATGAACCTCGACATTCTCGTAATTGAGAGATCATGGATAACTTTATTCAGAACTTCCACATTGCATACCCAAAAGGACTGTTCTGGTCTTGAGAAATAGGTCTAGGAAGCTGACTCCACCATCTGGAAACATTCTCAGCTCTGGCAATGAGAACTATTTTACCCCGATTACGATTGATAAGATCGGTAGCGGATTGAAGGGTCAGTGATCTCCTCAATGCATCTCGATAACCCAATCCATATTCAAGCTCCCCAAGATATCCCAGCACGTATAAATCACTTCGCTTAAAGTACAGGCAGACAGCGCTGACCGAGTTTTTATCGGAGATGATAATATCCCCATCAGTGATTTCTTGCCCATGTTCTTCCAAAAATACACCCGGCGATTTTGCATCGATGACTTGGTCAGGAATGGTGTAATGAATAATGAAGAAGAGAAGAAGCGGCGACATGCCGAAAATCAGTGCCTTTTCTTTTCCCCTCGCACTCTGGGAAGCCCAGAGGCAGAACAGTAAAGAGAAAACAAGGCCGTTGATCAACATCACAGCCTTCCAAGTCTGGGTATATACCCCGAATCCGTTGAACCCATGAAACTGAACGAACAGGAACGCAACCAGGATCAGGCCGAAAAGCACGGCACTGACTGCAATGCCTCCCTGAAAAAGCCTGTCCCGCGAGGTCTTATCAAGGATATGCGAAAGCCCAAAGGCAACGAGAACGGCAAAAGGAGGAAAACAGGGCAGAATATAGGTGAGGATCTTTCCTTTTGAGAGGGAGAAGAATAAAAAAGGCATTACGAGCCAGCAGAAACAATATCTTAGTAATCTTCCTTCATCCCCCGTTTGAGACAGCCGTGCCTTCAATCCCGGTATTGTCGCCGGGATCATGGAGCTCCAAGGGAAGAACAAAGCTGGTGCAGCCAATGTGAAAAACCAAAAAGATCGTTTGTGCTGTGCATTGTCGGCCATAAAGCGACGGATATGCTCGTTCCAGATGAAGAACCGCCAGAAATCCGGCTCCCTTTGGTGGATTGCCACACCCCATGGCAATACCACGAGTACAGCAACAATGAACGGCAGCCAGCTCAATCGGAATATGTCCGAATACCGGCGTTGCCATGCCAGATAGGGAACCAGCACCAACCACGGGATGACAAAGGCGAGGAAGCCCTTTGTCAGAAAGGCCAGGCCACATGACAATCCGGCAAGCAGGAGAAAACCCTTTTGTTTCCTGGAACCGGGCTTTTCTTCAACAGCGAAATAAAAGGCAGCGATAGATGCGGTCAGGAAAAGAGAAAACAGATTGTCCAGGACAGCGGTATTGCCCACACCGAATATCTCAAAACAGGATAAAAAGATGAGACAGGCCAATACTGCCGGGAAGTAATCTTCGTCCTTGGAACGTAACACTCGCCTGGCCAGGATGTATATCAGCAAGGCTGACAGCCCGACAGCCAGGGCGGACGGAAAGCGGACAGCGAAACTGTTCTCTCCGAAAAGCAGGAGCGACCCTGCATGCACCCAATAGCCCAACACGGGTTTTTCAAAATACCTCAAACCGTTGAGATGGGGGACCACCCAGTCCCAATTCGCGATCATCTCACGAGGAATCTCGGCATAGCGGGTTTCATCCGGAACAGTGAGATCGAGGGTTCCGAGCGGCAGGATGTAGGAAAGCAGGTAGAACGACAGCAGCAATGCGATATATCCTATCTTGGAATTCATTGGCTTGTGTATTTTTAGATTCCTGATCATTCCCCCGATATCCTGTTCTCAATGGTTGTATTTCATTCCTTGCGTGGTCTCCGGAATGTTGTCGTGGATAAAAGTCTTCCAGTGTCTGTTGTCAAGTCTTCGTGTAAATCGACCTGCCGAATACCTGATCATGTTTTGTATCCGGATTGGTGCTTGTATGACCGATGCCTGGAATGAGGAGGAGAAAAACAATGGTGATTGAGGTTATTATCAGTAATCTTAGAATTATGAGAGTTATAGATCTGGATAAGCTTTCATTCATAGATGATCTATATAGCGATACATGTGTTACTTGCAGATGAACGGGATGTTACCTGTTTGTAAGGTTACGTTAGGATGAAGCTTCATAAGGCTTCGTGAGATATCAAACGAGAAGAGAATCCCTTTCATTTCTCATTCGATGTGAAGACAGTTTTCTACAACTTCATTAATAAGGATAGGTGCGTGGGTCTCTGGACAAACGAACCGGCACTTGCGTGGTATGGTGCTTAGAGAAGGTGACTCGCCATTTTAAGCAGTAGTGCGACCTGAGCAAAGAGGGAGGATAACGGTGAAGATGCTTCCTTTGCCGGGGGAACTTTCTGCCTTGATCTTTCCGCCGTGCGCGTGCACAATGGCCTGCACATGGCTTAAGCCAAGACCGTTGCCCGGTGTAGTCCGGCTCTGGTCTCCGCGGTAAAATCGCTCGAAAATCCGCGGCAGGTCTTGCTCAGGTATGCCGATGCCGTCATCCGTAACAGAGATGATTGTATGGGATCGGTCGGCAGCAAGCCCCAATGTGACACTGCGTCCGTTGGGTGTGAATTTAATCGCATTGTCCAGTAGATTCGATATCATGCGCTGAAGCTGCGAAAGATCTCCCCGCACAATGAGCGGCTCAGTTGTTATATTCGTCCGGAGGAATACCCCCTTGTATTCTGCAATTGTTCTGAAAACCTCGTATGCTTTTTTCATGAGCCTTCTCATATCCACATTGCTGAGCTCCTTGCCCCTGACTCCTGCCTCGGTCATGGCTATGTCGAGCATGACGTTGATCATGCTCACAAGGCCATCGCTTTCTTCGACAATAATCCCTGCCATCTCGCGGTATTCATCGATATTCTGCAAACCGGTCATGGTTGTCTCGGCAATACCTCTGATCCTTGTCAAGGGGCTCCTGAGGTCATGGGCGATATTGTTTGTCACATCCTTCAACTCGGTAACCGCTTCCTGGATACGCTCGAGCATATCGTTGAACGTCCGCGCAAGGTTGTCTATCTCTTCGCCTTCATCCCCCAGCGGCACGCGACTGGTAAGATCACTCTTGCCGATCCCTTCAGCTATCCTCGTTACCCTCTCCACCCCGGACATCGCCCGCCTGGCCATAAACCATCCCATAGTGCTGCAGGATATCAACAAGACAATGACTGATGTAGCTGCTATCCGGTTGAAGACTCCTATAAGCTCTTCGTCGTCATGCATGGAGCTGCCTAGTTGAAGGATATATCCTTGTGTAATCCTTTTAGAGATCACCCGCACATGGTGTTCGCCATTCCCGGGTATCCGGAGGGTTTCAAACATGGCTTCATCCATTGATAGCTTCTCCATCCCTTCAGGTGCAGGGACATTTCCCCATGTACTCATATCCGAAGATTCAATCACTTCTTTTTGAAGATCCATCAGTCGGATGAAGATTCTATCCTTACCCTCGGATTCTATTTCAAGTTCAATCTGATTTTTGAGGCCGTTGATACCCTGGGCTTTGTACGAGATCTCAAACTCAATAATCTCATTCGCCAAGCCTTCGTCCATCCGCATAACGAGGTTTTTGCTGAGAGTGATATAGGTAATTCCGAAAACCACCAGGAGCAGCATTGTGAATAGGATGACATACCAGAGGGTAAGTCGGAAGGTAACGGTATTAAAGATCCCAGGTGCGCTCTTCAAGAACATAACCGACCCCGCGTATGGTGTGAATTAATTTCTTTTCGAACCTGCGATCGATTTTGTCTCGAAGACGGCATATAGCCGTTTCGACCACATTGGTCTGGGGATCAAAGTTATAATCCCAGACATGCTCAATAATCATGGTTTTGGATAAGGCATTCCCTGCGTTTCTCATGAGGTATTCTAGAAGCGAGAATTCGAGCGCCTGCAACTCGATCAATTCGTCTGCTCGAAACACTTTCCTTTTCATCAGATCCATGGTGAGGTCGGCAATGGTAAGACTTGTTGTTTCCATTATCGAAGACGATCTGCGTAGGTGCGCCTGGATCCGCGCCAGGAGTTCGGAGAAAGCAAAGGGCTTGATCATGTAGTCGTCACCGCCCTTCTGGAGTCCCTTCACACGGTCATCGACCGTGCCTTTGGCGCTGAGCACGATGACCGGGAACGATACTTTGTTCTGGCGGATTTTTTCTATGAGGGTCAGCCCGTCAAGCCCCGGAAGCATGATGTCTACAATGGCGACATCAAAAGATTCGGTCAGAGCCAGCGACAACCCCGATTCGCCGTCGGATGCATGCTCAACGACAAAGCCGGCCTGCCTCAAGCCCTTGACGATGAATAAGGCCGTCCTCTGATCATCCTCGACAAGTAAGCATCTCATATGTGTCTCCTCAGTCTCCTTCAAGTTCCTTCGCACCGTTATGGCTCACACAGTCAATCGCCATGATCAGAACCTGATGCCTTTGATTTGGGGAGTACTACTTAAAACATAGGCAAGGCGTGCAGTTTTACGGCCTCCAACACCCATTTTCCTCTCGAACAATATCTTCACCTCTGCCTGATGCTGCAATGACCTCAGCACCTTGTCATTCTTATCAACCCAGACATACATCCCATCGCTTCTGATATCTCGGGCCTCTCTGGCCATTGGATATCTTTTCCCGGAAACCATAGGAAGAACACCCTCCATTATCTCGTCAGGTTCCAGGATGGTGATTTCTTCCTGCGCCGATATGGTCAAGGCTTGCCGAGCAAAGGCAAGGTAGTCCTGATGAGGTTTCATATAATCGAAATATATGCACGAACCGGCGCCAAGCGCTATGCTCATGATCAGAACAAGGGACAGAGCTTTGAGCTCATTTATCCCAAACATGATGACATAGGCCAGAAAAGAGACGGCAAGCGTTCCCAGAATTGCACCGTACACCGGCAGGCCGAGGAAGATTCCGGCAAACGGGATGAAGCAAGCGAGAACGGCTATGCCCCAGGTTGCCTTGAGAAGCGTCTCCTCCCATTTCATGTGCTGGGCCTTTGATAGCCACCATGCTGTCATGCACGCGGCAGCAGAAAATAGAGGCACCAGATATACCCCCCGTTTTGTAGAGGAAATGGTCAGGAGGATGATAGGGCCGACAAGCCAGCTCACGTATGGATTGTGCCTGTATTCCTTCAAGGCGGCGATGAGCGCAGGAATAAAAAGCAGGGTCCAGGGCAAAAAACCCAGAGGAAAACGCGTAAAGTAAAAGAAAAATCCGTTCTGGTGCCCAAGAGCTGCACCTTCCGGTGCGCCTGTAAAGCGCATGATGTTGTTTACCACGATAATTTCCCTGACAAAGGCCCACCCCCCACGGTCCCAGAGTACAACTATCCAGGGCAGGATAATGATTCCAGCGCAGGCAAGAATAATATGAGGTCTGGTTTTCCAGAGAAGGGTGATATCTCTCCTGCAGAGGGTATCCGCAATAACGGCAGATGCAATTATGGCAGGCCCGACAAACCCTTTAGCCATGAAGGAAATACCTATAGCTACGCCCAGAAGGGCCGAATCCCTGATTCTGAAAGATTTCATGATTTTTAAATAGGCATACATTGCCAGTGCAACTCCGAACACAAGTGCATTGTCCACCTGTATCCACCGGGATAGTTTGAAGAAGTCCCCTGAACTCGCCAGGATGCCTGCGGCAATGAGCCCTACAATGCTGCCGTTCTGCAATGATGCTGCGGAATAAGTTATGAATAGTGTTAGGGCAGCGAACAGAAGCGATATAAGCCGGTACGGGATGTCCTTGTCCACTCCGAGCAAGGACCCGGATACTGCAGCCATTGCATAGTACAAAGGCGGCTTCTCAAGGAAAGGGATGCCGTTCAGGTGCGGCACCACAAAGTCACGGGTGCGTGCCATTTCGGCACAGATACCTGCTTCACGGGGTTCATCCGGTCTCCACAGGCCATGGTTGATGCCGGGAATGAGGAGAAGAGAAAGACAAAAAAAGGTAACGATCATCCACGTCTTGATTCGTGATGCGGACATTGAAAGAGTACCCTCCAGATGATTTTTTTATATGTGATTATTTTTTATATCCTGAAGTAATCCGATGATTACATTTTGGTAAGGCTCCCTTGAATGTTAGTATGCCCTGACACTCTTATCGCTGGATGAGAATCCCTTGCCGTGCATTGAGAGTCCTCTGACTATTCGTGTAAGCATAGACCCCGCATCAAAAACGGTCATACAGCACATTTAAAGGCACGATTCGGAAGATGGCCCATGGTAAGGCCTCTGGTCGGCAACGATGTCCTATCGATGTCATGCACGATATCGCACAGTCTTCTGACTGTATACCCAAGGGAAGCCGCCTTATCGAGGATAACTTCGAAGTCATTGCCGAACCTGCCGCCTTCGACCTCGGTGTGGACAGGAAGCACCTGCGGGATCTTGCTGTCTGCATTCCGGTCGAGAGCGTCGATGACCCCTCTCGTGCCTGCTTCTTCAATACAGGGGAGGTTTGAAGGGAGTTCGAGGAGGCCGTTTTCCTCGAATATAAAGGGTTCCCGTGCTCTGGTGCAACTCAAGTAGGAAAAACCGTAGTTCTTGACCAGGTGCAAGACCCGTGTATCGATGTTCCACCCAGGGGCACCAAAGGCAAGAGGCTTTTCTCCTGTTATCGAGACGAATGATTCCACCATGGAATCGAGCCATCTTTTGACAGATCCTGTTCGCATGAAGGGGAGCCAGTCCTGCCACAGGCGGTGGTCCCATGCATGGCAGGCTCCCTCATGGCCTGATGCCGTGATCTCTCTGATCCTCTCAGGAAAAGCGCAACCTATCATGGGGGCCTTCAGGAGGGTCCCATACAGGGCAGTTTTGATACCATAGGTCGAAACAGCGTTGGCACGGAGCATCTTATAGGCAAACCTGGGCCTTAAGAGCTGGAGAACCGCAAGTCCTGAGCGATCGGGGCCCATGCTCAAGAAAAAGCTTGCCTTCAATCCCTTTCTGCCCAGGGTCTCCAAGAGCTTTGGCAAGCCCTCTTCCATGCCCTGTCGAGTGTCGATATCTACCTTGAGAGCGAGTACGGACATATATTATAAACCCACCTCCTTGAGGAAGCTCTCCAAGGTGAGTTTCAATGCCGTGTCGAGTGGCGTCTTGGGTTGCCAGCCGAGGATTTCTTTTGCGTTATTGATGGATGGAACCCTCGTGTTGATATCCTGGTAATTTTCTCCATAAAAGCTCTGCGACTCCTTCACGACCACCCGGGGATTGAACCTGTCTTCGCTGTAACACGGATGCTCTTTGAACAGGGTGATGAGCTTGTCCGCAAGGGCCTTGATGGTGCAGTTGTTTTCCGGATTGCCGATATTGAAGATCCGGCCGGCAGCACGATTTCCCTTGTTTTCAATGATCTTCATGAGTGCGCCGATGCCGTCATCGATATAGGTGAAAGACCTGCTCTGTTTTCCGCCATCCACTAACACGATCGGCTCGTTACTCACCAGGGCTGCAATAAACTGGGTTACCACGCGGGAAGAGCCTTCCTTGGCTGTCTCAAGCGAATCGAGCCGTGCGCCTATCCAGTTAAAGGGCCGGAAGATGGTGAAGTTGAGGTTGCCCCTATTCCCATAAGCCCAGATCACCCTGTCGAGGAGTTGCTTTGAACAGGAATAGATCCAGCGCTCCTTGTGGATGGGTCCCAGCACCAGGTTCGATTCATACTCGCCAAAAACGGAATCGGTGCACATCCCATAGACCTCGGAGGTAGAGGGAAAAATCACCCGCTTCTTATACTTGACGCACTGTCTGACGATTCGCAAATTCTCTTCGAAATCAAGTTCGAACACGCCCAATGGATTTTCAATATACGTTTTCGGGGTTGCTATGGCTACCAGAGGGAGAACTACATCACACTTCTTGATGTGGTACTCGATCCATTCCTTGTTGATGGCAATGTCTCCTTCCACAAAGTGGAATCGCTTATTGTTGATGCTGCCGTTGAGTTTATCCTTGCCGAGATCCATCCCAAAGATGTCCCAATCGGTTTGCTTCAAAATCCTTTCGCTCAAATGCGATCCGATAAAACCATTGACGCCTAAGATAAGAATCTTCATTCCATGTACTCTCCATGGTGTGATTTGAAATATCCTATTATTTCAGAGCCCTTGAACACTTTGCCGTCTTTCTCAATATCGAGAGGGGCAAGCACGCCTTTGCCTGTTCCGATCAGGATCTCCCCGTTCCGAAACGTTATCTCGCCTTCATGCAGCGCAATATCCTCCCGGCACACGGCCCGCCAGAATGTAATCTGCTCACCGTACAGGAAGGCAAAAGCACCTGGATATGGGCGTGTTACCCCGCGTATAAGGTTGCATATTTCAACTGCGCTCATGCTCCAGGATATACGGCCGTCTTCAGGTCTTCTCCCCCCGAAATAGGAGCCTTTGGTCAAATCCTGGGGTGTTTTGGGAAAACGACCCTGCGCAATATGCGGGAGGATCTCGTCAAGCATGAGGCCGGCAGCTTCTTCGAGTTTGCCAAAGAGGCTTAAGGCCGTATCATCATCAGCTATCTGAATCTGCTTCTGGATCACTATGTCTCCTGCGTCGGGTTTATCGACCATCTCATGCAGGGTGACCCCGGTCGTCTTCTCGCCTTTGATGATCACCCAGTTCACTGGACACCTCCCCCGGTAAGCCGGCAGCAACGAGCCGTGCAGGTTGTGGGCGCCGAGAGGAGGGATATTCAGGATGTCTCGGCCGATCATTAAGCGGTAATAGAAGCTGAAAATAATGTCCGGCTCAATCGCACGTAACCGTTCGATCCACTCACCGGTATTGGGATTCTCGGGTGTGACGTACTCCAGGCCTTTATTCTTACACATTTCAGCAACGGAGCCGAACCAAATGTTCTCGCCCACACTGTCTTCGTGGGTGAATACCAGAGGGATCTCAAAACCATGGGAGAGAAGCCTGTCGATGCCCAGCACTCCCATGTTGTGGTAGGCAAACACCACTGCCCTCATCTAGTAGATCCTCCTAATCGTGTATGCTGGTCTGTGCTTTACCTCGCGGTAAATCCTGCCTACATACTCGCCCATGATGCCGAAAGCGAAAAACTGGGCTCCGATGAAGAGGAAGAGGACGGCGAACAGGGTAAACACACCCTGCGCTGCCCACAATGCTCCGAAATAGAGCCTCGCCACTACGAGGAACACGCCGAACCCGAAGCCGAAAACCGCCAGGAACGTCCCGAGATAGAGCATGAGCTTCAACGGGAACTCGGTGAACGAGGTAATGAGGTCGAAGTGCAGAGTAATGAGTTTGGTAAGGGAATACTTCGACTCACCCGCGAAACGTTCGGAATGGCCCACCTCGATTTCGGTGATGCGCTTGGCGAATGTGATTGCCAGAGCCGGGATAAAGGTGGAATGTTCGCGGCTGTTCAGCATGTATACAACCACGCTTCTACGGTAAGCCCTGAGCATACAGCCCCAGTCGTGCAGGTCAATGCCGGTCATCCGCCTGGTGAAGGCATTGACGATGCTGCTTGCTTTCCTTCGGAAGGCCGTGTCCTTGCGGCACTTCCTGATCGTGCCCACTACTTCGTAATCGCCTTCTTCCATGGTCTGTACCAGGCGGGGAATCTCCTGGGGTGGATTCTGGAGGTCTGCGTCCAGGGTAATGACGATATCGCCTTCGCTGCTCTCGAAGCCGGCGAATACTGCGGCATGCTGGCCGTAATTCCGCGTGAGTTCCACCACCCTGATATTCTCACCTGCGTGGTTTTGAAGGATCTCCAATGAGTGGTCCGTGCTCCCGTCGTCCACGAGCACTATCTCGTAGTCGCGCTGCATGCCTTCCATGACCGGTACGATCTGTCTGAAGAGCTCTTTCAGCCCTTTCTCCTCGTTATACACCGGTATAACGACCGATATCTTGCCTGTGTTCATCCTACAGCTCCGATAAATAAAAAATCTGCCAAGCACCGGCATCGTGAAAGTTCAACCGGTGATTGAAATCAGCCGACAATCTCCTTCACCACATCGATAACCCGCTGCACCTGATAGTCCTTCATCCCCGGATATAGAGGTAGGCTGATAATCCTCTCGGCCGCTTCCTCCGTGGCAGGGAGACGGACCTCTCCGCATAGGTCCCTGACATAGCTCAACGTATGGCATGCAGGGAAGTGTAGCCCATAGCCGATATTGTGCTCTGTGAGCGCCTCCATGAAATTCTGCCGGCTGATGGAGCGAAGCTTGACGATAAAGAGATGCCAGGAGTGCACATGCTCATATGCAGGGCTTGCCGGGAGATCGACGCCCGAGAGCGCTGAGAAGGCATTCATATATTCTTTTGCAATTACTGCTCGCTTCTCATTGATCTCGGGAAGCCGCTTCAGCTGAACGATCCCGAGCACTGCCTGGATATCCGTCATGTTGTATTTGAAGCCCGGATCGATGATGTCGTAACTCGGGTCGGATGCCTTGCCGTAGCGTTTCCAGGCGTCTCGTTCTATGCCGTGGAACTTGAGCAGCTTGATGCGTCTAAGAAGCTCTTCGTCATTGCCGGTAATCATCCCGCCCTCTCCAGTGGTGATGTTCTTGATGGGATGGAAGGAAAACACTGCGAGGTTCCGGCAGCCTATATGGCGGCCTTTATAGTATGTCCCGATGGCATGCGCCGCGTCCTCGATAATGGAGATATTGCCAGCGATGCTCTCGATGGCGGACATGTCCGCAGGCGCGCCTGCGAAATGCACCGGGATGACTGCCTTCGTACGCTTGGTGATGAGGCGAGCGATCTCTTCAGGTCTAACCAGCAAGGTATCGTAATCGATGTCCGCAAACACGGGTTTTGCACCCGCAAGCGCGATCTGATTGATGGTCGAGGCAAAGGTCATGGAGGGGGTGATCACCTCGTCGCCCTTTGATATGCCAAGAGCCTTGAAGATCAGGTGCATTCCCGCAGTTCCAGAGCTTAAGGCCAGGCCCTGTTTCGCTCCTGTTAGACTGCTGAACTTCGATTCGAACTCGTAGGACTTCGGTCCTGTCGTGATCCAGCCTGATTTCAGCACCTCGGATACTGCCTCGATCTCTTCATTGCCGATATACGGCTTGCTCATGGGGATGAATGCTTCTTCCACAGCTCTATCTCCCTTCTCGTGCCGCCGCCTCCTTTATGAACGAGCCTTGCCCGTGAAGAAATCTCCCGATAGAGGCGCTCATCCGTTCTGCTGGGCAGCATAATCACGTATTCAGCCTGTCGGCCCTTTAATGTGTTAATAAATTGACAATCGTCCTCGATATTTATTACGGGAAAGCCGCCGTAGAACGGCCCAAGTGCCTCAACGGTCTCAGTAAGCTTGTACCCTATTACTTCCTTGCGCGAAACGATCCTGCCGAACTCGGTAAAGAGCTGCTTGTAGCTCTTGCTCTCATCGATCTTGGAGAAAAGGGCCGGTATCCACAGGATGAGCGTCATGGACCAGCACATCACTGTCAGGAAGGGCAGCATCGTGCGATAGCGTTCCCAGAGAAACAAGAAAACGATTACAAGTGCCGTAAATAACGCAAATGCCTTCCAGAGGTCTCCCCTCATAATCCCGACATATCCGATGGGAAGCGCGATCGCGACAAGCAGGAGCAGCGCCATGATACCCCACAGTAAATGCTTCTCCCATATCAATAGTCCACGAGAGAGCGACTGGGTCATCCAGTATGCGATGATTATCGCCATGGCAGGATACATGGGCAAGAAATAGATCTCACGTTTGGTGGATGCGAAGCTCAAAAGGAGAAGCCCTGCAAGGATCCATGAGCAGCAGAACCGCTCAGTGTCACTGAAACTCCTTGCCCGAATGAACGCGGGTACGAGGAGTATGGATAATGGCAAAGTCTGTACAGGCACGTTTGTCAAATAGTAGAAAAACGGCCGTACATGGCCGCCCTGGTAGATTGCGCCTGCAGGGATGAACCTCCCCACCTGATTGTAGACATAAAACGTATACAGATAGTCATATCCGCCACGTGCATAGAGGACATATCCCCATCCGAGTATGACAGCCAGGATGACCAAGCTCCCCTGCAAGATCTTTGCTTTTTTCAGGATGCTGAAATCACGCTGCAAGAGGGTGAAAACAAGCACCCCCATTACCGGTATCGCAATGCCGACAATCCCCTTGGTGAGGAACGCGCAAGCGACTGCGAGCCAGAAGACCGTGAACCCGGCCCTGAATAGCCCCTTGTATGCCAGGATGAATGTACACATGGCCGCAGTAATAAAGAATACGAGCCCCACATCCGCGAGTATCTTGTGAGAGGCCAGGAAAAAAAGTGGAAATGTTCCCAGGATAAGGGCAGCAAGTTCAGCTGTATCGTCGGTATGGACCCGCCTCGTGGTGAAGTAAGCAGTGAGCAGTGTTGCAATACCGAACAAGGTGGATGCGAATCTGCCCGCCTCCTGGAAATGAGCCCCGAACACCTTGTATGCAGCTATTGCCGTCACATAATAAAGAGGCGGCTTTTCCAGGAACGGATGACCGGCAAAGCGGGGGATGAGATAATCTCCGGACAGCGCCATCTCGCGTACGATTTCTGCCTCACGCGGCTCATCCGGCGTCCACAGGGAGTGATCCCTGACCGCTACGAATTGCAGGAGCAGTATCAGGATAATAACAGGCAGGCTGATGTGTCTGGCTATGAAGGCATGACCAGCCCCTGTCCCATACACCGTGTCATTCATTCCGCATCCTCCCCGATAAAAAGGGAAGTGTGTCCCAAACAAGAAGAGCCGCTTGCCTGATTTTCCCGAGAATTACATGCTGCCCTCTTCCAGTAGGCTTGAAGCAAGCCTCTGGGGATAGAATAGGACCGATACCTTGAAAGCTCAAATTTCATTGCGATTCCGTTGCGTCCTTTATCAGACGTCCGTCATGCAAAAGAGAATGATTATGCTCCATCCTATAAGCACTGATGCTGTTCTTCCGGTCGTTGTGTGTATGCTTTGAAGCTTGTTTGTAGATGATCTAGACATTACATGTTGGTAATCTATTCATTCGAAATCTTGTGTTCTTAAAGATACTTCGCATTTTGGATTCTCGCTGATGGGAAAAGGATACCGCCTATCTGAGTGTCGTTATCCCCTTCTATAACGAAGACGAGTCCTTGGGCAGCATGTACGCTGAGATAAATGAGGACCTGTGATGATGGTGCTGTTGAGGAGGGAACATGCACCTTTATCAGCCCGGTATTCATACTGATTCTTCTTATAATAATGGTGTCTTCTCAATTTTTGTCCCGCAGGACAGGTGTACGTGTCTGAAAGAGGATTGATCAGGGAGGGGCTGAAGCAGTTGGCAGGATCAGGGATAGACCTGGTGTTCGTGCTCGGTCACCCCGGTCATTATCCGAAATACGAATTTCAGTCGCGGGTGAGTCATCGAAACAAAGGCTGCCGGAGAAGGCCAATAGCAGTGTTCCATGACAGCGCACAGGCCGGAGTGGAGAGCGACCCGCCCGGCAATGCAGAACAGGATCTCACCCAGGGTCTCTATCTCCTGACCCCGCTCAGTACCGTCCACACGGGACCTTCGTGCAGAAGGGCCGCCTTTTTGAACCCCGCATCA
>Ga0208195_1003311_pt1 | contig 13884 bp, 10 predicted proteins | sample AD_UKC077_MetaG_FD_184441 | JGI IMG/M metagenome (GOLD analysis project Ga0208195, IMG submission 184441) | Active sludge microbial communities of municipal wastewater-treating anaerobic digesters from USA - AD_UKC077_MetaG (SPAdes) (version 2) | ecosystem: Engineered > Bioreactor > Anaerobic >...
GGACTAGTCGTGCTGATGCCGACAGTGTAGCCAGTGTCATAAACCAAACTATTGCTAATAGTGCTGGTATTGCTCCATTTAGTAATATAATTGGCCGTCCCCGACCCATTAACGCCGCCGCCAGTACCGGCAGCGCCACAACTAATAACTCCGCCAACAGTATTGAGACTACCGCAGTTTGCTAAATCACCAGGATTGCTTATTTTAAGACCGCTATTGACTAATAAATTAGGGTCTTGATACATCATCAATGCTCCGTTGGCAGTGCTATCCAAAAAATTAATAAAATTTTGACAATTATTTGAGCTGTCGCAAACTTCGCGCCAAGAATTCCAGACAGTGGGATTAGTAGAACTATTAAATCTAAATTGTAAATACTGACTAACATCATGAGCAGCATTGCTGCCTTGAACAAAGGCTAGCTGACTAACTATAGACGCGCCAGTATTTTTACTTTGGTAACGATAAATCGAACTTAAGCCATCAACAGATGACAACGCCGGGCTAGGATTCCAATAGCTAGCTTCACTAGAAACAATAAAAGATTGACTATCGGGCGTAACATCATTAGGTGTCAAATCTTTGTTCATGGCTTTGATATTATAGCTACTGCCGCTAATACTAATGTTATAAGTCGCCCCGTTAGCCACTACCAATGGATTGCCATCTTGATAAAGCCTGCCAGTTGGTGAAACACTGAGTCCGTAGGCATTAGAATTGATATAATTCACATAAACATATCCATTGGTTGAGGTGCTAGACTGAAGCAAAATGTTGCCGCTATCATTAAAAAAACATTTAAAACCAGCCGGGCAGGTACTCGGATCAGCTAAAACCGGCAACCAATAAAGCAAATTGGCGGCTAGAAACACCGTCACGAGGCCGCTAAAAAGCCATTTTTTATGCATAAAATTTAATACAGATTATTTGCCAATATTATAACATTTTAAATTAATCACCACAAGTAATTATAATTAGTTAGAGACGAAAATAATTCAAAGTAATCATTTTTAAACAGGGCGATCGCCATTGATCAGCTGACGGCCCCACCTGCCAGCGCCACCATAATTGTTCAACCGGCTTAGAAAAATTTAATCTCTCGCCAATATTAACCGCCTGCCAATGCTGACCATCATCTGATAACGACCATGCTTGTTCAAAGCCTGACCAACCACCCCAAGCGCCGGCTATTACAGCGCCGACAATCCGTGGCTTAATTTGATCATAAGAAGTTAAGTTGACTGAGACAATTTGATCATTATTAGAAGATATAAATCCCAAATCATTAACTGACCAGAGGTGTGATTGCCCCTGATTATTAGTAACCTTAGCTTGTAAATTATTGGTGCCAGGGTGAATCGCAAAATAAACTGCTTGACTATCGGTTGGCCAGCGATTGGATAAATCAAGGACGCCTTCAATCCAATCAGTCCCGTTCTGCCAAAATTTTAACCAACGAATGGGCTGTTCAGCTTGATTAAAAACATACCAAGTGATGTTTTTCCCATGGCCGGTATAAATAATCTTGGGACGAAAACCGCCAGCATTAATTCTGATACCAAAAAAATGACTCAAATCTCGCACTTCTGAGCCATTAATTTGCCAGGCCAGCCCTTCATAGGCGCTATACAGAACTAAAAAACTATCGGCTTGACCGGCGGCGGCCAGATAACCGAGATATTGGCTGTGGGCAGGCTGATGATTATGGTCTAACAAATCAACCGCCACCAACTCCTTACCATCAAATAACCAGGCTAACGGCCGATAGTCTTTGTCAGCTAGCTTTTGAACCCCGCCGATCAACCAACGATCATTGATAGAGTTAACGCTTAAATTCAATAATTCAGTCTGGCCATCAATTGGCAAATCTACTCGTTTCTGGCGATAAAATAATCGTCCATTCTTGATCGTTAAGCACTGGTCTTTAATACAGGCTTGGTTAATATCTGACTGACTATCAATTAACCGGCATTGCTTATTCAAAGCAGAGCAGTTACCCAAGTCAGTCAGCTCAATATTCGGCTTAAAAGTAAAAACCATCGCGGATGGATCACGAATCAGGCTGGTTTTATCACTATCAAACCAGGCAGTACCAGAAAACAAATCACTAAAGCTAGAAAAATATTCGGTTGGTTGATTAGTTGTTGTCGCGTTATGATTGATTATATAATCGGCTGAATTTTTATTGAACCTATGGGCGCTCATCAACCATTTCCCAACTAACCAAAGACAACAAACCGTCAACACCACCAATAAAACAATTATAAACGGCCTGAGATTAAAAGCAGAGTGACGAGTTTTACGTTTTTTCATAGACCGAATAAAGGCAAAAAACACAGATTAGCTGTGTTTTTTGCAACATATCAGGCGTTTTTGATTAAAACTATTTGACAATCATAGTCCCCTTTTCACCGCGGGCGGCATGGCCAGGAACATCACAATGGAAAGCATATTCGCCGGCTTTGGGGGCATTAAAGGTAATAGCTCTCGTTTCATCAGGACCAACACCGATAGCCACAGCGGCTAACGATGGATCATCAAACAACAAGACATGGGTCATTTTATCAACTGAAGTTAATGACATGGTAACCAATTGACCAGCCTTAACTTCAAAAGTGCTGGGCTTGAAACCATCCGCACTGCCAGTTAATTTAACTGATCCGCTAGGCAAATCTTCAACGCTGATTGGAGCGGTCTGTTGTGGAGCTTCTGGCGAGCCGGGCCGAGCATCATTTTTGACCGGCTTACCAGTCGGGGTTACAACGATATTGTCCATAACCTTGCTAGTTCCTTCAACGACCGGCTTGGCCTGCATAACTTCTTCAGGGGTGGCAATTACTTGCTCAGTGTCTAGATCGGTTGGAGCGACCTTAACTTCAACCTCTCCTCCGCCGGAATTGTTGCTAGCGGGTTTTTGATTACCGGCCATAACAACAGCCATCACCACGATAATGGCCAAAATAGCCACTCCGATGATAATTAAAAAATTTTTTTTGTTGTCCATAAATTAAACTTAATACTTAAATAATGTATGAAACTTTTATATTATACCATTTCACTAATTAAATTCCAAGATAATATAATTATCTAATAATCAGGCCGGCCTTTTCAGACTGATTATTAGCCAAGGTTGGCCATTTACGCCAATCAAATCGAGCGCCGACTAAGCGATAAGAAAATTTAGTGGGCCGATCGGCATAAAAAATAATCTGGTTACCATCAATCTCGTAGGATAAGCTGGCTGGCTGGCCATAAGCAGTCATTAGGACATCAATCTTATCCGGTTGAAAATCAACAATCTGTCGCCAAACCCATAAATCGCTACCTGGCTGCTGCTGGGCAAAATTTAGCCGCCAGAAACAATAATTATTAACGCAGTAATTAATTTCGCCCTTGCCAACATACTCTTCTTTAACTGAACCAACTATGGTTGATGCATAGGTGGAATATTTAACCCCACCAATATCATATAACGGGTCAATAGTGGTAACCGTTAATTTATTAACCCCAACGATATTGTGACCGCTCATATCCAAATTACCGCTCATACTATCGCCAGCTTTTAACACATAGGCGTTGCTGCTGGTACTGTTAATTAAAGCGCTATCTAAATATGATTTAGTCACTGCATCATCAGGGTCATGTGGTGTTGCCACCTTAACAGTGCCGGTAAAACGAGCATTGCCATTGACATCTAATTTATAGCTGGGAGTGGTGGTATTAATACCAAGGTTCCCGTAATAATCAAGCGTCATGCTTTGAGTAGTAGTAGCAGTAAAAAATTGTATGTCGCCATTACCTTGGCTAATTAACTTTAATGGATTATCCCGCGTATAATTTCTAAAAGTATTAGCCGCCGCATAGCTAGGAGTACTCAAATATCCACTAGCATAGATATATGAGGCGCGTAAAAAATTATCGGCTCGCCAATGATTATTGCTATCAATATAGATCCAATGATCAGCATTGCTGCTTAAACCAGAATTACTTAAATCAATGCCGTTAAAATTACCACTACCAAAGCCGTTAATCTTCAAGCCATGACTATTACCGGCATAAATATTAAGCTTGGCTTCTGGAGTGGTGATGCCAATGCCAACATTACCGGTATTGCTGTTATAAATATTATTATTGGAAGCTGTCCAATAACTCGTGCCAGATGAACCACCGGCGACAGCAGTATCAACATAATCTTTGGTAGCGGCATCGGAGGAATAAACCGGCGCTCCCAGATTGGCGATGCGGTCATTGGCAGTATCAATGGCCACCGTACCCGGACTTGCAATAGAAAGACCAATTGTAGTGCTAGGATATGTACCTATTCCGACTGTGCTATCAAAAGGATCTACAAAAATTACAGAATCACCGTAAATATAATAACCAGAACTTGGCTCATGGCCGGCGATTAAACCACTCTCGCTATATAGGTTAGTATAGCCATCGTCACTAACCGACATATATATATAATGATCACTATTAGGGTTATAAGACATTATAGTACTATCAGAGGTAATAAAGCCGGTATTATAAATATTACCATTAACTGTGAGTTTCTGGCTAGGACTGGTCGTGCCGATACCCACATTACCAGCAATAGATAAAATTGAATCACCAGAATTCGCACCAGTCGCGGTTAACATCATATCTGTGCGTCCAGCAGGGTCAATGCCACCATAAGCTGGAGCAAATCTTAGGTGTCCAGCTTCTGTTACTAGATTAGATACACCGCCACCAAATAGAGCAACTGTTCTCTCGGCCCCCACGCTAGTTGGCGCCCTAAAAACAAAGCCAGCGCCTTTTCCAGCAACAGCAGTTCCAAACACTTGAAGCTTGGCAACCCAAGCAGTGCCTCCTCCGTCATAACCTCTAATAAATTCTGCTACTGGGTAAGTGTTTCTAGATACGGATAATAATCCGGCAATATTAGTATTTCCACTAACATCTAACTTAGCTGTAGGGTTAGTAATTCCAATCCCTAGATTACCCTCGGCGCTTAAAAACATCTTCGAGGTGCCGTTGGTAATAAAATTAAGTGGTTGATTGGTTACAGTACCCAAAACCATTTGCTTACCAGAATAAGTAAAATTATAACCAGTATTAGCTGGCGTACCACTATCTGAGGCGGCCACTACGGCATTAATTGATCCGGTTTTGGCAATATAGGCTGAATTACCGCTACCGCTAAGATCGACAAATTTATTCCAAAAACCGCTGGGTAAACCACCGATACCCAAGTTACTAATAAAATAATTACTATTAGCGGCTGTGCCAGTAATAGCTAGCGAGCCAGAACCGGCAATGCTACCACTAACCGATAATTTACTATAGGGCTCACTATCACCAATGCCAACATTACCGGTATTACTATTATAAATATTGGTGCTAGAAGCTATCCAATAACTCGTGCCAGGTGAGCCGCCACCAGTGACAACGGAATCAACATAATCTTTGGTAGCGGCATGATTACCGGCTGTTGGTGCTCCAACAACTAACGGATGAAAAAAGCTACTAGAACCAAAAACATTTAAAGTAATGGCTTCGGGTATTGTGCTAGTGCCAATACTAATACCACCACTACCAATATACATTAAAGTATTGTTAGTACTTTGCACAACCGTAGATGTGCCGCTGGCTGAATCTGAACCAAGTTTTAAAACAGTCTGAACACACTGGTTACCAACTAAATAATAACCATTCTTACAAGCTGAACATCTTTCAGTGCATTGGTTATATGTTTGACAATTATCTGGTGGTGTTGTATTGGCCTTACATTCTTTATTTGGATAAGTTCCACAAAGAGTATGGGTAGTAGTACTAGCACATTGACTACAAACACCACAACTATCAGCTTGGCTACAATTAGCACAATTTAGACCAGCAGCACAGGTAGGAGATGGGCTCCAAGTTGGACAAGAACTCATAGTTCGGCACTGTCCTCCACAATAATATTGACCACTGGCACACCCCACACCCACTGGCGAAGCGCTAGGGCAAGATTCGGCTAGAACGGATGAAGCAAAAAAAACTCCAGCTAATATAAAATTTATAAACAATAATTTTTTGCCCAATTTCATAAAAAATTTATTTACAACACGCAAATTTCATACTCTTTTCGCAAGTGTACAACAGGCCTCTACCATGTGGCAAATAATTAGAATCAGACATTTGCCAACCGGCACTATAAGCCACATTAGTGCCAGACCCAACAGCGCTTCTTCGACCATCACAATCATTAGCCATAGCCGTATATCCCGGTGGACCATTAAGTATCCAAACATCAACAGTTGGCATGGGTTGATTGTCCCTGATGGTATTTAACATTTCTTCGGCTGAACAAACATGACTACCGGCTAATTGAGCATGGCATCGTTCGTGAGCATACGCATAGCCAGGAGTTCCATTATTACTACCATTATAAGTGGCGCTGGTTACAGTAGCAAAATAACTAACGCTACCCGATCCACTGCTCGGATTAAAACAATTATTACCGCTAGCATCGCAATACTGGTCGGATCGCATTTTAGTGGCTGAACTAGTAACGGCGGTAACATCGCCAGTTTGAGTAACTCTAAATAAATCACCAGTATCAGCCGTATTCCTAATAACCAATGGCGAATAATTACTAGATACAATTCTTAGGCCTTCAATGTTTGTCTTGGGATAAATGTGCAAGGCCGCGATTGGACTGGTCGTCCCGATACCAACTCGCCAACTAGTGCTAGAGGCATATAAATAATTACCATTGTTAATCCATAAACTTTGAGCGGCAGTATCAACATAAGACTTGGTGGCTAAGTGGTTGGGCATTGTTGGAGTATCAGCAATAGCATTACCATTAATATATAGCGGTGCTGTTGGACTAGTGGTGCCGATACCAACAAAACCGTCATTTCTGACAAATAAAATTGATGAGCCGCTGCTGTTTTGAATATTTAACGCTGAGGTCGTTGAAGTAATACCGCTACCAGCTATCGTTAACTTAGATGTCGGACTAGTGGTGCCGATACCAATATTATTTGTATTTGTAAGATACAAAACATCATTAATAGCTGTACCATTCCAATTATAAAAACTAAAATTATTACTATTTTCTTCTACACCCATTATCCACGCCTTGTTTGTATTTGATAAGGCTCCAGCTGGATAATAAGAAATACCTATTTGTTTACTATTGTTTGTTCTGGAAATTTTAACTGGTGCATAAGTATTATCGGCGACTATTTCCAGCTTAGATGAGGGATTCGTCGTCCCGATACCAACTTGCCAACTAGTGCTGGAGGCATATAATTTAGTGCCGGATAAAATCCAATATTTTACCGGATCTAAGCTGGCGCCCAAAGTAGACTCTAAATAGTTTTTATTAACTACATCAGTACCATCAACGGCGTGATAATTAGTTCTAATAAAACCGTTACCAGCATCAATTGACGCATTAGCATAGGGTGCAACCATTAATCTGGCTGAGTCATCGGTAGTGGTGGTGCCAATACCAACCTTACCAGTCGTACCGCTACCGTTAACATAAAAATTATTAGCAATTGTTAAAACGCCAGCCTTGGTCTGACTAGTATTATTAGTACTGATGAATGGCTCCGGATTGCTGCCCGGCGGAGTTGCCGTTGGATTGGACCAAGCAGCTAATAATGCATTGGTGGCAACCAAAAAACCCCACACTACAGCCAGGAGGGTAAATAAAAAACGAACTTGACTTTTATTGGCGGTCATTAGACTTAATAAGGTTAGTCAACCATAATAAATTTATTATACAACAAAAGACCCAACCGACGCAAGCAGTTTAGGCAATACAAAAACACCAGCCAAACTAAAGCTGGCTGGTGTTTTTTAATTGATAAATCTTTACATCCCCATCATCGGATTCATGCCGCTGGCCGAATGGTCGCCATAAGAACATTTGTCTTCCTTTTTGTCAGTAATAACTGTCTCAGTAGTCAAAAACATCATCGCCGCGCTAGCCGCGTGCTCTAAAGCGCAACGAACCACCTTGGTCGGATCAATAATACCGGCAGCCGTCATATCTTCAAACTTGCCAGTGGCGGCATTATAGCCGATAGCATTCTTATTGCCCTTATTCTTTTCAATAATATTATAGAGAATAAAGGAACCGTCTTGGCCGGCGTTAGCGGCAATCTGCTTAATCGGTTCTAAAATAGCTCCGGCCACAATCCGTTGACCAGTGCCGCTATGTTCATCTAACTCAAAAGCATCGCTAGCTAAAGCCAAAGCTAAACCGCCGCCAGGAACAACGCCCTCTAAAGTGGCAGCCCGAGTGGCATTAAGCGCATCTTCAATGCGGTCTTTCTTTTCCTTCATTTCTACTTCAGTCGCCGCGCCAACCTTAATAACGGCGACACCGCCGGATAATTTAGCTAAGCGTTCTTGTAATTTTGTTTTATCAAAATCGGAATCAGCGGCTTCTTGTTCTCTCTTAATCTGTTCAATTCTGGCTTTAATTTTAATTTGGTCGCCCTTGCCATCAACAATAGTGGTTGTTTCTTTAGAAACAATCACCCGCCGGGCTTGGCCAAAATCACCTAAATCGGCATTTTCCAATTTTAAGCCAACCTCCTCAGAAATAACCCGACCGCCAGTTAAAACGGCGATATCATCCAACATCGCTTTGCGACGGTCGCCAAAACCAGGCGCCTTAATACCGACGACGCTAAAAACGCCGCGCAACTTGTTGACCACAAAAGTGGTCAAGGCTTCGCCATCAATATCTTCGGCAATAATAACCAGTTCCTTCTTACCGGCTTGTAAAACTTTTTCTAATAATGGCAAGACATCCTGAACCGCCGACACTTTACGATCAGTAATTAAAATATAAGGATCCTCCAGTTCAGCTTTCATAGTCTCGGTATTGGTCACCATATAGTGCGAGACATAGCCCTTGTCAAATTGCATACCTTCCACCACTTCTTTTTCCACGCCAAACGATTGGCCTTCTTCAACGGTAATTACTCCGTCATTACCGACCGAACTCATGGCTTCAGCGATAATCTGACCGATTTCCGGATCATTGGCGCTAATGGAGGCCACTTGAGCGATTTCTTCTTTAGTAGAGATCGCCTTGCTCATTTTCTTTAATTTACTAACAACATCCGCTACTTCTTTTTCAATACCTTGACGAATTTCAATCGGATTAATGCCGGCCGCGACCAATTTTAAACCTTCGTTAATCATCGCTTGGGCTAGAACCGTCGCGGTCGTTGTACCATCACCAGCCAAATCATTGGTCTTGGAGGCAACTTCTTTGACCAGTGAAGCTCCAATATTTTCAAACTTATCCTCCAGCTCAATTTCTTTAGCGACCGTAACGCCATCTTTGGTAATAACTGGACTACCAAAGCCGCGATCAATAACGGCATTCCGTCCCTTGGGACCAAGCGTCACCTTAACGGCATTAGCCAATTGATCAACACCGTTTTTCAGAGCAGCTCTGGCCTGATTGTCAAAAATAATCTGTTTAGCCATATTATTTATACTAAAAATTAATTATTTAATAATGGCCAAAATGTCGCGTTCGGCAACAACTAAATATTCTTGGCCATCATATTTTAATTCCTCAGTGGAATATTTCTTGAACATAACCTTTTGACCGACTTGGACGGTCAGCGGACTTCGTTGACCATTGTCCAATAGTCGGCCGGGACCGACGGCGACAACTTCGCCTTGCTCCGGACGCTCCTTGCTAACAGTATCAGGCAAAATAATGCCGGATTGGGTTTTTTCTTCAGCCGATAACGGCTTGATGATCACTTGATCATGTAACGGCGCTAGATTCATAAAAAATAAATTAAAAAATAAATAATTTAGCAGTCAGGTGTCCTGACTGCTAAATATTATAGCAAGCCGCCCCGGCTTGTCAAGCGTCTTAAATTAGCGGCTATTAGGTTGCTCGCTAGCGTTATTATAGTAAATTATTCTCAGCAATATAGGCACAGAGATTAGCTAAACGATGGCTATAACCCCATTCATTATCATACCAAGCCACTATTTTGAGCAGATCGCCGCCAACCACCTTGGTCAAAGATAAATCAACAATTGAGCTGGCTGGATTACCAGTAAAATCAATGGAAACTAACGGCTCGGTGGTAACTGTCAAAGCGCCGAATTTATCTTGTTCCGCGGCTGTGGTTAATAATTGATTAACTTCTTCAACGGTTACTGGCCGCTTGGTAACAAACACAACATCACAGAGCGAGACAACCGGTGTCGGCACGCGAAAAGCCGAGCCATCAAAGCAACCGCTCAGGGCCGGAATAGTTTTGGCTACAGCTGCGGCTGCCCCGGTCGTAGTCGGCACGATACTCATAGCGGCGCTGCGGGCGCGGCGCAAATCTTTATGCGGACCATCCACTAGATTTTGATCGGCAGTATAGGCATGAACGGTGCTCATTACGGCTTTAGCAATGCCAATTTTGTCTGAAATAACTTTAGTCACTGGCGCTAGGCAATTGGTCGTACAGGAAGCCATAGAAATAATCTGATCACTGGCTAATAAATCATTTTCATTAACACTTAAAACAATATTCTTAGTGGTTTCATCTTTGGCTGGGGCGCTGATAATCACCTTCTTAGCGCCGGCGATAATATGAGCCTTGGCTTCATCGGCCTTAGTAAAACGACCAGTTGACTCAATAACTACATCAACCCCCAAAGAAGACCAGGGCAGCTGGGTCGGATCTTTTTCCGCTAAGGCCAAATAAGTCTGGCCATCAACAATTAAATGTTGGTCTTTAACACTAACTGTTTTATCATAGCGACCATAACAGCTGTCATACTGCAACAGATGGGCTAAAGTTTTATTGTCCGTCAAATCATTAATGGCCACCACCTCAACCCGTTGGTCAGCCAGTAAAGCTTTAAAGACGCTGCGGCCAATGCGGCCAAAACCATTAATAGCCACGCGCAATTTACGATCTAGCATATTAGTATATTAAAAAATTATTATTCTTGATTTAATTTGTGGTGAACCAATTGACTGACGACCGCCACTACTTGTTCTAAATTCAAATTAGTGGTATCCACCACTTCATCATAATTGGCCAAGTCATAAGCGTCAATATGGAAATATTGTTGATAACGCTGACGATCATTGGCTACCCGCCGATAATTATTAGCCATAACCGCTTCAACACTGTCTAAATGATCGCCCTCATTACGCTCATTTGATTGTTGTAAGTCTTGAAAAATACGCTGAGCGCCAACCAACGGCTCAACATTTAAGAAAATCTTATAAGAATGGGGAATAAAATGCCATGATGTTCGACCGTCAATAATAAAATTATCCTGTTCGCGACCAAGTTGGGCTTGATATTCATCCACCTCCAAATCAGTGGTAATATCAGTCAAGGCTAATTGATTATATTCTTCTAAAGTAAGACCGCGCCGTTTAGCTGCCTGACGGCGTAATTGGCCCATGCTATAATATGGCCAACCTAATTCAGCCGCCAATTTTTTGGCAACAGCCGATTTGCCGGCACCCGGCCAGCCAGAAAAAGAAATAATCATAAAATTTATTTTATTTGTTTTAATAAATCATTTAACTGTTTGGGTAGGCGAATAGTAAATTTTCGCCGTTTCTTTTGTAAATCCAAAAATGACAATTCGCTAGCGACTAAAAAAACCCGTCCCAAATTTAATTCTTTATTTTTTAGTTTAGTTTTATTAGTACCATACCAATCGTCGCCGACTAACGGATGATCAATCGCGGCCAAATGGGCGCGAATTTGATGAGTGCGACCGGTTTTAATTACAACTTTTAATAAGCTGTAGTTCTGCCACTGACGGATGACCTCATATTCAGTCAGCGCTGCCTTACCCTCTTGATTGGCTGGTCGGGCCGCCATTTTACGACCGTCGCTGGAACGACCCAAATTAAAATTAATTACGCCCTCTGATTTAGATAAAACACCATAAACTAAGGCAGTATAACATTTCTTAACGGTTCGGTATTGAAATTGCCGCTTGAGATAAGCAAACATCGCCACCGTGCGCGGAATAACCATCAACCCGCTAACATCCTTATCTAAACGATGAACGATGCCGGGACGAACCGCACTATCGCCCAGCGATAATATTGCCGGATATTTCTTAGCTATTGCTGCCGCGACGGTCGGTCGGCGTGGCGGCCAAACATTATCATGAACCAATAAGCCGGCCGGCTTATTAACTACTAAAAAATCCGGTTCAGTCGCAATAATCTTAAGCTTGGCCTTAGCCGCGGCTTCAGTCGATGCGGCTAATTTAGTAGCCCGAGTAAGCGTGGCTGACCGCGATAACGGGACAATTTTTAGCTTATCACCGATAATCAATTGATAGTGTGCCTTAACAATTTGACCATTAACTAAAACTGATCCGGCCTCAATCCGCTTTTGCCATTCGGAACGAGATTGTTCGGGCCAGCGATTAGCCAATAGCTTGTCCAAGCGCTGACCGGCTAAATTATCGTCAATCACTAAAAGACGCATACCGTTAGGCTAGATAATTAGTAAATTCAATCAATTGACGCTCTAGGTTGCCGAACTCGGCAATCCACTGACGGCTATGCCAAGACAAACGACCAGCCAACATTTTATCTTGTTGCAACTGAATGACCGCTTGAGCAATCATCTCTGGCTCCGGTTTTTCCACAATCATCGCTGTTTGCCCTGGTAATAAAAAATCAGTCGTTAACCGGTTTTTAGGTGCAATAATTGGTAAGCCAACCGCCATGGCTTGCAGCAATCGATACCAATCGCGGGAGGTGGTAGTTGACAACTCAATCAGCGCATCAAGACTGCGGAACCATTTATCTAGCGGCTCTTGCCGGCCGACAAACCAGACTAAATTAGCCAAATCTAGTTGTTTAGCCAGCCATTGCAATTCTTTACGCTGGGGGCCATCACCGATAATAACTAACTGCACGCTGGGGATAACCGACAAGACAATTTTCAGTGAACGCAATAATATCTCAACCGCCTGATTATTATCCAAGTCAACGACCGCGCCAACAACAAAATATTTAGATTCAACTTGTTCGCGCTGTCCATCAGCTAGACTGTCAAACAAGTCGGCCTGCTGACTAACGCTAGCCTGATCCAGGGCTGGCAACAAACGTTGTTCACTAATACCGCCGGTCAATTGCTGACCGTCATCAACTTGAGGAATATAAGAAATAAGCTTGACTCGCGCAGCTTGATGGCGATAAACAGCGTTGAGCGGAGCGATTAATTTTACTTCCGACTCCTCTGGTAACCGCAGCCAAACCACCGGCAATTTCAACCACAAAGCCGGCTGAGTCAACACTATTTTATCCAGCCAAGACAAGCAAATCAGACCATCAATCTGCCGCTGTTTTACCAGTGTAGCTAGCCGACGCCAAAATAATAAATACAACCCTGGTAAAAACAAAAACAGCCCTAACCTGAAAAATGACCGAGCAATAATCGCTCTAGCTGGAAAACTAATCTGCGGCCATGATTGCCGAAACCATAAATCGCTTAATTGACCGGCTGTTGACCACAAAACGGCCCGACCGTTACACCAACGGCTAAAAAGACCGACCGTTAAGGTCTGATCGATCTGAACTAAACTAGCAATTAACGGTTGCTTCATACAGTACCAGATTTAATAATCTGTTGCCAACGCCGCCAATCAATAACCTTAAGGACGGTTAAGCTCAAACCATAACTAAGCGCGGCCAATAAAATTATTAACAATAATTGGCTCGCTCCACGATTAGCCCAATCACGCAACGGCCAAACAATCGCCGCCATTATTAGATTAGCTAACGCTACTTTCCCAGTTACCGACCACAACCAGCGCCAGCCAACTAATTTACGCGCCCAATAGGCCGACAGACCGGCAATCAACAATTCACTA
>Ga0208195_1003318_pt1 | contig 13867 bp, 14 predicted proteins | sample AD_UKC077_MetaG_FD_184441 | JGI IMG/M metagenome (GOLD analysis project Ga0208195, IMG submission 184441) | Active sludge microbial communities of municipal wastewater-treating anaerobic digesters from USA - AD_UKC077_MetaG (SPAdes) (version 2) | ecosystem: Engineered > Bioreactor > Anaerobic >...
GGGTTCTGCACTACGAGCAGCCCGGAATACTCCGGTCTGGCGAGATCTTCAAGGCTCCGGGGCGGTGCGATGCCCTTTGAGCTGAACCACGCGCGATCGTAATTCACGCAGACGTCGCCGTAGTCCACTGGCGTGAGGCGGTAGGTCTTGTCCAGAACCAGGCTCTGGTCGACGGATGCGAGCAGAGGCGAGCGGTAGGGAACGAATATGCCGGATGCGAGCGCCCTGCTCATGAACGTGTTGTCCACGCCGTAGAAGATGTCGGCGAGAGGATGCTCCTTGGAGAGAATGGCCAAGTTGAGCGCTGCGCCCGCATCCCCGGATTTCAGGAAGCGCACGCGGATGCCGTGTTCTTTCTCGAACCCTGCAAGCAGGTCCTCGCTCATGCTGAAGCTGTCGTGCGTCATCACGGTCACGACAGCGACATCCTCGGACGCCGAATCTCTCGAGCAGCCGTGCAGAACGAGCCCCGAAACCATGAGCATGAAAAGCAGAAATGAGAATCGTTTCATCATCTGTTGTGTTGCGCCCTCTCTCATCAGGAAGCCGCGCGGCTTCTCCTCGACGAAAAAAGCCATCCCCCTTGGAGGAGGACGGCTTTTTCACCCATGAGCCTTCATTCCTCCGCCGGCATTATCCGGTTCAGGTTCCACGGGCGGGCCCACAGCTCTTCCGATCGGATCAAGGGCCCCTCTCAGCCCGGTTTTTCCGAGCTCCCGTCAAGGCATCGGCCTGAATATTCATCCATTCTTAGAGCCTGCAAGCCGATTCTGTCAAGATGATTCATCCGCTGCGGATGCTGCACGCTGCACGGCAAATAAGGATGAACAGGAAGATAAATCAATTCAATAGGATGGATATAAGCACTATTATTCCCCTAAACATCTTCGGTAGGGGCAACATGAATGACAGCTCTTAAAAACCTTGCGCCACTCAGCCTCATGGACTTCAGGATGACCGCGGTTCTGCTGAACCTTTACAACATGGACTGTTCCAGATGAATGCCGGCATCCTCGTGACAGGCATCTTTTACAGCGGCCTGGCTCAGGTGATCAACGAGCATCACGGCAGGGTCGTCATGCCCGTCGGCTGATGACGGCCGCTCAGAAAGGCGAAGGCAAAAGGCCGGAGATGGATATGTCCCCGGCCTTTTGTCAGGATAGAAAGGAGAATGACGGTCAGTCGGCTGGTTCCGCTGGCGCATCGTCGGCAGGAGCTGCATCGGCCGGTGCTTCACCGGCTTCGCTCACTCCGCCGGTAGTGGCGACGGCGGAAAGCTCGTCCTGTACGGCGGGAGCATCCGCCGCTTCAGCGGGCTGGTCCATCGTTTCTACCTGCGTAGTTTCGACGGAAGCCTCCTCGGCCTTGTCGCAGGCGCTCAGCGCGAAGCTCAGCACGATACCGGCAATGAGAACCATGATGCCGACTGCTTTGAAACTGCGATTTGTCCCTTTTGTAACTCTCTTCATATTAGATCCTTTCATTGAAATTTCGGTGATGATTAGTCACCGTTGAGTATCACCTTGTCGATGATGTGAATGATCCCGTTCGAGCACACGATGTCCGCCCGGATGATCCGGGCGTTCTGCACAAACAGCGCCCCGTTTTTCCTCGTGATATGCAAAACCTCTTCGTTGAGGGCGGTGGCGGAGGACCCGTCCCTCATCCCCGACGACCGGATCTCATCCGGGACCACGTGGTATGCGAGCAGGCCGTCCAGCTCATCCCTGTTGTTGTGGTCGAACAGCATTTCGATAGTCTCTGCGGGCAGGTTCAAAAAGGCTTCTTCGTTCGGGGCGAATACCGTGAACGGCCCCCCTTCTCTGAGCATTTCATGGATCTGTCCGAGGTGCACGGACCGCGTGAACGTGGCGAGCATGCCGATATCCTCGAGCGTATCCACGATATCCTTGGCGTCTGCGCCATCGGCCCGGCACCAGAGGCCGGATGCGGATATTATCCCTATGGCCGCCACGCCGATAAGGCAGGACCGGACAATTCCGAGGTGTCTTTTCATGCAGGCGCTCTCCTCCCATGTCCGGACACGGGATCGTTTCATATCAGGAAGATGAAGTGCCATTTCCATGCATCACACCGTCCGGCGGTGCAATACTTCCCGCAGCGGACCCGAAGGGCGTCATCTGCTGAAAACGAACTGCGCCCTTCTGTTCTTCGCCCAGGCTTCTTCGGTTTTTCCGGGATCCGCGGGCTTTTCCTCGCCGTAGCTGACAGTGCTGATTCTCGAGGCATCGACGCCCAGGTTGACGAGAAAGTCGCGTGCGGAACGGGCCCTGCGGTCGCCGAGAGCCATGTTGTATTCATTCGTTCCCCGCTCGTCGCAGTGCCCTTCGATGACCAGATTCACGTCGGCGTTCTCTTTCAGATAGGCTGCGGTCTCGGTGAGAACCTGTCGAGCATCGGCGTTCAGATTGTGCCTGTCGAAATCGAAGTAGACGTTTCTGCCGTCGAAAGGTGTTATGATCGTCTGCGCCTGGGCCCCCCCCTCGCCAGAGGGCATGCTCATGGTCCCCTGCGCGGACCCGTCGGGCGCCCCCGCGTCTTCGGTTCCGTCCACCAGTTTCTTCGTGCACCCTGTGGAGAAAAACAAGATCAGCAGCGCACCCCATACAATGCCCCTCTTCGCGCTTTTCATAATACGAAGTCCCCCCTCTTTCTTCCAAGAACGGAAGAATGTATGTTGTGGCCTATCATAATCCTTCTGCAGAAAAACACAATGAGGGTTTTACATTGTTCCGGTCGGCTTTCGATCATGCAGGCATATGCCGATTACGTGCATGATCCCACCTCATGCTTTCATATTCTTTCTCATTCTTTGATTATCTTTCTGCATATTTTGAAAATCATCAAAAAACATCATTCTTCCGGTATGAGAGATTTGAGAAAAAGACTCGAATTATCAAGAATCATGGAGCGGCCTATCGGCCAATCAGCCCGGAGATGAAGGGTGCATGAGCCGGATATAATCATGTTTATGCACAATTATGTCCGAATGATCGGGATGATGCATATGTGTGAATCCGGAAACACAAGCGCCGGGCCTCGAGAAGGAGCCGAAGACGATGTTACTCCGGAATAGAGGGTGGCTACGACCGCGGCCCCAGCATCATGATGAAGGCCCGGAAGAGATCCGGATCGAACCCTCCTGATAGCTCCTGCTGCATGATCTTGAGCGCCTCGAAGGGAGTCCTTGTCTCTCCGGAAGGGGAGGACATGAGCGATTCGAAGGTATCGGCTATCGCACAGATCCTCGCATAGAGCGGAATATCCTCTCCGGATTTTCCGAAGGGGTATCCTGATCCGTTGCACCGCTCATGGTGATAGAGCAAGACGGACGCTGACTGGCTGGTGAGATAGTTCACGTTCATGAGTCTGTCGTGCCCCCAGATCGGGTGCTTTTTCACGACCTGCCACTCGGCATCGCTCAGGGGCTCCTTATTGTCCAGGATCTTCTTCGGAACCCTGGTCAGGCCGATGTCGTGCAGAAAGAACGCCGTGCACAAGGCAGGGATATTATGGCCGTTCGTCCCGCCTCCGAAGAGATGGATCGCAAGAGCTGTGGCATATATTCCCACCCGTATGGAATGTTTGTAGATGATATGATCGTGGCTGGTGATCTTCATGAGGTCGTTGAGAATCGTTCTGTCGGCGAGGATGAGCCTGACTACGATTCCGGACGTTTTCTCCAGCTCGACCAGGGTCTTCCGGTTCAGGCCCTGGAAGATCTGCCTGATGGATTTCAGAGAGCTCGTATAGGCGATCTCGGCCTTCACCTCCGGATCGATCGATGGATCCGAGATGATGTCGTTGAGATAAGAGTTCAGATATTCTTCCGCGGTCTCGTTTTCCGATGTTCTGATATAGAGCGGAGACCTGCTTCTCGCGAAAAGCTGACAGTGCTCCTTGGTGAACGTGGCCCCCTTGGCGGCGAAGAGCCGGTAGTCGTTCTTGATCTTCACATAGAGATCCACCAGGCAGTTCTGATCTTCACGGACAATGGGATAGGGCATTTCTTTATAGAGCATCAGGTTAACTCTCTGCGCGACGGCAATGGATTTTTCTGATCATTTCGGGCCCGAACATAAGCGGCTGCTGCGGAAGCCCTCCTCTCTCCCCGAATATATAACCCATTTTATCGTCACGCGCCGCGAAAGCATAACACCGGATCCGCTGTGTTTTCACGAGCAAGTTTTTCAGGAAAGTGATTCGCTGTCGGGATAGACCGGCCATTCCGCCGGGTAATCCGCTTCGACGATCACACGGTCCCTCCGAACCGGGTGCACAAACTCCATGCGTCTGTGGTGGAGCGCGACTCCGCCCTCAACATAAGCCGCGGCGCTCCCATAGAGACTGTCCCCGACGACGGGGCACCCGGCTGCAGAGAGCTGGGCCCTGATCTGATGGTATCTGCCGGTTTCCAGCGTGACCTCGACCAGCACGAGCCTTCCCTGTCGTGCAAGGCTCCGGTAGCGCAGGAGCGCCTTCTTCGCGCCGGGATCGTTCGCTCCGGCTGTCACTGAGCGCAGGTGCGAATGCCTCAGGAAATGCTCGAGCACACCCTGCTCTGCAGGGAGGTCTCCGGTGATCACGGCATGGTAGATTCTCGTCACTTCGTTTCTGCGCATCTGCTCGTTCATCCTGCTCAGGGATTTGCCGGTGAGCGAGAAGAGGGCGATGCCGCTCGTCACCCTGTCGAGCCTGTGGACCGCATGGAGAAAGACGTTTCCCGGCTTGCCCCGAGACTCTTTGATCATGGCCTTTGCCCGGTCTTCGAGACTGTCTCCGGAGAACCGGCTCGGCTGTGTGAGAAGTCCGCAAGGCTTGTTGAGGGCAAGGATATGGTTGTCTTCGTAGAGGACCTCGATCCGATGCGTCATATGAGCCGCACCTACCGGCCTTCCTCGGAGCACGGCCCGGGAAACCAGCGGGAATAGGTGCCGCTGGGCACGGGAAGCACGCCTGCCGGGCCGGTCAGAAGCATCTCTCCGTGCTCGATGCAGGAGTACGAATAAGAGCCGGTGGCAAGACGAAGGAAGTTGGCCAGCGCGATCGGCGTACAGTACGGAGTATGGGACGACAGGAGGAGAAAGGCGGGCTCGTCCGAGATCAGCGTCCAGCACTTCTCGAGAGTGAAGGCGAGCTCCCGATCGATCTTGTAGATCTCCTTGCGCCTTCCGTGGCCGAAGGTGGGAGGGTCGAGGATCACGGCGTCGTAGCGCTTGCCCCTTCGGATCTCGCGGTCCAGAAAGCGGTTCACGTCTTCGACGATCCACTGGATCGGAGCCTCGCCCAGTGCGTTGAGCTCGGCGTTTTCACGGGCCCATTTCACCATGCCTTTCGACGCGTCGACGTGGCATACCCGCGCGCCCGCACGGGCGGCGGCCATGGTCGCGCCGCCCGAATAGGCGAAGAGGTTGAGCACCGAGACCTGTCCGACTCGTCTGTCACGGGCCTTTTCCACCATGCGGGTGATCCAGTCCCACAGGTCTTTCTGCTCCGGGAAGATGCCCAGATGCCCGAAGTCCGTAGGCGAGAGCTTGAATCGCATCCCGGAGACCGTTACGACCCACTCCTGTGGAAGAGGTCTGTGCAAACGCCACCGGTTGCCGTGCGTCCTGTCAAAGGAGGCGTCCGCCTGCGCCCACAGGGAGTCGCCGCCCTGCGGTCGCCAGATGGCCTGTGCGCAGGGACGGATGAGCCGGTATCTGCCGAAGCGCTCGAATTTCCTGCCGTCGCCGCTGTCGATGAGCTCATAATCATCACCCAGGCCGGACGTCCTCTGCGGCGCCTCGTTGCGGTATGAACCCTTTCCGGGGTCATCCCCGGGGGCCTTGTGTTTTTTCATGATCTTTCTTGTCCTTGACCGAGACCGGCGCAGTCATGTACCGGCCTATGCTGTCATCATACATTACCTCAAACATGACCCCCCTTCAACATGTCAAAGAATATGAAAATTCATCCGGTGTGTTCATGCACTTTTCAGATGCCTTCATATATGAATTCGTGATATGATAATTTCTCATCCATGATTCCGGTTATCAACTTCATTTTATTGACTTCACTGGATCAACCTGATAAACTGAATGATGATTCATACTGTACGAAGTTACCTTAAATAACCCATATACGGAGGAGGTAGTAATGGTCAGGAAAATCAAAAAGGCCGCGGTTATCGGGTCTGGTATCATGGGGGGAGGCATAGCCGCTCTCCTGGCTGGCGCGGGTGTCGACGTATTGCTGCTTGACATCGTGCCCTTCGACCTGAAAGACGAGGAAAAGAAGGATCCCAAAGCCAGAAACCGGATCGTCACAGCCGGACTGGAAGCGGCAATGAAGGCGAAGCCGCCGCTGTTCTTCTCAAAGGCCGACGCCGCCCGCATCACCACGGGCAACCTGGAAGACGATTTCAACAAGCTCGCTGATTGCGATTGGATCGTCGAGGTCGTGGTCGAGAACCCGAAGATCAAGCAGGATCTCTTCGCGCGCATAGACGGCGTCCGCAAGCCGGACACGATCGTTTCTTCCAACACCTCGGGCATTCCTCTGAAGGTCATGTCTGAGAAGTGCAGCAAGGAGTTCAAGGAATACTTCCTCGGCACTCACTTCTTCAACCCGGTGCGCTACATGCACCTGTTGGAGATCATCCCCGGCGAACTCACGAAAAAAGAGGTCCTGGACTTCATCGCCGAGTTCGGAGAGAAGATGCTGGGCAAAGGTATCGTGTGGGCGAAGGACACCCCGAACTTCATAGGCAACCGGATCGGCATACACGGCATCGGAAAGACCATGCAGGTCATGCTCGAGGAAGGCCTCTCCATCCCCGAGGTCGACGAGCTCTTCGGACCGCCGATGGGCCGTCCCAAGACCGCTATCTTCAAGACATCAGACCTGGTCGGCCTGGACACCATGACCCATGTGTCGCAGAACACCTACGACATGTGCCCGAACGACGAAGAGCGCGATGTCTTCAAGGTCCCCGAATTCGTGAAGACCATGGTCGAGAAGAAGCTGCTCGGCAACAAGACCAAGGCCGGCTTCTACAAGACCGAGATCACGCCTGAGTGGAAAAAGGTCCGCAAGGTCATCGACCCCAAGACCGGTGAATACGTCGAGTACGGCAAGGCCGACTTCGCGAGCCTCGCCGCAGCCAAGAAGGCCGCAACGCTTCCCGAGAAGATGAAGGCCCTGCTCTACGGCGACGACAAGGCCGCCAAGTTCGCCTGGAAGGTCGCTGCAGGCGGGTTCATCTATGCCGCCAACCGGATCCCCGAGATTTCCGACACGGTCGTGGAGATCGACAACGCCATGAAGTGGGGCTACAACTTCGCCATGGGCCCATTCGAGAGCTGGGACGCCATCGGAGTGAAGGAATCTGTGGCCAAGATGGAAAAAGACGGGATGAAGGTCCCTGAGAACGTCAAGAAGATGCTCGCATCGGGCGCAACATCTTTCTATAAGCTCGAAAAAGGCAAGAGATATTTCTTCGATTTCGCATCCAACTCCTACAAGCCGGTGAAGGTCAGCGCAAAGGCCCTGAACCTCGACACCTTCAAGGCCGAGAACAAAGTGGTTCTGACCGCCCCCTCCTGCTCGCTCATCGACATCGGCGACGGCGTGTTCTGCCTCGAGTTCCACTCCAAGATGAACGCCATCAACAAGGAGATGGTGGAGTTCATGCAGAAGGCCGGCGAATACATCGACAAGAACGGCGTCGGCATGGTCATCGGCAACCAGGCGGGCGGCATGCCTCCGGCATTCTCGGCCGGCGGAGACCTCGCCTACATGCTGGGCCTCGCCAGGTCAGGCAACTTCAGTGAGATCGACTCCTTTATCAGACTCGTCCACCAGGGCATCATGGGCACCCGCTACAGCAGATACCCGGTGGTCGCGGCTCCGTTCGGCCTTACCCTGGGCGGAGGGTGCGAGGTGTGTCTCGCCGCCGACAGGATCGTCGCCCACACAGACCTCTTCATGGGCCTGGTGGAGATCGGCGCTGGTCTCGTCCCGGGCGGATGCGGCATGATCAACCTCTGGCGGCGTTTCGTCGAAAGCAAGCCCGAAGTGGCGAAGATCACCGACCTTGCGGCATTCTTCCTGCCCGCATTCATGAGCGTCGCACAGGCCAAGGTGTCCAACTCCGCGGCTGACGCCCGCAGAAACGGTTTCCTGAGAGCCACCGACCGCATCGTCATGAACCGCGACAACCTCATCGGCGAAGCGAAGAAGGAAGTTCTCAAGATGCTGGATGACGGCTATGCACCTCCTCTGAAGACCAAGATCACGGTACTGGGCCGCGAGGCAACCGGCATGGTCTGGGCCGAGATGCAGAACATGAGAGGCGGCGGGTACATCACACCTCATATGGAGTTCATCGCGAAGAAGATCGCGACCTGCATGTCCGGCGGCGATGTTCCTTCCGGAACCGCAGTGAGCGAAGAGCACCTCATGAAACTCGAGAGAGAGGCCTTCGTCGACCTGTGGAAGACGGAGAACACCCAGAAGATGGCCGAGAACATCATGAAGACCGGCAAGCCGCTGTTTCTGTAAATGACTAATTGTAGAAGACAGGAGGATGACTTATGAAAGAAGCATATATCGTAACATCGGTGAGGACTCCCGGATGCAGAAGGGGAAGGGGAGCCTTTGCGTTCACGCGGCCTGAAGACCTCTTGAAGAGCGCTCTGAACGGCCTGATGGAGAGAACTCCCGGCGTCGAGAAGAAAGACGTTGAAGATATACTGGTCGGTTGCGCATTTCCCGAAGCGGAGCAGGGCCTGAACATCGGCCGGATCATCGCCCAGATCGCCGAGTTCCCGGACAGCACCTGCGGAGCAACGGTCAACCGGTTCTGCGCCTCAGGTCTGGAGGCCATATCGCTGCAGGCCATGAGGATCATGGCAGGCTACTGCGAGGTGGCAATCGGCGCAGGGCTCGAGTCCATGTCCATCGTTCCCATGGGCGGGAACCTTCCCAGGCCCCATCCGGAGCAGGTGTTGAAAAGCCCGGACGTATACATCTCCATGGGCATGACCGCGGAAAACGTGGCCACCCGCTACAAGATTACCCGCGAGATGCAGGACGAGTGGGGATTCCACTCCCAGGCCAAGGCCGCTCAGGCACAGAAGGCAGGGAAGTTCAAGGAGATCGTTCCCACCGAGGCCGTGCGGTTCGTGGAGAAAGACGGCATCACCGTGAAAGAAACCTTTATCCAGGATTTTGACGACGGCGTGCGGCCTACCACCATGGAAGGGCTCGCCAAGCTGAGGCCGGCATTCGCGGCAATGGGTTCGGTCACGGCGGGCAACTCCTCTCAGACCACCGACGGCGCAGCCTGCTCGCTGATCATGAGCGGCGAAGCCGTGAAGAAGTTCGGCGTGAAGCCCCTTGCCAAGCTCTTGGTCTACACCACGGCGGGATGCCGTGCCGACGAGATGGGCGTAGGCCCTGCCTATGCGATTCCCAAGGCCCTGAAGATGGCCGGCCTGAAGGTCGAGGACATCGGTCTGTGGGAAGTCAACGAGGCCTTTGCCTCCCAGTGCATCTACTCGCTCCAGCAGCTCGGCCTCTATGACAAGAGAGAGCTCTGGCTGTCAGACAGCGACAAGCGGATCATCAACGTCAACGGCGGCGCCATCGCGCTCGGCCATCCGCTCGGATGCACCGGCGCCAAGCTCTGCGCCCAGCTCACGAACGGGATGAGGGAGCGCGGTGCCAAGTACGGCGTAGAGTCCATGTGCATCGGCGGCGGCATGGGTGCGGCAGCGGTGTTCGAGCTCTGCGACTGATCGGGCTTTCATCAGCAATAGAGAAGGCTGCCGTAAGCGGCAGCCTTCTTTTTTTATCACCCCATCTCAAACCCCATCGGGAATCCCTCCTGCCTGTGCATTGGTTTTCGGGAATTTACGAAGCTTTTACAATCGCTTATGTCGATCTGTGCTATACATCTCTCCTCAAGGCTTCGGTGCCGGGTCCGCCTGGCTCGAGTTATGAAATGTTTCCGGGGCGGGCGAGTCCGGTGATAGAGAGGCCGCCTCGAATGCATTTTTAGGATGAAATGACGACAGACAAGGAGATGCCGGCAATGCCACCATCGAAGGGAAACACAAACAGCGGGTCACGTGCGCAAAGAGCTCCTGGGAAGAGGAAAAACGTTCTCACGCTCTTGCCGCCCACGGCCATCGGCTGCATATCCATGATGCTCATGATCCTCAACACCCTGTTCTGGGCGTGCTTCCTGTTCCCCATGGCGGCCGTGAAGCTGCTGATCCCTGTCAGATCATGGCAGGACCGGTGCAACTCGATCCTGAGTATCGTCGCGGCCTGCTGGATCGCCTGCAACAATGCAAATCTCCGCATTACCAAGAGAATCACATGGAATGTGAGGGGGATAGAGAACCTGGCAGAAAAAGGATGGTATCTGGTGATATCGAATCACCAGTCGTGGGTGGATATTCTCGTCCTGCAGAAGATTTTTCATCGCAAGATACCCATGCTCAAGTTCTTCCTCAAGAAGGAGCTCATCTGGGTCCCTGTCATGGGGCTCGCCTGGTGGGCCCTGGAATTCCCCTTCATGAAGCGCTACTCCAGGGAATTTCTCAAGAAGAACCCTCACATGCAGGGCAGGGATCTGGAGATCACAAGGAAGGCGTGCGAGCGTTTCAGCAGGATGCCGATCGCGGTCATGAACTTCGTGGAGGGAACCCGCTTCACCTCTTCGAAGCACAAATCCCAGGCCTCTCCATTCACCCATCTCCTGAAACCGAAAGCCGGCGGTATCTCCTTCGTGCTCTCAGCCATGAACGGCAGTCTCACCCATATTCTCAATGTAACGATCATCTATCCCGACGGCGTGAAGACCTTCTGGCAGTTTCTCTGCTGCAGGGGCTGCGAAGTAGCTGTGCGGGTGGAAGCGATCCCCATAACCACGGACCTCGTGGGCGACTACAGCAACGACCCCCAATATCAGCAGCGATTCCAGGCATGGCTCAACAGGCTCTGGCACGAAAAGGACCACGCCATAAGCGACTTCATGAAAATAAAAGGCATCGCGGCCTGAAGAACCTGAGGCGGCACGGTTAGGGGTCAGGTCTTGACACACGGTTAGGGGTCAGGTCTTGACATGTGACATCGAGGAGCCTCGATGTCACATGTCAAGACCTGACCCCTTTTCTTGATCCAAACTGTCACATGTCAAGACCTGACCCCTCTTTGCTTTGACCCCTGTTTGTTTACATATGTTGAGACCTGCACTCTTTTTTGTTATTGATATCACAGAGCAAGGAGATCTCCGGATGATCAGAGATATCGAGCGCATATACGGCACCCTGCTGGACAGGAAATATCAGAAAAAGCTCTTCAGAGATCTGAAGGGGCTTCAGGGAAAGGGCGACAGCCATCTCGCCTGCTGTCCATTTCATGAAGACGAGCATCCCACCTTTCTCGTCTACGCAGACAGACCGGAGTACTTCTGCTTCGTATGCGGCGCACGAGGCGACTGGCTCAGCTATCTTCAGCTCAAGACCGGCATGGACTTCTTCAGCGCGCTCTTCCTGCTGGGCAAAGAGGCGGGGATCGAGCCGATCGCCTGCGACAAGTCGGCATGGGACGACGAGCTGAGCCGGTCGATACTTCTGGAGCTGATGTCCGGCTTCTTCACCGCCCAGCTCTACTCGCCTGCCGGCGAAAAGGAGCTCTTTTACCTGTACAACAGGAGATACGCCATGGGTGAGGTGGAGGGGTCCTCGTTCGGTTTCTATCCCGGCTACCGGCAGACCAGGGAATACCTCCTGTCCCAAGGGCTGTCCGACGAATTTCTCGACACGGTGCTGGATGCCGTATGGGCTCGTGATGCAGAAGAGTTCAGGCTCACCATTCCCTATCGCGACACTGCGGGCAGGCTCATGGGGATGTTCGGCAGGGACGTCACCCAAAATGGGCCTGCGGCCTACCGGGAGCTTACCGACATGTCATTGCTCAGAGACGCACCGTTTCTCCTGTACAGATACCGGGGGGCGAAGGAGTTGCTCATCGTGGAAGGTTTCCTGGATTCTCTCCTGGTCGACCGGATAGGGCTGAAGCCCGTAGTGGGAATAGGAAAGTCGGGCCTGAGCGCAGGCCGGTGCGATGCAATAGCCGCTTACGGCACCAGGCGGTGCATCCTCTGCCTGGGAAGCGGCCGGGAGAAAAGAGAGCTCATGCTGGATGCGGCCCGCCTCATCGAGTCGCGGGGTATGGAAGCGGCTTTCCTTCCGCTCGAAGAGCGTTACCAGGATCTCGATCACTTCATTCGCGCAACCGAGCTCAAAGACTTCAGAAAGCTTCTCAAAAAGACACTGAGCCTGGAAGAATTCACCCAGGGCGTGTGATGCCAAGGGGGAGGGATGGGAGAAAGATTTTCTGCAGATGCGGTGGTTGTCGGCGCCGGACCGGCCGGGCTCGGGGCAGCTCTGGGGCTGGCCAGGAAGGGTATGGACGTCGCGGTCCTGGACATGCAGGACAGGATAGGCTCCAGACGGAGAGGGGAGACCATTCGCTTCGATCGCGAGATGGATGCACACCTGGGCAAAGGATTTTTCGAGCGGCAGACTATCCGGACGATCCGGAAGAGGTCGTACTTCTCCCATACCGGCCTGAGACGGGTGGACCGCACCATCAAAAACCCGAACTGCATCATCAGCTGGCCCGATTTCATCAGAAGCATGGCGGACGTGGTGAAGGCAGCAGGAGCGCGGATCATCCCTGCGTCGACCGTGGTTGGCTTCCTCGAGGAGAAAGGGCGGATCACCGGGGTGCGGGCGATGGTCGGAGGATTCATGCAAGAGGAGATCAGGGCCGGGATGGTCTTTTCCTGCGGCGGATGCGAAGATCCCGCATCGCTGTTTCTCAATATTGACCGCACCGGTATGGACATGCCTGTTTCCAAACGGCTCGTCCGTGGATATGCAGGTCCGGACGAACGGTTCGAATACCATCTTCACATTCAGGGAGATACCCTGACAGTCGGCACGATCTTTCCCCGCACTCACGGCGAGGCCGAGTTTATCCTCCTGAGTTATGCAAAGGGACGCAAACCGCAGGCCATGACCTTCGAGGAGTTCGCGGGCGCCCACAACCTGTTCAGGGAGCGTCTCGAAGGTTGCGAACCCTTTTATACCCTCAAGACGGCAATACCCATGGGAAAAATGGTCTTCCCCTGCTGCCCGAGAGACGGTCTCGTCATGGCCGGAGATGCGCTGGGGCATGTCCAGGCGCGGGGCGGCAGCGGCATCAAGACCTCGTTTCTCATGGGCTACGCGGCGGGCACGCTGGGCGCCGAGGCGCTCACTGCAGGGAAATGGACAAGCGCGACGCGACAGATGCTGGAGCAGGCCATGAGGAACTCTCCCCATACACGACGCCTCAGGATGCATAACCTGATCTATTCAACGCTGCGCGCCGGGATCTTCGGCCGCATCAGAAGCCCGCGGGAAATGGACAGGCTCTGGCCCGTGCTCAGTGTCGCGCTGAGGTGAATGCTCGCATACGGCGCAATGCATTTTGATCAATGCAATTTCACTATCCCTCTTGAGCGATGACAGGCCCGAACTTACACCTTGACTGGATATCCTTTTATTATATGGTATCGCCATGATAAGCGCTGAGAATCTCTCCAAGAGCTACGCCCGGCAGATCCTGTTCGAAGACGTCGGCTTCAAGATCAACCCGAAGGAGAGGGTGGGGCTGGTGGGCAGGAACGGCCACGGCAAAACCACGCTTCTGAAAATGATAGTGGGCGAAGAGACACCCGACACCGGGCAGATCGTTGTACCCAGAAATTACCGCATCGGCTATGTGCGGCAGCATCTGGACT
>Ga0208195_1003328_pt1 | contig 13834 bp, 8 predicted proteins | sample AD_UKC077_MetaG_FD_184441 | JGI IMG/M metagenome (GOLD analysis project Ga0208195, IMG submission 184441) | Active sludge microbial communities of municipal wastewater-treating anaerobic digesters from USA - AD_UKC077_MetaG (SPAdes) (version 2) | ecosystem: Engineered > Bioreactor > Anaerobic >...
GGGAAGCTGTGCCCGCATCCCTTTTATCGCCTCTGGCGTGGCTATTAACCCAATCGCCCATGAGGAGCTAGAGAAATGGCCGAGATGGAAAACCGTTGGTTATCAGTAGACGAGATAGGCAAGTATCTCGGTGTCAGCAGTGACACCGTGTACCGCTGGATAGACAAGCACGGCATACCCGCTCATCGAGTAGGCCGACTCTGGAAGTTTAAAAAAGAACAGGTCGATGCTTGGGTCGAGGCTGGCGGTGCTGCAGCAGACAAAAACAAAAACAATGAGGACTAGATGACAGGCGGCAATTTCAATGGATAAGCAGTTTTCAACTATCGGATACGGATTCCTTCTGGAAGAGACTCTCATGCTGCTCGACGCCGCATTGGAGAGCAATGACGCGCAAGCTGTGCGTGGCTCCTGTATCCAACGTTGGCCTCAGAAGTCCGAGTCCAACAAGGAAAAGCTGTGGCAACACATGAAATATCGCTTCCTGGAAATCGAGAACAACTCGATCAAAAACACTTCATTCCTGAAGATGTTTCGAAAGATTCGCAGCAATGATGAAGCGGTTCAGGATCTGGTGTTTTTCCAGCTATGCATTACTACTCCGATTCTTTTTGAAACCCTTTCACTTTTGGTTACAGACAGCTTCCTGAATACCGGCGAGGCCGTTTTCTCTCGCTACCACCTCGACCAGCTCCTGGAACGCAAATACGAGCGCATGCCTCAGTCAACTCGAGATCGAGTGCGGTCGATCCTCGTTAAGGCTGGACGCCTGAAGCTTTCGAAATCCAATTACTCGGTGACCACTTACTGCCCAACCGAGGCCGTTTTGGGCTACGCGCTCTATCAAGACGCATCAAAAAACGGTTGGCGGGCACCATCGACAGCCACAGTCATCAACGAAGGGACCATAGCTCCCATCTTCATGTGCAACCGCGCCTTGCTGATTGCCGGGGTCAACAAACTCGCAACCAAGGGACATTGTGAATATCACCGGCACGGAAGCACGGACCAAGTTCAACTGATTCATCAATCGCTGGAGGAGTATGTCGATGCCTGGAGATAACAAAACGACTCCAGCTCAGGCCAAGGCGCTCAATGAGCTTATAGGATTGGTCGGCGAAAGCCACGTTGGCGGACGGACTCTTTGCTGCCTGATTGGCGGTCAAGGTTCCGGAAAAACATGGCTTGCGGAACACATGGCATCGCTGGGCGATTTTGGGCAGGTCCGATATGTGAGCGTGAATGACATCGTTCTCGACCTGCTGGCTAAAGATCCCATGTTTGCCGAGGTGTTCGATTTCAATGCTACGACCGTCCCGGCGGATCTTAAACGCTACGGAAACAGACTTCGGAAGGCGGTACACGACCTTGTAGCCGAACAGCTATTACCAGAGGGACTGACCATCCTCGATCACCTGGAACTGGTTTTCGCGCTCGGCATGGACCCCATGACCACTTGGTACAACGATGCCGTGGGAAAAAGAAGAATTTTACTGGTGCTGACAGGACGAATGGCTGGTCAGCTTTGCCGCTGCGGGCAGTACACCCTGACTCGCGGAGATCAACCAATTGTGGAGCTGGAGGCCTGATATGCCACTCATGAAGGATATGTTTGATTTCACGCCCGTCAGTAGCTGGGTGGAAAACTTCAACGAGTCGACTCACGATTCGGCCAGCAGGACGCGGATTTTCGAAAGCTTCGTCATGCTGCCCGAGGTTGAGGAGTCGGCCCGAATTATCCTGGACCGAATTCACCGTAAGCAAGGTCGCGGCTTCTTCATCACCGGTCTATACGGTTCCGGTAAGACCATCTTCATGGCATGGCTATCCGCCATTCTGACCGAACCGACGCTGCGCAAACAGTTCCTCGATACCAAGCCCGAATGGGGCATGGATGCGCTCGCACCACGAAAATTCCTCACTATCAACTTTACCGCCATTGAAGTGCCTGACGAGACCCTCGAGCAGGCTTTCTGGAACTCGGTTACTGACCACTTGCGCCACCTCTCGCCGCCAGTAACGGCGACTCTGTCCAACACCGACGCCTATCTGGATACCTTTTTCAATCACACCGCCAGCGGCACCCGCAGCGATGTCGAGAACTGGATTCGTGACAACCGGAGTCTCTCCGTCGATCAGCTTCGCTCCTATGACAAAGAATACCAGAAGACCATCATTGAGCAGGCTGTTGCCGCCCTGAACATTCAACTCGTCCAGGACCGCACCACGGTCACAGAAAAGGTCAAGAAGCTGGTCGAGATCGCCAAAGAACGCGGCTATGAAGGCGTCCTGGTCTTTATTGACGAGTTGTATCTTCACCTAATCCAGAGCGACGAACACTTCAACCGGGGCACTGCATTCCTTGGACAACTGGCCGAGGCAGGACTGGCCGGGGATCAACCGTTCTGGATTTTCGGCGCGGTTCAGGAAGAAATTCAGGCCATCGCCCGCCAAGCCGGGCGCAATTACGATACAGAGTTGATGGGCAAGCTTTCCGGGCAATCCGGCCGCTTCCAATCCATTAACATCCCGGTTACGCAATTTCATCGCATTTACAACCACCGGCTATTCCGTGAAAACTCCAAATGCGTTCACAAGCTCGCCGACTTATTCAGAGCCGAACTACAACCATATTTTCGAGGTACGTTTACCGTCTTCCTGAAACGATATTTCCGCGAACGCGAACCCATTACTGACGAGGCAAAACACTTTGCCGACGTTTATCCGATGCACCCTTTCGGGTTGTACTGCCTCACCGCGATTACCAACCGGGGCGGCAGATCCCGTGGCGCACTGGGATTTGTCCAGGAGTTCATTGAAAGACGCCTGCAGGATACCAGCGACTGGAAACGAATCGCGGTGCTCGACGACGTGTTCGACTACGAGGATCTGCGCAACAAGATCATCCAGGACGATCCGGAGATGGCCAAGTATTACGGGATGTTCGAGCGATTCTGCAGCACGGCCAGGGACGAAGTCCTATCCCGCGTGCCCTACAAACGCTGGTCGGACGCCGATCAGGCTGCCGCCAAGGTAGCGAGCGAGCGCCTGATTAAAGCATTGATCGTCCTCTCCATGGTTAAGGAAGAACTCACCGTTTCCAAGCTGAATGACGCGCTCCTTCTGCGATGGCCCGGCAAGGAAAGTGACCCCGCTGGAAGCGACCAGGAAACGGCCCGAATCCTGGAAAAGATTGCCCAAACATTTCCGTCCCTTCGTCAGAAAGGCAGCGGGGAGAATCTGAGCTTTTTCCTCTCGGTTGAAGGTGACGGGGGCGAACGCGAAGAGCTGTTGGTTGAAGTCGAGCGGGTCAAGAATGGTTTCGCACCGGATATTCAGCTTGAGAGCGCCTACCGCTCCCATCTTGAACTGTTCCTCCGCTTCCCGGGCAGTCCGCTGGGCGGCACTGTGCCACCACAACATGGTTTCTCGACCCAGGTGGATGTGGATTGGCAGCGAACCCGCCGCTCCCTGGACTATCGGCTTGAACCGGTGACGGCGCTCACCAACGACCACGCAGTCATCGGCTTTGTTAAGGACGTGCCCGCCACCAAGGCGTTGCACCTGGCCGTACTCTACCCGTCAGCCTCGCCGCTCGATGTCGAGATGGACGCAGTCCGTCATGGCAACGGACGGACCCTCGTATGGCTACCGGCCACATTGCCAGCCCAGGATATCGATGAGCTCAAACGTAGCATGGCTTTGGTCAAACTCTTTGGCGACTACCAGTCCCAGGTTAACGCGGGCGGTGCTTCGCAATCCGTCCGTCGCAAACTGGAGCTGCTGGGCGAATGGATTGACCTTCCCGCCGGAACCAAATCGGCCCAGCCTGCCCGCAAGGCCACAGAGATTTTGCTCGAGTCCTTTGTGAACGGTGAAATCCGCCAATGGAACACCAAGGACCAAGCATGGGAAATCCTTTGTGAGCCTGCAGAACTGCTCTCCCTCTACCAGAGCATTCCGCAAAGTGAACGCTCTCTGGAACGGCTTCTGGAAAAGGTCGCAAATAAAGCGCTGAGCAAGGTCTTTCTTTTTCATCCTAATTTCCGTGAAGCCTATTCCTTTAGCGCGGACTTGAGCCCAGCCATGCGGCGACGCGTGCTGGAGGCCATCTGGAAAGGCCGCGTGACCGACGGGGATGGGACTGCCAAGGTTGATCTTGAAAAGCACCTTGCACCGCTTGGTTTGCTCAACACCGAGGTGCCCGGGGAGGTCTCGGTAACGCTGGCCGCCAGCAGCGTGGAAGCCTTCAAAAAGGCGAAAGAGCGGATTCGGGACAATATCCGCAAGGCCAACCCGCCTGCCACCAGCATTGCGGAAACCCGCAAACGGCTGAAAACCACGGACCTAGGTTTGACCGACACCTGGGTCGATATCCTGATCACGCTGCTCATCAGCACCGGGGAGGTCAGCGGCTTCACCATCCACGGCAAGACGGTCTCCCAGGATGATCGCACCATTGGCAGCCCGGTTGACTGGCTCCAGGAGCTGGATGAACTCCGTCCCGGGACGCGTCCGGATGAAACCCTGTGGCACGACCTGACCGAGTCGCTTCACGCCCTTGGCCTCTGGAAAGAAGGCACCGGTTACAGCCCGGCAGCCGCCGAGCGCCTTCTTGACCTCTTGAAAGAGACGGAAACCCGTGCCCGGCACGAGTTTCACCAGGCCGAACAGACATTGCAAACCTGGCCCGGAGCCTCGGTTCCCGACGCTATTTCCGAATGGGCCGACATCTTTGCGCTGCCCGAGGATGGGAGGGAAAGCCGGGTCGCCTGTTACACCTCCGTGCGTAATGCTCTGCGCGACTTGTTGGGGCTTGCCGAGGACGACGATATCGAGGCGGCCAATCGTTACACCTGTGTTGAAAAATTCGCCCACCGCGTGCGGGAAGCCCGCGATTTTCTGGATCGCATTTCCGAGCTGGCGAGTCTCACCGGCAAACTGCGCGAACTCAAAGCACTGGGCCTCCCGCCCACCATTGAAAATCCATGCCAGGAGCTACTCGACAGCATCGAGACCTACGTCAAATCCGCAGGCGCGTCCGGGGAAATGAGCCGTATTACCGCCGAATGGAAGGATCTGCACGAGCTCTATCTCAACCAGTACCTGAGTGAACACGCGGGCCTGCACAAAGATCTCAAAGCCCTTCGTGATGCCGTGCTCGGCAGCCCAAGCTATCAGGTGCTGAAGGACCTTTCACGGGTGGAAGGGCTTAGCGCCCATTTCAGCCCGGCCTTTATCGAAGCCCAACTGACCGATCTGTTGACCCAGGTTGGCGTGCAGCAGGTTTGCGAACAGAACCTGGATGACGTGAGGAACGACCTGTCCCACGGCTGGGTGTGTTCCGTCTGTGGCTATAAACCTGGCAAGCGTCTGGAACTCAAGCCGGACCATTTCCTGGGGTTGGTCGAGCGCGGCATCAAGGAATACCTGGATCATGTGCGGGGCTGCGAAGCCGAGCTCCGGGATTACGTCAGTGACACGCCCGACGCAAATCCTTTGCTGGGGTTGCTCAGTGATCCCGCAGAGCAAAGCGCTCTCGATTCGTTGCAAGACGCCGCCATGCGCCAGCACCTGGCAAACGCCCTGGCCGAGGCGGAAGCGGAAAAAATCAAGGTTGATGAGCTCCTTGAGAATTTAAAGCCGAAGCTACTCGGATTCTACAAAACTGGCGAAGAGGATTTTAGCAAAAAACTTGCAGACGCTGTGCGGGAGGAATTGGCGCCATATCGTGCGAAGGCCTCAGATAAGCCTTGGAAGGTGGAGTAACAATGGCCATCGTTAGCGAAAAACCCCTGATTGAAATCCTGTCGCCCGAAGAGCAACACGACAGGTTTGATATCAACTATTACCTTCCAGAGTTCATTCACGCGGAACGGTACATAGAGAATTGTGATATCGAACTCACGACCTTGGGTGATGTAATGACTGATGACGCCAGCTACGGCGTTCTTCCGCCATCTTCAAGCTATTTGGAGGAAGGCGGCATATCTCTTGTCAGATCATCAAATGTATCCAACAGCGGTATTGATTACGAAAGTGCCGTAAGGGTCCCATCTGAATGGATTAACTCCGAGCGTGCTCGAATAAAGAGTAATGACGTGCTCATTAGCATTAAGGGTGCTCGAGCATTCTTCGACATGTGCGTTGCTTCAGACAACCCTCCGGATGCAATCGTCAACGGAAGTATTTTCAGATTCCAGTGCAAAGAGGACTTTGACCCGAAGTTCGTAGTCTTGTGGCTGCTCAGCAAGCCGATCCAGTCAATGGTTTTCCGCGAACGAACCAACCTTGGAATCAGCTACATTTCCCAAGACATTCTCAAGAACATCCCTTTTCCAAAAATTGAAAATGAAAAACAACAGCTCATTCTTCGTGGATACAACGCTGCCGTAGAAATGAAGGATGAAATGATCTCTTCCCTCAATGAAGTGGTTCACGCGAAATCACTGGCCAGGAATGTAATAAGTGATATCTACCGAGACAAATTAGGGATGGAAGAGCCATCGGCACCAGTGTTGAAGGTTAGAGTCGTTGACTCATCAAAGATTCAAGACAGGCTCGATTGGAAAACATACGACCCTAACCTGATATCAGATGCGGAAAAACTGGCTAAGAACTTCCCCAGCAAAACTTTTGTCAGGGATGTTGCGAGGATCAAGGATACATACAAACCTGCAACGGCCTATTCCAGTGATGATGTAAAGCTTATTCGGGTCAAGCTTTATGGGAAGGGAGCAGAACTTCGGGAAACAAGAGATCCAGACAGTATCTCAGGGCCTGTTGCGCAAGCGGATAGTGGAGAGGTGGTTGTTTCTCGCATTGATTGTACGCAAGGGGCTGTAGCAGTAGTTCCTGACGTATTGAATGGAGGCGTCGTATCCAAGGAGTTCTTCTTGATACGACTTGATGAAACGAAGCTACGAACACAGTTATTCGCCAGGATATTGCTGCATAAGCGATATGTCCAGTACCTCCTTAGCTTTCGGACTGGGGCTACGAATCGGTTGCGGCTGGACAAAGATGTTCTTATGGAACTTCCTTTGCCAAAACTGCCAACTGACCAGCAAGACACAATTCTAGATGAATTGCGAATAGCTGAAGACAAACTTTTCTATGTTGAATCAATAGAGGCAGAAGCTCACAGGATGGCCGATGGGTTGGTTGAACTTGCGCTAGATAACGTAATTGACCTTGGTGAGGATTCATACCTTTCTGAGCTTTCTGAAACCGCAAAAGCTATAAAGCAGAAATTACTGAAGCAGGTGAAGGAGGCGCTGCAATGACCGCCATGGAACAAGCCCTGGCTGGCATGTGGCGCAGCCGTGAAAAGCAGAAGTTGCCCTATCTGCTGGTCAATGACGTTCGCGGCTATTTTGCCGAAGCGTCTGCCGAGCTGCAGGTCGATGGCCAAGCGATCCCCGTGCATGTCTGCGCCAATGAGTTTTCACTGCGCCGCCATACCGAACAGGAACGTCGGCAACCGAATCCGCCCGCTCGTATCATCATCTCGCGTCAGCAGCTTCAGCCGGATCATCTGCCGGACTTGCAGGCCCGCTCCAGCGTGTCATCCCGCACGGTAACGGGTTGCGACATCGCCAAGGCGCTTGGCGTGCAGAATCCTCGGGCCTTGCTTGACCGGCTTCCCATCCCCGCATTTTGGAACCTGGCCCCGTACCTGCCGCAGCTCGGCGCTTACAGTCTGGAGCGCGTGGTGCTCGCCTCGCTGCTGAACGATCCCAGCGTGTTGTCTGCAGGCTGGGAGCCGGATCGGATTCTCGACAAGCTCTGGTACGAGAATGCGCTGGCACGGGTACGCGAGGTACTGAGCTCGGTCGATGCGGATGAACGCCGGGCGCTGGAGCAGGAGTTTCTGGACGTGGTTCGCACCTGGCTCGATGGGCCGCGTTTCGCCTTGGTCGAAGCCGCCGTTCTGGAAAGCGACCCTCCGCCGGTGCTGCCGATCTGCCTGCTCGCCTCCATTCTGGACGGCTGGAAGATGCTCTCGCCGGAACGGATGCGTACCTTCCTCGATGGCAGCGAACTGGGCGACCTGTTTGTTGACGTGCTCAAGGACGGACAAAGCCTGCATGGGCTTGCCGAATGGGGCCGCCGCATCACCCTCAAAGACGACGCGCCCTGCAAACAGGCGCTGCACTACCTGCAGCACGAGGTATTTCCTAAACACCCCAGTGCCGTCACCGAGTCCCTTGCGACAGTGGTCAAGGGCGTTGGCGGCAAAGGCTCGGAGCGCCTGCTGAATCAGCTTATCCAGGTCTTGGAGGCCGATGGTGGAATCCTCACCCAAGGCCTGGCGGTCACCCTGCATGCGTTGCTCGATGTGGTGGTCAACGGCGAGCGGGCCGACACGCTTCCGCTTGAAAAGGCTCCCTGCAAACTGACCGATGCGTTGGAAACACCGGATGCCCCGGAATGGGAAGAGCTGCTTGAAGCCCTGCGCCGACATCAGGCTCGCGAGCAGTACGAGGACCACGTGTCGCTGCTGGAAGCGATGGTTACGATTCACCGGCTTACGGACAAGGCCGAGGCAGCAGTGAAGAAGCTCGCCAGCCTGGATTGGAAGGCCTGGCTGGCGCTGGTGGATTCGGTGTATCTGCCGCTCTCCACGATGGCGCTGGAAGCGGAACGGCGCTCCAGCCAGTTACCGGAAAAGGTCAATGTCTTTCGTATCACCCAGCGGGCGAAAAAAGCCTGCGATTCCATTCGCATCGCTTGGGCGGATTTCTATGTGCAGCCGAGCCGTGGACTGCCGAAGTGGCTGAACGAGCGCAAGTTCGCGGCAGGAACCTGCAGGCCGTGGCTGAACAGCGATGTCATGGAATCTGCGGTTAAGCCATTGCTGCAGGATTCGGAGATCAAGCAGGTTTATCTGCTGGTCTTTGACGGGATGAGCGTGGCCAACTGGACCTTGCTGCGTGACCGGTTCCTGATGATGCCGGGGCGCGAGCTGTTTCGCCCTTACCAGTCGCTGGGGCCTGAATTCCGCGCCTGCACTTATCTGCCCAGCATTACCGAGTATTGCCGACAAGCCATCTTTGCCGGAGCGCCTCCGGCGGAATTCCGAAGCTGGTCTTATGGCACCAGTGAACCCCATCTGCTCGAGCGTTGCCTGGATAACCTGGGGCTTTCGCCTTCCTCCTGGTGGGATCGGGACAGGAGCTATCTCTGCTACAACGAGAAGGACGCCAACGCCGACACCCTCAACCGGAAAATGCGCGACCTGGTGGATGCACCCGGGCGCTTCAAGGCGGTGGTGTTCAACCTCCAGGATCGGCTTCTGCAGAAGGGCATGTCAAGTCTCCAGGAGATCATGCTGGCCTATGTGAAGGAGGTGGCATTGCCCCACCTGCGCAGGATAGCCGCCCAGGACAAGACAGCCGTAGTCATCACGGCCGACCACGGCTTCACCTGGTACAACACTCAGTACGTCATTGACGATTTGAAATCGGACAGTGGACCCGGACGGGATGTCTTCATCAGCAATCGCTGCCTTGAATACAAAACCAGGAAGCGTACGGCAGTTGGTCCGAGAGATGTCAAACTGATCGAACCACTATCCGATTACGGCCTTCCATCCAGCCATGATGCCGTTGAGTTACCCTTTGGGCACGACAGTTATGGCTGGCCTGGAGCCAAGCAGACATCGGCAGGCAACCCCTACAAGGTTCAGGGAAACGACCATGGTGGATTGACCCCGGAAGAAACAGTCATCCCGGTTGCGGTGTACATAACACGAGGAGCGAAATAGCAGATGGCAACTCTTGATCAATTCAGAGAATTTCTGGTTTCGGACCTGGGCTTCAAGGCCCACCAGATCAATGACGGTGATGGTTCCGGCGTTGCCACAACGGTTGAAGGACTGGACGAGAAAGCAGCGTTTCTGGTGTCAACCAGCGTCGGCAATTGCTATGCCGCCTTCAAGCATGAAGGCTCGGCAACGCTGAGTGAATCCGAGGCCAACCGGTACAAAGCCCTCAGCATTCTTATGCCCAATGGACCGGCAGCCTATTGCGTCATCGAGGTGGCAGGCCATTTGCGCATCTATCTCGTCGAAAAGGGGAATGAGATCCATGACGAGATGAAGGACTGGGACGATGTTCGCGATGCCGAAGATATGGTGCGCGAATTCAAACCAGACGTAGTCAAGGGCCTGCAGCAGTGGGCGCAGAAAACACTCCATACGGAAAACAGCCTCTCCCGCTTCGTGCAGCTCATGAAGGGATGCTGGCAGGACATCTGGGATATCGAAAACAAGCGCAACGACTGGATCTTCGACGAGTTCACGCGCTTCCTGTTTATCAAGCTTAATGAAGACGCAAAACCCAGCGGAAGTTTCACCACCGCCAAACTGAAATCGTATTGCGAGCAAAACAAACACATGGGCGACAAGGCCGCCCAGAACTTCATCAACAACCTGTTCGATGACCTGAAGGGACAACACCCCGAAGTCTTTACTGACGAGAACGAGCGAGTACTCAGCAAGGCGGCAACCGTTGAGAGGGTCATTGCCCGTCTTGAAGGGATCAACCTGAAAGACACTCAGGGCGATGTGCTTGGCCGTGCCTTCGAAATCATGCTGTCCGATACCTTTAAGGGTAAAGATCTCGGTCAGTTCTTCACGCCACGAGAAATCGTCACCTTTATGCTGGATCTTGCCCGGGACAATCCAGACGGCCCGGCCTTGGACATCGAAAAGGGCGAACGCTTTCTGGATGCCTGTGCAGGGTCAGGTGGTTTTCTGATCGCCACTTATGAGGACGTATACAAGCATGCACTCTCCAACGGTGTGGAGCCGCGCAAGAAAGATCAACTCCTAAAGCGCCTCGGCCAGGAAACCTTTTTCGCGTGCGAGATTGAAGAGAAAGCGGCTCGCCTTGGAAAACTGAACATGATCGTTCACGCCGTCAACGCGCAGAACGCTCAGTGGCTTCACCAGAACTACCTCTACAACGAGGAGTATGGTGGACTTAAACCAGTGATTGAATATGAGGTTGACTTCGGTGACGGTAAGAAGAAGCGATACATAGGACCGGACAGCATCGATCTCGTACTGACCAATCCGCCATTCGGCAAGTCTGTCAAGACCGAAAGCATCCTGTTGGACTATCAGTTCGGGCATGAGGTCAAGGTCTTCAAATCCAAGGGCCGTCCGCCGGAGAAGCGGCCGAAAAACAGTCAGGACAGTGAAGTCCTCTTCATTGAACACTATCTTCGGGTGTTGAAGCCGGGAGGTAAACTGCTCATTGTTCTTCCCGACGGTGTGTTGTCGAACGCTACCGCGAAGCCCGTTCGGGATTACATGCGTGAGCATGCCATCATCAAAGCCGTGATTTCTCTACCAAGCGAAACCTTCGCATCAACCGGAACCTCCATTCCGACCAATGTGGTGTATCTGCAGAAGAAACGCCCGGGAGATGTTCAGGGCGATATCTTCATGGCGCGGGCTGACTACGTCGGCCGCCGGGCTAATGGCGACCCGCTCAAGGAAAACGACCTCCCGTTCATTCTTGAAAAATTCCGTGAATGGCAAGCAGGAACGCTTGAACTCCCGGAGGAGGATAACGAGTGAGTGAGCTCTATATAGGAAAACATCTCGATCCCAATGGGGTGCCGGGAGAGCTGTACCGCCACAAACTGAGTGATCTAATCACTCACACTTTTATTTGTGGCGGCTCAGGCTCCGGTAAAACGGTAATGGGGAAGGCTATCATTGAGGAAGCGGCACTCAGGGGGGTTCCCTCGATTATCGTGGATCTCAAGGGCGATTTGTCTTCCTTGGCGCTTGCTTTCGGAGAACTGGCAGCCCCGGCCGTTGCGCCTTGGGTCGAGGTCGAAGACAAATCTACACTTGGTCGCGCAGCCCTGGCTGAAGCGAACACCTTCCGGAAACGGTTATGGGATTGGGGGCTTGCCGAAACCAACGTGCGGGAGTTTTCCAACCAGGTAGCCGTTGAAATTTTCACTCCCCGCAGCGAGCTCGGCCGCCGGGTATCCATTCCGCTCATTTCTTCCCCGCCGCCGGACATCAATAAGCTATTTGACGAGGACCCGGATACGGCTTCGGTCATGGTGACCAGCATGGCGGAAGCGCTGGTGCGCCGGGTGATTCCCTCGGGACAGCGGGACCGGGAAACGGATTTTGTTACCGCTCTCATCGAGCACGCCTGGCGCACGGGCGTTGATCTGACTGGCGAGGCAGGTCTTGGGCAATTGGTCTCCATGATTCTGGAACCGCCCTTTGCCACCATCGGTGTGCTAGGGATCGATGACCATATTCCCGAGAACCGGCGTCAAAAGCTTGCACAGGCGGTTAACGGACAGCTCGTCGGCGCAGCCGCCAACTGGGTCCGGGGCGAAGAGATGAGCATCGACAAGTTGGTGGGAGCCAACCGTGTCGACGGCAAGACACAGATCAGCGTTATCAGCCTCGCTCACATCACCGACTTTGAGGATCAGAGCTTCGTTGTTGCCCAAATTGCCTTTGCAATCAACGCCTGGATGCGTAAGCAAGGTAGCGCTCCCGGTGGAAACAGACCGCGCCTGTTGTTCTTTCTGGATGAGATCGGCGGTGGCGGTGGAAAGACCGCCTTCTATCCCACTTACCCCTATACAAGCACCTGCAAACCCGCACTGAATATCCTGGTCAAGCAAGGACGCGCCTTTGGTGTCGGCTGCATTCTGGCAACGCAAAACCCCGGGGATATTGACTATAAGGGCCTTTCGAACTGCGCCACCTGGATCGTCGGCAAGCTGCAGACAAAAAGAGATCGGGACAAGGTTCGTGAGGGTTTGACCGACGCGGAATTTTCACCTTCCGATTTGGCGAAGAAGCTCGCACGGCCCAAGACTGGCGAGTTCATGCTCCTGAACAAGGAAGGCGATGTCCATTTCATCAAGGAACGCTGGCTGCTGACCTATCACTGCACGATGAGTCCGGAGCAGCTTCGCCGCTATAAAGCCAAGGGGTTGGCTCCCTATGAAGGCTCACTGAATACAGACATTGCCTTCGAGGATTTCGAGGAGACCATCAAGTCCGACGAGCAGGAAGAAATCCAATCGCTTTGGAACGATGCCAAGGACGCTATCGGGCAAGCCTGCAACCTGCTCGAAAAGATTCTCGATCACGACATCAACTCCGAGAAAGCACGCCTTTGGATATCCATCCTGCGTGACCCGGATGGATTCAATCGCCGCCTTCAGGAAGCCCAAAGGCAGCTTGCCGAGTATGCAGAAGCGGCTCCCAGCCCCAAGGCTAGCAAAGGCCAAGAACCCAGCGGCCTGATGACCTTGCTCTCTGAAAAGAAGAGTGCGAGCCAAGGTCCTTCGTTCAACGACACACGCCCGGTGACGAGTCCTGCATCCACGCCGCCTCCGGGCGATAGCGTCCTTGTAGAGGATGATGGCAGCGTCACCTACAAGGGGCGAACATTCCAGCTTTACCGGAGATACGCTGGCAAATCTGTGGCGTTCATTGAGGAAGATGGCGAACTGAAATTTTCTATCGAAGGCAAGGTTCTCTCGAAGAGCTTCAAGCTGTAGGGAAAATGGAGGCTGACATGCAAGACAGATCACAATATTCGGCGGCAGCATCTCTGCTCGGGTATATCTACCAGTGCCGTCTTGCCTTGTTGGAATCTCTAAAACGTTTGAAATCTGACCCGGATATCGCTGTTGCAATCGAGACTCTCGACGACGTTGTGTTCGAAAAGGACGGCAGCCCCACCGAAGTCATCCAGGTTAAACATCACATTGCCCGGAAGGCCAGTCTCACCAATGCGAGCACTGACCTTTGGAAAACCATCAGGATCTGGTG
>Ga0208195_1003337_pt1 | contig 13787 bp, 11 predicted proteins | sample AD_UKC077_MetaG_FD_184441 | JGI IMG/M metagenome (GOLD analysis project Ga0208195, IMG submission 184441) | Active sludge microbial communities of municipal wastewater-treating anaerobic digesters from USA - AD_UKC077_MetaG (SPAdes) (version 2) | ecosystem: Engineered > Bioreactor > Anaerobic >...
TTTTGAGTGTCACACTCTTCGAGAAGACGCCAATTATACATGCACTTACAGATTCAAATGGGCAAGATTCAGGGGCAGTTCCCAGCAACCAGCTGACTTTATTCGATTAACGTTGGGACAGTAGTGTGTGGGGATATTAGATAACAGATAAAAAACTCGCACTATTTGTTTTATGGGAAAATAATGAGATGATAACAACTAGACTGCTCCGAGGTGTTTGATAATACTCTCCGGAATCCCTCTAGAATTAAACATTACTACGGATGGAAATGGATGAAATATCCAATAACCAAAAAACACGAGATTGGCAGCGGATTAACTGAAAAGGGTATTTATAAAGTCCTTTACGCCTCTTCAGTCGATATTTCTCTGCCTAATGGACCTGGTGTGAATGAACGGGAATTTCTTGTGGCTGCGTCCGAGAAGTGGGGAAAAAACTTAACTGCAATTATCCCTCGGTTATCTCATAAGATAGATTCTCACTTGAACGTTCATATTGAATGGTGCCCTCACGTGTCGAATACTAGCCCTATTTCGTTCCTAAGACATCAGGTCGCAATTTATTATAAATTAAGAAGGCAGATGGCGCGAGAGAAGTATGATTTGATTATTATTCGACTCGGGGTGCTCCCGCTTGGTTTATGGTTCGCTTTGAAGTCAAGTTGTACTCCATACGTTGTTAAAACTTCGGGTGGATTTCCAAAGGCAAGCCTTCAGATACAGAAAGGAGCCAAGAGATTGATAATGCAACTGGTAAATCCTTTAGAATATAAATTGCAACGAGATTTACTGCAAGGAGCGAAAGCGGTTGATGCTTGTACGGTTGGTCTTGCCAGAGGCATTATCCATAATTATCGTGTAAGAAATGAGAACGTACGTGTCATAGACAATGCAACCAATGTTAACCGATTCTTCCCTCAAGATTCGCAGTATTATCGGAAAAAACTTGGAATATCGAAATTTCAGCCTTTGATAGGTTATGTTGGCGGGAGACCATGGGAAAGAGGAGCAAATCAGCTAATAAAGGTGTTACCTGAGCTAATGAGCTTTTTCCCAGATATCGGAGTCCTCATTGTTGGTGGCGACAAAAAAATGTCAGGCATGAGAAAACTAACAGATGAGTTTCAAGTCGCCGATCGAGTTGTGTTTACCGGGACGGTCCCTTATGAAGATGTCAACCAATATATTAATTGCTTAGATGTTGGCGTGGCATTCGATCGCAAGGATACGAGAGAGAAAGGCAACGCCAACCAAAAAATCCGTCAGTATTTAGCTTGTGGTGTTCCAGTAGTAACCAGCGGTAGTGGAAATGATTTTCTTGTCAGCCATGGATTAGGCTCCATAATTGATGACTTCGACAACCTCGATGTTCTGAAAGACGCACTAGTTAAATGGGCAAGTATGAATGATATTGACCGGCACCGTTACAAAAAATTAGCTCGGGATTACGCAGTAAAACATCTATCTGTAAACAAGGCTCTAGAAGAAAGGATACTATTTTGGAAAAGTAGATTAAGTGAGGGTGAGAATGAGCCAGATTAATGTCGTAGAATTTGCAGGGATGGCAGGCTCTGGGAAGACCTTCTTAGCATCATCATTACAACCTTTTTTAATGAATGAAGATTTGAAAGCAATATACTTAGTACACGGTCCTCTTACATATTCAACTCGTTTTATACTATATTGCAAAAAATTATTTTACAGCTTTTATCTGTTCTTGATCATGCCCAGGACGGCCATTCTTTTGGGGGTTGCCATTGTTCAGGCGCACCCACCCATGATAAAAAGACTAATCAGTATAATCTGGAACGTGTATTACAAGGTAGGCTTCATCCTCTACAGTCGAGGTACTGTTGTACTTGATGAAGGGCTCATTCACGCTATATGGTCGGTTTATTTATTCGGTAACAGATTTCCTTATGAACTATATATGATCCTGTCTGAAATAATAAGAAGGTATGAAATAAAACTAATCGCCATTCAGGTTAAAATTGAACCAAATGCTTTGCTTGAACAATTCATTAAAAGATCCACGGTCTTAAAATGGAGGCATGATTTAGCTCCGGGGGGCCAGGTTGACATCAAAGCCTTTAAAGATGCTGAACGCAAATATCAAGAGATCATGAAACGTATTGGACCTGTTATAGATCGAACTTTTGGGTTGGCAAATAAATCAGGTATTGACTCGACACAATTAGCTGCTTATGCAAAGGCAATTGTTGAATGGGTCAGCTCTGCTTCAAGCAAGTCATCTACTGATTAATAATGAAAAACGGCTCATACAGAGACAGTCATACGGACCTTAACTACGGGACTCGGTATAGCAATACTTATCGAAAGGGCTATTACTTGCATCAATGGAAGAAATTAGAAGAGCCGCTGTTGCGTTTTCTCCTGGATAAATATCGAAGCAGGGGTATGCAAAGTGCAATGGATTTCGCTTGCGGTACGGGGCGTATTCTATCAGTGTTAGAAGAGTATTTTCAGGAAACAATAGGAATAGATGTATCTAGGCCCATGTTGCAATACGCCCTTCAAGTCTGTCCCCGTTCTGAAATCATTTGTCAAGACATCACAGTGAATCCTATCCATAAGACCGTCGATCTGGTAACAGCCTTCCGATTTTTTGTCAATGCTGAGCCAACATTACGTGAAGAATCCTTGAAAGCAATACACACTTGCTTGAAACCTGGAGGAGTACTGATAGCAAATATTCATCAAAATGCGACGAGCCCTCTTGGGTTGGTATACAAAATTCGCAATAGGATCAAAGGTGAAAATATAGCAAGTGTGATGAGCCATCGTGAATTCAGTCTGTTGTTGGATAGTTGCGGTTTTAATGTCTCTGAGACTTTCTGGTATTCATTTTTGCCCCGTCCAGGTTGGTGGTGTGGTGATTTATGTGGTAGGTTAATGTTGCCATGTGAGAATTTCTGTAGGCGTATTGGAATACCTGGCCGTTTTGCTCAGAGCTTTTTGGTGTGTGCATTAAAAAATTGAAGCAGGTTCTTTCGTGTAATCGTATCGGGCATTAAGAGTATTTGTAAAAAATATTGTAAGACGATAAAATAATTAATGTATATTAAAAACATTTCAATATGCAGGAACCTCAGAATAGAAAAAAAACCATATTATTTTTAATAGCTGAAGACTGGTATTTTTGGTCTCACCGTTTACCGATAGCAAGAGGGGCAAAAAATCAGGGGTTTGATGTAATTATTGCAACGCGAGTAAATCACCATAAAGAACACATTGAAAAAGAAGGCTTTAAGCTTATTCCAATTAATATTGAGAGGCGAAGTAAAAATATAATCAAAGAAATTATTACTATTATTAAAATAATTAAAGTTTACCGTAGAGAGAAACCCGATATAGTTCATCATGTGGCTGTGAAACCGATTCTGTATGGCTCTATAGCGGCGCATATCACCGGGTGTTCCTGCATTGTGAATGCCCTTGCGGGATTAGGTTACCTGTTCATAGCAAAGGGCCTCAAGGCAAGTGCTGTGAGATGGATGATTGTACATGCTTATCGTATGGCATTCTCAGGGAAAAATGTATATGGAATATTTCAAAATCCACAGGATTATGAGCTGTTTGTTAATGCAGGTATTTTAAAGCGAGATAAAGCAATTTTAATAAGAGGGGCAGGTGTTGATACATCTAAGTTTATTTCAAACCCTGAACCGCAAGGTATACCCACAGTGGTCTTGGCTTCACGCATGCTTTGGGATAAAGGGGTCGGTGAATTCGTGGCAGCAGCACATCAACTTAAGAAAGAGGGTTTACAATTTCGGGCTGTCCTAGTGGGTAATCCTGATCCTGAAAACCCAGCGTCTATTCCAGAAAAGAAGCTTAAGAGTTGGCATGCCCTTGATATTATTGAATGGTGGGGGCTCAGAAATGATATGCCCGATGTATTCGCACAATCTAATATTATAGTTCTACCATCATATAGAGAGGGTCTTCCTAAAGTATTATTGGAAGCTGCATCGTGTGGCCGTGCTATTGTTGCCACTGATGTTCCAGGATGCAGGGAGATTGTGAGACATAATGTCAACGGACTTTTGGTCCCGCCCAATAATGTAAAGGAACTGGCGGATGCTATAAAAATTCTCATAGAAGAACCACTGCTTAGAGCCAGCATGGGTGCCCGTGGCCGTGAAATTGTGGTGACTGAATTCTCTGAAGAAATAGTAACTTGGCAAACTATAGAATTATACAAAAAGATGGTCGGAAAAAATGCTAGTAGTTAATCTAAATTTCTGTTTTAAAGATAATAAATGAAAAAAATTGTTATAACCGGAGCTGCCGGATTTATCGGCAGTACTTTAAGCAAGAAGCTTTCGAATAGCAACAGGATTATAGCTCTGGATTCAACAGAAGGGGTTGATGAGGCAGCTGATTATTACTTTATAAAAGTAGATCTGACCAATTTTGATTCTGTTTCTGCAATTATTGAAAAATATATACCTGACGTAATCATTCACTGCGCGGGGATTGCTCACCAGAAGGTAGGAAGTCTAGATTCTGATACCTACTTGCGTGTAAACAGTTATGCAACAGAAGCCTTAGCAAGAGTTGCTGCTGGCGTTAACCCTTCGGTTAAATTTATATTTCTTTCGTCAGTATCTGTGTATGGAGAGTATAGTGGCGGCAAGCCATTATCCGAAGATAGTCCGTGTCTGCCCTCAAGTGATTATGCGATCAGCAAGCTCGATGCTGAAAAGCGTCTTTTGGCCTTATATCGAAACAGTATCTTGCATGATCTGATGATATTGCGATTAGCGCCGGTTTATGACCGCAATTGGAGTTTGAATCTCAATCGCAGAGTCTTTTTCCCGAAACACGTGGCATATGTGAAATTTGGCACAGGAATGCAACAAATGTCTGCATTGGCAAAACAGAATCTAGTTGAATTCATAGAATATACTATAAAATCTTCTGGCAGTAGCAAGAGTTCTGTTATTATGAACATATGCGATGAACGACCATACGAATTCAGTACCATTATCGATGTTTTTAAACGATCTGCGGTGCATGGAGCAAGGCCAGTGGTTCACGTGCCTCTTTTTTGGGTTTGGCTGGCAGTCCGCGTAACTGGCGTTTTTATTCCCAGTAAAAGAAATTGGCTCCATTCATGTTATGATAAACTTGCGTGTAGTTTAGTGTATGATAATAAAAAGATGTTGGCAACAGGCTTCCTTCCTCGTCATTCATTGAGAACCGTATTTCTCAATGAATAATATGCGCATTTTTTGATAATGAACTATTATATATTATATATTGTATCTATGATTTTAGGTGCCACTGGAGCTTTAATAACTAAGCAGAAAGGGTACCATTGGGGGCTTGTTGATATTCCAAATGATAGGAGTTCTCATAATATGCCAACGCCAAAAGGCGGGGGTATAGGTATACTTGGGGCCTTTATTATTGTGGCTGTTTGGGGGAAAGCTCCGATTGGATTCTGGGCTCCAATCACTTTATTAGCTTTGGTAAGTTTGCTAGGAGACAGGCAGAATCTCTCAGTGACTTTGAGGTTGATTGTACAAATGTTTGCCGCGATTCTAGTATTATGGGTAGGGTTAAGTCCTGAAATTCTATCAATACAATCCAACTTGTTTTTATCTGTACCTTTGCTTATTTTTTTATCAATATTTATAATAGGTACTGCAAATATTTATAATTTTATGGACGGCATTAATGGTATTGCTGGTATTACAGGAGTTATTGGATTCATTCTTTTAGCTTGGTATGGAATGTGCACTAATTCACTATCATTTATAGTGATAATGTGTTTGGCTCTTGTTGCGGCATGCCTGGGTTTTCTTCCTTTCAACATACCTAAGGCAAAAGTATTCATGGGGGATGTGGGGAGTATTCTCCTTGGGTTTGTGTTCGCAACAGTGGTAGCAGTTTTGGCAAATAACCCTGCAGAATTCTTTGCGCTTGCTGCCTGCCTCTTTCCTTTCTACGCAGATGAACTTACTACCATGGTTGTAAGAGTAAGAGACGGTGAACAATTGAGCTTTCCCCATCGTAGGCATATGTACCAATTATTGGCCAATGAAATGGGCATTGCTCACTGGAAAATATCTCTAGGGTATGGATTATGCCAGTTGATCGTGGGTTTCAGCGCCATTGCATTAAGCAAGTATGGATCTATTACTATGATCTTCTTAGGTTTTTGTTTCATAATATTTATAATTATATCAAATCAGGTACGTAAGAAAATCGCTACTTGATAATTAACTTGATTTACTTATAATATTCATGAATTATTATATCAGCATAACATGTATGCAATAAGGAAACGGATGACGAGCATAATATTATGCATTTCCTTCTAAAAAAGAATTTCTGGATTGTTCTATTGTTGGATATGACACTATTATCAATGTGTTATTACTGCGCACATTGGCTTAGATTTGATGGGATTATTAATTCTTTTATCAAAAAACATATTTTTCTTACTATCTTACCGCTGGTTCTAATAAAAGTATCTTGCTTCTTCTTTTTCGACTTGTACAGAGGTATGTGGAGGTATGTTGGGATACGGGATCTCCTAAATGTTATCAAAGCCTCCATTGCAGGGTCTCTTCTTTTTGTAGCCTATCTTGCCATGTTTTATCATTTCTCAGGCGTATCAAGAGGTGTTCTACTAGCAGATTTTATATTAACTATAGTTTTCGTCGGCGGTATAAGGCTTGCGATCCGGTTGTATTATCAGCGAGGCCAGGAATTTTTCCATGATATATACTTTTTCCGCAAGACGAAGAAAGAAACGAAGAAAGTCCTTATCATTGGGACAGGATATCACGCGGAGAGTCTATTGCGAGAGGTTCGTGATTTTGGGAGGTTCAGCTACAAGGTCTGCGGGTTTATAGATATGAACCTAAGGAATAAGGGTATGAAAATTCATGGAATACCCATTCTCGGATCTCTAAAGGATATCCCACAACTAGTCAGTTATTACAAAGTTGAAGATATCTTAATTGCTGATATTACAATAAATCCAAAACAGATCGCTGAGGTTATTGAATCCTGTGACGGGCTTGGCGTGCATTTTAAGGTAATTCCTTCACTTTCAGAATGGATCGAAAATAATATTGCGGACAATCTTCGGGACATCAAGGTTGAGGATCTTCTGAAAAGAGAACAGGTTTCTCTTGACATGCACCTAGTACGACAGGAGATAGAAAACAGGGTCGTATTGATCACAGGTGCCGGGGGGTCCATAGGTTCCGAGCTTGCTAGACAGATTTTTACATTCAATCCAAAACAACTCATTCTTCTTGATAATGCCGAGACTCCTCTATACCAGATAGACATGGAACTGAGAAGTAAAGGAAAAAGAGTAGAAGTGATTCCATGTATTGGAGATGTGAGAAGCAGGCGAGGACTGGATAGGATATTTAATATGTACAAACCGCAATATGTGTATCACGCAGCTGCATATAAGCATGTACCCATGATGGAACTATCACCGCTGGATGCTGTGAACAATAATGTCATGGGGACATTCAAGCTGGCTAGTGTTTCAAGCAGACATCACGTGAAGAAATTCGTCCTGATATCGACAGATAAGGCGGTGAGGCCCACTTCAATAATGGGGACGACAAAAAGAATTGCAGAGATGGTTGTCCAATCCATGAATGGTAATGGCACTCAGTTTGTTGTAGTACGGTTTGGCAATGTCCTGGGAAGCAATGGCAGCGTCGTACCCCTGTTCCAAAAGCAGATTGCTTCAGGAGGACCTGTGACGGTCACTCACCCTGAGGTTACCCGCTATTTCATGACAATTCCTGAGGCTGTCATGCTGGTTCTGCAGGCCGGATCCATCGGCAAGGGTGGTGAGCTGTTCCTGCTCGACATGGGAGAGCCGGTGAAGATACTCGATCTGGCAAAGAACATGATACGTTTGGCAGGGCTCGTGCCCGATCGGGATATCAAGATCGAATTCATCGGGCTTCGACCGGGTGAGAAATTATATGAAGAGCTCCTCATCGACGGTGAGGGCATCCTTGACACCGCATACAACAAGATCAAGGTGTGCAATAATGCAAATGGGTTCAATGAAAAAATGCTCTTCGAAGCCATTGAGCAATTCAATCTGTTGCTGAAAGATTCCCGTGATAACGAAGCCGTTGTCGAAGTTCTGAGAAAGCTTGTTCCTGCTTTTCAGCACGCTACGTCCGTGCAGAAAGCAAAAGAGCAAAGAATAAGCTTTCCCATGTCCGAACATATCGCGACCGAAGCCGAGGACACAGTCCATTAGAGGGACCGTCTACTCCATGATGAACGCGGCGTAGCGATCGAGGTCAAAGAATACTTGATCCTTAGATGATACGCTTGCAACCTCCAGGCTTTCACTTGATTATCCGATCATACATCCTGCCGATTCTCCTCATTGGCGCAATTCTCTCCGAGATCAATCTCACCCTGATAGAGGGAGACTGCCCGGTTCGGATCAGTGCAGGAGATATGGTTATACTCACAGCAGTCTTTGGTTATATGGCTTGCTCATGGAAAGGCCTAAAAGAAATTGTGTGTGAAAACATTACTCCCGTTGCCATCGGTCTGGCGTTTATTCTGATCTCATTGACTACCAGTTGCATAAACAATGAGTATTTGCTTGTTTCCATCAAATTTTGCGTAAAGATTTGTATACTCTTTTTCCTGCTTGTCTTGATATATCAACATTCGTATGTTTCACGAGGCACTCTAACGTTGGTACTGGCGATAATGATGGTCATTAACATTATTGGGATACTTGAATACTTCTACTACGACAGGATGCTGAATTTTTTACTTTTTTTCAGATCACAAGAAAGTCTGGCGCCTTATCAGTTAATGCGTGTGAGTTCGGTCTTTCCCAATACAAATACGTTTTCGGTCTTCAATGCAATATTCATCGTATCGACTCTTTCCATCATCCTCCAGCATGGTCGCCTCGTGAACCGATACTTGTTCAGCATCACCCTTCTCCTGTGCATTGTTGGGCTTATTCTCTCTACCAGCAGAAATGGGATCTTGACCATTGTAACTGGTACCGCACTTCTTGCTGTATCGCTGGTCAGAAGCAGGAAAAGTAAATGGAAGGTGTGCGCCATAACTGCATGCACTCTCGCCATACTGGTTGCCGCTTTCTCTGCTTACAAACCTATACCTCTAGCTAAGAGGTTTTCCAATCTTGTCTCTCTTGCTCCCGAGGTGGTCAGTGGCCAACCTTTCGAAATCAAAGAGATGATTGCGACACTCAGGCTAGAACAGCGGCTGACCATATGGCAGAACGGCTGGGAATTATTTCTCGAAAAGCCGGTTTTCGGAATCGGAGCCAGCCAGTTTATCACGAGAAACAATCATCCTGGCGGAAGGACGATACATATGCACAATATTTTCGGCGACATCCTCGTAAACCACGGGATTGTAGGATTTGCCCTGTTCATAGCTCTCGTGACGATCTGGTTCAAAAAAGCAAAAAGTGATTGGCAGGTATTTCTGATCATCACCCTTTTCGTTTCGCATATGTTCGACTGCTTTACCTTGTATAACACAATATGGCTGATATTCACGCCATGGCTGGTCGCGCTGACGACTAGGAAACCAGAGGAGATACTTCTCCAGGATGTGGCGGCACAGCCGGATAAACGGGCCGTGACAGTGAAATAGATCTTTCTTTTTGTGTGCATGTAGAAGTCGTGGCTACTATAAAAAGGAACATGTTCTATCAAGCCCTTGCCCAGATAGGAGGCAAGGGCTTGATGTTTTTTGTCTACATGCTCCTCGCGAGGATACTCGGTCCTGCTCTGTACGGCGTATTCGGCTATACCCTTTCTTCCGTTCAGATCATCAGCGGGGTCTTGTTCGATCTTGGTCTTCTGCTGATCGTGACGAGAGAGCTGTCCGTGAACAACGATTCGATCTTTCGGCCGGCGCTGTGGCTGAAAGCTGGGGGCTGCATAGTCGGGGGCGTGCTCTTTCTGCTCTTGATCCCCGCTCTCAAGTTTCCTCTTATCCTGGCCATATCGCTCGTGGTCTGGGCTATGCTCAATTCATTCACCGACTTCTATTTCTGTGTCTTCCGTGCAAAGAACATGATGCATGGCGAGGCGGCGACCATGCTGAGTCAGAGAGCCCTCCTGCTCGGTATTCTGATCGCCCTGTACATTGGATACCTCGAGCTCGATTCTGAAGCTCATGTTCTCTATGCAAGCGGGGCCGCTTTCTGCTGTTCCGCCTTGTTCGGTCTTGTCGTGGCTGTCTCGCTGACAAGGCTGATGTTGCCTACTTTTCCTGCACTCAAGGGCGCGCGGATCGGTGTGGACGAGGTGAAAGCTCTTGCTGTTAAGGCACTGCCCCTTGTGGGGGTGAGTTTTTTCGGCTTTATATATTACAAGATCGATATCGTTCTCCTGGGGCTTCTTTCCACGAACGAGCAGGTGGGTTTCTATAATGCGTCGTATCGGATCGTTGAGGCATCACTATTGATTCCCATGATAATGACCAACACCATGTATCCGCGTCTCTCACTCCTGTGGATCAATGACTTCCAGGGCTTCTGCAGAATCATTCAAAATGCTATTGCCGCCCTGTTTCTTATATCCCTGTTGGCCTGGGTCGGCATCGCCACATTGTCGACCCCGATCATGGTTACCCTGTTCGGCACGGAGTTTGAGCCATCTGCCGGAATACTAAGCTTGCTGGCAGGTACCATCATTATGGTGTACCCCGGTTATCTGATGACACAATCCCTGGTTATCCTGGGAAAACAGAGAGGATACCTGGTTGTCACCATAAGTGCTGCAGTTATCAATGTCGTTTTAAACTGTCTCTTCATCCCGCTCTGGCAGGCAAAAGGCGCTGCGGTGGCAACAATCATCACTGAGGCGGTGGTAACGTGCATAGCCGGTTTTATCATCATCCGCCACATGAAAGCAAGGAGACGGGCTTGAGAATCGGGATCGATGCCAGAGTCATGTCCGTGAAAGCGGGCGGTATCGGAAGATATACTCTCGAGATGGTCAGAGCCATGGCAGCCCGGGAAAAGGCGAAAGATCACGAGTTCATCCTGTATCCCGGAAAAGACATCGATGCCGTCGATCTGCCGGATAACTGGAGATGCTCGCAGAGAAGGCTCACCTCCCGAGGCATCCTGCGGTCGCTGTCCTATCCTTCTCTAGCCCGGAAAGACCGGCTGGACGCATTCTACTCCGCCGATTACCTGGGGCCTGTTCTGCCCATGCCGTGCCGGACGGTGATCACCGTCCATGATCTCATACCCATTGTCTATCCCCGTGTCACCCGATTTCAGCACAGACTTGTCGGGAATTGCCTTCTGCCCCGCACCATAAGGAATGCTGCGGCTGTCGTATCCGTGTCCGAGGCAACGAAACAAGATATCCTCAGGCATATCCTGATCCCCAAGAGCAAAATCAAGGTGATCTACGAGGGCAAGAACAAAGCTTTTCATCCAAGAGACCGGGATGACAGGCGCATCCGGGCCATCCGGTCTCGTTATGGAATAGGAGACGATCCGTACTTCCTGTCCCTTGGCATATCGGACCCGAAGAAGAATGGGAAGAATATTGTCAGGGCCTTTTCAGAAACCGTGAAGAGATCAGAGAAAAGATGCACACTCGTCCTGGCAGGGAATACCGGTCACGGTGCTTCGTCTCTGGAGCGGATGGCCAATGAACTACGCATCCGGGATAAGGTCCTGTTTCCTGGGTTTGTGTCCGATGAACATCTCCCGCTGTTGATGAGTGGCGCGCGGGGATTGTGTTTCCCCTCTCTTTACGAAGGTTTCGGTCTGCCTGTGCTTGAGGCCATGGCCTGTGGATGTCCGGTCATAACCTCAAATGTCTCATCCCTGCCCGAGATCGCTGGGAATGCAGCATTGCTCGTTGACCCGGGTGATGTGGGGCAGCTTTCACATGCCATGGAAAGGCTTCTGCACGAAGATGGGCTGTATGAAGACCTGAGAGCCAGAGGTATTACCCGGTCAGAGGACTTTTCGTGGGAGCAGGCAGCGGAAGAGCTGCTCGATTTGCTGACAGCGACAGAGCAATGAAAAAGATATCTCTGGTCATCGACTCACGGGCCATCCGAAACTCAGGCATTGGTGTATATCTCCAGAAATTATTGCCCCATATCCTGGAAAGCGGGAATTACCGGATCTCGCTTTTAGGGAAGAAACAGACAGTACAGGAGGCATTTGCTGCAAACGAGCCGGAAGTATCTCTGGAAGGAATCACGATCATCGAGTGCGGGACCGGCATATACACCTTGCTCGAACAGGCCGAGATCCCCCTGAAGGTGCCCCAGAGCGATATATTCTGGTCTCCTCACTACAATATCCCCCTCCTACCGATCAGGGCAAGGCACCGTGTCGTAACCATTCATGATGTCTACCACCTTGCCTATCTACACACCTTGAGCCGTATCGAAAGGTTGTATGCCAGGACGGTCATTCCTCTCGCAGCCAGGCTTTCAGAGAAGGTGATAACGGTCTCGGCCTTTTCAAAAAGCGAGATAGTGAAGTACACCGGCATCGGGCCGGAGAAGATAGAGGTTATTCACAACGGGGTGGATTCTGCCGCATTCCGGGATACAAAAAGAAAAAAAGATGATGGAGTAAGTCCATCAGACCCCTATCTTCTCTATGTCGGAAACGTCAAACCCCACAAAAACGTCATCGGGCTCATCAATGCATTTGTCACGGTTCGAAAATCTTTTCCCGATGTGAAATTAGTGATCGTGGGGAAAAGAGACCACTTTATTCATGGCATTGATAACTTGGACGAATATGTGACCAGTCTGGGGATCGACCGGCAGATAGTGTTTACCGGGTTCGTCGGGAACGATGAGTTGTGCAGGCTGTACAAGAATGCCAGGGTGTTCGTATTTCCCAGCTTCTATGAGGGATTTGGCCTTCCTCCCCTTGAGGCCATGGCATCGGGCGTACCTGTCGTAGTCTCCCGGTCTGCCTCTCTCCCCGAGGTATGCGGCGATGCAGCGATGTATGTGGACCCTCACAATCCCCAAGATATCGCCCGGGGGATCATCAGAGTTCTTCGTGAAGGCCTGCTCATAAACGAGCTCGTCGACAAGGGCCTCGTACGGGCGGCAGGTTTCTCCTGGAAGGCATCTGCAGAAAAACACATGAAGATTTTTGAAGCATTCTGTGCTACAAGATAACATATTGAATGCTTGACCAAACCCAAACCCATCAGGCCATGCGAGGACGAAACAGAGTATTGTAGGAGAATGATCATAATTTATTATAATATAAAGGTACACTATGAAAGTCGCGTTGATCCATGACTGGCTGACCGGCATGAGAGGGGGAGAGAAGTGTCTTGAATGCTTCTGCGAGCTGTTCCCCGATGCCGACCTCTACACACTGCTCCACGCAAAGGGAAGATGCTCGGATACCATCGAGAGGATGAATATCATCACCTCCTTCATCGACAGGGCTCCCTACAAGGAGAGCTGTTATCGATATATGCTCCCCCTGTTCCCGGTTGCCATCGAGCGCTTCATCCTCAAAGACTACGATCTTGTTCTGAGCTCGAGCCATTGTGTCGCAAAGGGCGTTATCCCAGGCCCAGATGTCCTGCATGTCTCATACGTACACTCACCGATGAGATATGTTTGGGATATGTATGGTGATTATTTCGGGAAGGGCAGAGTAAACTTCATCATGGACAAGGTCATCTCGTTCTTTGCCACGTACCTCAGGACATGGGATGTCGTTTCGTCGTCCAGGGTGGATCATTTCA
>Ga0208195_1003341_pt1 | contig 13773 bp, 18 predicted proteins | sample AD_UKC077_MetaG_FD_184441 | JGI IMG/M metagenome (GOLD analysis project Ga0208195, IMG submission 184441) | Active sludge microbial communities of municipal wastewater-treating anaerobic digesters from USA - AD_UKC077_MetaG (SPAdes) (version 2) | ecosystem: Engineered > Bioreactor > Anaerobic >...
GCGGACGCCCAGACCACGGCCAAGGCATTCAAGAACGTGACACGGATCGATGCCACCACATCGGGCACTACTCGGACCGTAGATATCGGCACGGCTGACAAGCTGGCACTGAACAAGAAATTTGCCGTCAACCCGGTCGTCTATTGCTCGGTGGATGGCACCAGGGAAGCCACAGCTCCCACCGTGACTGTATCCTCTACCGTCCTGGCTGCTAATACCATTGACACAAATACAGCTCCGGGCGGGCATATCACCAAGATCTGGGTGCTCTATTAGGAGGTAATCATGGCAATACAATTCTCGAGACTGACGAGGAATGCGTTCCTCGATGCGCTGGAAACCTACGCAGGCACCAGCGCCGTATTGAAGATCAGGACGGGCGCGGCTCCGGCAGACTGTGATACAGCAGACGCTGGGACAGTCCTGGCAACTCTGAGCCTTCCATCTGACTGGATGGCCGCGGCAGCGAATGGCAGCAAGGCCAAGGCCGGAACCTGGGAAGACGCAAGCGCCGACGCAGCCGGCACAGCAGCCCATTGGAGACTCTACAAGTCCGATGGCACCACCTGTGTCGCACAGGGCACCATCACGGCGACGGGTGGCGGCGGCGACCTGACCCTGGTGAACACCAACATCGCAAAGGGCCAGCCAATCACCATCACCAGCTTTACCCTGACGGCACCGGGAGCATAGGGGGGTAGTGAAATGGCATACGACTATGTGGAGTTGAAAGACGCAAACGGAACCGCTTTTAAGGCCGCCTCCAAACAAGTGGAGGCCAGCCCGAATCTGGTCAATGCGTCTATCATCGTCCTAGACGCGGAGCGAACCGAGGATGTGGCCCATGTATCAAGCGATACGGGCCTGATGCTGCTGGCGGTCCGAAAGGATACCGCCGCTGCGCTGGCTGGCACGGACGGAGATTACATCCCTCTCATAGTCGATGCCAATGGCCGCCTCCATGTTCTCGATCCCAACTCCGCCACAATAGCGGCCCTGTCCAAAGCCGAGGATGCGGCCCACAAAACAGGAGATCCTGGTATCCAGATCCTGGCGGTGCGAAAGGATACCGCTGAAGCCATAGCCGGAACTGCTGGAGACTATGCGCCGCTTGAGGTGGACGCCCTCGGCAGGTTGCATGTATCCTGTCATTTCGCCGAGGTCCTGGACTCCGGCAATGACTCCATCGATGTCGATAAGATGGGGAAAGGTTCTCGCATCACTGCTGCAACTCTTGGATTGAGTGCAGTAACGGCTACTACCACATCCAACGAAATCAATATGAGCAGCCATAATTATGTGGCGGTATTCATCACCGTGGCCGGAGCTTACAACTGGACTGTAAAGCTTCAGGGGGCTGCCAACAGCGGCGGAACCTTTATGGATCTGTATGATGGTGCTAATGCGTGCTCAGTTCAGCTCCAAGATACCACCAGGGTGATTATGTGGCCATGCGGTGCTCCGTACGCAAAGATTGTGGCAACTGAAGACACCGATGGCACGAGTTGTACTGTTGAGGTCGTGCCATTCAATAGGTGATTTTGAATGGCTGGAACTTGGAGTGCGGGGTCGAACGTCGGATATGCTACTTATCAGCCGAACGCAGGTGGAAGTCAAGCCAGTGCGTTTGCGGCGGGTGGTGGTGCTACTGCCAATGCCACATGTCGAGAATGGAATGGATCTGCTTGGAGTGCTGGTGGAAAACTCTTAAGCGTGAGGACGAGATGTGCATCAGGAGATGCTGGAAATGCTAGTGATGCCGTGGTTACTGGAGGTTATACTGGTTCGGCGGGCCTAAAAAATGCGTTGACGTATAATGGCACATCATGGTCCTGGGTCGGTGATATGTCTGTGATCAGGTGGAGCCATAGTACATCTGGGGATTCGGCTGATGCGATCACTCTTGGTGGTAACAACACCGGTGGGAAACTAGATTCAGTAGAATCATTCAATGGGTCCACCTGGGCGAATGCTGCCACATATACATTCGCCGTTTTATCACCGGCATCTGGTGGAGATAGTTCTGATGCTATTTCTACATGTGGATTGAACAGCACTACTTATCAGTCTACATGCGAAGTGTATAATGGGTCTTCATGGACAAATAAAAACAGTTTGTCCACAGCTCGTTGTGAGCATGGTTGTGGTGGATGCTCTTCATACGCAGTTGCATTCGGTGGGCGTGGCCCGTCGATCATGAATAGTACTGAAGAATATGACGGCACCAGTTGGGCAACAGGTGGAAATTTAAACACCACCAGGAGATTAGTTAGCGGCGGGGCGAGTGCTACGGGATCGTCTGGTTCTGGAATTAGTATAGCTGGTTATACGACCGGGATAGTGCAAACCGTTGAAACTTATGCGTGGACGACATCGCTGGAAGAAATAACTAGAATATTATCTGAGAATAGACAAAGTTCTAGTGGCCGAATAACACGGTTCAAACCAAAATTACTATGGAGTCCGCCTACGGTATTGACCACCCCAACGTATGATGGAAGTGGTCAAACTGTTCATCCGTCTGTTGTTTATATTGATGGAGGTTTCGCCGGATACAAATATTGGATGGGTATAACACCATATCCGGGCGGTAATGACGATTATGAGAATCCGTCATTACTTGCATCAAATGATGGAATAACCTGGGAAGTTCCAAGCGGCATAACAAATCCGCTTGCTCCGATGCCAAGTCATCATAACTGCGATTGCTGTCTGGTTTGGGATAATGATGCATCTGTATTGTATTTATATTATGTAGAATATTTATCTTCTGGTGTAATAAATATATACAGATTTCCCATAACCGAAGATCCTTTGACAGTGGGCACTAAAGTATTGTGTACTCCAGATACGGCGGTTGGATGGTCGCCTTGTGTGTATCGTAATGGATCTGGCGATTGGGTAATGTGGTTTTTGGACAAAGATGTAAAACTTCAAAAATGGGTATCAACAGATGGGTTGGTATGGAGCGGCCAAACATTCCCGGAGTTTTACAATATTTCTGATGGATTAAGAACAAAAAATACACTAATCCCCTGGCACATCTCAGTGAATAAGTTTGGAGATAAATATATATTTTTAGTTTGTGCCTATCCCACGGGTGGGAACAATGGGCAAACTGATCTGTACTGGGCATATGCAGATTCTATGGATGCCCCTATCATGTTTGATACTGTCGCCATTTTGAATGAATTTACCGGATGGGGGAATGCACAAGTATATCTGAGTTGCCTCACAAAAATGGAGGATGACTCGTACCGGATGTATATTAGTGCGAGAACTACCAGTTGGGTATGGAGGACCGGTTATGCCGATGCTTCAATACACTGATAAGTTGCCCGCTGTAGTTGATTCTTCGGGGCTGTTTACTGAGGAACAGTCCCAGGATCTAGCCAGCCTCCGGGAAGAAATTTCTGAGGCATGGGACAATCAAGTGGTCTGGCGGACGTTCACAGAGGCCAACTTCTCGGTGCTGAACAATATCAAGTTTCCCACTCCAGCTTCAAAGTATCATCAAGCTACCAGGGAGCAGCTAGTTTTCTACGAACAGACCATCCTTCTATCATTTGACTACCGGGAAAAGCAAATCGACCTTGCCGAGACTCTGGAGAAGCTGGAGGGGTCCGAGGGCTACGAAAAACAGCGGCTGGAGGTCAAACGGGACAGACTCCTCTTCGAAATCGAGGGAATGAAAATCCAGGCCAAGGACCGTATAAGAGAACTTAAGATGTGGTCTGAGATAAAGAGCGGCCTGGATGATGGATCATTTGATACAAAGAACAAGGACACCGATGAGCTAATCCATCTCACGGTTAGGTATTGCCGGGAGGCGAGCCTGATCAAAGGTAAAACTAATGATATCGGGGCAGTGACAAATATCGTTGGGCAGGCTACAACCTGTCTGATGGAATGCAAGCGGCGCGGCATAACCGGACAGCTGCCTCCTGAATGTCATAAGGTATTGAGACAGATCAGAGATAGGTGATTATGTCTGCAATCTGGTTCTTCGGCTGGCCGACGACGGAAGAGGATTCTATCATCGAGGGAACGGCATCTATCACCATCCCCGCAGTCACCTGCGAAGCCGCCGGAACGGTAGAGGTCGAAGGCGAAGCCTCGGCCCAGATCGGTGCGGTAGGTCTGACTGCAGCCGGCACGGTGGAAATCGAGGGAGAAACAGCATCTCAGATTGGTGCTGTTGCCCTTACAGCCGCAGGAGCGCCACAGATCACGGGCGAGCTTTCGGCCAGCATTGGCAATATCTCCCTAGAGGGCGTCGGAGAGCTGCCCTTAATCGGCTCTATGGCTGCCCAGGTGGGCGAGGTCAGCCTTGCAGCGGCGGGCACATCTCCGATTACTGGCGCGGTCGATGCACAAATAGGCGCGGTCGTCTTAAGCGCTGCTGGAGAATCGGAGGGCACAACAGGTCAGGCCAATATCCAGATACCCGCAGTCACTTGTAATGCGGAAGGCACGGTCGGTATTACCGGCGAGACATCTCTTCAGATTGAACCAGCCACCCTGGAAGCCACCGGCGAGCTGCCCATATCCGGCGAGGCCGATATCCAAATCGGAGCCGTCACCTGCGAAGCAGAGGGGGGTTCTGGTGCTATTACCGGCGAAGCGAGCATCCAGATTCCAGCAGTGGGCATATCTGCAGAGGGATCTGTGGAGATCTCCGGCGAGGCCGATATCGACCTTCCGGCAGTTGGCCTGGAGGCTGTTGGTGATGTGCCTATCACCGGCCAGGCCGATATCCAGATCCCAGTAATTGCCATCGAAGCCGAAGGAAGCGCTGGGTCCACTACAGGTCAGGCCAATATCCAGATACCCGCAGTCACTTGTAATGCGGAAGGCACGGTCGGTATTACCGGCGAGACATCTCTGCAAGTTGCACCCATCACAATGGAGGCGGCGGGAAACGTCCCCATTTCTGGGGAGCTGGCAACTCAGATCGAGGCTGTGGCCCTGGAGGCTGCGGGTGAATTACCCATTTCGGGGCAGGCCGATATCCAGATCGGGCCGGTTGTTCTCGCGGCAGATGATAGTGGCGCAATCCAGGGCTCTGCAGATATCCAGATCGGTCCTGTCGACTGCAACGCCGAAGGCTCCCCAGTAATCACCGGGCAAGCCAATATTCAGGTTCCCGCGGTTACTGTGGAGGCAAACGGTGGAGCAGATGCCATCACAGGCTCGCTCAACCGTACCATCGGCGTTGTTACCCTGGAATCGGAGGGCACCGTCGAGATTGTAGGCACTGCCGATATAACAGTCGGTGATGTGGGTCTGGACAGTGCACAGGTAATCGTCTTTGAGGCCGTGGTCGGGTCATCTCCGATCCAGCGAGCGGTACAGGGGAGATCCCTTATTGGTGAGGTAGCATGACGATATTCAAGGATCAGGTAGGGGTGTCGGTCACCCTCGACACCGGCATCTCGTTGTCGGGAGCCACACTGGTCCGCTTCAATGTGGTCCGGCCAGACGGCACGACGACCACCTGGGCGGCAACAGCCAGCAGCGATACAACACTGCAATACACCACACAGGAAGGGGAGCTATCACAGGCTGGCGTCTATCTGGTGATCGCCTACGTGGAGTTTCACGAGACCTCAAAGACTCCGGGTGATCCTTACGTCCTGGAGGTCCAGGAGACTGATTTCTCCATAGCCGCCTACACCAACAACCCGACGGGCAGGCCTATAGATGCGGTTCGCCTGGAGCTGGGCAAGGACCTCAGTCTCGCTCTACTCACGGACTCCGAGATCTCCTACAACCTGGCCAGAGCTCACAGCAATCCTCTCCTGGCAGCCGCTTTCTGCGCTGAGACCATCGCAGGCATGTACGCCGGCCTGGTCGACAAGTCGATGGGGAACTCTTCAGTATCCCTCTCACAAAAAAGTGAGGCTTGGAGAAAGAAGGCTATGGCCCTCCGAGCACAGGCCATGAGCCCCAGCCTCACCCCGAGGGCGAGCAGCTCTGCATCGGGCGCGAGGAAATTCAGCCTGGGTCAGCATGACAACGTAGGCGGCAGCTACAGTATCACTGGATATATATGAGCGGAGAGTACTTCGCCGAGTTCAAGACGGGCGTGAACAACGCCTGGAAGGTTGAACTTGGCAACTGGGTCGCTTTCTCCGGCGTGCCTCCCGTGGTACTGGCAGGGTCCATTCCAACGGTGCCCTTCCGGGTGGCTATCATAACCGAGGCCATAGCAGGGCATACGGATGTAGCCGGAATCGTGAAGGTGAACGACGAAGAGCTGACCTTCACCAGGGCGACCAGGCTGACCGCCGAGGAAGAGCTCACCTCCTGGCCCACTATCACAGTAACCGGCCTAGACTGCAAGATCACGGTCGAGTTGATCTCAGTCGATGGGGAATGCCTACAGAACGAGACGCTGGCGCCGATGGAGATCATATGCTTCCCCAAGACGCGCATCCTGAGAGACAGGAGCGGTTCGGGGTGGCAACAAACAAATTATGACATATGGAGCGAAGAGCCCCTAAACATCGGCGATCAGATCAGGTTCTTCGATCCTCATCAGAACGGTCAAACAATCGACATTTACGTAAAAAATGTAGACAGTGCGGTAGACCTGGAGCTGGACAATACACAGCCTTTCAGGGTCTATAATTGCGCATAATTCGCTCATTATTATAAACCATCATCCGGGCCGCTAAGTATTGCTTTTGCGGTCCAAGTATTACTCTTAAGGAACGTCATGAAAGACGATTAAGATCTAGGAGAATTTACATGGCTCAACTGTACGGAAAGAAAACATCCGATGGCCTGCCAAGTCCACGAAGAAGACGGCCAAAAAATCTAAATGAGGTAATTTCGTGAAAATAGATCCTACCAAAGTGTGGTGGCTCATCATCGTTCTCCTTCCGCTTGTTTCTGTCGGGGCTTGCATCCTCTCAGAATCGTTCCAAGGCGAAGGCTACATGGAAGCCTGGCACGATAGCGATAAGGTCACCGACCGGACGATCGCACAGGGCCGGTATGATTACGGAGCCGAAATCTACCCCAGCGGACTGTCAAGCGGCCTGAACATTTCCAATGGCTCTGCGAGCTATTCCTTCCAGTCTGGCGACTATTCAATCAGATTGAAGAAGTTCTCCGGGGAGATCGTTGCCGAAGCTGATTCTAATGGCACCATTATCGATCTCTCTGGTAGTGGAAAGATGTCTGCCATATCCTATCCAACCCGGCCATACGCTTCCAGTGTCCGGCCATTTCCGATAGGCGGATTGAAGGGCGAAGGAAAGCTCTTCCTCCACGTGACCACGGAGTTCGAGAACATCCCAATCGAGATGTGGAACGGCACGGAGTGGGCGAACACTCCGGTGATCGACATCAACCAGACGCCGAACCAGACGACCAATGAGACGGAAACCATCGATTCGATCAACGACACAACCTGGATCGATGGCAGTGACTGGGACGATTCGGTCATAATTTACATCTGAGGTTATTTTTATGGTACACCAATTTAAGAAGGCCCCAAAGAAGGAAGAGGCTTGCTGCCTGCCAGGGGAGGGGCTTACCGACGAGGAGTTTGCAAGCTTCTGTAAGACTCCGGAGGAGCTGAAGAGGATTCCCAACGGCAAGCTGCGATATCCCGATGGTACTATCGTTTATATCGATGGGGCCGGTCAGCAGTGGACAGAGAAACAATGGGAGAAACGCTTCGGCTACAACCCAGTGCCGGTCTGGGACCGTATGTGTAAGCAGAAGATAGCGGTCTTGGGCTGGAACAGCGAGAAAGATCAGGCAGTCGGGAGCCTGGGAAAGTTTCCGACACAAGGAGACACACGATGAACGCAATTTTACTTACAATGATCGCCTTCATAGCGATTGTGGGGGTAGCATCCGCAGACTACGTACAATACACCAGCCCTGCCGTCAAGGACCTCAGCGGCCTCAATATGTCTGAGATCGAGGCAATATTCGCGGGGGACGGCACCGGATGGGTGGTGTCCGATGCTGGTGGTGCTGGATGGACCCCCAGTATCAATGCCTTCCTGGCTGACAATGGGGAAGGCGTGCCGGGTAACGTAACTAAGAAAATACCGTTAAGATGTGGAGGAGTGTAAAAATGGCAGACGAAAGAGTCAATACTGATGCTAAGCTGGCATCGATGGTTATAGACGGTGGATACAACTCATTCGTAGAGAAGAACAGCAGGATGATGGACTACCTCAGAGAAGAGATCGCTGAGCTTCAGACCATGATTGACAAGCTCCAGTCCACAGACATCCAGGCCGGGTACTTGCCGGACGATGACAACGATATTGTCAAGTTCCTGGATGAGATAGTCGAAGAGGTGGACAAGAACCTGTTTGTCCTTGGAAATGCTATCAAGGGCATGAGTGACAGCACCAAAGTAACGCTCAACACTGCCGGATTCATGAGGCTGTCCAAGGACCAGGCCAGTATCAAGACCTTCCCCGGAGGTAACTGAAAATGTTAAACAAGCTCGAAGAGATCCTACCAGGATCTAAGACCTACATCGTGGCCCTGGCAATGTTCATCATCGGACTGGCTGAGTTCATCGACCCCGGTGCAGCCGGGTTCATCGGCGGCCTGATTGATATGGATCCTGCCAACGTGCTCATGATCGCGGCCCTGATCATGGCTTTCCTGCGCAAAATCACAAATAGTCCGGCTAAAATCTGACGCTGGCGATAACAATGCCAGCCGATACGGTAGAAACTATGTTGGCCCGTGTTGATGAGCGGACACACCGTATGGACGAACGAGACGAACGGATAGAGAAGAAGCTGGACGCCCATTGTAACCAGCTAGGTGACCACGAAAAGCGCATCGGATGCCTTGAAGGATTTAAGATGTCTGTGTATATCGCGTCTGTCGTCGTGGTAACCCTGGTCGGTTTGGCTGTTGCCGCTTTCGGATTATTTTAATGTGGGTGGTTAATCTTGACCGACACTGATTTTTTATCACCAGTAGTAAACCAAATTATCCTGACCAGCCACATCGAGGCCGTGTCGAGAGCCAGCCGGGAAACCGGGATTGTCAACGGCAACCGGCTGACAGCATCGACACCGGCGGATATGGTGGTGACGATCGGTGCCGGTAGGATTAAGATAGCCGGAACACCATCCGACGTGGTAGAGGATACCGTAACCCATGATGCCGCGCATGCTACGTTACCCAGGATTGATATAATTTATCGAGATGTAGCTGGAGCTGCCCAGATAGCAAAAGGAACTCCTGCAGCTATCGAGGATCCCAAAGAGCTGAGCGACTGGAAGAGCTACACCTCCCCGGTGCCACCCACCTCAATCCCACCCGGCGCTATCATAGGGGCGGTCTGGATTCCTGCGGAGTGTACCGCCATCACATCCGATTATATCTGGATGTTTGCCGGCGGAGTGGGCGACATGGCCACCTCCATAAGGACGCCGGGATCTGATGCCATGCCCGCATCTGAGAAGGCGGTGAGGGATGTGCTGGCTGAATGTGCTCCGGCGGCCAGCGGAGTTACTAACGGTGATTCTCACGACCACAGCGGCGGAGACGGTGCTCAGATAGACCACGGCAGCCTGGGAGGACGAACGGATGACGACCATTCAATCTACTACAACCAGGCCCGAGGAGACGCCCGGTATGCTCAGCTAGCTCATGCTGCACGGCATGCATCCGGTGGAGCGGACGCCATCAAGCTTGATGACCTAGCCGCACCCGACGATAACACCGACCTCAACGCCAGCACCACAAAGCATGGCCTGATGCAGAAGTATCCGAACACCGCCCAGGCTCTGAAAGGGGATGGCACCTGGATTACAAGGTATTTCGAGGTAGATTTCCCATTCGGCGATGGAGAGAACATCATCGAGGCCAGCGCGGCTGAAGTCGGGATCCCGATAGCCTGCAAGATCATCAGGGCGGATGTTTGGGAGGTGGGGCTAGTCTCCAGCTCTATCACCTGCACCCTCTACAAGCACGCAATTGGGGCCGCCAAGGGCTCTGCAGTGGACACTTTCGCCATATCCAGCGGTGTAAGCATGACCGAGACCAGCCTGAACATCTCAGTCAGTCAGCATGAGGTCCTGCGGGTCGAGGTCAGCGGCATAACCGCAGCCAAGCAGATCGTCTGCAGGCTGTTCCTTGAGGCCACCTGATGACGAATCTATATGTCTTCTGGAGGCTGGCGACAGATCCCCCGGCTCCATGGACTAGGCTGACCAGGACGAACCAGTACCTCCGGTTCAACGGGACGCCGGGGAACCATTGGACGCAGACCGGGGCGACCACTCATACTCATCCATCTGTGTCTGGGTTCACCGTAGGAACATCAGTTCACTCAGGCAGCGCGAACGCCAATACAGGATCATCACTCGACGACATCCAGGGACCTCACAGCGATCACGCCGCGCCAAGCTCTTACGGCATCACCAGCAACAACAACAACCCACCTGGCTGGGGTCTGGATATCATCTATATGGATCTGGCCACGTGGGAGGCTGATGTCCGGTCATTCCCAGAGGGTGCGGTCATCCTATCGAACGGCGCTCTGGTGGATGCAGCTCTGGAGCGGTACAGCTCCGCAGACGGGAAGTACATTGTCCACGCCGAGCCAGAGACGTCGGTGGGCACCAACACCCCACAGTCGCACACAGTGACCGGCACACTGGGCATTACCTACGGCCTCAGCTATTTGACCTGCAGCACGCGGGTCAACAAAGTGGGTGACCGATCTCTCCAGCACAATCACACCATCTCCCTTGCATCCGAAGCGAAGTATGTCGAGCCCAGGAACCTGGTGACGAGGCTCTACAAGGCTCTGCAGGATACATCGAAGGCACTGGCAGAGACTGTCGTATTCGTTGATGGGGCAGTCGGTGCTAACTGGGAGATCCTAACCGGCTGGGCTGGAGGGAACCTGAAGGGCGGCGATTCTGACCCGACGCTCTCGGGATCGGACACTCACACCCAGACATTCTCGGGGAACTCGTCCACTTATGACGGGCCGGACGATTTCAATAACGAGTATTCACCCAACCGGACGGTCTACGATTCGCACTATCACCCAATCTCAGGAACGCTCGATTCAGTTAGTCACGTACCTTCAAGCAGGCTGATCGTTCCAGCTAGGCTCCTCAGCACCGTCTACCGCAGCAGGAAGGTAGCAGGTCCCCAGGTCATCGGTCTATGGTGATTCTATGGAATTCACGGAAGAGCTTGAGGCCATAGGCCGGAAGTTCAAGAAAGCGATCGAGGATCGGATAGATTCTGGTGTGCCGCCGCCCAATGCGCCTTATACCATCATGAAGAAGGGTCACGACCTGACTCTCAGGGATACGTGGGCCTACCGGGAAAGTATCGAGGTCCATGTTGAGACTGACAATGTTGAAATTGGCGTTTTTGATCCTGAAATTGCGGAGTATGTTCATCATAATGAACACGGCACCAAGACAATCCCACCAAGACCCGTATTCGGGCCGGTGGCTGACGGTCCCGGTGAGCAGTTTTTAGACGAACTTGAAGAAGCGATAGCAGACAAGATTATAGAAGAATTTGAGAGGTAATTATGGCAGCAATTGTGCAGATTGTAGGTTACTATGGACCCGCACCCGGCGTTAAGACGCCGCTGACTGTTCAGAGGTACAATACAGCGATACCAAGCCAGAGAGATCCTGGCCTGAGCTTTCCCAACAACATCCCCCCATCAGGCGAGACGTATCGGTCATGTTGGATGTACACAGGAGCAGAGATCACGGGCGGAACTTACAGCCAGCTCACCAACTGGCGATGGGGGACACCCGGGAACATCAAAGATCCAGCTGTGTGGGACCTGGGAAGCGGCAAGGTTCAGGTCGCTCTGAAGGATACCGGAGACCACGGATGCCCGGTCGCAAGCTATGAAGCACCAACCGGGGTGTCCGGTAGCTACGGGTATGACATCAAAGATCCCGTGAACGGCCACACATACTACAAGGGCGAGACCACGCCCTGCGCCGACGCAGATAACTACACAACCACCAGCCCGCTTGTATTCGATACCGCCGTCTACACTCCCGCGAGCCCCCTGAAAGTGACCAAACTGGTAGTCCATCAGCTTGTGCTGGAAGACGATAGCAGCTTTGGAGAGAAGGCGGAGCTGGCGAACTTCATCCGGTGGCAGGAGATTTGAGTGCCCGAGATAGCTCCCAATTGCTGGAAGGCTGCCCTCTCCTTTTTCTGGTGGCGAGAATACCGGGATGGCCGGCAGGAACAGGAGTTTGATCTCCTCACCGGCCAGATATCCCCATGGGGACCCAAGACACCCGACGGCCTGGCTAAAGTCGGGTGGCTGCCGGTGACTCCTGGTCTGGCTCAGAAGATGAAGAGCTGTGGAGAGTACGGCATCCCTACCCAATCTCTTGCCGTGATCCTCCCCCTGGCAGAAGGCGAGGAACCAGTCATCTACAAGGAGACCACCGTCTGGGAAGGGTCGCAAGTCCACTGCAAGGCATGCGACGCTGTATTCCGGTCGACGGGTCCGGCCACCCATTGTCCGGTATGCGGTGCAAAGACCTCATGGCGGTGCCCCAAATGCGGCCAGCTGCAGGACTCCGAGATCTGCCCGGACTGTAAGGTGCAAGGCAATCCCATCAATCCCCTGGAATCCCGCCCCGCCAGGTGGGATGAGACTGAGTACTTCCTTGGGGTGAAAGGGAAGTTCTGCAACCGCTTCAACACTTCAAGACTGATCACAGAGCATTAAGGTAAATCATGACAGGCTACGGCGATTCTTTCTATGGATCTGATTGGTACACAGGCTCTCCGTACCGAGCCAACACCGAGCTGAGGGTAGGAATTGTAGCAAGGATCGTCAAGCCACCCCGATCCGCTCCACCGGTGATAGATAGCATCGCCTACGGCCTGGCTCAGAGGTTCGACTACCTCCAGCAGGGGATCCAGGCGTTCGCCTTGTTTAACAAGATCGAGTTTGCGAAAGGCGAAAGCGACGGATTCCTACCGTCCTTAGATGACGTCTGGGGGAAGATCTACAGCTTGCCACGGAGGACAGGAGAAAGCGACCACGACTACCGGGTGAGACTACAGACTTATACCAAAGTCCTGACCGGCTGCGGAACGGCTCAGACTTCACAGGAAGTATTGGATTTTCTGATCGGACTGCCCGGTGCAACCACGGTTCAGTCCGTCTGGCCGGCGCAGGCTAACATCGAGTTCAATTCAGTCGATGCCATGAGGTTGGCTACTCGGAAGCTGGACCTCCTGAACTCAGTGCTACCGGGCATGTTTGCAGCTGGTGTGGATTACCATCTCCAGCTCTTCTATCTGGATTGCTACGTGAAGGCTGCGATCAAGGGAGATGCCACATTGCCGTACATCAGCCGGGCGGCCATAGCCACAGAAAACGAGCTGTCATGCGGAGTTGATGCGCTGGTGGCCTACAGCAGAGAGCTGGCAGCCGTCATATCAGCATCTGTCCAGACGACTAGAGACCTCTGGCTGCCAATGAGAGCAGCTATAAGAGCAGAGAGGCTTCTTGAGCCGTCTATCATATCAGCCATACGAGGCAACCCGGAGCTGCCCATCGAGACTCGGGCCGCAGTCCAGGGCGAACCATGGCTATCATGTAGCTATTATGCAGCTGTCCAGGGAGAGCCCCAGCTGGATATCGAGACTCGGGCTGCTGTAGCCAGGGACTTTGATTTACCCTGCAGCGTCCTGGCCAGGGTAGTCTTCATGTACGAGCTTGAGGCGGCGATCAAGGCCGCCGTGAGCGGCAGGAGAGAGCTG
>Ga0208195_1003347_pt1 | contig 13757 bp, 15 predicted proteins | sample AD_UKC077_MetaG_FD_184441 | JGI IMG/M metagenome (GOLD analysis project Ga0208195, IMG submission 184441) | Active sludge microbial communities of municipal wastewater-treating anaerobic digesters from USA - AD_UKC077_MetaG (SPAdes) (version 2) | ecosystem: Engineered > Bioreactor > Anaerobic >...
TATTTTCTCCTTAATATCTTTTACGGAGGTGGGCTATGAAGTTGTCTATATCTCAAAAGTTTATAGTTCCGGCGATTTTACTTGTTCTTGCACTAGGCGGCATTATACTGTTTAACAACTATAGAGAAACATACAGTACTATATATTCTGGTAAGCTTAAATCTCTTACGAATCTTGTAGATAGTGCTTACGGTATTCTTGAATACTATGATAATCTCGTAAAGAAAGGTGAAATGACTTTAATTCAGGCACAAAAAGAGGTACAGACAATAATTCCTCAAATGCGGTTTGATAACGGTAATTATTTTTTTGGCTATGATATGCAAGGAATGAATACTATTCCTTTTGGTACGGTAAAAGTTGGAGACGATAAAATAAATCTCAAAGACTCTGTTGGCAGAGAGATAGTGAGAGATATGATTGTACTTCTAAAGCGAGATGGTAAAGGAGAATATCTTTATCTCTGGGATAGATCTGAAAAAGAAAAGCAGATTCCTAAACTCTCATACGTAAAGCTTTTCTCTCCTTGGAACTGGTTCATAGGTACTGGAATATATATAGATGATGTAAGAGCTGAAACCGAAACAGAATTTTTTAAACAGTTAATCTTGTTTGGTTCAATAATAATAGTAATATTTTTGATTTTATTTTTTATAGGAAAAAACATAAAAAAAAGAATTCAAAAAATGGAAAAAACGGTCGAAGTATTTGGAAACGGAAATCTTTCTGTGAATTTTGATGAAGCAGGGCATGATGAAGTATCGAAGATATCAAAAAGTCTGAATATTATGGCATCAAATCTCAAGAACATTCTTAAAGACATAACAGAGTCTTCAGCTCAGATAGGTCAGTCAAGCCAAAGTCTTGCATCTATTGCTGAGCAGACAAATGCCGGAAGCGAAGAACTTTCAGGGCAAAGTTCAAAAATTGTTTCAAACACAGAGAATGCAAGTGCTAATGTTGAAGAGATGACCTCAGGGATTGAAGAAGTTGCATCTAGTGCACAGCTTCTTTCAAAATCTGCACAGGAGTTAAGCCAAGCGGCCGGAAAAACGCTTAATGCGGCTAAAACCGGTGTTAGTTCAATAAAAGATATATCTTTTACCATAGACGATGCTATGAAAAAATCTAAAATCACATTATCCAATACACAGCAGCTTAATGAACGGTCTGAGAATGTAGGAAAAATAGTAGATACAATCAATTCGATAACTGAGCAGACCAATTTGCTAGCTCTTAATGCTGCGATAGAAGCTGCAAGAGCGGGAGAAGCCGGAAAAGGTTTTGCGGTTGTGGCTGAGGAAATCCGTAAACTGGCCGAAGAAAGCTCCAAAGCCACTTCACAGATAGCTGATATTCTAGGTGAGATTAAAAGCAAATCTGTCGAAGTGAACAAGGCAACTCAGGAAAATTCTGGAGCTGTTGAAAAGATAGACTTAGAAATGAAAAAGATGTCTTCAGAGTTTGAAAAAATTGAAGAAATGGTTACTACGATGAATGCCGGAATAGAAAGTATTACTTCAACGACCGAAGAACAAAGTGCTTCCGCCCAGGAGATGAGTGCCGCAATGGTAAAAGTTGCATCACTCATAAAAGAGATAAATGAGCAGATAAAAAGTATGTCCAGCGCAATAGTAGAACAGTCAGAGGGAGCGCAGCATGTAAGTGCCAGCGCACAAGAGTTGTCTGCTCTTGCCGAAAATCTTAACGCAAATACAAATAAGTTCAAAGTATAAAAAATAACCCAAAAAAACTCTTCCCATGTGGAAGAGTTTTGTTTTGCAAAGTTTACTTGACAAAAAATGCAAAGCATGCTATACTAGAAAAAATAGACTTTCTTTAAAAAGGAGCAGTAGATGAATACAAAAATCCCTGACTTAAGAAAGGAGAAAAAAATTTCGCAGGAGGAGCTTGCGCTGGCCGTAGGAGTTACACGCCAGACAATTACCTCTATTGAAGTAGGAAAGTACACCGCATCACTGCCGTTAGCGTATAAGATATCTCGTTATTTCGGATTAAAAATAGAAGAAGTATTTGATTTTTCAGAATACAACGATTGAGAAGGTGGAAATATGGAGGTATATAGAAGAAAACTAAAAAGAAGAATTTGGTTACTTTCAGTACTAGTTCTTTTCTCATCTGCTCTTGGAGTTTATGATGTTTTTTTTCAGACAGATATCAGCAAAGACGGAATCTTTTGTTTTCAGTGCGGATTAAACACAGCAATAGGTATTATTGCAGCAGTACAGATTATACGATGCAGGGGAGCTTTAAGTAATGATGAAAAGCTAAAGATTCAGTTCAATAAGGAAAATGATGAAAGACTCATAGCGATAAGAGCTAAAGCAGGAATGCCAATGCTCATGGTTACTTCTATAACTATTATCGTTGTGGCAATAATAGCAGGGTACTTCAATACCGTTATTTTTATTACTCTTGTAAGTGCAGCCTTGTTCCAATTGATAATCGGGTTGCTTATAAAATTACTCTATATGAAAAAGATGTAGCATTTATAAAACTTAAAAAAATAATTCCGGAAATTCCGGAATTATTTTTTATATTCTGAGTACTCTTTCAAAAATTCTTTGAAATTTTCTTCTCCCATGCTGAATGTAAGTTCTTCTTTGGAATACTCACGTTGAATACTACCAAAAATATTCTTCTCACATTCAAGCCCCAAAGCCTGTAAAGTCTCTGCCGCAAACTCACGAAAAGCAAAACCTATGGCAGTAATTATATTTTTATCGTGTACCAGGGGTTTGTGAAGATTGTTAACAGATGGAGTGAAATCAAGATACTGGTTTATTTCTTCCCATATGCCGGAGGTATAGGAAATATTATCAAGTATGCCAGCTTTTGCAAGAAGCATTGGGGCAGAGGATATAGCTGCTATAATAATATCTTTGCCTTTAAGACACGATAAAAAGTTAATATTTTTTTCATCGAACAACGCAGGTAAAGGATCTATAATACCCGGCATGATAAGACAGCTGTAATCTTCAACAATAAAATCTTCGAATACTTTATTTGCAATGATCTGAAATCCATCTTCCGAAAGCATAATTTCTTTTGAAGATGCGAACACATCAATCTTAATACCATACCAAACAGTTAAAGCATCTGTAAGGCAGCTTATTTCCTGCATGCTGAAATTAGGATAAATCATAACAGCAACTTTTTTTACCGCCATATAACGCCTCCTCAGCATTTAAAAAAATATTTGTATTTATAGAAAGCAACACTCTGAAAAAAGCAAATGACATTATATTACATACAGAACATAGGAACAAATTTTTTTGACAAAGTATCTAATCTGCTTTATTTATAATGCTATTATAACTTATTTTCCAGTTTTTGCTTGTAATTGTCACAAAAAACTCAAAATAAAAAATAGCATAGTTTTGATTTATGTTGTTGTCTTTGTTATTGTGTGAGAAGTTCTACGCGTATAAATAAAGTCTTTTTCTTTCATAGTTCTGTATACTGTACGGTGGCTTACATTTATTTCTTTTTGTATAAGAGCTTTATGAATTCTTTTTATTCTGTAATTATCGTTATCAAAACATTTGTAAAAAAAAAGAACATCGTTTAAAATACTACTAGCTTTCTTCAATTTTGTGTTTTCACTTTTAATTTCTTGATTATTGCCTAGTATAGGTTGTAATAATTCTTTTTCAGCTTTACGGTTTCTTCTCCAGCAGAAAACTGTATAATACTGGATACCTAGCTGTTCAGAGACTTTTTTCATTCCGATTTCATCAGATAGTTTCCATCCAGAGCAAAAAGAGGAATAGATTTGATATAATTTTAGTATTAAACACCGGGTGGTAAAAATAATGGATATGCAAAAATCAAAGGATTTAAATGGTCAGTATGTTTCGTGTATAAACAAGGTTCAGGATTATATTGAATCTAATTTAGCTTCAGAGCTTTCGCTTAACGTTATCTCTGATGTGGCTAACTTTTCTCCTTTTCATTTTCACAGAGTTTTCAAGGTAGTGATGGGTGAATCTTTGTTTCAGTTTATCCAGAGGACTCGGCTTGAAAGGGCTGCAGGTCTTTTGATCAAGGATGGGCAGTTGCACATATCTCGAATAGCTGCAGATTGTGGTTTTTTAAATCAGTCAGTTTTTTCAAAGGCCTTTAAAAATCATTTTGGCTGTAGCGCTTCTGATTTCAGGAAAACTCATTCGTCAGGGTGCATTAAAAATACATGTTATTTTAAAAAACAGGAAAAACCTATTCAGAAGCTTGATTATACTGTCAGGATAGAAGAGTTGCAAGATATAAATGTTGTTTATATAAGATATACAGGTCCTTATAAAGGTGATTCGGCACTGTTTTCGTATCTTTTTGAGAAGCTTTACAGATGGGTAAATTCGAAAGGGCTGATTCATTTTCCTAATACTAAGGCTATTGTGATGTATCATGATAACTATGATATAACCCAGGCACACAAGCTCAGGTTAAGTGCCTGCTTTACTGTAAAAAGCCATTTTGAGCCCGAGGGTGAGTTCGGAAGTATGATTATTCCAGGGGGAAAGTATGGAGTAGGGTACTTTGAGCTTGATGATACACAGTATCAACAGGCGTGGGATCTAATGTATGGAGAATGGCTTATCAGCAGCAGATACAGGCCTGATGACCGGAACTCTTTTGAGCTTTATCCAGGAAATGGTTCGGCACAAAACAGAAAACAGAAGGTTGCGATACATATTCCTATAAAAGATTTTTAATATTAAAACTATCCTGTGTTTTATGCACGGGATTTTCTTTTTTTGTAAGATAAAGGGTATAGGTATATCATTTATGTATAGTATAATAGATCTGCTGGAAAGTATTTTATTTAATAATCCCGCTTGGAGCAGGGAGTTAACAGGAGCATTATATGAATATATATCTTATAAGGCATGGAGTAACACAGGCAAACATCGACGGAATCTGGCAGGGAAGGACAATAGATGCACCTCTTTCATCTAAGGGCATTGAGCAGGCTCGGCTTGCGGCTCAGAGATTCAGAAATATAGACATAAAGGCTGTATATTCTTCGACCTTAATCAGGGCAAAGACGACGGCTGCTATAATATCTCAGCAGTTCGGGCTTGAGGTAAAAGAGGTAAAAGAGCTTGAGGAGTGTGCCATTGATCTTTGGAGCGGTCTTACAATTGATCAGGTAAAGGAGCAGTTCGGTGAGGAATTTGAAATGTGGTCCAAAGATCCTATCGTATCTATCGAAGGTGTTGAATCAAAAGCGGATCTCCAGATCAGAGCGGTAAAAGCGGTTAAATGGATAATAAATAAGCATGATGAAGCGGATAGTATCATAATAGTAACCCATGGTCTTTTCTTAAGGGCATTTTTTAGCTGGCTCATGCAGATATCCATAAATTCAAGAGTATATGGACTTGAAAATACCGGTATAAGTCATTTGACCTTTGAAAAACCGGATCATTTCAGAATACTTTCTTTGAATGAGACATGGCATCTGGACGGGTTCTTTTCACTTAATAAGGATGAAGAGTCCTTTTAATAAAGAAGGTGAAGTATGAAAAAAATTATTTCATATGTTGTTCCTTATCATGAAAAAAAAATAGAGCATGAGGTTATTTTGCTCATAGACGTGCTTAGATCGACAACCGTAATATCGTATCTTTTTGAATACGGTGCAAGGCAGGTAAGTATGGTGCGCAGTGTGTCACATGCAATGAGTATGAAAGGGGAAAATTCCATGGTGCTTGGAGAAAGAAAAGGTCTTAAAGTCAAAGGTTTTGATTTCGGAAACTCTCCATATGAGCTTAAGGTACAGTATGAAAAGGGGTTTAATTTTGCAGCCCATGATTATGTGATCACTACTTCCAACGGTGCAAAGGCATTTTCAAAGGTTTATGAAAACTCCGATGTTATGGCTGCTTCTTTTCAAAATTATCTTAAGATATGCCAGTACCTGGAAACTGCCGATGATATAGGGATACTCTGCTCCGGCACTAAAAGCAGTGTATCTACTGAGGATCTTTATCTTGCGGGTAAGATCATTCAAAACTTTCTCAAAAAGGGGCATTACACCCTGAATGATGATTCAAGCATATGTCTTGCTCTAGCGGGGCTTACACCTTCACAGATAATAGAAAAATCATCGCATGCCCTTACACTCAAGAAGTTAGGGTTTATAAATGATCTGAACCTCTGCTTTGCGGAAGAAAAATTCTCTGCCGTTCCTTTTTCCAAAAGGGGAAGTTTGACCTTCAAATGTTTTTAACTGTCTAAGAATTTTTTATTCTCAGATAAAGTTTTCTTTTTTCTTCATACATTCTGGAATCGGCTATCTGAAATAGTTTTTTCGGATCAGTCGATTCTTTTGGATATATTGCATGTCCTATACTGAAACTTATTTCAAATGGTTGATTTTCGGTAGGCGGATACTTAGCGGTCATGCTTTTAAGTCTTCTGATTATAGCTTCGATATCTTCTTCGTTTTTTATTTCGAGTAATACTACGAACTCATCTCCCCCGTAGCGTGCTATAAAATCGTCATTGTGGAAACATTTTTTAAGTATTACAGCACATCTTTCAAGGGCTCTGTCTCCCCATTCTGTGGCCCCATTTATCGTTAATGCGCTTAAAATTATCTACATCAAGCATAAGAAGGAGAAATTTTCTGTTAAAAGCAATTCGTGATATATCTTCAAAGTAATTTTCGAATCTTCTTCTGTTGTAAAGTCCTGTAAGATAATCAGAATTTATTGCCCGACTCTGGATGTTAATATATATAATGAGTAATGATATCGAAACGCTGTTCCATGCAAGCGCCATACCATAGAAAAGCATCTGGATAAGAGTTCCTATAAAAGGAATCAGAGGAAACATAATCAGTGTGTAGAAATCACTTTTAGGGATTTTCTTCTTATTAAAAATAATCATCATCAGTCCTATAAGGAAAAAGCCAAAGTATAAAAGCTCTGCCTGCCAGTACCAACTCCCCCTGTGATATCTGTTCATCTCATCCACATAAAAAAGCAGTCCGTTGACCGGAGCGGTCAGCGAAAGAGTGGTTATATATGCTATTGCTGGAGAAAACCAGATCCATATCTTTTTAGTTCTTTTTTTGTTATGATGAAGCTGATAGTCAAGATACATTATCCACAGTATTCCGGGATAAAGGGTAATTATCATCAGTATGACAGTATCCAGAATTAAAAATAATCTTGCACTACTGCCAGCCATGCCATCCAGCCACCAGCCTAAAGCCTCAACAATAAGTACATTTATGGTAATTGCAACAATTGTTGCAAAAAGTTTGTTTTGAAACTGGTCGTAATCTCTTTCACAAATAATTTTAAAAAGGATTACTGCAAGGACGCCTATCGAAACAATATATACCTGCATGAACTGAAAAAATTGCATACTTCCTCCCAATTTCACAAACTTTCTGTGTCGAATCAGATAAATTATATCATACCTGTTATACTTTATCGGAAGAAAAATGCCTGCAGTTTAATTTTGCAGGCATTTTTAATTTATATCATAAATGTAGGATCATTCTGAATATCAAATCCCGCATCATTTTCATTTTTTGTCATTTCACCGTAAAGTGGCCCAGCGGTTATTCTTTTTATTTTTATATCGGCAAATTTGCCTATAAGAGAAGCATCCTGTGAATTGAAGATGACTATCTTATTGTTCATCGTCCTGCCGTAAAGAGCCGTATCGCTGGCTTTGGCTTCTGGTATTATCCTCAGGAGCTTATCTCTGTACTTCTCATTTTCTTCACGGTTTATTTCTTTCTGAAGCTCCATAAGGTACATAAGTCTTCTGTTTTTTTCTTCATGAGCAATGTTGTCTGGCTTATATTTATATGCGATAGTTCCTTGCCGCGGAGAGTATTCTGCAAGGTTAACACGTTCAAATCGGCATTCTTTTATTAGATCGACTGTCTGCTGAAAGTCTTCTTCTGTCTCTCCCGGAAATCCTACAATAATATCAGAACTGATCGTCACAGAAGGTATTTTATCTTTTACTTTTTTCACAAGATCTATAAACTGCTGTCTTGTATATCGTCGGTTCATACTTTTGAGTATGCTGTCGCTTCCTGCCTGTACGGGAAGGTGAACATTTCTTGCCGCATTGCGTGATGCAGCTATTTCGTCAATTAGCGAATCGGTAATATCGGTAGGATAAGATGTAAGAAACCATACTCTTTTAATTTCTTCGATTTCCGAAGCTTTTTTTATTAATAAATCAAGTTTCGGTTTTCCGTCAGAAAAATCTTTGCCGTAAGAATCAACATTCTGTCCTAAAAACGTTATTTCCCTGTATCCTTTTGCTGCATAGTCATATACTTCATTTATTATATCCTCATAAGGACGACTTTTTTCCAGGCCTCTTGTATATGGAACGATACAGTAGGTGCAGTACTTATTACAGCCGTATATTATAGTTATCCATGCGTGATGTCGGCTGGTTGGATTTTTTGGAAGTTCATGGCTCACACAGTCGAGCTTGTCTGAAAGATCTACAAAGCGTTTGTGTTTCTGTGCCCGTTGGATTAAGGTTACAATATCGGTGATATTTCTGGTTCCAAAAACAAAGTCGACTCCGTCGAATCTTTCCAGAATCGCTTTACCTTCTTTTTCTGCAGAACAGCCACCTACACCTATTATGAGCTTTCTGCTTTTTTTTATCTTGAGAAACTGTCCGATGGTTCCGTACATTTTGTTCTCAGCCTTTTCTCTTACCGCACATGAGTTTATGAGAACTATATCGGCATCTTCAGGATTTTCTGTCCATAGATACCCTGCTTGGGTGAGAAGGCCTGACATGATTTCGGAGTCGTTGACGTTCATCTGACATCCGAAGGTCTTGATTAAAAAATTCATTCTTCCTCCTTATGAAAAAGACGCCGTAACGGCGTCTTTATTTGGTTTATTTTACTTTTTTTCTTCCTCTTCTTCTTCAACAAGATTGCTGGCAATTTCACTGTATTTTTCTTCTGCATCAAGCTTGTTGGCTATCTCTTCAGGAATATCTTCTGCTGTGCCTGCTGATGCAGGTGCCTGTACAGCATCGGTTCTTCCCTCACGTCCTTCTATAAAAGCATCGGACATCTTTGCTGTTATGAGCATGACAGCCCTTATAGCGTCGTCATTCGCAGGAATTATCCAGTCAATAACGTCTGGATCACAGTTGGTATCAACTATCGAAACGACAGGAATACCGAGATCATTGGCTTCTTTTATGGCAATTTCTTCTTTTCTGGGGTCAATGACGTACATAACTTCAGGAAGCTTGGTCATACCTCTTAAACCGCCAAGGTTCTTTTCAAGTTTTTCAAGAATTCTTTTGAAGTGTGACTGTTCCTTTTTTGGAAGCTTTGTAAACTCTTCGGATTCAACATAAGCGAGAAGTTCTTCAAGTCTGTTGATTCTTTTTCTTATAGTTGTGAAGTTTGTAAGCAAACCTCCGAGCCATCTGTTGTTAACATAGAATCCGCCGCATCTTTTGGCTTCATCGGCCACGATCTGCTGAGCCTGTTTTTTGGTTCCAACAAAAAGTATGCTTCCGCCGTTTGAAGAAACTTTTCTTATGAAATCATAAGCATCGTTTACTGACTGAAGAGTCTTCTGAAGGTCGATGATATGAATTCCTTTTCTTTCTGTAAATATGTACGGCTTCATTTTCGGATCCCATCTTCTGGTTCTGTGACCAAAGTGAGCTCCGGCTTCCAATAACTGTTTCATGCTTACTACTGACATCCTGCACCTCCGCTGAATTTTGATTTGGTTTTCATCCTCCGCTTTTCTTTTTACCGCACCAACCCTAAAGAGTATCCGGGCACCGTGGTGGGGAACAAAAAACGTGGGCTTTATCCCTTTAAGGGATTTTATTACACTTCTATTCTATCAAACTCTGACCATAGTCCTTCTAAGTCGTAAAATTCTCGTCCCTCTTTTGTAAAGAAATGAACTACTATAGATCCGGCATCGATGATCATCCAGTCGTAGTTTTTTCCTTTATCGTAGGTTATAAGATCAATTTTGTTATCTTTAAAGATTTTCAGGACGTAGTCTCTCAGCGCACTCATGAGGGTATCGGAGTCGACTGTGCATATCACAAAGTAATCCACTATGAGCGAAGACTCCTTCATATCGATTATTTTTATATCTTTGGCGTCTTTATCGTCCAGTAACGAAATTACCTGTTTTAGAACTGTTTTTACCTTATCTAGTTCCAAAAAAAACTCACCTCCGTAATTTTATTCAACAGTTACACTTTTTGCAAGATTTCTGGGTTTATCGGGATCAAGCTCCCTCAGCAATGCCACGTTATAGGCAAAAAGCTGCATAACAGGAGCAACCGCAAGCGGAAAAACCGCTTGTTCGCATTTGGGAATAAGTATATAATCATCGGTCAGGGTTTTTATTTTTTCATCCCCTTCGATTCCTACAGCGACAACCCTTGCTTTTCTGGCTTTGACTTCCATTATGTTTGATATCATCTTTTCTTTTATGTCATCATCACATACCATTGCAAAAACAGGGAACTCTTGATCTAAAAGTGCTATAGGTCCATGTTTAAGTTCTCCTGCCTGGTATCCTGTGGCGTTTATGTAACTAATTTCTTTAAGCTTAAGTGCCCCTTCAAGAGCCGCTGTATATCCGAATCTTCTGCCAATATACATCATATTTCTGTATCCGCAGTAAGACTTTGAAAGTTCTTTTATCTTTTGGGAGTAACCCAGTACTGTATTGAAGTATTCAGGAAGATTCTCTATTTGGCATAATGCGTTTTTAATATCCTCTGAGTACAGGTTCTTCCATAGTGCAATCTGAGCTCCGACAATATAGAGTATAGCTATCTGTGCCGTATATGTTTTGGTTGCCGCAACGCCTATCTCTGGCCCTGTGTTCATATATATTACAGAGTCAGACTCTCTTGGAATGGTTGAACCGACTACATTACATACGGTAAGCACATGAGAGCCGTTCTTCCTGGCAATCCTTACTCCTTCAAGAGTATCAAGAGTTTCTCCGGACTGCGAAATGGCAATTGTAAGGGTTTTCCCGTCAATCTTTGGATTCATGTATCTGAATTCGGAAGCTACTTCTATACTTACATCAATATTTGAATAGTACTGCATGAAGTACTTCATTGCAAGACCAGCATGATAAGCTGTTCCGCATGCCACAATATAAATCTTTTCAAGCTTGGTTTCTATAAAATCTTTTAACGGTTCAAGCTCTTTAATACAAGGAATTCCGTCTTTTAAACGTCCTATGGTTGCTGATTTTATGGCAATGGGCTGTTCGAAGATTTCCTTTTCCATAAAGTGATTGTAGCCGCTTCTTTCGGCACATGCCTCATCCCAGTTGATATGTATAGGTTTTCTTTCAATCTTATTTCCTTGGAGGTCATACAGTTCATAACCGTTATTGGTAAGCTTGGCAATCTCTCCGTCGTTTAAAAAGTTGACATCTTTTGAGTAACGCAGAATAGGAGTAACATCTGAAGCAAGCATTGAAATATTGCTTCCGGCGGATATTACAAGCGGACTCCCTTTTCTTGCTGCAATTATACAGTTGGGTTCATCCGTGTGTATTACCCCGATTGCATAGGCTCCATTCAGCTCATGAAGGACTTTTATGACACATTCAAGAAGATTACCTGAATAGTTTTCTTCAACCATATGGGCAATAACTTCTGAATCGGTCTCGGATTTGAAAATATGCCCGTTTTTAATAAGCTTTTCTCGCAGGTACTGAAAGTTTTCAATTATCCCGTTATGAATTATGGCTACTTTTCCGGTGCAGTCGGTATGAGGGTGCGAATTTTGGTCGCTTACCCCGCCGTGAGTGGCCCATCGGGTATGTCCCAGCGCCGTGGAAATCTTTTTTTCCATGAGCTGTGGAATTTCAGACTCAAGATTGTAAATTCTTCCCTCTTTCTTGTAAATGCTGATGTTTTTTTCGTTTTCAATTGCTATACCAGCTGAATCATAACCTCTGTACTCAAGTTTTTTCAACCCATTAATCAAGTCTTGGACATTAAGTCCTTCACCAACAAACCCAAAAATTCCGCACAAAATATTACCCCCTGTTACAGCGAGATTTTAGAAATCAGTTCGTCCTTTACTGCCCTGTATGCAACTTTTATGGCGTTATAAACAGCCTGTGCATCTGAAGAGCCGTGCGCTTTTACAAGAACACCGTTAACTCCCAGTAAAAAAGTTCCTCCATACTGTTTGTAGTCCAGTTTGGATTTGAGGAGTTTAAGTCTTTTTTTAATCAAAAGCCCTCCCAGTTTATCCTTTATACTACCAGTTTTTATAAGCTGTTTCATTTCGTCAAGGATGTAATAAGCTGTTCCTTCCATGGTTTTTAGTACCGCATTACCGGTAAATCCATCGGTAACAAGTACATCAAAGGTATTGCCGAACATCTCTCTTGCTTCTATGTAACCAATGTAGTTTATGCCCTGAAGTCCTTTAAGGAGCTGATGGGCTTCTTTGGTTACGGAAGATCCTTTTTCTTCTTCTGTACCGTTGTTAAGAAGTCCTACTCTTGGATTTTCTATCCCTAGAAATTTGGCAAAGGCGTTTCCCTGCTTAGCAAAATCCAAAAGAAACTCTGGTTTGACGTCAGCATTGGCTCCGATATCGCACAGAACCCGTACCTTGCTGTTCTTTCCCGGCAAGGCAGCAACAAGCGATGGTCTTTTTATCCCGGGAAGCCTTCCGGCAACAAAAATCCCTGCGGACAAAAGAGCGCCGGTATTTCCGCAGCTCACAAATGCCCCCAGTTCATTGGTTTTTAATTTTTCACATCCTATGTATATAGACGAATCCTTAAGTTTGAGAACTTCTGTCGGTTTGGTGTCGTTTGTGACATTATTGCTGGCCGGAGTAAAGCTGAAGTTTGTCAGACCTTTTTCTGTAAGTTCTGAAAAATCGGAGCTTTTTCCGCCCATGAAACATATTTCCAGATCAGGCATATCTTGGGCTTGTAAGGCAAAAATCGCGCCCTGAATCAATGAAACGGGCGCGTTATCTCCACCATATAAGTCCAATCCTATACGGATTTTAGACATAATTATTCTCCGATTTCAAGAATCTGCTTGTTCCCATAATAACCACAATTAAGACATACTCTGTGTGGCATTTTTGGTTCTCCGCATTTCGGGCATTTAACTACATCTACTTTTATCGCTGCATAAAACTTTGCTCTTCTTCTTCTTGTTCTTGCTTTAGATGGTTTTTGCTTTGGAACGGCCATGGAAAATACCTCCTCTATAAGTATAAATTTATTTTTCCAGAAGTTTATTAAGAACTTCAAAACGCGGATCAATTTCTTTTTCACAGCAGATATGCTGTGGATTTTCATTTAGATCCGTACCGCATACAGGACACAATCCTTTACACTCCTGAGAACATAAAGGTTTTTCCTGAACAGATAATATTATAGCTTCAATTACTCTGTCTGTCAAATCCAAAATTGATCCGTCATAAAAAAAAGTATCGTCAAGAGACTCCAAATGTTCGGTTTTTAATCCTTTTTCTTCAAAAAGACTGCTTACATAAACGGAATCGAACGTTTCATCGACGCTTTGTTCCATCTTTTTTAGACAGCGTGAACAATGCAGACCAAGCAGCGTTTTTACCCTGCCCTTGGCAATAATACCGTCTCCGGATTTCCTAACTTCAAGGCTTACGCTTATGGTATCAAGAAACTCTCCTTCTTCCGACAGAAGCTGAATGCTGTGCCAAT